>Ga0207654_10001227_pt1 | contig 13698 bp, 16 predicted proteins | sample KBSC64metaG_FD_184355 | JGI IMG/M metagenome (GOLD analysis project Ga0207654, IMG submission 184355) | Corn rhizosphere microbial communities from Kellogg Biological Station, Michigan, USA - KBS C6-4 metaG (SPAdes) (version 2) | ecosystem: Host-associated > Plants > Roots > Rhizosphere > Soil...
GTCGAACTTTGACGATCAATCGGATCTGGATGATCAGAGCCTTGATGATGGCTCAGGCTTCGACGACTCCGGCGGCTTTGATGATGGCGGCGGGGGAAATGACGATGGGGGCGGATTCTAGGGAACTTGCGAAAAGGGTCCGTTGGAGCCCGCTTGCGCCAATTAGATTTAGACGATGGCAACTGGCAAGTCGAATGTGCGCAAATGGGCGCGGTCCTTCGTTTTTCTTCCAAGCGTTAAGTTTTGGCTGAGCAAGATTCCGGGACTGCGAGCCATTTACGCACCGCTTTGGGGCGTCCACCCGATTGACCGGGAGCTTGGAATCGATACAAGCGGCCTGGTCGGCACGGGGGAAATCCACCAGGACAAAGGACTGACAACACTGATCAATCCCTATATCGGATCGCAGCCCAGCATCGTTCGCAAGGGGCTAGCAGCATTGGGGGATTGCGCAGAGTACACGTTTGTTGACTTCGGAGGTGGAAAGGGGCGGGCTGTTGTGGTGGCAAGCGAGTTTCCATTTCGAAACATCATGGGAATCGAGCTCTCGCCTTCTTTGGCCGGTACAGCCCGTTCGAATGCCTCGAGAATCGCCCTTCAGTTTCCAGATCGAAGCACCGTGACGATAGCGAACGCGAATGTGAGCGACTTCGTGCTGCCGCCGGGACGACTTGCCTGCTTCAACTACCATGCCTTTGGTCTTGAGCTTCTTTCTGAGGTCGTGCAAAAGTTTGAGGCATTGCTCAGGGGGAATACCCCACATATGTTTTTTGTGTATTACAACCCTGTTCATTTTGAAGTGCTTGATAATTCATCCGCCTTCCAGCGGTTTTATGCCCAGCAACTTCAGTATGACGAGAGCGAGATCGGCTTTGGTCCGGACGTGGATGACGGCGTTGTTAGCTGGCAGAGCGTGAAAGGTGCGGTTCCAATTAAGCATCGTGGAGACGATCGGAAGATCGTTCTCAATGCTTCGGGCGAACGGGCACGGGTTGTCGACTAATTCCCCGGACTTGCCTTGTTTCTGAGAGCTCGCCCATGTAGGTCAAACCATCATTTTCTCTTCAGAGGCAGAGCGAAGCGTATTCTGATTCCGTCAAAGATCTAGGCTTGGAGGCTCTGCCCATGAAGCTGATCCTTTCTATTGCGCTTGCAACTGTCATCGCCGCCCCACTCGGTTACGCCAAAGACAAGAAGAAGGGCGTGCCCGAGATGCTGGCCACGGCGCGTTATGTGTATGTGCAGGCCGAGGACGGCGACATCATGAACCCGCGACTGTTTCCCGAAGATCGGCAGGCAATCGTGGATGTAGAGGACGAGCTGAGGGATTGGAACCGGTACACCCTAACGATCAATCGCAATGAAGCTGAACTTGTGGTGGTCGTGCGCAAGGGTCGTCTGGCCGCGGCGCAGGTGGGTGGGGGGATCGGCGTCGGGAGGGGGCCTGCTCTTGGCGGCTCCTACCCGGGCAACCGCAACCCAGCCGGGCCCAACAACCCGGGCAATGAACCAATGGGTGGACCTTCCGGTGGTGTTTCGACTGAGATTGGAGCACGCGGGGAAGCGGGACCCTCCGATGACCTTCTGCGCGTTTACGTCGTTCGTACTGACGGGGACCGTGGGGCGATGCTGTGGTCGCGCGAGATGAGGGATGGGCTGGATGCGCCACAGGTGCTGCTGGTCAAGCAGTTGAAACAGGAGATTGATAAAGCCTATCCACCTCAGACAGCGAACCAACAGCCGCCGGCACCCAAGAAACCGTAGGCACGACTCGATGCAACACTGAGCGGCAATTCAGGATTGAGAAAACCAGGCTTTCGCAAGCCACTCCTTCATGGTGTTTGCATCCACGAGGCCGGCCTGCTGAAACTGCAGATCGCCGCGAGCGAACACCGCGAAGTTGGGAATACCCTGCACACGATAGCGTGCCGCCAAGTCAGGGTGAGCTTCCGTATCCACCTTCAGGACGACCGCTCGGCCGGCGAGATCGCGTGCCGTCTGCGACACGTGCGGCGCCGCCATTCTGCAGGGCCCGCACCATGCAGCCCAGAAGTCCACAAGCACGGGAACCTTGCTTTCGCGGATGATCTCATCGAATTCTGCCGTGCTCACTTCGAGAGGTTCAGCCATTGCAGTGATTGGAGACTTGCAGGCACCGCATCGGCCCACGTCGGCGAGGTGTTTGGCCGGAATCCGGTTTGCTTTTCCGCACGATGAGCATTTACGGACGACGGGCATGGCGATCTCCAGGGAACATGCATTCCATTTTCACCGACTGCGATGCGGGAGTGCACGGAAAAGTATGTCGGCGGCCGTTAGCCATGTCACAAAGCAGATCGGGTTCAGGCCGCTATGCTTTCGGCGTGCACCCGAGACAGTTCGTCTATCCGCAGACCGATGTTCCACTGGTTGATGCATACGATGGCCGCTTCGAAGCGACGTACATCCTTCTTCACCCGTTTATCGCGGTGCCGGAGCGACTTGCGTGGAGCGTAACGCGCAAGTATCCAGAAGATGCCGAGATCGTCATGCACGGAACTCCCTTCAACTGGAGCGAGGTGGGTCAGTTGACCGGGATCGGTTCATGTGCGCGCATCAACCAAGCGCTGCTTACCGCCACGGGATCGTTGTGTGGGGAACTGGCCGATGTGTCCGCAAGAAATGCTCTTCAGCTCTTTTTGCAATCGAGGCCGGTGTGGATGCCGACCGAGGGCCGGTTCGAGCCGCTGCTTCAGAGAGGTCTCCTGCATGTCTTCAGGGCGGCTGGGTGCGAGGAAATCTTGCATGTTCCTGAATTTCCCGATCGCAATCCCGTCTCGTCTTTCGCCACGGCGGATCTTCAGGAGGGTTCAATTCTGTTTCCGAGCGGCGGGACGCTGCTGGCGCCAGACGCCTCGTTTCTGTTTACGGTGGATTGGGACAGTTTCTTCACGCTCTTCTACGGCGAGCGCGAATTCATTACGCAGATGGGCAATGAACTGGGCCTGGAGGGCTTTTTTGCTACGAAGAACACCGATCACGCATGGTTCAACTATTCTCTCGGTTGCGCCACGGTGACGCTCTCGCCCGAGCACTGGCAGGGCGAATCGATGCGCGCTTGTAAGTAGCTGATTCAGAGTGGCATGTAGGGGAGTGTGCGCGAGTTTGATGAGGCTCGGAGACGGCGCCATCGGAGGGTGAGGAGGAGATTCCCGAATCGATAAGAACCCAAAAGGGAAATGCCGCATGTTACTTGCGTTACAGGAGTAATTCCGACTTGAGTTACTTAGCTCTTGTTTCGTAACACCTAGGTGCTACAGAATTCCCCCAAGGGTTGACTATGAGACAAGAAACTTACCGATTCGCACTGGACGAAGCCACCAAGGAACTCCACGGCATTGTTGAGCAGTTTGAAGCGCTCCGTTCGCGGAAGGAGCAGATCGAAGCAGTCGTTGAAGCGCTGAGGCCTTTCATCGGTCTCCACGCTGAAACGCCGATCTCGATCCCTGCCATCGAAGCGAGCGCGCCGATCGTGGAATTTGTAGCGCCTGTCATTGAAGAACCCTCCCCCGAACCCCAATTCAGTTTCATGCAGATCTCCGGACCTGGCATGGAAGTAGCAAGCACGACGGAAACGACCGTTCAAGAAAAGGAGCCAGAACTGGAGCCGGTTCTTGAGACAGTCGGTGCCGCGATGGACGAGGCAACGCCGGAACAGATTGCGTATTTTCGGCAGCCTACTGCAGACCCCTTTCAACGGCGTATCGATGACGCTCTCTGGGGATGGCAACAGCGACCGGAAGGTCTTCTGTCGCCCATCTAGTCTGAGGCACCGAGACAAATCTCCGGTGTGAGGACTGAAATTCCGAGTGTTGCATCGGTTTAAGGCACGCGGAACGGTCAACCCAAATCAGGCGCTTCCGGTGTACCAGCCGGGGCGCCTGATTGCGTATATGTATATTAAAATTAACTACTTAGAGTCACATTAAAGTTGCAGAAAGAATTCGAATTCTGATTTGTAAATCATGCTAAATTCGCCAATGGAGATCGAAATGAAGCCCAATACCGGCGAAGTGTATCGCGTAGCGTTTGATTCCGCGAACAGCGAACTGAAAGATATCGTCGGCGCGTTCGAGGACCTTCGCGCCCGTAAAGAGCGTATCGAGAAGGTCGTGATGGCGCTCAAACCGCTCCTTGGAGCAGAAGAAGCTGCGGCAGCAGCAGCCGCGATGCAAAGCGCGACCGAAGCTGCTGACCATGCGTCTCTGGCCCTTGAGGAAGGCTCCTATCAATTCCAGGCTGCAAATGGAGCAGGATCTGGTGATCCTTTTGCGAGCCGATTGAACAGCGCGCTTGGCCACGGTGTGGGCCGCAAGTTTAACCGTCAGTTCTAGCATTCCGGTTTTCGCAAACAGTCGGCGCGGCTCGCTCACAGCAGACGCGCCGACAATGTTTTGACCTTTCATCCCAGTTGGGATCTCACTTCGTTGACGGACCCGCGCGCATCTCAGCGCGAGCAGTAACCCTTACTAATGACTCTTACTTTGCCGCTCTTTGTGCGTGCTAGACTACGCGCCTGGAGAAGGCATGAATTCGGAGAATCATCAGGAGATCTATCGTCTCGCACTTGAGGCCGCGTGTTCAGAGCTCGGCGAGATCACCGCAGAATTTGAGAAGCTGCGCGTACGCAAGGAGCAGGTCGAGAGGCTGATCGCGGTGTTGAAGCCGGTGATTGGCGAAGAAGATAAGCCAGCGGGCGCAGCCGCCGCTGAAGGGGCTGAGCAATCTGCTGTATCGGTGGATGGCGCGCCAACATCTGTCATGCAGGATGCTACAGAAATCCCAGCGAAGCAGGAAAGCAGTCAGCCACTCGGCGTGGGAGCGGATCCGTTTCAGCGGAGAATCGATCACGTGCTTGGAATCGGCGCTGGTATTCGTGACGTGCGGCAGTACACTCGCCAGTTTTAGCGTGGGTCGAAGTGCCGATCGGCTTCGGAAAGGAGCCGACGGATCGATGTGCTTCTCCTGTTCCTGAATCGCGAGTTTTCATTTGTTGGCAGCTGACGAGGGAATCTCGAATGCGCACTGCCAATGGCTACCGGGAAGACACCTCGAGGTGCACGATTTCTGCAATCGGAATGGCCTCTGTCTCGACAGTCAGGAGCCCGATGCTCACGGGCAGGCTGAATCGCCGCGGACCGCATGATCCAGGATTGAAGTAGAGCACTCCCTTGTGTCGCTTGATATCGGGCTTGTGTGAGTGCCCGTAGAGAACGACTGAGAATTTCGCTGCCGCTGGATCAAGGTGGATGGTCTGTACGTCGTGCAGCATATAGAGGTAGTGGCGCTCGAAGAGCACAACTTCAGTTTCAGGGAGCCTGGCGCACCTGCCATCACGATCGATGTTGCCGCGAATGGCGGTCACGGGCGCGAGTTCTTTTAGTTTGTTGAGAATCTTGAAATCACCTACATCGCCGAGATGCAGGATGTGTTCGACTCCTGCGAGAGCAGGCATAACCTCGGGACGGAGGAGGCCATGGGTGTCGCTGACTACTCCGATCTTCATCTGCCGAAGCTGAAGAGAGCTGACCAGCGGCCTCTGATCTTCACTGGTTCGGGCTTGATAACAGGATCGATCGTCTGAAGGACTGCGCCGGGATTCTGTGGGTCGTTCAATGCCATGCAGTAAATTCCGCTCCAATTATTCTGCCATCTCCATCCACGTGCGCCCATTGCCTGGGCCTCGATGTGCGACGCCGCGTGCGTTGGCGATAATCTCTCTCCGCAGGATGGGCAGCGCGGAGCGGAACCTTTCCTGAAGCGTCCGCCACAGAGGCAGGGCCGCAGGAAGGACTCCCAGGCCAAGTCGATTTCACCAAACTGGTCGGCCGGTGGAGGGAGAGCCGAGACATGCTCGTTTGAGTAGTTCAGCAGTGCGAGCATGCCACAAGCGTCACAGTACGCGTATGCATTATCCCCGAAGCCTGAATGCCAGAGCGAGTAGCGATAGAAGCGCCCACAGTGTTCGCAGTCACCTTTTTTCAGCATGACCATTTCACAACTCCATCTTTCCGACGCGAGCGCGATCGAATGGATCGCTCGATGCGTCTCCCAGGAGGTTGAAGCCGAGCATTGCGCCTGCTGCAGCTGTGCTGCGGAGGTGACAACCAGGTGCAGCGGATCGAAGAAGACTGACTCAATGATGATGCCGGGAGCGGACCAAGCCGTCCGTGTTACGTTGACAGTGTTGGCACGTGTGCTTGTTCTTGTTCAGCCCTGCTCACAGAGCGCTCGTCGGGATCATTTATTAAAAAAGTAGTGCAAGACACTGGATCGGGGCACTTGAAACGAGAGATGAAGGAAAAGCGCGGAACCAACGAAGTACACGCTCGAACGAACTGGCGTGAGGCGATCGCGGCGTACACGCAACCGCGAGTGCTGCAGGTGCTGGCACTGGGGTTCGCGAGCGGCCTGCCTCTCCTTCTCACCTACTCGACCCTTCAGGCGTGGCTTGCGACCGTGGGCGTGCGACGGGCAACCCTCGGCGCCATTGCGCTGGTAGGCACTTCGTACTCCTTCAAATTTCTCTGGGCGCCTCTCCTGGATCGTGTGCCGCCGCCACTGCCCCTGGGGCGACGCCGGGGCTGGGGAGTCACGATCCAGATACTTCTGATTGCGGCGATTCTGGCACTGGCGTCATCCGATCCAAAGCACAATCTATCTCGTATGGCCATACTGGCCGTTGTTGTTGCGTTTTTGTCGGCGAGCCAGGACATCGTTATTGATGCGTGGCGGGTCGAGAGCCTTGAAAGTGATCAGCAAGCTCCCGGAGCAGCTATGGTGCAGTCCGGGTACCGGATAGCTATGCTGGTTTCAGGGGCGGGCGCTTTGTTCATCGCAGCATCGGCCGGGTGGTTTGCAGCCTATGCGACGATGGCTGCTCTTCTGGGGTTAGGATTGCTGGTGTTTTTGTTCAGTCCCGAACCGAAGGTGCCAGCAGAGAAGGCGTATGCCGCCCGATCGGTATGGCAGGGGATGATCCACGCACTTTACAAGGCCGTGATTGAACCTTTCGTTGACTTCATGCGCCGGCCTCTTTGGCCCGTCATCTTGCTTGCGGTTTTCGGTTACAAGCTGGGCGAAGCGATGGCAGGGGTGATGTCCACGCCGCTGTATATCTCTCTCGGGTTTACGCTTCCTGAAATTGCGACAGCCTCTAAGATATTCGGATTCTTCTCGATTGTTACCGGAGCTCTGATAGGCGGGGTGGTCACGACGCGATTTGGGATTCGCCGCTCACTTATTTTCTGCGGAGTGCTGCAGTCGATAGGGAATCTGTTCTTCGTTTTGCAGGCAACGGGCGGACATCGGATTGGCTATCTGGCATTGTGTGTCACTGCTGAAAACCTCACGGGCGCAATGGCGGGAACGGCGTTGATTACCTGGCTGTCCAGTCTGTGTTCGCCGGCGTTCACGGCAACCCAGTTCGCACTGCTCTCGTCGCTTGCTTCGCTCAGTCGCACGGTTGTGGCGTCGTCGGGAGGAGCTTTATCCGAAAAGACAGGATGGGTCAATTTCTTCCTGCTTACCAGCGTGGTTGGATTGCCGGTTCTGCTTCTGATTCTTTGGGTAGGACCACGCGAGGAAACTCAAAATGCAGGGAAGCCAACCTGATAGCGAACCTCTGACAGCTGACCCGTTACGGTGGTAAGCGGAGCGAATCACGAAAATCGTGTATGGATATAAGTAGACGTGATTAGAACAGCTCGCTACTTCGCATTCTTCGTGATGATTTTTCTTCTGCCGGCCTGCAGCGTGGCGCCTTTGGCACAGAGCGGACTGAACATCCAGACCAGCGCGGAACAGCTGATGGCTCTTGCCAATCGCGAGCGCGCACAGGAAGGCCTACAGCCTCTCCAGTGGGACGCATCGTTGGCGGATGCCGCCCTGAAACATACGCGCCGTATGTCGAGCGAGGGTGGAGCAATTCAGCATGACTATCCAGGAGAGCTTGCGCTCTCAGAACGCGCTGGATTGTCCGGAGCGCATTTTGACCTGATTGAAGAAAACATCGCAGTTGGGCCGACAGCTCCGGAGATTCACGACGCCTGGATGCACTCCAAGGGGCATCGTGAAAACTTGCTCAACCCGCAGGTGAATCGGGTAGGCATCGCTGTTCTGGCCAATCGCGGAGTACTGTATGCGACTGCGGATTTTATGCGAGGCGTTGAGTCGTTCTCGAGCGCTCAGGTGGAGGAGCGTGTTTCCGGATTGATTGCGCGCAGTGGTGTGAAGGTTCTGTCTCAGCACTCGCTGGCTCGCGAGGCTTGCCCCTCGAACCGGGGCTTTCCTCGAGTCATCAGCGGCGCACAGCCCAGCTTCGTGATGCGGTGGCAGGACTCGGATCCGAGCCACTTGCCGGAGAATCTCGTGCAGCAGATCGAGTCGAAGCGTTACCACGAGGCAGAGGTCGGTAGCTGCCAGCCAATCGGCGAAGCCGGTACATTTACGGCATACCGAATTGCCGTCCTGCTTTACTGATTTGCGGGCGTTGATTCTCCCGCCTTTGCGGAGACACGGTTGTAGATCAAGTCATATTCCGTATGCCACGTGTGGCCTCCGTCATTTGATCCCTGCGAGAACTGCCGCACCTTGTTCGGACCAAGGTTGAAGAACTGGAGATGGCGCAGGAGTGTTCCACCGCCGGCCTGCGGAACATCGTCTGTCCAGTAATCCATTACGTTGTCTTTCAGCTGACCGTGAAAAAACATTACGCCGGCTGAAGTGTCGACCCAGTACTGTTCCCAGCGCTTTAAATTTGGATTCCAGGTGTTGTAGCTCTTGCCGAAGTAGGGACTTCCTGCGGAGGTCCAGTTCTCCCAGATAACGCAACCGCCCATTTCTCTCGAAATATGGCTCGACCCACGCTGGGTTCCGTCTGCAGCGGAAGAGACATCCCAATCGCCGAGCCAAAAGTCGAATTGTTTGAACTCTGCATCTTCGCAGGGAGCGGCATTGTGTTGTACTTCATTTGCAATGGCCTCAAATTGACTACTCGATCGTAGCGAGTTCCATTCGGTGTCATCGTGCAGCCGGGAGGGCATTCTGAATCCCGCCTGCGTAGAAGCCTTGAGCGTCTCTAGCGCGCGAACGGAATCGCCCATCCCAGCATAGGTGGTCGCGATCTCGTAATCTGCAAGGAACGCCGGCAATCCTCGTCCCGCACCCAATGTCCTGGCCTTTTGCAGAGCTTCGAGTGCAACTGCGTAATGCTTGTTTCCTCGCGCTGAAACGCCAAGGCGGTACCAGTAGCGGGCGTTGTCAGATTGCTGCGCCGTCAAGGCCGAGTACTTTGACTCGGCTTCGCTCCAATTCTTTTCGGTATAGGCCTGATCGGCGAGCGAGGCGACATCGGTAGAAACCTGGACACAGGCAATACTTGTTAGAGAAACAGCGGCCGAGAAACAAATGGCGAGAAGGGGGCGCATCGGGTCTCCTGGAGCGTGCAGGCGCACGAGAATCATCCTTCAGAGAGGCCAACCGATGTGCACTGATTGTGACGAACTGATTGCGTTGAGTGATGACTTTGCTATCAGCCAAAGCGCTGATGTGTTTTCCAGAAGTCCGGCCAGCCCTGGCGCGGCGGCCCGCATACGAAGATATTGGGATGCTGCTGGCTCTCTTCGTTCTTGACGCCGAGCTGGTTGCTGATGCGGCCCGCGTTCCTGCAACCTGTAAAGTCCCGACCTGCTTCCTGCTGCGACCATCCAATCACGATGAGCGCCGAAGGAGGAACCGCGGGGTAGCTGCGCAGGTAGAACGAGTTGGTTAAGCTGATGGGCGGCGGCAGGTGGTAGGGGCCGCCGAGATTCTCGATGGCTCCCGCTTCGCCGTAGTTTCCGACCAGAATCCCGTAGTTCGATTGCTGTTCAGCCGGAAGAGAGTCACGGACGGTTGCGACGCTGCGCACGAGGTCATCCCAGCCGATCTCTTCACGCAGATCTCCATTGTTTTTGAGAGCGAAGTCGTGAAGGGACCCGGAGGTCGCGATGGGAACAAGAAGGGCTGCAGCCAATGCTCCCGCCGCAAGCACGCCTACGAAATAAGCGCTCTCGAGGGTGAGCCGAAGAGCAGAAGATCGACGTGCCAGCCAGCGCTCCACAACGGCCGCGCCCATTGCGATCATGATGGGGTAGGCTTCTGCAACGTAGTAGAACCGTCCTTTATTAATCCAGAAGACAAGAACGGGGACGACATACATCCACGCGAGCATCCGATACCGGCTCTCTCGAAAGAATGCGACCAATCCAATGAGGCAGAGAGGAATCGCGAAGGGGTTTGCGTCCAGCAGCAACTGCAGGGTCCAGTAGCCGTCAGCGCGCCCTTCGCCAACGTCCCGTGCGTGAATGTGCTGAAGGAAGTGGTAGGAGACGAAATCGTGACGAATAAGCCAGAGTATATTCGGCGAGAAGATCACGAGACAGACAAGGACCCCGCCCCAGAACCAGGGGTCTAAGAAATAGCGGCGTGCGCGCGAAAGCGCAAGGCCGACCAGCAAACCAATGACGAAGAACACCAGCGAGTACTTGGTCATCAGGCCGAGGCCGATTGCGAATCCAATTCCGATCCACCATCTGGGGTTGTCGGTCTTCAGCAGCCGGACCGTGCACCAGCAGACCAAAATCCACCACAGGAAGGAAAAGGAGGTGTACTGAAACTCGGTTGCCTCGAACATCGGCAATCCAGACAGGCCCACAGAAATCGCCGTCGCAACCTGAGCCACGCGGCTCCCGCCGAAGTCGCGAGCCATTTTGCCGCTGATTACAATGACCACGGCTTGCGCAAGCACAGAGAAGAGCCGCAGGCCAATGAGGGACAAGCCGAAAATGCTGAGCCCAAGATGCACGATGAATGGCGTGAAGGGCGGATATGCGACAAAGCCCCAGTCCAGATGCCGTGCATCCGAGAGGAATTGTAGTTCGTCGCGATGAAATTCGTAGCGGCCGTTTGTAGCGATGTGCGCGAGAGCGAGAAGTGCCGCGATGGCGATCAGGATGAAGAGCTCAGAACCTGCAGCATCGTTGCCGGAGCCGCGAGCTTGAACGTCTGGAGAAGGCGATACACGCACGACCGCCAAGGTGACCTCCTGAGCTGTGATTACGTAGGCGAGCCGGTTCCGGTTCCGGAATTCTCCGGTACTTCAGCGCCGGCGTCAGTTTTCTGGAGTTCCCGTTTTTGCGCGACAAGCACCGACTTCATTCCAGCCGCGGTCGCCGCCTGGATGCCGAGATCCGTATCCTCGAATACCAGGCAGTGTTCGGGGGCTACTCCCAGCTTATGCGCGGCCATCAAGAATCCGTCGGGCGCAGGCTTTCCATTCTTGTAGTCTTCAGCACAGACGAGGACGTCGAACTTGTCGATAAGGTTCAGCGCGGTCAGTGATCCGACGACAGAATTGCGTCGGCTGCCAGAAACCACCGCGAAAGGAATGCGCCCGTGTTGCGCTTCGATATGCTCGATCACTTCTGGAATACCCTGAAGCTCGGGGAGCTGCGCATGATAGAGCTTTTCTTTGTGCTCGGCCAGTTCATCCACGGGCATGTTCAATCCATGAATCTCATTGAGGTCGGCGATGATTTTACGGACCGGCTTGCCGCCCCACGCGTAGAAGAGGTCTTCGTCGTAGATGCAGCCATACTCGGCGAGCGCTTTTTTCCAGGCTTTGTAGTGCAGCGGCATCGAATCGGCAATAGTGCCGTCACAATCGAAAAGGTAGGCGCGGAAATCACCGTCGGGTAGTTTCAACTTCATGGAGTGAGATCTCCTGTCTGGATTGCAAGCTGATGGGAGCACGGTTCTGGTGTGTCGAAGCTGCTGCGGCGTGTACCCAGATCGTTATTATGAGTGAATCAACCCCAATGAATCTCGATTGGCATTTCAATGTCCGGATGAATGCTTCTTTTGACAGGGCATGTATGTGCTGCATTTTCGAGGCGCTGCTGGTTCTCTGGGGTGGTTGTCCGGGGGATTCGAATGGAGACCGTCAGCCGATTGACCTTTCTGGGAGCGGTGGTGCTCATCTCTTTGTCAACCGTTGCAGTCGCACCCGTGAGGTCAAAAGCCAGTGTTCTTGCCACGATGCCCATCGTGGTGAGAATGCACGTGCCGAGCGAGGTCGCGATGAGGTCGGTAGGAGAGAAACTCTCTCCACGGCCCTGATTATCGACGGGCGCATCTGTAGCCAGCTCAGTTTTTGATGGAGTGTGGATTGACGTGCAGTGAAGGTCACCCTGGTATTCCGATTGAATGCGAACCATACTGCTATCGTATTGCACTGGATAGAACCGTGGAACCCCGGAGAGTTACCCGGAGCGGGTTCAAGGCCGGACCTGGTGGCGCCGATAAAAGAACCGCTCGTCGCATGACTGACCTCACGGTTCGGCGAAGTCGCCAACCTGGTTGTACCTGCGCGCTGCCGAGGTTCCGATGGTTGCAGCAGGGAAGAGCTCACGCTCACGCACCTGTTCGCCTCGGTGAGCCGTGTTTTGCCCTTCCATCGCGTCGGGCAGCGCCATATGCATCGCCACCATCGCGATCCGTTTTGCTTCTGGCGAGAGGTTTCCAAGGCGCGCGGCAACCAAAGCTTGCGGCGTGATCGTAATCTCCGCGCAACCAGCCGCGATGCCATTCGCGATTTTACGGGCAGCATGACGGGCGGAAGCGGAAGCTCCCGGCATATTCGCAGCAAGGCTGAACCAGCGGTACTCGCGCGCTGCGTCTCCGGTGAAATAGGCATTGCGGTGCGATCCGGTGCGCATCAGGCCCGGACAGATTGTCGTAACGCGAATCCCGCGGGAGCGAAGCTCCATCCCCAGGCCTTCCGATAGCCCAACAGCGGCGAACTTGCTCGCGCAGTAGGGAAGCAGATGAGGCACAGAGATCTTGCCGCCAATCGAGGTTACGTTCGCGATCGCTCCATCCTTCCGGTGTAACATCTGGGGCAAAACGGCGAGGGTGCAATGAAGGCCGGTGTAGAAGTTGGAGTCCATGACTTCTCTGAACTGTTCCAGAGGCTGGTTCTCGACTGGGCCTACCGTGATGACGCCAGCGTTGTTGATCAGAACGTCCACCCTCCCGAAGCGCTGCGTCGCCTCATCGATCAGACGGGAAGCCTCGCCGGGCTGCCGAAGATCTGCTGCCACGATCAGGACGTCGTCTGCGCCGCGCACCGCGCCGCGTTCCACTAGCTGTCTCCGTGCATCGGCGAGCTGCAGCTCGTTTCGCGCTGCCAGAACCAGTCGTGCGCCCCGCTTGCCGAACTCTTCGGCAAGAGCCAGACCCAGTCCACGGGAGCCACCGGTGATGACGACGACCTTGCCGCGGGTCCACTCGCGCTTGTTCCGGGTGCGGTCCTTGAAGGTGTCTGCGATTGTCGATGCCAAGCCAAGCCCGAAGTAGGCGGCATTTCGCAATATTGATCCGTCAGGCAGTCTCATGAGTCACTCCTTTGCGAATGGCGCAAATCGGATTGGATGGCCGTTGCGGCTAAATCGAAGCCTCGGTCCATCCGACATGATCGATACACCCAGATATTTTGACGCCATTCGCCCGGTCTGTTAACTTTTAAGAGGACAATTCAACGCCACTCACTCCTCAGTAGCTCAATGGCAGAGCATTCGGCTGTTAACCGAAGGGTTGTAGGTTCGAGTCCTACCTGAG
>Ga0207654_10001239_pt1 | contig 13603 bp, 9 predicted proteins | sample KBSC64metaG_FD_184355 | JGI IMG/M metagenome (GOLD analysis project Ga0207654, IMG submission 184355) | Corn rhizosphere microbial communities from Kellogg Biological Station, Michigan, USA - KBS C6-4 metaG (SPAdes) (version 2) | ecosystem: Host-associated > Plants > Roots > Rhizosphere > Soil...
AGCCGCGCGGTTGTCAACGACCATGCCACCGTGACCGGCACCTTCACGCGCGAGCGCGATTTCGCGTTGCCGGTCGACGCACAACGTGAGGCAATTCAGCGCTTTGCCGGCGAAGTAACTTTCGTCGATGCCACTGCGCTCGCCGAGCAGCTGATGGGCAACACGATCGGCGCCAACATCATGATGATGGGGTTCGCCTGCCAGCGCGGCTGGCTCCCGGTGAAGGTCGCGTCGCTCGAGGCGGCGATCACTCGGAACAAGGTCGCGGTTCCGGCCAACCTCCAGGCATTTCGGCTCGGCCGCCTACTCGCCGAGCGGCCGGAGAAGATCGAGGCACTGGCCCGCGCTGCGGCGCCGGAGCGCGATAGCCTGCATTTGTCGGAAACCACCGCAGAGCTCGTCCAGCGCCGCGCCGGAGATCTCGTCGCCTATCAGGACCAGGCCTATGGCCGGCGCTTCGAGGATTGGGTCGGTCAGATCAGCCGCGCCGAACAGCGCCTATTTCCGGGACGCAGCGAACTCACCGAGGCGGTTGCGCGCAATTACTACAAGCTGCTCGCCTATAAGGACGAGTATGAGGTTGCCCGCCTTTTCACCGACGGCGCCTTCCTCGACAACCTTCGGTCGGCGTTCACGGGCGACTACAAGCTGCAATTTCATATGGCGCCACCGGTCTTTTCGCGGATCGACCCGGCAACGGGCCGACCGAAGAAGCGGAAGTTCGGTCCGTGGATGCTACCCGCGCTGCGCCTCCTTGCGCGCTTCAAGGGACTGCGGGGCACCGCGTTCGATCCGTTCGGCTACGGCGCCGAACGCAAGGCGGAGCGCGCCCTTATTAAGGAGTACGAGCAGACGATGGCGATGGTCGCCGAGCGGCTCTCGCTCGCAAATTACGACGCGGCGATCGCGCTCTGCCGGGCACCCGAGGAGATCCGCGGTTATGGGCCTGTCAAACATGCCGCGATGGAAGCGGCTGCGGCCGCGCGGCCCGGGCTGACTGCGCGGTTCGAGCAGCCCGAACAGCGTATGGCGTCCTGAGGCCTATTCTCTCTGGCAAGCATCATTCTCGTGTCTTCCAACACGTCTACAAGAGCTTCACGGGTCACTTGCTACTCCCATAATGGCAGGACCTTGTCCGGTCATTCTAGGACCCCAAATGCTGCCGTTGCCAACAACCCCAAAGCTGCTGACAGGGGCAGGATCGTAAACGTCACGGCAGCGTCGCTCACGAGGCTTCTCCGACGTAGGCTTCTGCTCCCGCGTTATCCCCTTCACACTCCTTTTACAGTTTGAGAAGTTCAAGGTGCGGCGGGGTTGGGAAACGGCGGATCGAACGTGATGCGCTTTACTCTTGCGCTCTGTATGTTGAATATCACTCCGCCTATGCAGCGATACGCCATTTTATATAACCTGCAACCGTTTAGGAGCGCTATCTTCCGGGTCGGAGGAGTCAGCCTCTAGTCGCAGTCGCTTTGAGCTTGCGGCCTTTGGCAACAGCAAGTCCACGCAAGAAGCCGCGCCTGACCAATCCAGCGTCAAGGGCGGCATTGTAGCGCCGTTCAGCCGGCGCCGCGCCGCTAACCTCTCGTACCAGGCCACGGAAAGGGATGAACGCATTGACTACGGTTTTTCCGCCGGCCTCGGCGAGCCTCCCGACCCGGTTCTCCCTCGTGGTCCTGCCGGGCTCGTAATCGGGGCCGAGCACCTCGTTGAGTTCACGCATGGCAGAGCTGATCTGAGCGCAAGTTCGCACGGTTTCGGTAGCATAAGGATCATCAGCCGAACGCTGAAGCACTTCGGGGATCTCCCGCTTATTGATGCCGACGTCGCGGACCGGCTGAATCGCAATCTCTCCCGCCTTGTTGAGTATTGGCAACCGGCTTTTCCGATTCAGCCGCAGCATTCGAGTCCACGTGAGAATTTTGGGCAAGAGCAATGGCCGGAAAGCTCAGGGCAACCATAGCGATCAGTTCGTTTCGTCTGCTCAACATGCCGGCACAACGCAGAAGGCAGTCTAGCGTTGCAATGCGCCGCGCCGATAATCCTGGCTACTATGCCGAAGAGGCGCGCTGTGGTAACGCGCCAAAGGCCACGGCCACGGGCTTCCACTTTCCCTCACCGGCTGCTGTGCGGGGGTACGGACGCAGCCGGCTTAGCCGTGGCCACCGCGTCAGCGGAGATGTGTCAGATGCATGACGCACCCTCTCCAGACTGGCCGTTTGGCGCTGGCCGCAAATCGCGGCGCCTATCAACGCTTGGTCGCGGCATTTGCTCCGCTCGTCGCCTGCTGTCATTGGTTCGCGCTGGCGAGCATTTCCGTATCGCGTCTAGAGATTCCGCTTGTCAAACCGATAGGGGCGGCATTTCATGTCAACATTACCTGCCGCCTCGTTCTGAGTCGCGGCGAAAGATGGGAGATGGCGCGCGGCGCCGTTTCAGAAGCGCCGAACATCTCCTGAATTGGAGAGGGTCGATGATTACACAAGCGGACCTACAGCACCATTTGCGCCGCGAGCGTGAGGAACGCCAGCGCGCCAATCAGGCCTCCAGTGCTGAGGCGCGTCTAGCTCATTCAGCGTTGGCCGATAGTCACGCCCGGCGGGCGGCAATCGCTAAAGTGCGTTTGGACCGACAGACCTTGGTGATCCGATTGCTGCCTGATCCAATTTGAAAGCGCGTAGTGGATGGCGGCTGACAAGCAGGGCATCGCTACATGGACGGCGATCGCCCACCGGCTGGATCAGCTTCGGCGATCCAAGCACCTACCCCTACCTGCTGCGCAACTTGGTGGTCGAGCGCCCCAACCATGTCTGGTGCGCCGACGTCACCTATCTCCCGATGCGGCGAGGCTTCCTGTACCTGGTGGCGATCATGGACTGGTCGACCCGGAAGGTGCTGGCCTGGAAGCTGTCGAATACGATGGATGCCGGCTTCTGCGTCGATGCCTTGAAGGAAGCGCTGGCGCGCTTCGGGAAGCCCGAGAGGGCATGCCCCTCATGTGACGATGACCAAAATAGCGGCATAACGACACCCGGGATTAGCTTAACTTCGCCGCCAAACTGTCCAAGAAGGCGGGACCACCTCAGCCTACGAGATCGGCTACGTCCACATCGATAGCTGCGACCTGCGTCACGCCGACGGTAGGCTCGTGATGTTCCTCGCCATCGATCGCGTCGCGAAGCTCACCTACGTCGAGTTCCATGAATGCGCGGGGAAGATGGAGGGCGCCGCCTTCCTCGAAGGTCTTCCCCTATCAGATCCACACCAGACTCACCGACAAACGGCATGGCTTTTGCCGACTTGCCCAAGAACCGGCATGGTCCTAGCCGACGCTTCCTCGGTCCGCATATCTTCGACCATGTCTGCATCGCAAACGATATCGAGCATCGGCTGACAAAACCCAACCATCGATGGACCAATGGCCAGGCCGAGCGGATGAACCGCACCATCAAGGACGCCACGGTCAAGACCTACCACTATGATGATCTGGAAAGCCTCAAGGCCCACGTCCTGGCCTTCGTCACCGCATACAATTTCGCCAAGCACCTCAAAGTCTTGCGATGGCGGACACCCTATCAGGTCATCCGCAAGGCCTCGACTTATTTGCTCCAGTTGCCAGGTCCCGATTGGACGCCGATTGACAACCGAGCGAGATCACCGCGGTTCTATGCCTGTTGTGCGACCGCCATTCAGTCGGTTCATGCGCAAGGTCCGCTCTGGGCTTCTCAAACGGTAGGCGATCAAAATCAACATACCGGAAATCGCAAACGCCGGCCCGGCCGTGGAGGCCACGCTGTGGGGCATGGAGCTTGCTGAACTCCAGCCAGTGACCACCATGGGACCGAGGCCCAGCCCAACTCCCGTAAGGGCCGCGCTTGCCAGCATGGGGCGGCCGTCGCGGTCGAGGTAGGACAATGCGCTGAGTTGGAGGGGATAGTACGCATACCAAGCGGTGCTCAGGACCGCTGTCGCCAGTGCAAAAGGCAGGAACGATCTGGAGATAGCGAGAAATGCGACCCCTGAAACAAGGCACAATGCTGCAATGACGACCGGGAAATAATGGCCGAACCGCTTCTGCGCGAAGCCGGGCAGAAAGGAGCCGAAGAATGCGCAAACCTTGGAAACCGCGATCAGATTTCCGACCTGCGACGTTGCGATGCCCACCCTCTCGGCCATCAGCACCAGGAAGGTCCACACGGCACCAATCCCCACGAAGAACATGAAAATGGATGTCAGAACCAAGCCGCTTTGCACCCAGGCCGTGAGATCGTTCGAGGCGGTCGAATCATCCGCCTGACCGGCCGCGCCATGGCCGAGGACGATCGATGCAAGACCAAGGCCCAGCACATCCAGCAGGGCCGCGACCGAAAAACCTGTTCCGAAACCGTACCTGCCCATTATCGAACTGGCGACGTAGGCGAACAGGATCGAGACTATGGTTTGCCACGCGAGAAACAGCCCGAACGTTCGCTCCGGATTGCTGAGGCGGGACATGGCAGCCGTGGCCTGCGAAACGGCGAGGCCTCCGGCTACGCCACCGATTGCACGGACGATCAGGAAAACGTTCCAGGCCGGATCGGTCAGGCAGATGAGGTCACAGGCAAGAAGGAGGGAAAGGCAAAGCAGGGCGAACCGGCGAAGGTTCCGCACCGGCAGCCAGACGCTGACAAGACATCCAACCGATACCGCGATCAGTTGAACTGAGGAGAACAAGGCCGCATCCGCATCGGTGTGACCCTTGATGTTGACGAGGCTCGCCGCGAGGATTGGCATCGCAAGGAACATGGTCACGCCCGATGCACCGAAGGTGACAAGCGTGGCGAGCCTTGCGAGTTCGCTCGGACGGGTGCTGTGGGTGGTCATCGGCTATTTGTCTTGTATCGCGAGGCCGAATTCGACAGCCATTTCGTGAATCAATTCGGCATGGAATGCGACCACCCGCGGGCTGGGCTGCCAGCCCAGATGCATTTCCATGTCCGGAGCCTCGACCGCGGTCGAACGGCCGCTGAGCGTTTCAAGAATGGCCTGACCGCAGAACGGCACGTAATACTCTGAATATCCACCTTCGTGGACGACGACGAGCCGGCCGTTGCAAAGCCGATCCGCAACCGCGACCATCCGGGCGGTCATCTCCCGATAGGAGCCGGAGTGCAGCATCATCCTGCCCAAGGGATCGAGCCCACTGGCGTCGAGGCCGCTCGCGATCACGATGAGGTCCGGGTTGAATCTTTCAAGCGCCGGGACCACGATTGTATCGATCGCGCTGAGATAGGTTTCATGTCCGCTCCCGGGGGGGAGCGGGATGTTTAAATTGCAGCCTTCGCCGTTACCCGATCCGCGATCCTCAATCCCGCCATATCCGGTCGGGAAACAGCGGTCCTGATGCAGCGAGATCGTCAGCGTGTCTCCGCGGTCGTAGTATACATGCTGGGTGCCATTACCATGGTGCACATCCCAGTCGACCACTGCGGCCCGGAGTGCCCCGAACTGGGCGCGCGCAGCTTCAATTGCGATGGGGATATTGGCAAGCAGACACAGCCCCATCGCGTGGTCCGGCATGCAATGGTGTCCGGCGGGCCGGCAAAGTGCATATGCCTTGTCGACCTCGCCTGCGATAACATCGTTCACCGCCTCGATCGCAAGGCCAGCCGACAGCGCGGCAATCTCGAACCCGCCCTTGCCGAAGGGAGCGGACGGTCCGAGTTCCCCGCCGCCGGCGTCGCTGACCTCCTTGAAGAGATCGATATAGCGCTCGGTATGGACGCGGAGCATGTCCGTCCGCGAGGCCGGGATCGCGTCAGGACAAACCAGATTTTTGAGGATCCCTGAGGCTTTGGCCAGATTGTAGAAGCGCCGTTTGGAATCCGGGGTATCGGCACCGTAGCTACCGGACGGAGGCTGAACCCAGCCTCCAATCGGCATGATGAGAGCCTGTACGCCGGTGCTGTGCCAGAACGTCCTTTCGTCCGAATAAAAACCCGTGGACAAAAAGGTGACCTTTCAAAAACGAAGCCAGGGCGCACTGGAGCCGGTTTCCGAATAATACCGGCTCCAGTGATTCAATCCATCAGAACCTGAAGCTGGCCTGCAAGCCGTAAGATGCGGGGTCGCCCCAGATTTCCACGCGCTGGAAGCTGTTGTTGTTGAGATAAGTCAGATATTGGCTGTCCCAGATGTTCTTGCCGAAGGCCGCGATTTCCCACGACCCGTCCGGCGCGCCGACACTCACCCGCACGTTCTGGATCCAGTACGGAGCCGCCCGATCGAAGATCTGCCCGGTGGGGACAAGGTAGCGTGCGGCGGTGTAGCGACCGTCGGTCCGGAGCCGCAGTTCGAGGTCGCTGCTGAGTGGGACGATCTTCTGCACAGCGCCCTGAGCCGTCCACTTCGGCGTGTTCACCGGTCTCTTGCCGTTCAGCGGGATAATTCCGTTGTAGGTTGCGATCACGCGGTCTGTGTTGGTGAACTTGGCGTCGAGAAACCCGACGCCTGCGCGGAAGCTCCAGGTCGGAGTAGCGCGCCAGGTGAGATCCGCATCGACCCCGTAGCTTCGGGAGGCGCCAATGTTCCGCGTGATGGGGGTGAGGGGCGAGACCGGGTCGGCTGCGTTCACCTGCAGCTTCTGGTAATCGTACCAGAAGAACGCGGAGTTGAAGTCCAGCGTCTTATCGAAGAAGCTGCCCTTATACCCCACCTCATAGGACGTCAGCCTCTCCGGAGCGAAGGTGGTGATCACCCCGCCGAAGGGAACGCTGAAGCCGCCGCTACGGAAACCGCGCGAAATCGAGGTATATACCATCTGCATCGGCGTAATGTGCCAGTTGACGCCGGCCCGGAACGAGAGGTTCGAGTCAGTGCGGCTGGTGTTGGCCGCATCGACAGGAACGACCTGATTCACTGTCCGGGAGGTTCCGCGCGAAATCTTCCCGCCAAGGAAAGTCGTACCGTCGAGCGAGATCTTGTCATTGGTGTAGCGAAGGCCGCCGATCAGCGAGATGGTTGGCGTCACGCGATATTCGAGATTGGTGAAGGCCGCCAGCGAGCGCGTGGTCTGCCGGAAATTGTTCCCGACGCGCGGAGAGGTCGGCGGAAGCGGCAGCAGCGGGTTTGCGGATACGTCGGCGCTGTCCACTTCGTGGATCGTGTCCTTCTCGTAATAGCCGCCGGCAAGGTAGGTCAGACTGCCGACTTCACCGGATAGGCGGAGTTCCTGCGTGAGCTGGTGTAGCAGGCTGTAATAATCGTCATTCGCCGTGACGTAGGGCGTATTATCGGCATCTTCGCCCTGATAGCGTTCGAACGCGGTGTAGGCGGTGATCGATGTCAGCGTGGCCGACCCGATCTTCTGTTCGATGCGCAGGTTCGTGTCGACCGAATTGTTTTCCACCATCCAGAGGTAATCGGCGTTGATCTCCCGGATGCTCTGCGTTTCCCGCAGCGCGCTTGGATCGGGGCCGGGGATGCCGGAACCGAACCGGAGGCAGGCGGCCTTGTTCTTGTCGATGACGCCTTGCAGGAGAGGGGCGCAGAATGAGCCGTCCGGGTTGAAGATTCCCGGGCTCTTGTAGGGCATCCCTTCGCTGCGATCGCGGTAACCTGCGACCGCGAGACGAACCAGTGTATCGTCATGCTGGTACTTCAGCTGGAGCCGGCCCGCGTAGACGTTGGGGCTGCCGTAGCGGCTACGGGAGTAGAGATTGTAGTAAGGACCGCCGTTACCTTGTGCGATGTAGTAGGACAGCCGTGCAGCAAGGTGCTGACCGAGGGGAGAGTTTACAGCGCCCTCAACACGGTAGCGCTGGAAGTTGTCGCCCGAGATGCTCATCTGTCCGCCAACTTCGTTGGTCGGCTGGACCGTGTAGAAGTTTACGGCGCCGCCTGTCGTGTTGCGACCGAAGAGCGTGCCTTGTGGACCCTTGAGAACTTCGACCCGATCAATGTCGTAAAACGGCATCATGTTCATGTATGGCTTCGACCGGTACACTTCGTCGATGTGTACCGCGACCGGGGCGTCGAAGTTCGCTGCGAAAACGTTGAGACCGATACCCCGAACGGTGAAGGCGGGCAGGCCGGCGCTTGTCGTGGCGACCACGTTGGTCGAGAGGTTGGTGATGCTGGAAACGTCGTTGGCCTGATTGCGCTTCAGGTCGTCTCCGCCGACCGCTGTAATACTTAGCGGCACGTCGCGCATGTTCTGGCTGCGCTTTTGTGCCGAAACAACGATCTCGTTCGCGTCCGCATCGGGTGACGATTGTGCCCAAGCGCTCGTGAACGGGATAATAAAGGCTGCGGCGCCAAGTAGCGCGCGTATCTTGGTGGCGTCCATCATTTCTTCCCCCTTTAACTCGAATGTTCTTCGATATCCTTCCTGTGTCTGACCATTGTTTATCGAACTCTCTATCCGTGTCAGTTTGGTGGATTATAGCCATTTCCAGTCGGCAGAATATTGCGGATCGTCCTCATGATGTTGCGATTCGTGTCATCAACTCGCTGCCTCGCACAATAGTGGGGCGGAGCGATCAGAAGCGATCGAGGCGATATGGCGTTGGATCAACGATCGGCGTCGAGTCCATCGCGATGTCTGCGGCCAGGTAAACTCCGGCAGCTGTTCTCCGAAGACCTCAGCGATTCAGAGGAGTTCACCTTTGAGAAGCGCAGCATTGGAAGCTGGGTCGTGAATATCCCATGTGCAGCGGTGAGAACGCGCATGGCACGGGCAAACGGAACTCTGGCACCCAAATTCGGGAATGACGCGGCGAAATAGGCCAAGAACGATCTGTTTATCGAGCGGGGCCGCGATGACGAGAATGACGGGTTTCTATAGCGACGAGTGGACTTTCTGGCATTCGGTGGGGCTCCAGGCGCTGTTCCTGCCCATTGGCGGTTATGTGCAGCCGCCGAGTGGCGCCGCGGGAGCGGATACACCGGATTCCAAGCGGAGGCTCTGGTCGCTGCTCAAGACCTCAGGCCTGATGGAGAGGCTAGCCGTCGCGGGGCCGGCAAAGGTCGACAATGCCGATCTGATCCGCGTTCACACCCAGCGTTATATCGACGAATTCAAGGAGGTCAGCGCGGCGGGTGGCGGCGATATCGGCGATTTCGCGCCCTTCAGCGCGGGCGGGTTCGACATTGCGCGCATTTCGGCTGGCCTCGCTAAGGCAGCGATATCCGACGTGACGACCGGCAAGGTGGCGCGCGCTTATGCGCTATGCAGGCCAGCCGGCCATCATTGTCTCGCAGATCGCTCGATGGGCTTCTGCGTGCTCGCGAACATCCCCATCGCGATCGAGGCGGCGCGCGCCGACCATGGGCTTGGTAAAGTCGCGATCCTCGATTGGGACGTGCATCATGGCAACGGTACCCAGTCGATCTACTATGAACGCGGCGATACTCTCACCATTTCGATCCATCAGGAGAATTGTTTCCCCCCCGGCTATAGCGGCGTCGAGGACCGCGGCGAGGGCGATGGCGCGGGCGCCAACATCAACATTGCGTTGCCGCCTGGCGCCGGCGACGCGGCCTACCTCGCCTCGATCGATACGATAGTCCTGCCGGCGCTCGAACGTTTCCGGCCCGACTTGATCGTGATTGCAAGCGGGCTGGACGCTGGCGCTGCTGATCCGATGGCGCGAATGCTCGTCCACAGCGAAACCTTCCGTGCGATGACGCAGCGCATGGTCGACGCCGCCGATCGGCTATGTTCCGGTCGGCTCGTCATCGTCCACGAGGGCGGCTATTCGGAAGCTTCGGTGCCCTTCCTTGGTCTTGCAATCGTCGAGGCGCTAAGCGGCGAGCGGACCGATGTTGTCGATCCGACTCTGGCTATTTTTCAAGCGCAGCAGCCGGGGCCAGAGACGACAGCTTTCCAACTGCAATGGGTCGATCGGTTGGCGCACATCTTCGCGACGTAGAGCGTCAAATCCTGCGAGCGCTGCGTAGCGTATCCGATGGGCTGCATCCGTACCGCCTGCGATAATGCTGGGCGTAGCGACCGAAATCAACGATGCCGCAATTAAGCATTAGGTCGGTGACACGTTCTGCCGGATCAGCGCCGTTCAATGCCTCGTGCAACCGCTCAAGTCGATAGCGGCGGATATAGTCGACTGGACTCATTCCGAGGAAACGGTTGAACCCGGTTTGCAGGCTACGGACGCTGACGCCGACGCGAGCCGCGATGCCCGTGACAGAGAGGTTCTCGTCGAAGTCGTCGTGGATGAACGCGCGGGCGCGCTGCACATGCCAGGGTGCGGTCTCATTTCCCTGTACCGCGAGCAAATCGGAATAGCTGTTTGGATGATGGCTCAGCAGCATCTCGATCATCATCGTGGCATAATGGCGCTGCAGCCGGCCATTGGCGAACAGCCCGGGAAGCGTCTCCGCCTGATCCGCGACATGAGTCACCAACCGGCGCCATGCTTCGGGCAGGAGCCCGCCATCGATCCCAGAGGCGTCGAACTTCGGCGACCGATCCACCGACAGGTTGAGCTGGCGGCTCAGATAATCATCGAACACATGCCGGGACAGCCGCACGGTCAGATGGCGGCAGTGATGCGTCATGTCGACTTTCAGTCGCGCGCCCGGGGACGTGACGTGGATCGACCCAGGGCGCACGATGCAGGATTGGGCGTCGTCCCACATGCTGCTGCCGCCACTGAGCGCAATATGGACCAGATAGCTGTCATCGATCCGCGCCGGGTCGATCCGCACGTCGGTGCCATAGCTCAGGTCAACGATCTGTGCGTCGCCGAGGTCAAGACAACTCAGCCGCGTCGCCATCGGCCGCGCCGATCTCAGCGTCATCTCATGCGGCGCCAATATCCGGGACACCAGACGCAACGTCTCGTCGACGTCGTTCGACTGGAAGCTGCCGCGCAAGGCGTCTCCAGTGGAGAGAGAGTGAATCGACATATCCGCACGTCCCTGATTCGCGCCGGAGATCCATTGCTGTCGATCGGCGTTAAAAGTTGAATTGTCAACCAATCAGGCGTCGCCTTTTATGCCGATTACGCATGTTCGCTTCGCCTTCTGCATAGAGCGACGCCGCGAGCCCCTCCTATGATCCCAACTCTTGAAGGGAGAGTTTCGTGATGCTCCATATAGCCGATCAAAAAGCCCGCCTCGGAGAGGCCGCACGGCGGTTCCTGGCATCTGGCCGGAAAATGCTGATCGACGGCCAGTGGGTCGATGCACAATCGGGGCGGACGATCGACGTCGTCGATCCGGCGACCGGGCTCAAACTGGTGGAGGTGCCGGCCGGCGGCGCGGCCGACGTCGATCGCGCCGTCGCTGCCGCGCGCCGCGCGTTCGAGGGCGCCTGGGCTGGCGCTCGCCCGGTGCTGCGGGAGCGCCTGCTTCTCAAGCTGGCTGATCTGCTTGAAACCCATGCCGACGAGTTGGCCGAGCTCGAGACGATCGATAACGGCAAGCTGTTGATGATGTCGCGTCTCGGCGATCTGACGCTGGCGATCGACTCGCTGCGCTACATGGCCGGGTGGGCGACGAAGATCGAGGGCACAACGATTACGCCGTCGTTCAACTATGTGCCACCCGGCATGGAGTTTACGTCGCAGACCTTACGTGAGCCAGTCGGGGTGATCGGGCAGATCATCCCCTGGAACTTCCCTCTGGTCATGGCGATCTGGAAGATCGCGCCGGCGCTGGCGGCGGGGTGCACCGTCGTCCTGAAGCCGGCCGAAGATACGCCTTTGACCGCGTTACGATTGGGTGAGTTGATTTGCGAGGCCGGCTTTCCCGACGGCGTCGTAAATATCGTCACGGGCGACGCCGAGCCGGGTGCGGCGCTCGTCGATCACAAGGGTGTCGACAAGATCGCCTTCACCGGCTCCACCGAGGTAGGGCAGATCATCCAGCGTCGAGCTGCGGACAGCATGAAACGGCTCTCACTCGAACTCGGCGGCAAATCGCCCGTCGTCATCCTCAAAGACGCCGACGTTGGGATGGCCGTGCAGGGTGCCGCGCAGGCGGTGTTCTTCAATCACGGCCAGGTCTGCACCGCTGGCTCGCGGCTGTTCGTCGAGCGTCCGATCTACGACGCGGTGATGGAAGGCCTTGCCGAGGTTGCCAATGGCTTTTCGCTCGGGTCTGGCTTCGACGAGAGCAGTCAGATGGGGCCGCTGGTTTCGGCCAAGCAGCGCGACCGCGTGCAGGGGTTTCTGGAAACCGGCCGAAAGGAAGGTGGGCGGCTGATCGCCGGCGGCACCGCGGTCGATGGCGGCGGCTTCTTCTTCCGTCCGGCGGTATTTGCCGACACGCGGCCGGAGATGACAATCTATCGGGAAGAGATTTTCGGTCCGATCCTCGCGGCGACTCCCTTCGACGATCTCGACGATGCTGTACGGCTTGCGAATGACAGCATCTATGGCCTTGGGGCCAGTCTCTGGACGAATAACCTCGCGCTTGCGAACCGTGTCGTGCGCAAGCTGAAGGCCGGCAACGTCTGGGTGAATTGCCACAATCTGCTGGATCCCGCGGTGCCTTTCGGTGGCTATCGCATGTCCGGTTACGGCCGCGAACTCGGCCATGCCGTCACCGAACTCTACACGGAAAGCAAATCGGTGACGACGCTTCTACTCTGATACCGCGCCAAGTGATTACTTGACTTTTCAAGTTGTATGAATGCATGTGAACACCGGGGTCACCGCTTCAGTGCGGAGTGACGGCGAGGTCGTTCAGGAGAGTGGGATGGGAATTGCGCTTATGCCTCAGGCGGTATCGAACGGCGATCGGGGCGCCGCTTTCGACAGCCTGCTGGACGCGGTGCGCGCACAGCGCGACCAGTTCTCGCGAGACCAGCAGATCAGTGCCGAGGTGGTCGATCTGATCCGTAAGGCAGGCTTCTATCGCGCAATGGTCGCGAAGCGCTTCGGCGGCGACGAATCTTCGCCGATGGAGTTTCTCCGCATGGTCGAGCGGCTGTCGGAGGTGGATGGTTCGGCCGGCTGGGTCGCTAGCTTCGGCTTCTCGGCAATCTATCTTTCGGCACTGCCGGTCCCCACCCTCGAGACAATCTATGCGAATGGTCCGGACGTGATCTTTGCGGGCGGCATCTATCCGCCGCAAAAGGCCGTGCCTGTCGAGGGCGGGCTGGAAGTTTCGGGACGCTGGTCCTGGGGGAGTGGTTCGACCGGCGCCGATCTCATTGGGGTTGGTATCAAGGTTGAAGGTGCGGACAGCGGCGGGCTGCCGCTGATCGCGGTGATGCCCGCGTCCAAGGTGCGGATCGATCGTAACTGGGACGTGATCGGTCTGAAGGGTACCGGCAGCCACGATATGGTCGTCGACAAGGTGGTCGTGCCGAAGGACTGGACGTTCATCCGCGGTGGCAAGTCGAGCCTCGATCAACCGCTTTATCAATATCCGACAATGCCCCTTGCGGCTCAGGTGCTCGCGGTTGTCGCGCTCGGCGCGGCGCGCGGGGCGATCGAGGTGCTTGCGGAGCTTGCGGGCGGCAGCACGCACGGCCGCCTCGCGCTGACGCTCGATCCACGCGATTCGGGCAACTTGTATCAAGGCATCGTCAGCCTCGATTCGACATCGATTGCCGCATCGATCGAGCATTACCTGGCGACCTCCGAGCAACTGC
>Ga0207654_10001240_pt1 | contig 13586 bp, 6 predicted proteins | sample KBSC64metaG_FD_184355 | JGI IMG/M metagenome (GOLD analysis project Ga0207654, IMG submission 184355) | Corn rhizosphere microbial communities from Kellogg Biological Station, Michigan, USA - KBS C6-4 metaG (SPAdes) (version 2) | ecosystem: Host-associated > Plants > Roots > Rhizosphere > Soil...
CCTGGTACAAGCGACTCTACGGTTGGGTAGAGCGACGCGTACAACTCGAAGGACCGATCAAGGAAGCGGCTCTGCATCCGGTACCGAAGAGCACTGCAAGCTGGTGGTATGTCTTCGGAAGCGCGAGCCTGGTGCTGCTGATCTTGCAGGTCGTGACCGGAATCATGCTGGGTCTGGTGTACGCGCCATCCGCTGCTCATGCGTGGACTTCGCTGGAGGTTTTAAATCACGAGCTGCCGCTGGGATGGTTTTTGCGCGCAATGCACGGCTGGGGATCGAACTTTATGGTCGCCGTTGTGCTGGTTCATATGGCGCAGGTGTTTCTTTTCGGGTCGTACAAATATCCACGCGAGCTGACGTGGATTGTGGGCGTCTTCATGCTGCTAATGACGCTGGGCATGGCGTTCACGGGGCAGGTGCTGCGGTTCGATCAGGATGCATATTGGGGGCTGGGCATTGGCGCCTCAATTATGGGGCGCGTACCGTGGATCGGCGGGCAGCTTGTGCATCTGTTGCTGGGCGGGCCGATTATCAGCGGAGCTACGCTTACGCGGTTCTTTGCGCTGCACGTGTTTGTGATTCCGGGGACGCTGCTGGCGTTTACGGGTCTGCATGTCTGGATGGTGCTGAAGCTCGGGATTAATGAGTGGCCCATGCCAGGGCGGATCGTTCGTCGGGATACCTACGTGCAGGAGTACAACGAGCTGACGCACAAGGATGGAATACCGTTTGTGCCCGGGGCGGTGTGGAAGGATCTGGTTTTCTCGGCAGCGATTCTGTTTGCAGTGGCGGTGTGTGCGGCGGTCTTCGGACCTTATGGGCCGAAGGGGTTCCCAGACCCAACGATTATCAATACAGTGCCGAAGCCGGACTTCTTCTTCCTGTGGATCTACACAGTCTTGTCGTTTCTGCCGCCGGAGATGGAGACGCCGTTCATTCTGATTGCGCCGATTGTGGCCGTGGTCGGACTGATCGCGCTGCCGCTGGTGGCAGGAGTCGGAGAGAAGAGTTGGTGGCGACGGCCGGTCGCGGTGTTTTCGCTTATGTTTATTGCGGTGTGCTGGGGCGAGTGGACACATCTCGGCACGTACACTCCGTGGAGTCCAGTGATGAACGCGTGGAGCGGCGCGCCTGTTCCGCCGGACTTGCTGCATGGAAGAACTCCGCTGGAGCGGCAGGGCGCAAATGTGCTGCAGGAGAAGCAGTGCAGGAATTGTCATGCGCTCGGCGGGAAGGGCGGAGAGCGCGGTCCGGCGTTGGATGAAGTTGCGACGAGGCTGACGGAGGATCAGCTTTATCGGCAGATTCTACTGGGGGGCGGAAACATGCCTGCCTATGGAAGCGCGCTTTCGCCGGCAGAGAGCACTGCGCTGGTCCGGTACCTCGAGACTTTGCATCCGGGATATCAGCCTGCGGCAGAGGATGCTTCGCGGTATGTGGTGGAAGCTGGTGGTGTGCCGAAGAAGTCGACGGTTGAGCGCGGCGCGGGACAGACGCCGACTCGGTGAGAACATGACTCGAGATTCGCGTTCATGATCGTCGCGCTTTTAGACGCGGATGTGGGTGGTACGCCTGTGCTGGGCGAATTGCTGCGTACGTGGTCTGTACCGGCGATCCCCTTGGTTGCGCTTTTGCTGGCGCTGGGTGTGTATCTGCGCGGATCGCGTGCTGCGCGGGTGACGCGCAAAGATGAGCTGCCGGCGTGGCGGGCAGGCTGCTTTATTGGCGGAGTTGTTTCGCTGTGGATTGCGTTGGCTTCGCCCATTGATGCGCTGGATGACTACCTTCTGACGGCGCATATGATTCAGCACTTCATTCTGATGTCCGTGGCTCCGCCGCTGATTGTGCTGGGAGCGCCGCTTGTCCCCATGCTCCGTGGTGTTCCGCGATTTGTGATTCGCGGATTGCAGCCGGTCTTTCGGTCGCGGTGGCTGCGCGGAATTGCGCGTGCGGTGATGCATCCCGTGGTTGTTTGGATGGCGATGAACGTGGCCTATGTGGGGTGGCATGTACCGGCGATGTTCGAGCTGACGTTCAGGAGCGAACAGATCCATGATTTCGAGCATCTGTGTTTCTTCGCCACTTCGCTGATGTTCTGGTGGGTGGTGATCGAGCCTTGGCCCGCGCGTGCACAGTGGCCGCGATGGACGGTCATTCCATTCCTGCTGAGTGCGGATGTCGTGAACACCGTCCTGTCGGCAACACTGGCTTTTGCGGGCAAGGTGCTTTACGCGGAGTATGCAGCGGCGCCGCAGATTTGCATCCTGACGCCTTTGAAGGATCAGGTGGCAGCGGGAGCGGAGATGTGGGTGCTGAACTCGACGGTGATGTTGATACCGGCGGTGGTGATCGCTGTGAAGGAGTTGTCGCCCCGGTGGATGTCAAAACCGGAGCGGGCGATCGCAGAGGATGCTGTTCGCGGGTGAGCTGCTATTGGTCGCCATGCGATGATTTCGCACGGTCGGTGCAGGAGGTCTGGCAGATGGCGTGTGCCACATAGCCAGCGGCAGTGGCAAAGGCGCGACCGGCCTGGTCCATTCGGGCCGTAGCGGGATCGACACCTTCGGTGATGATGCCTCCATCCCAATTGCTGGTGAGCAGGATTTTGAGCGCGTTGTCGTGACCGGAGTTGAGGCGGAGCTGGTCGGCAATGCTCCACGCAGTGGTGAAGGGAACGCGGTAGCTGCCGGGCAGACCGAAGGGCTGGTCGCCGTAAGAATATTGATAGTTCTTCGATTTCAGCCACTCGGAGGTGCGAACGAAGATGGGGTCGGACTCTGGAAGGAAACCGAGCAGCGGCAGCTTGAAGAGCGAGCCCGGAGGGATGTCGGTGAAGACGAAACTCTTTCCGTCTGTGGCGGAGGCGAAGATGGGTCCGTCGGCGCCGGGAGCTGCTGGAGAGATGCAGTGCGCGAGGATCGCGGCGTGGAGAGCGTCTGCGCGTTTTACCATGTCTGCCGCGCTCGCGGAATCGTTGAGGCTCTTGTAGAGGTCACCGAGGTCGGTGAGAGCGCTCCAGACGAGGGCGTTGTCATAGGTGATGAAGGGCAGCTTCTGGAATTCGTCCTGGGAGTCCTGGAGGGACGAGTAGAGTCCGGTAGCCGAGTCGAAGCGGGCGAGAAGGCCATCGCGCAGACGCGTGAGAGCGGATTGGTGCGCTGTGAGGAAGGCTGTGTCGCTGGTCTGCTTCATGTAGTCGGAGAGAGCGACGAGGGGGGCGGCTGCTTCGTCGAGTTGGAAGCCATCTTCGAGGACGATGCCGTCGATAAATCGTGAGTGCGTGCCGGTATTGCGAAGCTGGATCGCGAGGGCGTAGTCGAGGGCGTCGCGAGCGAGGGAAGGGTCGCTGTCGAGGAGCGCTGGAAAGCTCCAGAGCATGGCATCGCGGTCCCAGTAGGCAGCTGAAACGTAGTAGCGGGGGCTGCGCGAAGTGATGCCGACGAACTGCTCGGTGTCGATGGTGCGGCCCCACGCGTACAACTCGCTGAAGAGGAAGTTGCGGTTCATCAGCAGGTCGAGTTCGGGCTTGCCTGTGGTGCGGGAACGAGAGGCAAGAGAGTGGGCGGTTTGCTGGATGATGGCTTCGGCGCCGCTGCGTTCAATTTGCTCGCGGAGAGCTCGAGCGTTGTGGGCAGAGCTGAATTCTTCGATTCCGCCGGAGAGAACAAAATCTGCTTCGAGGGATTCGCCGGGGGCAAGGGTCTTGCTCTGGCCGGCATCAACGGAGGGAGTCGGGGTTGTGGGCGGCGCGTTGATGATGCCCTTCGATCCGGGATGGAGGATTGTCCATGCGAAATCTGTGTCGCTGGTGATGTAACTGAAGGTCTCGGCAGGCTCGACCCAGGTCGCAGGAGCGACTATGCGTTCGCCGCGAAGCGCAACGGGAACGTAAGTGACGCGGTTGATAGAGCCGAAGGCGGCGCGAACGCCGACCGTGACGTCAGCCGGTGCGGCCCGGTGATTGGTGAGCGTCATGCGGAGAAAGGCAGCGCGGGAATCAAGAGGAGCACACCATGTAATTGTGGCTTCGAAGCCATCGACGGCGAGGTGGGCGGAGGGAATCCAGTATTGGATGAGTTGCCACGTGGGGTTCTGAAATGCGAGGGGCTTTCCGCCAACAGTGAAGTAGGGTTGAAGCACGGGCGAGCCTTTGTCGCCGCTGACCTGGAGGAGCCCGCGATGGCGCATGGAGAGGAAGTTGAAGGTGGCGAGGGCCCCGTCGCTGGCGCGGATGTCGGGCAATGAGATCCATTGATTGCCGGTAGGAAGGACGTCATCGGGTCGGACAGAGATGGCGGTGGCGGTGCTGGCGGCGGAGAGGGCGGATGCGGCGGAGAGAAAAATGAGGAAGACTGTCGTGAAGTAAAGAATGAGGCGGCGAAGTTTTGCGGGCACGGGTTGTGTACCTCCGACGTGGTGCCGGGACAAGCATAAATGGTCGGCTCGACTGCTGTGTGGGCCAACGCGCGGATGATTAGCCAGCGTGCACGTGCGCTAAGATTCCTGTGACGCTGGCAACGAAAAAGTTGGCGCGGCCATCGTTGTCGTAGATGCCCATGCGAAATCCTGCGCCGGCGACAAGAATGGAGGCTTAAGTGGTAGAGCAATCCATCGAGAGGCGTGTCTCGTTGCCGGGTTCACACGGTGCAGCCTCGGTGGAGGGTATATCGGTGCTCATTCACAGGCAAAATAGGAAAAAAGGTGCGTAGATGAGTCGTTATCTCAGTTTGATTGTTGCCGTGGCGCTTCTGGCAAGTCCGCTCATCGGGAAGACGCGCGTGCAGGAGATTGCGATCGACGCGAAGGCGAGCGGTCACGCATTTCCGCATTTCTGGGAAGAGACGTTTGGATCGGGGCGAGCGATTCTTGCGCTACGCGATAACTACAGACGGGATCTGAAGGACGTACACGATAGCGTCGGTATGCGATACGTCCGGTTCCACGCCATTCTGCACGACGAGGTTGGCGTGTATGACGAGGATGACGCAGGCAAGCCGGTTTACAACTTCACCTATGTCGATCAGATCTATGACGGACTGCTCGAGCGGGGAGTTAGGCCGTTTGTCGAGATCAGTTTTATGCCGTACAAGCTGGCGTCGGATCCGAAGGCGATCCACCCGTTCTGGTACAAGCAGAATGTATCGCCGCCGAAGGACTATGCGAAGTGGGATGGGCTGATGAAGGCGTTCGCGCAGCATCTGGTGGATCGCTATGGGATCGACGAAGTGGCGCAGTGGTATTTCGAGGTTAGGAACGAGCCGAATATCGATTTCTGGGCGGGCGTTCCGAAACAGGCGACCTATTTTGAGTTGTATGACCATACGGCGCGCGATCTGAAGGCGGTGAGCCCACTGTTGCGCATTGGAGGTCCGGCAACATCTTCGGCGCACTGGGTTCCTGAATTCCTGAAGCATGTGAACGAAGAGCATGTGCCGGTGGATTTCGTTTCATCGCACGGGTACGCGGATGACACGGTCGAGGATCTGTTCGGAACGCATGAAGAGATTCCAATGCAAGACCGCGTTTGCAGGGCGATTGGGAAGGTGCATGGAGAGATCGCTGGATTGGCGATGCCAGAGCTGCCGCTGATGTGGACGGAGTGGAATGTGCCGTCGTATCGAGACCTAGGCGCACGCGACAACTGGTATGTGGGTCCGGCACTGGCGCGAGATATCAGTCAATGCGATGGGCTTGTGAAGATGATGTCGTTCTGGACATTCGACGATGTCTTTGAAGAAGGCGGAGTCAAGCACAAACCGTTTGAGAATAGTTTCGGGCTGATTGCGCCGGGAATGATCAAGAAGCCGAGCTTCTACGACTTTGCACTGCTGCACAAATTGGGAGATGAGCGGATTGCGAATGAGGCTGATGATGTGCTGGTGACCCGTCGCAAGGATGGCACCCTGGTGATTGCGGCCTGGAACCTAGTGGCTATGGACAAAGTGGCGGCGGGAAAGCTGATCACGGTTCGCCTCAAGTTCGCCGGTGTGTCGGCGGACGCGAAGGTTGCGATCGAGCGCGTGGATGAGACGCATGGAAATCCATTGCGTGCATATGCGGCGATGGGAAGTCCGCAGTACCCGACTCGGGAGCAAGTGGCGAAGATGAACCAGGCGTCCAGCTTGCCGATGCCGGAGCAGGGTGCGCTGAAGGACGGAAAGCTGGAAGTGACACTGCCGGTGAACGGATTGGCGGTTATTGAAGTGGCGAATCAACCGCAGTGAAACAAATACAGCGGAATTGCGGTGTGGCTGAACTCGAAACTGAAGATCGTGGGAGAAGGCGGAAGTTGATGAGGTTGTTTCGGATTGTATGGAGTGTGGGGGCGCGCAGATGTCAGGTCGTTGGCTGGTTGATTGTGCCGCTGATTTGCTGGACCGCTTCGGTCGGGCTGGCGCAGTCGGCAGGCAAGAGTGCGCCGCCATCGAACAAACAGCTTGCCTCGCCGGAGATCGAGCGGAAGGTTGACGCGCTACTCAAGAAGATGACGCTGGAGGAGAAGCTGGGACAGCTTGTTCAGTACAGTGACAGCGGATATAGCGGCCAGGCAAAGACAGCGGAGGAGGCCGCGAATCCGGGTAGGAATCCCACGGCTCCCCACCCTGTGGACGCAATGGAATTGGTTTCGAAAGGGCAACTGGGATCACTGCTGAACACGGTGGGACAAGCGCGGACGAATCAGCTGCAACATGCGGCGGTGGAGAAGAGCCGATTGCATATTCCGCTTATGTTTGGGGCGGACATTATTCATGGGTACAAGACGATCTATCCGATGCCGCTGGCGCTGGCGGCGACATTCGATCCTGAACTAGTTTCATCGCTGGCGCACATCTCTGCGAGCGAGGCGAGGACCGGCGGCGTGGATTGGTTTTATTCGCCGATGGTGGATATCTCGCGAGACCCGCGGTGGGGAAGGACGCAGGAGGGTGCGGGAGAGGATCCATATCTGGGTGCGGCGATGGCGCGCGCTTACATCCGCGGCTCTCAGCAGGGAGATCTCTCGCTGCCGACGAGCGTGGCGGCATGCGTGAAGCACTATGCGGCGTATGGCGCCGCTGAAGCGGGTCGCGAGTACAACACGACAGATATGTCGATGAGCCGGCTGTACCAGGTTTATCTTCCGCCGTACAAGGCTGCAGTTGAAGAAGGCGCGGCGACGATGATGAGCGCATTCAACGCGCTGAACGGCGTGCCTGCGACTGCGAATCGATATTTGCTGCAGGATGTTCTTCGGGATTCGTGGGGATTCAACGGGTTTGTCGTGAGTGACTACACCGCCGTGATGGAGTTGAGGAATCACGGCACCGCGCTGGATGCGGCGACGGCCACGAAGAAGGCGATCACGGCCGGCGTGGACATGGACATGATGTCGCACTACTACGACGCGGAACTGCCGGGACTGGTCAAGGCGGGACAGGTTCCGATGAGCGTGGTCGATGAGGCCGTGCGGCGGGTGCTGCGGGTGAAGTTTGCGCTGGGATTGTTCGAGCACCCCTATGCGGAAGGAACAGAGGTGACGAGAGCGGTTCCTGAGTATCGGGCGCTCGTAAGGAAAGCAGCGGAAGAATCCATCGTGCTGCTGAAGAATGATGCGGTGAGTGGCGGCAGGGCCGTGTTGCCGCTGAACAAGGACGTGAAGAAAATCGCGCTGATTGGGCCGCTGGCGGACGACACGGGGGCGATGATCGGCGCGTGGGGAATCACGAAGCGGGATCTGGATGTGGTGACGGTGAAAGATGCGCTAGAGCAGAGAGTGAAGGAGGCAGGTGGCTCGGTGCTGTATGCAAAGGGCACCGAGATCAGCGGGGATTCTGAAGCGGGGTTTGCCGAAGCTGTTGAAGATGCGAAGCAGGCGGACGTAGTGGTGATGGCGCTCGGCGAGTCAGCGGAGATGAGTGGAGAGGCTGGATCGCGGGCCTATCTCGATCTACCCGGAAATCAGGAGAAGCTGCTGGAGCAGGTTGCGGCTGCAGGGAAGCCCGTTGTGCTGCTCGTGTTTTCGGGAAGGCCGCTGGTGCTGGAAGGGGCAGCGAAGCATGTGCCAGCGGTGATGGAGGCGTGGTTCCCCGGGACGGAAGCGGGGAATGCGGTTGCTGATCTGATGTATGGAGATACGGCTCCGAGCGCCAAACTTCCGATGAGCTTTCCGCGGGCGGTGGGGCAGGAACCGCTCTACTATAACCAGTTTCCGACGGGGCGGCCGCCGGTGGGGATCGATCTGAGTAAGCCGCCGGGCGGGGATTCACGGTTCTTCTCGCGATATGTGGATGTGCCGAATGACGCACTGTTTCCGTTCGGATTCGGGCTGAGCTACACGAAGTTTGCATATGACGGCGTTTCGGTTTCGAGGCATTCTGTTCCCCTGAAAGAAGTGAGCCACGCCGGTGCTCAGAATCTAATTACAGTTACAGCGACGGTGCAGAATACCGGTGATCGCGAAGGGACAGAGATCGTGCAGTGCTATGTTCGGAACCTGGGAGCGAGTCTGGAGCAACCGGTTCGCAGCCTTAAGGGATTCGAGAGAGTAACTTTGAAGCCCGGTGAATCGAAGAAGGTGACGTTCAAGCTCGGGTTCGCGGAGCTCTCCTTCTACAACAATGATGGGCGCGCGATCATTGAGCCCACGGATTACACCGTTTGGGTGGGTGGTAGCTCGACAGCGGAACTGCACGACGTGTTCAAAATTGTGCAGTAATGACCGCATCGCGGACCTGGTGAGCTATTCAGGTCGTTAAATCGTCATATGGAGCGGCGATACTAGTTGCAATGAACTGGTCTCGCCGTTTTTTATTGCTGGGATTGATGTGCGCTCTGTCGGGGACTGCGGGTGCACAGAATGAGTTGAAGACGGCTCTGCCGAATGGACGAGAGATCGAGCCGGCTGGAAAATGGATTCCGGTGGCGCCCTATCCGTTCGCGCTTGCTGTCCGACCGGACGGCAGGCAGGTTGCCGTGCCCTCGATTGGCTTTCCATTCGCATTGAACGTGGTAGATGATCCCGCATCGGAGCATCCGAGCACGCGGCGCTTTCCTAAGACAAAAGAGAATGATCCGTCTGTAGAGGTGGATGCCGGCGTGGTCTATTCGCCGGATGGCAAGCGGCTGTACGTTTCGACTGGGGATTCGGGGAAAGTGCGGGTCTACGACACGGCTGATTGGACGGCGCTCGGGGAAGCCTCTTTGGACGGGGAAACCGGGGGAAAGAACTTCGAGAAGAGCTTTGCTGGCGCAGTGGCGATTTCGAAAGATGGGCAGTACCTGTTTGTAGTGGACGAGGGTAACTGGCGCATTGCGGTGTTCAGAACAGACATCCTGAAAACCGTTGGTTCCGTCGGCACGGGTAGATATCCATTCGGGCTGGCATTGTCACCGGATGGGTCGAAGCTTTACGTGACGAATACAGGGCTGTTCGAGTATCGGACGATTCCAGGCGTTGGGCAAGGGAAGCATCCGGCAGGTGGATTGCATTTTCCTGCATTCGGGTATCCGTCGGGAGCAGCTCGCAATGGCGCGATTGTTGAAGGCAAGGCTGTGCCCGGGCTTGGCGATGAGAACTCCGAAGAAGGCAGCTCTTTGTGGACAATTGACATCGCTGATCCGTTCAATCCGGTGGTGACGGCGAAGCTCCGCCTCGGGGGCCGGATCGTCGAGTCGGGCGAGGGCAGTGTTGGGGGAGGTGCACCGACGGGAGTGGCTGCTGCAGGGGACGCAGTGTATGTGGCGCTGTCTCATGAGGACTCTGTGGCAAAGATCAGTCCGGATGGTATGCGGGTGTTGGCAGAGACCGCGCTGTCGCCATTTGTGGACGAGCAATTCAAGGACGCGCGAAAGAGACCACTGCGCGGGGTGATGCCGAGCGGTGTCGCGGTGCATGAGGATCGTGTGTACGTGGCGGAATCGGGGATCAACGCTGTGGCCGCGCTTGATGCATCGACGATGAGAGTGATTGAGCATATCCCGGTGGGATGGAATCCGGCGGCTGTGGCACTGGATAAAGACGGTAAGGACCTGCTGGTGGTGAATGCGAAAGGGAAGGGTGCGGGTCCGAATGGGGGAAAAGCGCACGATCCGCTTGCGCCAACCTATATCGGGTTGCTGGAATCAGGCAGCCTGAGCGTGATCGCACTGGGTGACCTGGCAGGTCCGGATGAGTTGACGCGGCGAGTGGTTGTATTGAATACGGAGAACCTGGTGTCGCACACAAAGCTGCCGCACCTGAAGCATTGCTTTCTGATCATTCGCGAGAATCGGACGTTTGATGAGGTGCTCGGCGATGTGCCGGGGGTCAACGGGGACGCTTCGCTGGCGCGCTATGGGTTGGACGGATGGGCGGCGGATGATGACAAACTCGAGCAGAAGCAGGTGAAACGTCCGGCTGCGATGCATTTGCATGTGACACCGAACCTGCACGCACTTGCCAAGCAGTTTGCAATCAGTGACAACTACTACGTTGATTCTGATGTTTCGGCAGACGGCCATAGGTGGGTTGTCGGGATCAACCCAACGATGTTCTTCAATACTGCCTGGACTTCGAACTATGGTGGGCGACGGCATGAAGATGCACGGGCAGCGCAACCAGGTCGGCGGGCTCTTTTTGGGGGATCGGATGGACCGATGCCGGAAGACGAGCCGGAGTTTGGATCACTGTGGGAGCATGTGGCGGCAGGAGGGAAGGATGCGCCAGGAATTCTTAATTACGGTGAGGGTCTGGAGAACGAAGGCAACGATGAGAAGGCGGGGGCGGAGCCGGAAGGACAGAGGCTGCTGCTGAACACCCCGGTTCCCAGACCAGTGTTTGAAGCGACCGATCGGCGGTTCCCAACATTCAACCTGGGCATCCCGGACCAAATCAGGGTGAGGGAATTTGAGCGTGACTTTGGCAGGCGGCTGGCGGACGGAAAGGTTCCGGGATTAATTGTTATCAGGCTTCCTAACGATCACACGGCAGATCCGAGACCGAAAGACGGGTATCCGTACCGGGCGTCCTATGTGGCGGATAACGATTTCGCGCTGGGCCGGATCGTGGCGTTCCTGTCGAAAACGTCGATCTGGAAGGATTCGGCGGTCTTTGTGACAGAAGACGATGCGCAGGGCGGGGTCGATCACGTGGACGCACACAGGAGCGTTCTGCTTGTGGCGAGTCCATGGGCAAAGGCGGGCTCGATTGCGCACGGGCACAGCAGCATGGGGTCGATTACCAAGACCATTAATGAACTGCTCGGACTCGGCCCTCTGAATCTGGAGGATGCATTGGCTGGGGATCTCTCAGAGATGTTCGACTCTGGGCCACACGAAGGGGTGTTTGCTGCGATTCAGCCGGATTCGCGCGTTTTTGTGCCGGCCAGAGCACGTGTGGCGCGACCGAAGACGAAGAAGGAAGCGGCGGAACTGCGCGACATGGACGATGCGGAGGAGATTCGGGATCAGCTCGAGAAATCTGCGGGATCATTGCGCCGACCTATGCATTGAGACCGATGGAAATCGGTAAAGGCAATTGGGAGAGCCAGCACGGCAGGAGGCCGGGTTTGCTGTTTTCCAGCGTTTAGCGTGCTCTGAACGCCAAATTCTGCCGTGGAAACGATTCCACGTTCTAAAGGGTCCACGCTGGGCTCCTCGCGGACTTGAATTCCTTCCGGTTCACAATTTGTAACTTGCGCAACCTGCGCTACAGGGCCCAAGATGTTGTCGCGCCACTTCCGCCGGGCGCATGAGGCCAAGAGAGTGACTGCCAGGAATCAAGGTTTGCCGATCGATGAGATCGACGTGCTTTGGTTGACCGCGGGCCTCAGGTGCGATGACCGCTCCGTCGCGATGACGGCTGCAACGCTACCGGCTCCTGCGCATCGTGGTGGTGGGCGTCTTCTCTGGACGCCGAAAGCTCGGCGAGATTTCCTCTTGATCAATGTCCAGGACAGAGGGGCGGCTTCCTGTCCGTTTACTGGATCTCCAACGCCCGTTGCGAACGTGCCGGGAAAATCACGGATTGTCTTCAGAACAGTCAAATCCAAACCTTTGCTGATCGATCCGACTCGCAAATTGGCGGAGACCGCGGTGCACGAGCTGCCGGTCGCCTGGGAAGAGTCCGGGGCATGGCATGAGTGCGAGCAGCAGAATGCGGGCGGGATCTGCCCAAGTGAGAAAGGTGCCTGACTGTGTCATTTGCAGAAAATGAGAGCGAGTTGCACCCGACAGATCCAGCACAGGTCATGGAGGCTGAGAAAGTTCTCCGGCACTTAGCCCAGGTATTCAGCGGAGTTCATCAGGAGATGCCCACACCCCCGACCGAAGTACCGGCATCAAATCTCGAAGCTAAGTATCATGCGTTGCTGGAGCAGATTCCGGCTGTCGTTTTTATGGCATACGTCGATCGAGGTACGAGTGAGGCCTATGTAAGCCCCGAAATTGAGGCTGCACTTGGATATTCGCGCGATGAATGGCTGGAAGATCCAGTTCGCTGGTACGAGCGGATTCACCCTGACGATAAGCAAAGATGGGGTACCGATGCAGCGGAGATGTTTCTTTCAGGCAAGCCGCTGCGCTCGTCGTACCGAGTTGTAGCTCGCAGTGGCCGAGTCGTGTGGTTCCGGTGTGATGCGCGGATGGTGAGGCGTCCTGGGGGAGAGCCGTGGTTCATCCACGGAGTCGCATTTGATATCTCGGATCTGAAAGAAACAGAACGAGCGCTTCAGCAAGAGCAAAACTTCGTTGCCGGAATACTGGAGACGGTTGCGGCGCTCATTCTTGTGCTCGATCTGGAAGGACGGATCGTGAGGTCTAATCGCGCTTGCGAATTAACCACCGGCTACACGCTCGACGAAGTTCGCGGAAAACACATTTGGGACTTCTTTCTATCACCCAAAGAAGTGGAGCGTTCGCGGGAGGTGCTAGCGCAACTAGCTAGTGGTCAGTTGCCGAAGGACTACAAGAGCGGTTGGATGACTCGGGATGGGTCGACGCAGGTGATCGAGTGGTCGAGTTCGTCACTTCCCGACAGTGATGGCCGGCCTCTCTATGTGATTGCGACGGGGATCGATATTACCGAACGTGAACAGCTTGAGCGAACGTTGCTGGACGTGAGTGCGCGTGAGCAGCGACGAATTGGACAAGATCTACACGACGGGCTGGGACAACATCTGACCGGAATTGCCTTCATGGCGAAGGTACACGAAAAGAAACTAGCCGAGACGAACACCGGGGCAGCAGCAGATGCAGCAAAGCTCGTACGGCTGGTCAACGAGGCGGTCCACAAGACGCGGGAACTTGCTCGCGGATTGTTGCCGGTGATGTCGGATGCTCAAGGACTGATGTCGGCGTTGCGTCTATGGGCGAGCGAAGTCGAAGACATCTTCGGGATTGAGTGCAGGTTTGAGTGCAAATCTCCAGTGCTGATGCGCGATGTGACGGTAGCGACGCACCTCTATCACATTGCGCAGGAGGCGGTGAATAACGCGATTAAACATGGGGATCAAAAAGTATTGTCATTCGGCTTTCTATGGAAGCTGGAACAGGATCACTGGAAATTGTGGATGACGGGTCGGGGATCTCCGACGACACGCAACAGCTGCGCGGCATGGGCATGCACATTA
>Ga0207654_10001243_pt1 | contig 13575 bp, 16 predicted proteins | sample KBSC64metaG_FD_184355 | JGI IMG/M metagenome (GOLD analysis project Ga0207654, IMG submission 184355) | Corn rhizosphere microbial communities from Kellogg Biological Station, Michigan, USA - KBS C6-4 metaG (SPAdes) (version 2) | ecosystem: Host-associated > Plants > Roots > Rhizosphere > Soil...
GAGTTTATCACATCGCAGCGAGAACGCGGCGAATATTCTTGGATACGATGGGCAGGCGCCTTTTTCGGGAGCTCGCTTTCTTGCGCTGATTCATCCGGACGACCGTGCGCACTTCAAAGCGCATGTGAGGAGTGTCCGACCTGACAACCCTTCCTATGCCGTCACATTCCGCGTGATTCGCTCCGACGCCCAAGAAATGTGGTTTGAGGAAACAGCAACAGCCGAGTTTGATGCTGATGGGAAATGCCTACGTGTCGAGGGTCTGACCCGTGACATTACGAAAAGCAAGCGAGCCGAAGAGCACCAACGCATGCTGGTCGCAGAGCTTGACCACCGCGTCAAGAACGTGCTTGCGCGCGTTGGCGTGGTCGCCATGTATACGCGCGAGGGTAGCGGCACAATCGACGAGTTTCTCGAAGCACTCGATAGACGCATCCAAAGCATGGCAGTTGCGCACGAACTATTAAGCCAGCGTAATTGGCTGGGCGTTCGTCTTGCGGATCTTGTTCGGCACCAGCTAGCTCCCTACACGACAGACGCAAATACAGCGACCAGCGGCCCGGACATCGCGCTCAACGCCGCGGCAACTGAGGCGCTCGGAATGGTGCTGCACGAGCTTGTGACCAACGCCTTCAAATATGGCGCGCTGTCGATCCCCGAAGGTCGGGTATCTGTAAGCTGGGAATACCGGAACAGCGACGATGCAACGTTTGGTCTGATAATCTTGTGGCGCGAGACGTGTGGCCCGCCCGTATCAGCTCCATGCAAAAGCGGGTACGGAATTAGCCTCATTTGCGAACTCATCCCCCACGAGCTTGGTGGTATTGTCGACCTCGCGTTTCCGCCCGAAGGCGTGTCTTGTACAATCGAAATACCCCTCAAGCAATTAGGTAGCCCCGCGTAAGAGAATCATCTCATCGATCCGTCAGCCGGGCAACGATCGGGCGCAAGACCGCTAGAAAACTTTCCTCGCTGACTGGTTTTTGCAGAATGGCCTCGACCTTTCCAGGCTGTAGAGAAACCGCCGTATAACCTGTAATGACGATGGCCGGAATGCCTTCGTCCTGGAGCCGATCAAGCAACGGATTGGCCCGCTCGCCATCCCGCAGATTGATGTCTACGATGGCCACGTCGGGCTTGCGCTCTGCAATTAGGCGCTCGGCGTCGGCTATGGTAGCAGTTGGCCCTGCCACGTCCGCTCCCAGTGCACGAAGTAGACGCTTGATGGCATTGCCGACGTGCCAGGAATCCTCGACTAGCAGAATACGTGCACCTTTCAGTTCCGACGATCCAGACGTTGGTGGGGTATGAGGGCTCGAGGTAGCTTTCATGGCTGCCATTTCAGCGGCACGAAGCGCAAATGTTGATCCACCGCGTTCGCTGGCGGGGTGGGCTGCTCAAGCGGTCCCGAGATGCCAACGAGGCTGCGAATTTTCTTTCCCAGATGTTCAAATACTAACAGCCAGCCTAGCGGCTGCCTATGCAGAATAGGACACTTCAAAGGTAGCTCGGTGTTCGCTTTGGCACTTTGTGCACGTGCCGTTCGCTCAGCGGACGGCTGCTTTCGGGAAGAAGCGGATCTGGCCCGTCTTATGACTGTCTGAAAATTTCCCAGCGGACGTCTGTGTGCAACCAGCATCCTCAAGCCTTGCTTGAGTTCACCGCCCGAGAGCAAGTAGGTTCGCATCCTTGCTTCCGTGCTTTTCCAAATCTGCCAGTATGCCCGCATCGGACAGGTCGATTCTCTGCGAGTGCTTCCAATCCCGGCGGAATACCTGAACGAGGCGTTTCAGAACGCGCTTCGATTTGGTTTCGATCGCCAGTTCGCGTCTCGAGTCGAAACTGCCTGGACTGAGGTTAATCGATCCGACTATGGCTCGCTTGCCGTCCGCGATCACGATCTTGCCGTGCAACTTCAAGTGTCTTAACAAGTGAACCTTGGCTCCGACGTCGTGCATAATTCGTAACCCGTCGATGCCCTCAGCGAGCTTCTTGGGGCGCTGGCCATGGAGGCGAGCGAAAGCGAAACGAAGGCTGCCGCGAACACGAGCATGGGATAGTGCGCCAGATTTTCGATGGGTTTGCCCATCATGAGGACCGGCCCAGAATATCCTCACTTCGGGGGCGGCCCAATCGGAAGTGGCCTACCCATGCCCGTTGGTTCTTGCGGAGAAGGTGGTGCAGCGTTGGTGCCAGGTCGGTACCACGGGTTGGTCAGGCATTCGGCATAGGTGCCGGAAGCAGAGGCTTGGCAGGCCCCCAGGCTATTAAAAGAGCAGCCGCTCCAACCGGGATTGTCCATGCCTTTGGATGCAAAAAGGATACTGCGATATGCCGGTTTGGGCGGAAGCCGGAATGTGATCGATCGTCCAGATTCCTGCTGCAGCGAGCAGCGCTGTGAGTGGTGCACGGATCATTTCCGCACCTTCATGGGTTGCTGGGAATTGGCGTGGCCGTTCCCCTGCCGCCAGCTGTGCGTCAGTCGCGGCAGCCAGGGGGTGGACGAGTATTCAAAATCAGGAAGCACCAAACAGATTGTTTTGGTTTCATGGCCGTCGCCTCCAACTAGGGAATGGACACATTAGCACGCAGCCAAATCCGGACCCTGGGCCAATAGCATATTTGAGCCCATGCGTGATAATGCCGGGCCTACCTGTGCCCTCCAGCATGAATTCCCTTGGATGTTCCGAAATTGCATAGTCAGCTCACGGCTTGTGCGTCAGCATGCCTCAACGAGTTGTTCTTGGTCCATTAGAGGCCAAGCGCCATAAGCCTTGCTCACTGCACGGCTTGCCACCAATCAGCTTAGACCCATCAAGCTCAGGAGGGCGTATACGAACCGATGCAGCAAAGCGGTCCCTTATTGGAACAGCCTCGCCTTGGCTCGCAGCTTCCTTCGCGTTCGCGCTGGTGTTGGGGATGCTGTCACCGGAAACCCGCCTTGGGCAAATCCACCGTCTCGCTGAGTCTCGAACATCAGCGTCGGTTTAGCGCAGTAGGGAACCATAGACGCGCATCTGCGCATGTCTGTATTTGGCACATTTGAGACATGCCGACGCACGGTAACGATACATGGAGTGCCGGTAGTGGATTCTTCATTCGGCGCATTGGATGCGTTCGCGTTCGCAGTATTTGCTATTCTGATCTTTGTTGGCGTAATCGTCGTCGTCAATCTGGGCAAACTTCCAGGTCAGCTCGCGCACAAATGGCATCATCCTCAAGCGAGCGCGATCAACGCCATGAGCTGGATCGGGATCGCGACAGGTGGCTTGCTATGGCCGGTAGCGTTCATATGGGCGTTCACAACGCCGTTCGGAGTTAAATCAGCAAAAAGCGATCTTCAACCGCATGGCGTCGAACCCGACACGGGTGACGGCGTAACGGCATCGCGTCAGCTCTCAGGCGACAAGGAGATGCGACCGTGATCGCAATCCTGATCATTGTCTACGTTGCGATCGTTCTCGTGCTGTTCAAGGTCCTGCGCATCAAGCCTACTGCCTATATAATCGCGGCTATGATCGTCGCGGGTGTGTTCATGATCGGGGGCGTCGTGGTGGTCTGGACACAGTCGGCGCCGATTACGGACAAGATGGTGACCAGCCAGTATGTGGTGCAACTGGTCCCCTACGTCAAAGGGCAGGTCAAGGCGATCCACGCTGAGGCAAATCAACGCGTGAAGAAAGGTGACTTTCTCCTCGAAATTGATCCGGCGCCGTACCAGTACACGGTGAACCAGGTCGAGGCGCAATTAGCTGCATCGAAGGCGAACGTAAGGCAAGCCGAGGCTGCGCTCGCGACCGCAAAAACTGCGATACCGAATGCACAAGCCATTCTCGCGAAGGCGAAGGCCGCGGACGAACTAGCCAAGACCCAGGAACAAATCGCCCTCAACATTCAGCGTGCGGACAAAGCTGCTATTAGCCAGCTTAACGTCGCCAAGGCTGCGCAAGAACGCCAGGAAGCGGACGCCGCCGTTCAACAGGCCGAAGCCGCCCTGGCACAAGCGCAGGCCTCCGTGCAACAGGCCGAAGCCGCTGTGCGAACGGCCCAAAGCAACGTTCCGGCCGTTGAAGCACAACTGGATGACGCGCGGTTCAACCTGTTGCAGTGCAAGATGACGGCGCCAAGTGATGGATACGTTACGAATTGGCAGGTGCAAATCGGCACCATGCTTGTGCCGATGCCGCTTGCTGCGGCCGGAACATTCGTCAACGTGTCCGATACCGCTGTCGCCGCCGTGTTTCCGCAGAACTGGCTCTCGAATGTCGAGCCGGGCGATGACGTGGAAATGGTGCTTAACCCATATCCCGGCCGCCTGTTCTTGGGGAAAGTGGACTACGTGATCCCGGCAACGGGGGGAGGCCAATTCACAACCAGCGGCACAATCCCGAACGCGGCCCGGATCGGATCTGACGGGCTTTATGCAGTGCGGATCAACTTCAGCGATGATGCCGTGGCCCGCAAGCTGTCGCTCGGGTCAGGTGGATCGGCGGCTATCTACACGCATAAGGGCAAGGCCACGCACGTCATTTCGAAGGTCACCATACGAATGAAGAAGTGGCTGTTGTACGTCTTGCCCTCGGTGGAAAAGCCGCCATCGTAGCGTACAGATCAAGGACGAAGGGATACAATCGAGTCGGGAGTCCGTGCGTTGGGAGCGAAAGCCTTGGAGACGCAGTACCGGTCACCGTTTGGGCGTCACAATGTCGGCGCTGAGCTTGGTTGGTCAACTCGTTGGTTGCTTGTTGCTGCGCTTCTCCTGCCGACCGTGGCATGTACGATCGGGCCGGATTTTACAGCGCCTGTCGCTCCGCTTGCCGAAAAGTTTCGTGGTACAGAAAATCGCTCGGTAAAGTCTAGCCCCCTTGAATATGTCCACTGGTGGGAAAGCTTTCGTGATCCGACCCTCAACAAGCTGATCCAGATTGCATACAACCAAAACCTGACGCTGGAGAGCGCGGGGACTAAGGTGCTGCAAGCACGTGCGGTGCTGGGAATAGCCATCGGTATAACCTATCCGCAGGTGCAGCAAGGAGTGGGGTCGGCAATTTACAATCGCACCAGCGCGGCAACGCCGCTGGCCGGTCCAAATGCAACGCCTTCATATTTCTGGACCGATGCTCTTGCTGCGCAGGCAGCCTGGGAGCTGGATTTCTGGGGCAAGTTTCGCCGCGGTGTCGAATCTGCCGACGGCGTGTACTTGGCGTCGATCGCGACTTATGACGGTGTTCTGGTGTCCCTTTTGGCCGATGTTACCGCAACATATATCGGTATCCGCACCACAGAGCAGCTGATCGGAATTGCACGGACCAATGTCCGCAGGCAGGAACAGGCCCTTAGTATCGCAAAGGCAAAGTTCACGGGCGGCGGGACGTCGGAGCTTGATGTTTTCCAGGCGACGAACGTCCTCGAGCAGACCCGTGCGGCAATACCCCAATTGACGATACAATTGCAGCAGGGACAAAACGCGCTCTGCGTCCTGCTCGGCATTCCGCCGCAGTCGCTCGGCATGTTGCTTTCACGATCTGTTGGCAGGATACCGTTGCCGCTCGCCTCCGTCGTTGTTGGCATACCTGCGGATCTGCTGCGCCGGAGACCCGACGTCCGCGCCGCCGAACTCGCCGCGCTGGCGCAGAGCGCGCAGATCGGAATCGCCACGACGCAACTCTATCCGGCGATCAGCATTACGGGCACGTTCGGCGGCTCGGCTAGCACCGCCAATGGCCATAACCTCGGCCAAGTCGTCAGTTGGAAGGGCGTGGCTTATGCTGCGGGCCCTTCGTTTCAATGGAATCTCCTGAACTACGGGCAAATCACCAATAACATTCGTTTGCAGGATGCCAAGCTCCAACAACTGCTGATTGACTATCAGAACACTGTGTTGAGTGCTCAGCAGGAGGTGGATAACGGGCTTGCGACGTATCTGCAATCACGGAACCAGGCAGCGTATCTGCGTCGCAGCGTTGAGGCGGCAAATGGTGCCCTCAGGATCGCACTTGAGCAGTATGAGCAGGGCGCGACGTCATTTACCACCGTACTGACCGCTGAACAGAATCTCCTTCAAGCGCAGAACAGCCTGGCCGGCGCCTCGGCCAACGTTCCGCTCGGCCTCACTGCTGTGTTTCGGGCGCTCGGGGGCGGGTGGCAGATACGTGAGGGCGGCAACTTCGTCAGCCCGGCAACGGTTGACCAGATGCGTGCGCGAACGGACTGGGGCAACTTGCTTCCGCCTGCGAACGAACCGCCGCCGCCGACTCCGGGCCTGCCAGGTCCTGAGGACATCGGGCCGACGATCCGGTCTCCGGAGTGGTAATTGTCGCGGGGCAAAAACCTCTCCGTCTTCTTCGACTAAACGGGAATTGAGTCATGAAATGTACCAAGCCGTCGTTTGCCGTCATCTGCATATTAGCAGTGCCTCTGTCCTTGAGTATTGGAAGACTCAACGCCCGCAATGCCGATCTCGCCCCTGGTACTCTAGCAGCCGCTCAGACGGCTAAGCAGCAATGCATAAACACCTGTCGTGCACGCTATCGCGACTGTCGTCGTCTGAACCAGTTGCCATCATTCGAGTGTCGGGGTGTTTACCAGGACTGCACCCGATACACCTGCACTGGTTTAGGACCAGGATGACCGATGTGACACATTTGCGACATTCGCGCGCACGGTAAGGATGTCTATTTATAGGGGTCGAGCGGAAGTCGTCGGTACGCGGCCAAACCGACGCGAACGACCCAAGGCAGACGAACGTAGCGGTCAAATCGGCGTCGTGGTATGTAATCTGGCCTATGCGGGCGAATATTTTGAAATGGCCATGCGCTTCGTGGACGCCGTAGAAGTTCGAAGGGTGCTCACATTCCCAGTCTTGGTCGCCGCGCTTGAGGCCGCTCACGGTCGCACGATGACGGGATTCAAGACGGGTTCCTCGGCCGCGAGAGCGAACAATACTTCGTCCGCCATGCCGTTGACTGCAGCCGCGGGCTCGGCGCTACCAAACTGACAGGAGCGATACGCGGCGATCCGGATCGCTCGGGAGCAATTGACGATGGAGTGGCTTGATGCCCTTAGGCCGCACTTGCTGGCCCTGCCGAACCTGGCAAAGTTCGCGATTATCATCGCAATTATCGTCGGTGTTCCGGCCCTCGCGCGCTGCCTCAGAATTCCGGAACTCGTTGCGCTGCTGGTCTTCGGAGTCCTTTTGGGTCCGCATGTCCTCGGCGTCTACGGGACGGACCACCCAATCGTGCAGTTCTTCGCCGACCTTGGGATGCTGATGTTGATGTTTACGGCCGGACTTGAGATCGACATCAACCTTTTTCGGCGGACGCAGACCCGTTCGATCACTTTCGGCGTCATCACAACGATGGTGCCGCAGGTGCTCGGCACCGCGTATGGTCTGGCGTCCGGCTATTCGATGATTCAGTCCATCGTTATCGGCTCGCTGCTCGCTTCGCACACCCTGCTCAGTCTGCCAATTGTCACGCGCCTTGGCGGCGTCGGGCTGGAGCCGGTTGTCGTCTCGATCGGTGCCACAGTCGTATCGGACACGCTATCGCTGATCATCTTCGCGATCTGCGTTTCGACCTACACGACCGGCTTTTCGCCATCCGGTCTTGCGGTGCAGATCGGTGAGGTCATCATTTTCGTGCCGCTTATCCTGATCGGAGTCAGCCGCGTCGGTGCCTGGATCCTGAGCAAGCTGAGCGCCAACGAGGAAGGCTATTTCGTCACCATGCTTGGCATCATGGTGGTGGCTGGCGTGCTCGCTGATCTCATCCATCTGCCAGGTATTGTCGGCGCGTTCCTGGCCGGGTTGTCGGTCAATGCCGCGGTCGGTGGCCACCCCGCGAAGGAAAAGCTGGAATTCTTCGGCAAGGCCCTGTTCGTTCCGATCTTTTTCATTGTCACCGGTTTCCTGATTGTGCCTGTCGAATTCACGCAGGCTGTCCTGGATAATTTCTGGCTTGTTGCGGGCATTGTCGCTTCTGTCATCATAGGAAAAGGAGTCGCCGCGGCCATCGCGGGTCTGGCCTTTGGCTATTCGCCTCTGGCGAGGCTAGAGATGTGGGCGCTGACGTTACCGCAGGTTGCGGCCACGCTCGCCGCCACGTTGGTCGGCTATAACACCCTCAATGAGGCGGGGGTACGGTTGCTGGACGAGAAGATGCTCAACGCGGTGCTGGTGCTGCTGGTCGTTACCTCGATTCTCGGACCAATCATGACAGAGTTGTTCACGCCCCGAATGATCAAACAGGAGGCGCGCGCAAAGGCTCCGGTCGCTTAAGGCGGTGTGTGACCTGGAAAGGGCATCGTGCCCCCTCGAAGTTGACAGGACAGCAACCCGGTTGGACGTTGGCCTGATACGATGTCCCGCCGGGGATTGACCGTCCACCGGCGCTAACCGAAGGCGTCATCCTGCAAGGAGGCCCCTAGAATGAAGAAGACATTTGCTGCTATCGTCGCGGTGGCAACGATCGCTGGTTCGCTCGCCGCGACGCCCGTAAGCGCACAGCGTGGCGTCACCGCCGGCGGCGCGGCCCCGAGCCCCTATTATTGGCCCGCCCCTTACGGAGCAAGTCGCGGGCCATACGACGATTTTGGCAGTTGCGAATGGGTGAACCAGCGTTTCTGGGACGGCCATGGCTGGCGGGTCCGCCGGGTGCGAGTCTGCGGCTGATCCGCGACTACGGCGAGATTGAACTGCTCTTAGCGAACGTCGACGTCGAGCGCAGGCCGCCGAAATGACCGGGGCCAGCGGCCAGGCGCAGCATGACTTCGGTTCCCGAAGAGGGGGCCGATTGGATCGGAACGGCCGATTTCGCATAGACGAGGGGCTCCTTTCGCATGAACTATTGTTTCGGATACTGGCTGGCAGAAACCACGAACGGGAGCTACGAGGATGGCTATTTCAGTCTCGATGATCGCCGTCGGCTCACAATTGATAGTCGCAGTTGCCAATGGAGTGCCGGTGTTTGACGTTACACGGACATGTAAACTCGACGTGTCCGCGACGGCTGGCCTCTCGGAAAATCAATCGATACAGGCCTGTATAAAGGATGAGAAGCGGGCACAGCAGCAACTCGGGAGCCGGTGGTCAAAATATCCGGCTTCAAGTAAGGCGCAATGCATCCCGCAGGAGAGTATTGGAGGCACTCCAAGTTACGTAAGTTTGCAAACGTGCCTGCAGATGAACCAGTGGGTGCGCTAACTTGCCTTGCACGACAATGATCCTACTGACGCCGGGCGGCACCTTGTTGCTGAAGTGCATCATCTATTGTCATCGCGATCCAGGCGGGACCCGAAAGGCCTTGCTTTTTGGCTAAGTCGTTGACCGCATCGACAATGTCAGGCGTGAGGGGCACGTTGATGATGATGTCCAAACCACTCTCGAGGCTATAAACCAATTGCGTGACCTGGCCGGAGAAGCGCGCGACACGCGTGGCTTTTTCAGCGTCGGTCAACGAGGCTTCTCGAACAACCATTGGACAGTAGGCGCCGATAAGGTGATCAACTATCAGTCGCTTTGAAATGCCGTCGCGCCGAAGGGTGGCGATAGTGGCGCTGAGTTGGTTTATATCGGACATTGCGTCGGCACCAGGGAGCAGGCCTTTGATCTGCTCGAGTTTGGCTGGAGTGTTTGGCTTGAACGGAGATGGACATTCGAATTTGTCAGCAGCGACAGCCGGTACGATCGTGAGCATTGAGAAAGCGAAACCTAGCAAGAGTACAAAGCGGGTCATGACGTCTCTCCAACCTTGGTGAGCACTACTCCCGAGTTCTGAGTATCAGATTTGCGCATCTCATTTTCGAAGTCGGACATTCATGATCATCTATCGTTCCGTCTTTCGGGGCCCCCGCTTACGACGAAAATCAACCAAGTAAGCAGCGGCAGTGTAAAGTTAAGTTCGCTCTACAGTCCAAGCAGGTATGCGGTGAAGAGAACTGCGAGGGAGCCATCCATGATTGCGATCGCTGTCATCATACTCGTGCGCGTCAGGCTACCGAAGAAGATCAGGACGAAGATGATGACTTTTTCGAAGACTGCGGCCGTTAAGATCGGCCCGCGAGTATCCGGAAAAAAGGCCGCATAAATCGTTAGCGAGCAAACTACAAAAAGCAGAGCCCCCCAGTGCCTGGCAAAGAATTCTGTAAGCGAGCTGGTGTTGTCTGCCCCGAATACCAGCTTAAGAGTAGTCTGCGGAAGGAGTAATGCCGCGAGGCCGGCGGCAGCGGTTAGGATTCCCGAGATGATGAGTATCCATTTGATTGACGATGCCAGCATACCAACATCTCCAATTGCTCTTGCATCTCGCTTAAGCCACGCCTCTTGGATACGTGAGAATTATCGCGGCACTGCCAATTCGGTAATTCTGAATACTCAATGTTTAGGTGTTCGCCGTCAGGATTGGAGGTTGATCCTCAAAATGCGGTACGAGACATAGGCTCGCGTAATGAAGTCGACGGCGTGAAAACTGCGCGCCCCTTAGATGTCGAGTGGGTAGACCCAGTTGAACCAGGAATGAGCGCGGATTGAGATCTTTCGAAGTACGGCCCATGCGCCATGCTCTCCACCTGTATAGATTGCAGCCAAACCCTGCGCGCCTATTGGGAATTTGGATTGGTCAGCGTGATCCATACGTATCTTCACGGCGTATTGCCCTTGGGGAACATTTGGGGCCGGAGCCTGGAATTTCGGAATGTCGTCGCTTGGCAAATATTGTCCTATGCCATTGCCGCGCCATATGCTGTCCACAGTCCCACGGAAGATTTGACCGGGGTAAAGGTCGAGTGCAACTTCGACCGGCTGACCCGGCTTCACATATTTGAGGTTCTCCTGGAAGTATGTTGCGAGTAGATAGCGGTCTGCATCCGCGATAAAGGCGGCGATGCCGCCGACCCGATATGTGCCGGCCACCATTCCCGGCCGGACCTGAAGGTTGATGATATGACCGTCCTCCGGCGCGGATAGAGTGGTGTTATCCAGATAGTAACGTGCCAGCTGAAGTTGCGCTTCCATGTTGGCGACCGTTGTGTTGACGCCGTCAATCTCGGATTTGTATTGCAGGCTTGCGCGGTCTAGTTGGGCCAATGCTGCATCGTTGGTAGCTGTGGCTGCATTAACCCTGGTTAGCCACTGCTCGATGTCCTCCTCGCGCACAGCCTGCTCCTGCGCCAGCTTGTCGAATATCCGCTTTTGATACTGCGCGTACTCAAGCTCCACCTTGGATTTCTTTGCGCCTTGGGCCGCCGCCTCGACATCTGCCTTCAACACCTTGACGTTTTGCTTGGCCGCGGCGAGCTGCGCGGAGATCTGGTCGACTTTGTACTGGTAGGGACGGCGATCGAATTGAAACAGAGGCTGCCCCTTTTTGACCGAAGCACCTTCCTCGACAAGCACTTCCTCAACAAGCGTTGGCTCGGGGAGGCGCGGAACGAGCTGGATCGTTCGTTGAACGACAGTTGCATTGGCGGAATTCGGCGTAACGAATCGTAGACCTATCACGAAAACAAGCAACAGATGGACAACAAAGAAGCCGAAAATAACTCCCCAGCCAGGCGTAAGTCTGATGAGCTTGAATCGAAAAAAAATAAGCCAAAACACAAGGGACGCAAATGCAAGAACGAGAAGAGCAACCATCATGGCGCGGACTCTCCCTGCTGCGTTTCCGGCGCCGTGATGGCCGCCGGGGACTTGCCCTTCAATTTTGCGATCGTCACTTCGGTTTCGGCTCTCCTCTCCGCTGGCAAATAGCGGACATCGATCACGACGGTCGGCTTAAAGGCCCAGGCCAGCGCCTGAATCCAAGGCACGACCGCCAGGAATCCGACCCAGCCCATCAGATAGACCGCCTCGGCTTCGGGATGGTTGCGGGCGATGGCGATTCGTCCCGGAAGGCCAAGCATAAACACAATGAATCCGAGTCCAACGACGGTAAGAAAAAAGAGCGACAGGAAGGTTGCGTAGTCCCAGAAGTCGAGGGAAAAACCTAACAAAGCTTCCATGGCGTTCCCACCCTGACAGGAAAACGAGCACTTCGCGGTATGGAGGCCACCATTCGCGTCTCACTGAGGAAGTAACGATAGTCTCCGAACTATTTGCGTGACTATGCAAATTCGGAACGCCCGGGAGCTTTTCGCCAACTCGTGACTGTACGGGTCAATCGCGACGATGCATGCAAGAGCGTTCGCAATGGCAGGCAGCGATTTGCGAGTATTCTTTTCGTTGCGAGCGCCTTCTACCTTCCACCGGTAGACATGCCTGAATAGTGGGCCGCCAACATTGCGATCTCTTCGCCGGTTAATTGACGGGCAACGCTTCGCATCTGCTCACTAATGTCGTTACGTCGAGTTCCATCCTTGAAGGACTGCATTTGCAGTTCGAGGTAGGCTCGCTGCTGCCCACCGAGCCCGGGAGCGCCGGGCGTTACTCCAACCGGTCCGTGACATGACGCGCAAGGCGCTATGCCGCGGAGGGGGGCACCGACATCAATCAGACGGCGCGCCACCGCATTGGTGGAGCTTTGCGTGCTCAAAGTCTCGCCAGCCGGATTAGGCAGCAACGCATAATGTGCGGCAAAGTCCAGCAAATTCTGATCAGACAATGGGGAAACATACACTCCCATCACAGCGGGGTTGCGCTTGCCGCTCTTGAAATCATCCAACTGTTTGTAGATCGCAGCTGCGCTTTGACCAGCTAAATTTGGTATGATTGCATCAGCGCTTATCCCAGCAGCGCCGTGACAATTGTTACAGGTCTGGGCGATTGCGCCTCCCGCGCGGGCGTCACCTTGTGCGAGCCGTCGTCGCGTCTCGGTCGTCCATGCAACCTGGGAAGCAGGCTGGCCCGCCACTGGCGCCGATACTCGTCCATTGCCATTTGGGAGGCCGACGGCGCGGCAAATGGCGCCCCAGAGGCCAAGCCCGTCGGCACCTCGCTGAACGGAGGGAAGCCAGATGAAGCCAACGGCGAGCGCAAGGACAAAAAGCCCGGCGGTTGCGCCGATCCAAATGGCGAACCGGGAATCGCGCGGAGATGGTTGATCAGCGTCGGTCATTTTGCGAAACCGGGAAAGCGGGCATGGCAGTTTTGTTGAGGAACACAAATTGCGCCAGTGGGTAGCCATAGTTTGCGACTGTCAAAGCCAACACAAGCAGCGCCCATACTCCAAAGCTGTTAAGCGATTTCGGAAGCCGGCGGGGCGGGTTGATCGCAAGCGAAAATTTGAGAGGTGAGATGGCGCCGGCTGCTCCGCGATGCGACGCCAGCAATACGCCTATCAGCAAAGCCGCCGAGAAGACGAGAACGAAACCGCCAATCGCAGATACAGTGACCCAAACGCCCTGGGAAGCCAACGCAGGATTGCTGAAATCGTAGTAAGCCATCCGCCGAGGCTGTCCCATGACTCCGACAAGATGCCACGGCAGGGTAACGAGGATCATCCCCACAGACCAGGTCCACAATTGAAGCCGGACAAGCTTTGGCGCTGCAAGCGGTCGGCCCGTCAATCGAGGCCAAAGTTCGTATGCGATTGCAAAGTACATGATAACGACCGCTCCACCGTAGATCAGGTGGAAATG
>Ga0207654_10001246_pt1 | contig 13558 bp, 13 predicted proteins | sample KBSC64metaG_FD_184355 | JGI IMG/M metagenome (GOLD analysis project Ga0207654, IMG submission 184355) | Corn rhizosphere microbial communities from Kellogg Biological Station, Michigan, USA - KBS C6-4 metaG (SPAdes) (version 2) | ecosystem: Host-associated > Plants > Roots > Rhizosphere > Soil...
GCCGAGCCCGAACTGGGTGGCGGATCCCAGATTGCTGCCAACCTGGTTGCTGGAGGTGACCGATGCGCTAACCGTATCCGAGCCGGTAATCGGGGTAGCATAGCTGGGGCCTGCAACAGCAAGGCCAGCAAGCAAAGAAGCTGTGAAGGTAACAAGTGTCTTGGTGATCGTGCGCATAACGCGTCTCCTGCAGACGCCATCGGCGTCGGTCTCACCCCTTGCTTCGAAGTGAACGCAATATCCGGGCCAACTTCCGCAGGAAGGGGATTTAACGCGCTAAGCGCGATTTATTCTGTACACGTTCAAGCCGTGTAAATGGCGCCGACAACGCTCGCCGTCTTTGCGCAACCGAGTTGATAAATATCACTCTCCGATTCGTGGTTGAGCGAACTGGCGTGGCGCCGGCGATCAGACGATGCGGACGAACCAATGCAGCCGGCGGCACGGGAGGGTTGCTGCAATATCAAATGTTGGCCCATACACAATTAATCCCTGCCCCCGGGAACTGTTTCGAAGTTCCTTACGTTCACTGGCTGCCGCAGTAAACAAGTCAAAAATATGTCCGAGAGACACTGGGATAGCGTCCCCGATTACAACCCATGCCAAGCAACGCACGGATACACGCTCCATGATGGGCCAGAAGCAATACGGCACTTTCCGGCCGGCACGCTTTTGGAGACGACGATCCTTTCGTGCGAGGACGTCCTATTGAGCGGTTGGGCGGGCCTGGCTAGGCCGCACTCCTCTGCCGACAATCTGATTGGAGTGCTCTTGCCCGGCGACAGAATAGGTCCGGTTTTGGATGGTCACTTATGCTGCGCAGTCGCCCTTACCCCGGTCGCTCTGGCGCCGGATGCGGATAATGGAGATTGGCCGCGAGAACTTCGACATTTGATCCGCCAGTGCATCCGGACATGTCATTTCAGCGCGGCGGATCGCATGGAAGATTTTCTCCTGGAAACTTACGAACGCCTTGAGGCCGTGGAATTGGCTTATGACGGGATATTCGACCTTCCCCTATCCCAAGCGACTCTCGGCAATGTTCTCGGCATGAGTACCGGTCATGTGAACAGGGTTATCAAGCAATTAGAGGCGGAAGACCGCGTTCAAGTCGCGGGGCGATCTGTGACTCTTCTAAACCTAAGGCGGTAAAGTCCGGCTCTCTCAAAAAAATCGCATCCCTCGAGGAAAACGGCGATGGACCCTTCCGTCCTTTTATACGAAATCCGAACTTACAAAAACCGGCATCACGCCTCGTTGACAATGATTGCGGAGTGCCCGAATGACATTGTGGCGATTGTCATGGCGCGGAATTTCATTCGCAAAGGTGAAGGAGTCGAGGTGTGGCGGGATGACTCGATCGTGTACCGGTTGGAACCGCGTAAGACCCAATATGCCTTGCGGCCAATGCGACGGGATCGGTCAATTTCCTTTTTCCGCCTGGAGAAATGGCTCCAAACTTTCAAGACCGCGTTGCCTCGCCTGAACAAGGCGCGGAGCTTTCCAGCGGGCCAACAGTCTTTGATCTAGTTTTCGTTCAAGCTGCGGGAGGCGAGGCATAAAATGACAAATCTAAGCCTAGCTATCGCAAGCCAGTACCTTCGTCATTCTCCCTTTGAGACGGCAAAGTGGCGTATCGCTGATTTCTTGCGAAAAAAGCTCGCGGCCAATCCCGTGCACTCCATCATCAAAGTGGCAGGGGGCACACTGATGGAATTGGATACGTCGGATTTTTTGCAACGGGAACTTTATGTCTTCCGGGATTTCGAACCGGCAATCAGCCGTGAGATCAAAAAGAGGTTGAAGGCCGGCGATACTTTTTTGGACATAGGAGCCAATGTCGGATTCTACTCTCTCATCGCCGCAAGGGCTGTCGGCGCTGGCGGCAACGTCTACGCCTTTGAGCCCGCGCCCAAGACACGCGCAGTTCTGGAAAACAATACGCGCCTAAACGGAGCAAAGAATGTCACGGCTGTTTCCGTTGGGCTTTCCGATGCAGCCGGTGAGGGAGAGTTGTTTCTGGATGCAAAGAACAATTCGGGCGCATCCTCCCTCCGCCGAACGCCCAATAGCGGGGACTCGGTTTGCGTTATACTGGACACCTACGATCACTTTGCTGCGGTTAACGCCTTGCCCAACCCGGCCCTGATTAAAATTGATGTTGAAGGCGCCGAGTTAAAAGTTCTCAAGGGAATGGCAAAATTGCTATCCCAGCCCAGCCGCCGCCCACCTGTGATTCTCGAGGTCTCAGAATGGAGTTTGGAGGAAATGGGGTCATCCAAGGATGAACTCTTCAAACTGATGAGTTCTTACGGCTATAAACCGAAATTGCTTTCGCGCCCGCGTGTTTCAATATTTTCGGGTCGAAACATCTATTTCCAATACGACGTGTTGTTCGAGCCCGCCGCTGCAAGCGTATGCGATTAGCGCCGCTCGGGCTGAATCACCGGACGGCATGGATGGCCAAAACCGGCCGCGGCGATCTCGAAAAGCCTCGCAAAATGCCGGCATTAGGGGCTTGAGAATCCCTGGAATTTTTGGGACGGGAATGAATGCCGGCAGGCGTCCAATAACAGGAAAACTTGGTCGCAGGATCAGGGATACCAGGACAGATATCAGGGAAGTTACACGACGAAATAACCCAGTGGAGGCGGCTAAGGGGAATGTCAGCTTTGCGCCAATAGCGGACATTCGTAGTCCTGCGCTGCGGGCCAGCGATATGGCTGGGTTTGTCAAAAATAATGGCGCCCAGGTTTTGAAGGGGGTTACGCCGCCAGGTGCGCAGGCGACCCTCGTAGCCGCGCTTTCCAAGCGGCACGCCCATAAGACACCCCAAATTTCATCGCACCTTACGACCGGCCGCCATCAGTCTAAATGGAGGTACCGGCTCTATTCTGCGATCGGGATTCTCCAATTCCTGGATATCAAGCCGGGCACATATCTTTATTAGAGCGTTTTGACCGCCGCCCATAGCTATTGCCACCATACCCTGCGCTAGTGGCTCGCAAAGGACTCGTCCGCATGATGCATCGCATGCCCAACGCCGCGGATCTGACGTCGGATGAGCTTGCTTCGCTGGTCCGCGTGTGCCGCGGCTTTATTTGCGCCACAATTCCCAAAGCGCACCAGGCGCGGCTGGTGGAACTTGGTCTGATCCAGGCGATGATGGGCGGATTGATCATTACGCCGATGGGCCGGATGGTTGCGCGTTCCTAGGCGGTTCGCGAGCGCCAGACATTTCTCCGGCCATCATCCCACACGTTCACCGGCTAGTGCCTGCATCAGCGCGGCAATTCTTATCGTCGCGAAATGAGAGGATGTGTCTGAGACGGCATAGGGCAGGATAATCCGATCGGCGTGGCGCAAAGCGCCACAGGTATAGACCACATTTGGGACATATCCTTCCCGCTCGGAAGGTTCGGGCCGAACCAGCGGCTCGCGCGATCGCGCCAGAACTTTTGACGGATCGTTCTTGTCCAACAGAACGGCGCCGATGGAATATTTGCGGACGGGACCAACGCCGTGGGTCAGCAGCAGCCAACCTTCGTCGAGTTCGATCGGCGATCCGCAATTGCCGATCTGCACGAACTCCCAGGGGAACTGGGGTTTCAGGATCGCCGTGCCGCCATTCCAGGTATACAAATCATCTGAATAGACGAGATAGAGATTCTCGTTATCCTGCCGCGCGATCATGGCGAACTTGCCGTTGATCTTTCGCGGGAACAACGCCATGCCTTTGTTCTGCGCGGCGGTGCCGCTGAGCGGCTTCAGCCGGAAGTTGACGAAGTCGGTTGTCTCCAGGAATTCCGACCGTATCGCGTCACCGCTATAGGCGGTATAGGTGGCGTAAAAATCTCGCCTGCCGTCATCGTTGAACTCCACGAAGCGGGCGTCCTCGATGCCGTGCCAATGGGCCGGCGTAATGGGAAAGATGACGCGTTCGCTGAGATCATCGGAAGGCGTGAAGGTCAGCGAGACCTCATTGCCCGCAGTTCCGAGACTCCGAATCCCGATGGTGGGGCTTGTGGCGATGCGCGACGTCGGGTCGACGGTTACGTCCCCGTTCGCGGCGATGAAGCCGGTGCGAAAGGTCAGTGAGGAAACGTGTCCTTCACCGACCGCGCGAAGACTGAGGATGAACCGGAGCCCACCCTCGGGTGTGCCGGACTGGTCGGGATGGGCAATAATACTAGGATTGAACAGCGCCGCGGATTCAAAAGAGTATTCATGGAGAAAATAGGCCCCGATCAGTTGGCGCTTGATCGCGGTGAAGCTGGCGTGGCTGGCAAAGGCACCTTCCATCTCATCGGCGCGGGCCTCGAATTGGGCCAACAGGTTGCGATGCCGGCCCTGGAAATTTTCCAGAACCTCCGCCAATTGGGCTGCGGCGTCCTCGGCGCCAAGCGCCAGAACCCGGTCCACGATATGATTGGCCCGGGTCTTGTCGGTGGGGTTCAGGTCGCGCGGTTCCGTAGCCGGCTTGAAGGGCCGAACGATAACCCTGGCCGGATCGGGACGAAGGTAGAGCGTCTGCCGATTCAGGAACTGGATTTGCGACAAATGACCCCCTGGTCTTGATCGCGCATGGCGATACCTGGCGTGGAGCGCGATAAGAATTTCCCGCGACCGTCAACAAGCCGATGCGCCTGGCGAATTTCCGCAAGACTCAAAAGATAAGAGACGACGGATTCGCCGCCCCTGTTCTGGTTGACACGGTCGGGATGCAAACCGTCGTAGCAGCTTCCCGTTTCCAGATCGATAAGGGGAAGCGACAAATCGTTATGGCCCAAGAACCAGGAAAATACGTGCATCGCCTCGGTTTTCCAATTCGAGTCGCCGTCCGCCCGCCAGGCTGCCAGGCAAGCCGAGATCGTCGCCGTCGCTTCCAGTGGCTGCTGATCGAACATACGTGGCGTGGTGCGCTTGTCGCCAAAACCTTGCGTACCGACGGGACGGAAAACGCCCAACGCCCCCGTTTGCTGGGCCACAAGCCAGCGCAACGATCTCAAGCCAGCGGTCGTGTAGGCATCCGTACCCGTCGCAACACCGGTCAGGATCAGGGCTTGCGGCAGCCTGCCATTGTCATAAGCCAGGCCTTCCTCGAACCAGATCCAGTTTTCACTTTCCACCGATGCAAGGATGACGATCAGCCTTTCTGCGAGCGACAGCCGCAGCCGCGCCGCCAGCGCATTGTCCGAAAACACGCTGCAATAGGCTTGCAGGCCCAATAAGGTGAAGGCCCAGGCGCGTGGAGAAGAAAAATCTCCGACGGCCGGCAACGCCGCGTCGAACAGCTCCTTCGCCCATTGGCGGCGCGAGGAGCTGATATCGCTCCGCGCACATTCGCCCAATGCCCACAACGTGCGGCCATGGCTGTCTTCCGAGCCGCTTTCTTCCAACCAGACACGGCCGAAGCTCATGAAGTTGCGGAACCGTTTTGTTGCCGGGTTCCAGGCATGTTGAAGGAAAGCGGCCAACCGCGCCGTCAAGATTTCGGAGAGAGGTTCTTCTCCGATGGTATTGAGGGCGCAGGCCAGCAGAAGGGCCCGCGCATTGTCGTCTACGCAATAGCCGTGAGACCGGTCCGGTGTCGAATGAATGGCGTGCTGAAACAGGCCGGTATCGTCGCACATAGATAGGAAATGGCCGATCTGCATGTCCGGCGGCGCGCTCCTTGCGGGTGCTCTTTTATCCAGATTTGCGATGACATTCAGGCGATGGCTACGGCAGGCTCGTACAAAAACGCTATGATATCTTTCGCCAATGCGTTTCCAGGTCATGGACCGGCTATCGGAATAGGCCCGAACCCTCATAGCCCGGCGTCGGGCGTCATCCGTGAGCAATCCCGATATTTCGATGCCGATCGCGGCCGAGTCATGAAACGGAACCAAGATGCCTCGCCCATCCGCCAGCAATTCGCGCGCGTGCCAGTATGGCGTCGAAACAACCGCTTTGCCCAGACCAAAGCTGTAAGCAAGCGTTCCCGACGTCATTTGCGCTTCATTGAAGTAGGGCGTCACATAGACGTCGCACATGGATATGAAATCCAGCAAAGTCGGCTGGTCGACGAACTGGTCGAGAAAGACGACATTGTTTTCGATGCCCAACTCGCGGGCGCGCGCCATCAGACTTTGACGATAAGCCTCGCCTTCTTGCCGCACGAGATTGGGATGTGTCGCTCCCAGAACGACATAGACGGCATCGGACCGGCTCTTCAGGATCAACGGCATTGCGTCGATTACCACTTCGATCCCCTTGTTAGGGGAGAGAAGCCCAAAGGTCAGGATCACAGGCTTGTCGATGAAGCCCAGCTTGATCTTTGCCATATCCGGCTCGACGAAAGGAAAGTCCGGAATGCCGTGGGGAATGACCTCGATCTTCTCGAAGGGGACGCCATAGACGGCGTGCAGCAGCTCGCGCGCCTTCTCCGCCATCACCACCATGATGGAAGACAGTTCCGCAATTTGGCGCAGGACGTTGTGCTGAGCAGGCGTGGGATGAGACAGAATGGTGTGGCAGGTCGTCACCACCGGCATGTCCAGCCGGGAGATCAGTGTCAGGACATTAGCGCCGGCGTCGCCGCCGAAAATGCCAAATTCGTGCTGAAGCGACACGACGTCGTACTTCTGAGCGTTCAGAAAATCCGCAGCCTGTGCATAATCCTCGAGGACGTCGTCACGGATGTGTAACTTGACCTCGGCGGGATAATCATAGGCCCGCCGGTCATCATTCATCGCCACAATGCAGGCGTTGATCTGGGTGAACGACTGGACAGCCTTGTGCAAGTCATTCGTGAAGGTCGCAATTCCGCAACGGCGCGGCAGGGAATTGCCGATGAATGCAATGCGCTTGAGCTGGGTCATAGCCACTCCGTGGTGGGTTCAGACCACTTTCAGATTGACGGCCTTGGCGCCTTTGACATCCGATTGGGTGTCGAAGGAGATGCGCTGGCCTTCCGACAGGAAAGTCATGCCCGCGGCCTCGACGGCGGAGGCATGCACAAAGACATCCTTGCCGCCCCCTTCGGGCGCCACAAAGCCAAAGCCCTTACCAGAATTGAAGAATTTCACTGTTCCGATTGTCATAGACACTCCGATGCTTGGCGCCAAGCGCATGCTTGAGCGGCGCGGAAGAACACATCGGTCTGAAGGGTGGTTGCCCCGGCCAGGCGCCGGATGCGGATGGTGAGTACAACTTCGCGTTCAACGAATGGAACGCCGTCGCCCGTTACACATAGGCGCTTGAACCGCTGAATACAAGCAGGGAGGGCTTGAGCATGGAACAATCGGCTGGTTTCTTGTTTTTCTCCGACTTGCTCGGGAACGAATTCGGACGCGGCTGAAACGAAGTGCTATCCTGACATATGGCACATTTGGAAAGTCCTCGCGAAACCTTCGAATATCGCGGCTATTCCCTTCAAGTCACCTATGCTTCGCCCCAATGGCAAGTGTTGATTGGCGTGGCGGTGAAGGACAGACCGACACTTCCGCCCGAAAAGCAGTTGGTTAAAGGGTGGAATGAGGAAGAAACCTTGAAGCGTGCGAAAACACGGATCGATCTTCTGATTGAAAGTCCCAGCCTCCATTAGCTCACTAAGTGTTATCGCGGGTATCATGGTGGCCGCCGCCCTTTGCGAGTCGCCCGCAAGCCCTTCCAATGATGTCGCGTGCGGGGTGGTCAGAAGGTTGTAATTTGTTCTTCACTCCCCATCTAAGCGTAGGTCGCATCTGCCATCCGCTAGCAGCCGGTTTCCCCACCGCGAGCGAAGATGGGCGAAACCCCGTCCACCCGGCGCCCTTCTCCCGGAGATTAGCCATGCAATCGCGCACAAGCCATTCCCACGTAACCTTCCGGAGGCCATTCCAGCTCGCGGGCATGGACAGATTAGAGCCTGCCGGACGCTACGAGGTCGCCTTGGAAGAAGAGCAGCTGGATGCCCTGACGGTCGAGGCCTGGCGGCAGACTTCCGTCACCCTTAAGATCGCCTCACCCGGCGCGACCGAATATCTGAGTGTCGATCCAATGGATCTGCGCGCCGCCTTGATGCGCGATGGCGCTGACAGCGTCGACCCTGCCACGCCGGTACCGGGAGCGCGGCTGCGTAAGGTCCTGAAGTTGCGTCACCTATGAGTGATTTGTCGGCTTTCCGGCGCAGCCGTGTCTATGCCCAAGGCTGGAACGCGGCGCGCGGACCGCGCACCGGCGGCGCACCGCGCAAAGACGCGGGCAATCCCTATCTCTCCGATCCGGAGAAAAGCCGCTGGAAAGAAGGTTATGCCAACGCTCTGCGGAGCCGAAGGGAACAGGTCCGGTTCACACCGTCTCCGGGCAAAGCCGGGGCCCGCGACAGCTTGGCCCTAAAGGTGATACCGGATGGCACGAAAAATCTGGCCCTACCTCACTCATAGTTGAATAAGATTGATGACAGCCTTTAAAGCCCGGCCGCAAAAGACCCCCGCATTAGAGCCCAGGGAAATGGCCGCACTTCGCGCTGTTTCGAAACTCGGGTTGGGCGACTTACCAGCGCTTCGGCGGCTGAAGAAGCTTGGCCTGGTGGAAGAAAGGTTGGGTGTTTGGACCACCACGCAACAGGGCCACATCTACCTGATGTTCGCAGCGGCCCGCTGATACTTGCCGCCTATCTCCAGAAAAACTCGACCCTGCACCCGTCCGCAAATGCGGGCGTTCCAGCCCTAAGGCCGGAAAATGCTCCGGAAAAATGAGGAAGAGAAAGGAATGAATGGTGGGTGATGTAGGGATCGAACCTACGACCCGCTGATTAAGAGTCAGCTGCTCTACCAACTGAGCTAATCACCCACGCGGCCCGCGGAACGGTTGCGGGAGCGGCCTCATAGCAGAGGGGGATTGCCCTGTCTACAAAGCCTTTTCAACGCGGCTGTGGGCGGATTTTCTTCAGGAAATAAGGAGTTAGATGATGCCGCCGGAATGCCGCGGGATTTCCACCTGGCGGTGGATATGCACGCTCATCAACAAGCCGAAGCCCAGCATCACCGTCAGCATGGCCGAGCCGCCATAGGACAAAAGCGGCATGGGAATACCCACCACCGGGATCAGGCCCATCACCATCAAGCCGTTGATCATGATGTAGAAGAAGAAGTTCAGGGTCACACCCATGGCCACCAGCCGGCCGAATTGGCTGCGGGCGCTCATCGCCGTCTGGATGCCGTAGAAAATAATCACCCCGAACAGCACCAGCAGCGCCAAAGCGCCGACAAAGCCGAACTCCTCGCAGAAGCTGGTCCAGATGAAATCGGTCTGTTTCTCAGGCAGGAAGTTCAGCCGGCTTTGGGTTCCCTGGGTGAAGCCTTTGCCCGCCGCGCCGCCGGAACCGATGGCGATCTTGGCCTGGGTGATGTTCCAGCCCTTACCCAGGGCATCGGATTCCGGATCCAGGAAAGTTTCCACCCGCGCCTTTTGATAATCGTGCAGCACAAACCGCCAGGCCAAGGGGATCGCCGCCGCCACTGCGGCGAAGGTCGGCGCGATCCACCACCAGGAAAGCCCCGCCAGGAACAGAAGCGAGCAGCCGTCGGCGACAATAATCAGCGTGGTGCCCAGGTTGGGCTGCAGCACCACAAAGACCGCGGGAATACCGATCATCGCCAGGCCTATGGCCAGCGGAATGGGTTTGGAGACTTCTTCGATGCTTTTGCCATGGAGAAAACGTGCCAGCGCCAAAATCAGCGCGATCTTCATCAACTCCGATGGTTGCAGGTCCAACGGCCCGATGGAAATCCAACGCTGCGCGCCCAGGCCGACATGGCCCACCACATCCACTGCCACCAACAGCAGCAGCGCGATGCCATAAGCCGGATAGGCCAGGCTCATCCACATCCTTATGTCGATCAGCGCCGCCGCCAACAGCACAATCAGCCCTAAGGTAAAATGCCCCATCTGGCGCAGCGCCCAGGGCTGGAAACGGGCTCCTGCCACGGAATAGAGCATGGCGATGCCGGCGATGGCGATCAGGCAGATCAAAAGCAACAGCCCCCAATTCACCTCACCCAGCTTGTCGGTGGCGGACAGGGTACGCTTTGCGGCGGCATAAGGACGAAGCGCCATCAACCACCCGCTTTCACAGGTTGCGGCGGCACGGGTTTGGTTTCGGCTTGTTTTTTCACAGGTGCGATGCTGGCCGAGTTGGGCACCGGATAGGCGTCGGGCATGCGCGCCGGATCGCGTTGCTGGCAGAACAGCATCACGTCCCGCGCCATCGAGACATGGGGGTGGGCCGTCACCGCGCCATGTTCGATGATGCTGACGATGGCGTATTTGGGATCCTTGACGGGGGCGTAGCCGATGAACAAGGCATGGTCGCGCAGCTTCCAGTCCAGGGCGCTGTTTTTGGTGATGCCGCGCGCATGCTCCTCGTTGGTGTAGGCGCGCACCTGGGCGGTACCGGTTTTGCCTGCCATTTCAAAGCCCGGCACCGGGATGCGCCAATTGTAGGCAGTGCCGCCGCCCTCATTCATCGTCCGGTCCATGCCGTTGCGTACCCGCGCCAGCGCTTCGTCGGTGAAATCCAGCTTGACCGGTTCGGGCCGCGGCAACACCTTGCCACCCACCGAATGCACCAGGCGCGGGCTCACCGCCTTGCCGCTGGCCAGCCGCGCCGCCTGCTGCACCAACTGCAGCGGCGTGACGGTGACATAGCCCTGGCCGATGCCCACGCTCAGCGTGTCGCCCGGCTGCCAAGCCTGCTTATAGGTTTTCTCTTTCCAGGCACGCGATGGGATCAAGCCGGAATGTTCGCCCGGCAGCTCGATGCCGGTGACGGCGCCCAGACCCAGCTTGCGCGCCGCCTGCTCGATGGCGTCGATGCCCAGCTTGCGCGCGGTTTCGTAGAAAAAGACGTCGCAGGAATTCTTGATCGCGCCTTCGACATCCAGCGAACCATGGCCGCGGTGATAGGTGGTCCAGGCCCAGCAGTTGAAGGTGTGGTTGCCGACCCTGATGCGGCCGCCGCAGTTGACGTGATAATCCGGGGTGGCCAGGCCGGACTCGATGGCGGCCAGCGCCACCGCCGTCTTGAAGGTGGAGCCCGGCGGATAAATCGCGCTGGTTACCTTGTCCAGGAGCGGCTTGTGATCGTCGGTGACGAGGTCTTGCCATTGCTGGCCGGACAGACCGACATTGAACAGATTGGGGTCAAATCCCGGCGTTGACGACAATGCGATGATATCGCCATTATTGACGTCCATCACCACCATGGCGGCGCTTTCATCGCCCAGTTTCTGATCGGCCAAAGCCTGCACCTGGCGGTCGATGGTGAGATAGACATCCTGCCCCGGCCCGCCCGCATCCTTGCCCAGCTCGCGGATGATGCGGCCATAGGCATTGACCTCGACGCGGCTGGCGCCGGCCTGGCCACGGATCTCCTTGTCATACTTTTTCTCGATGCCGCGCTTGCCGATGCGCATGCCGGGCATGCTCATCAACGGATCGTCGTCATGCTCTTGTTCCTTGGGCGACACCGAAGCGACATAACCCAGGATATGCACCAGCTCTTTGCCGAAGGGATAGTCGCGTGCCTCACCGACATCGCATTGCACGCCCGGCAGGTAAGGCAGGTGCATGTTGACGCGGGAAAATTCCTCCCAGCTGAGATTTTCCGCCACCGGCACCGGCACAAACTTCTTGTTGTTGGCGATGTCGTGCAGGACCTTTTTCTTCTGCTGGTCCGAGAGCAGCAACACCTTGCCGATTGTGTCCAAGGCCTCGTCCACGCCCTGGGTCGCGTTCTCGGCGACCAGCAGAACGCGATAGTTGCGCCGGCTGTTCGCCAGCTCCACGCCGAAACGGTCCATGATGCGGCCGCGCGGCGGCGCGATCAGGCGCTCGGACACCCGATTGTCCTCTGCCTCGACCAGATATTGCGCACCGTCGCGGATTTGCAGCTGATAAAGCCGGCCGCCCAAGACGGCGAACACCGCCGACATGCCGACACCCATCCCCACCGAGCGGCGGGTGAAGGTGGCGTAACGGCTTTTGTCCTTTTTATCGAATAGCGGCATCAGACATCGCCTCGCGACGCGCCGACCAGTTTATGATGCAGCCAGCTCACCACCAAGGTCGATGGCGCATAGAAAAGCACGGTCATCGCCAATTCGCCTAAAATTGGCGCCATGGGCGGGAAGTGTGTGCCGGACAGAAAGGCCAGGGCCGCGACCGAGATATAGGCGACACAGCAGGCAATGGTGGCGGCGGCGGCAAAGCCCAGCACCGCCGCCAGGCCCGAAAGGCCGGCGAAACTATCGCGCTGGCGCGCCACCAAGGCATAAGTGAGGACAAAGGCCAGGGTCCAAATTCCAGGCGGTCCCCCGGACAAGACGTCTTCGGCAAAGCCGATGGTAAACGTCACAGCCGGTGTCATCAGGTCGGGCCGGACCAGGCACCAGAAATAAATCGGCGCCAAGGCCAGCAGCGGCGGGGGAACCAGGCCTCCCAGGATCGAGATGGGGATATTGGCGATGAACACGCCCGCCAAGCCGCACAGCATCGGGACCACAGCGGTCAGAGTGCGCAAACGGGCCGGGACAATAGTGCGCTCCAAACTGACCATGATCAGCGGTCCACAGCTTCCGCTTCCGCCGGGGGCGGAGCTTGTGTGCTTTGCGGTTTGGGCGCGGCCGCAACCGGTGGTTTTGGTGCCGGGGCCGCTGCTTGGGCCGGGGCCGTGACCGGAGCGGGCGGCGCTTGCGGCTTCAATCCCGCCGCTTCCGCCGGCAGTTGGGCGCTGGCCGGAGGCGCTTCCGGCGGTTTGGAGAAATTCAGCACTTCGACATCCTGGCTGGAGCCAGCATCCGCCAAGAGCGCAACCCGCCAGCCATCGGCGCCATCCGCCACCACCGTGCCGATGGGAAGACCCGCCGGCAGAAGGCCGCCGTCACCGGAGCTGGTGACCTGGTCACCGGCATGCAAGGTCACGGTACGGGAAACCAGTTCCAGGCTGGGCTGAGCGCGGTTGTCGCCTGTCATCATCGCCTGGATGTTGCCCACCTTGCCGGAAGACGAGGCGACGGTGACGGGAATGCGGCTGTTCAAATCGGTCAGCAGGATCACCCAGCTGGTGCGATTGCCGGTCAGGTAGATGCGCCCGATCATGCCGCGCGCATCCATCACCGCCTGGCCCGGCAGGACGTGGTTGTTGCGGCCCGCATCCAAGATCATGGTCTGCAAGAACGGCCGGTTGGCGCGTCCGATCACCCGCGCCAGCACCCGGTTCATCTGCGGATCGGGAACAGCGTGCAACAGCGCCTGATAGCGTCCTACCCGGCCCTGCAGCACAATGGCGACATTGCGCCATTGGCGCAGGCGGGCATTTTCGTCCTTCAGTCGCAGATTTTCTTGATAGACCGAGAATATCTCGGTGATCGAGCCCATCCAGCGGCCGAAACCCGCGACGGGCACACGCACCTTTTCCAGCACCGGCGCCATGGTATCGGTGGCATGGGCCCGCATCTTGTCGAACAACGTGCCTTGCGCCTTGCCCAGCAAAACCAGGACGACAGCAAGCGCAACCACAAGGATCAGCGGC
>Ga0207654_10001249_pt1 | contig 13541 bp, 15 predicted proteins | sample KBSC64metaG_FD_184355 | JGI IMG/M metagenome (GOLD analysis project Ga0207654, IMG submission 184355) | Corn rhizosphere microbial communities from Kellogg Biological Station, Michigan, USA - KBS C6-4 metaG (SPAdes) (version 2) | ecosystem: Host-associated > Plants > Roots > Rhizosphere > Soil...
GCGCGGCGCGTGCCGCTATTTCCTCACGGGTCCAGCTCATGCCGGGATCTCCCGAGGGCGGGTGGTCAACTTCTCGATCCGCTTCTCGTTGATCGTGCTCCTGACGATCCGGTCGACGAAGATGCCCGGCGTATGGACATGATCGGGATCGAAGCTGCCGTCCTCGACGATCTCCTCCACCTCGGCGACGGTCACCTTGCCGGCGGTCGCCATGTTCGGGTTGAAGTTGCGCGCCGTCTTGCGGAACATCAGGTTGCCGGCGCTGTCCGCCCGCCACGCCTTGACGATCGCGACGTCGGCGCGCAACCAGGTCTCGCGGACGTAGAGCTGCCCGTCGAATTCCTCGACCGGCTTGCCCTCGGTGACGACGGTGCCCACTCCGGTTTTCGTGTAGAATGCTGGGATGCCGGCACCGCCGGCGCGGATCCGCTCGGCGAGCGTACCCTGCGGGTTCAGTTCGAGCTCGAGTTCGCCCGAAAGATAAAGCTGCTCGAACAGCTTGTTCTCGCCGACATAGGAGCTGATCATCTTCCGGATTTGACGATTTTCCAGCAGCATCCACAGGCCGAAGCCGTCCGCACCGCAATTATTCGAGATAACTGTCAACTCACGCACGCCTGAGCGCCTGATCTCGGGGATCAAGCTTTCGGGATTGCCCGAGAGACCGAAGCCGCCCGACATGATGGTCATGCCGTCGAACAGCAGACCGTCAAGCGCGGCGGCGGGATCCGGATAGATTTTGCTCATCGATCGGAACGCCCTTTACGCGGTGGCGCGGACGCGGGCGGAGAAACCCTGGTCGGCCGCTTCCTCGGCGCGCTGCAGGACGAAATCGAACGCGATGTGGGCGGCGTCGCCCTGGCGGTTCGGCACCGGCAGCAAGCCTTCGCGGGTGCCGAAGGCGAAATCGTCGGCGGCGAAGGGATCATCGCCGAAATTGATCTGCGTCGTCAGGGTCCGATAGCCGGGGGCTTCGACGAAGAAATGAACGTGCGCCGGCCGGTTGCCGTGACGGCCCAGCGCCTGCATCAGGCGGTCGGATGCGCCCTGCGGCGGCACGCTGTAGCCGTTCGGCATCTTCGAGTGAAAGGCGTAACGCCCGTTGGCGCCGAGCTTGATGCGACGGCGGTTGTTGAACGGCGTCTGTTCGCCGGTCGGGTCGAAGTGCGAATAGAAGCCCTTCGAATTGGCGTGCCAGACATGGAGGATCGCGTTCGGCACGGCTTCGCCGTCCGGGCCGGTGATCCGGCCGACCATGTACAGCGTGCCGGTATCGTCGGGATCGCTGGTCAGGTTCGCGTCATTTTCGACCAGCGGCGCGTTTTCCACATAGAGCGGCCCTTCGATCGTGCGCGGGGTGCCGCCGTCGCGGCCTGCTTCGGCATCCTTGGCGTCCATGTAGAGATCGAGGAAATGTTCGAGGCCGACACCGGGGACGAGCAGACCGAATTCCCCCGCGCCCTGCTGAAGAAACGCAATCGCCTGCCAGAATTCGCTTTCGCTGATGTCGTGCTTGACGATCAGTTCCATAGTCGATTCCAGGAAATCGCGCAGGACAGCCTTTAGACGGGCATTGCCGCCCGCGACGCTGATGCCGCTGGCGCGATCGAGCAGGTCCTGCACCGCCTGGGTCTGAACGAAGTCCACATTCATCATCCGTCTCCTAGATTCTGATTTTCAGCGATCGTCGTCGTGAAGCGACGACGGGTGGCGGCACAGCGCGGTGACACGCATGTCCATGAAGGGATAGAGCGGCAGACTGGTCAGTATGTCGTGGAGCGCGGCATTGCTCTCGACGTCGAAGATGCTGACGTTGCTGTAATGGCCGACGACGCGCCAGATGTGGCGCCAGGTGCCGGTGTGCTGGAGATGCTGAAAACGTTCTTTTTCAGCCAGTTTGAGCTTCTCAAAGCGATCGGCGTCGTAATCGAGGGGAACGTTGACGTCCATTTCCACCATGAAGAGCATTTCGTTCAGCCTCTCTGCGCTGCGGCGGCGATGCTGATAGTCGGGCGGGGCGCCGCATCACGCCGGAGAAAGGCGATGCGATCCTCGTTAAGCGCGATGCCAAGCCCCGGACCCGATGGCAGCCTCAAGGCGAAGTCGCCGTAATCCAATGGGGTTTGGAGGATCTCCTCGGTCAGTAGCAGTGGACCGAACAACTCGGTGCCGAAGGCGAGCGAGCCGAAGGTCGAAAAGACATGCGCCGAAGCGATCGTGCCGATACCGGCCTCCAGCATCGTGCCGCCGTAGAGCGCGATGCCCGCGGCATCGGCGATCGCCTGCACCGCTTTCGCGGCGACGAGCCCTCCCGACTGCTCGATCTTGACCGCGAAGACGTCGGCGGCCGCGCGCACGGCAAAATCATAAGCGTCGGCCGGCCCGCGCAGCGCCTCGTCGGCCATGATCGGCACCGTGGAATGGGCGCGCAAGCGGGCCATGCCGCTGCGGTTGTTCCGGTCGACCGGCTGCTCGATCAGGTCGCAGCCGACATCGGCGAGCATGGCAGCCCCGCGCCGTGCGGTCGTCTCGTCCCACGCCATATTGACATCGACCCGGACGGACGCGCGCTCTCCGAGCGCTTTCTTGATCGCGCCGACATGGGCGACATCCTCGACCAGGGGCCGCTTGCCGATCTTCAGCTTGAAGGCGTTGTGCCGCCGCTGATCGAGCATGGCTTCAGCCTCGGCGATATCCTTGGCGGTATCGCCGCTCGCCAGCGTCCATAATATCGGCAGGCTGTCGCGCACCCGGCCGCCCAGCAATTCGCTCACAGCTAGGCCAGTGCGTTTGCCCTGCGCGTCGAACAGCGCGGTCTCGATAGCGCATTTCGCGAACTGATTGCCGACGATCGACTTGGCGAGCGCCGCCATGATCGTGCCGGGGCGCGTCGCATCCCCTGCGAGGAGGATCGGCGCGAAATAGGTGTCGATGGCGAGCTTGATGCCCTCCGGACTTTCCTCGCCATAGGAAAGCCCGCCGATCGTCGTAGCTTCCCCAATACCGGTGACACCATCAGCGCAATGCAAGCGCACAAGACAAAGCGTCTGGCGGTACATGGTGGTCATCGCAAGGACGTGCGGACGGATCGTCGGCACGTCGACGATTATGGTTTCCACCCGATCAACGGCGATCATGTAACGTCCTCATACCTGATAGGCATCGAAGATAGGGCGGTGTTCGCCGATATGGAAAGACTTGATAGGTCTACGTCAATACCTCTAAGGTATGTCGATGGAGCTGCGCCATCTCCGTTATTTCCTCGCGGTCGCGGAAGAGCGGAATTTCACACGGGCGGCGGACCTGCTCGGCATCGCTCAGCCACCCTTGAGCCGCCAGATCCGCGAGCTTGAGGATGAGCTCGGTCAGCCATTGTTTGATCGGGAAAGCCGCCCGATTGCGCTGACCGACGCCGGCCGCCTGCTGGTCGATCATGCCCAGCGTGTCACGAACGCGACCGGGCAGCTCAAGGCGGCGATGAAGCTCCACGCCGAAGGGAGCCGGCGGCGGTTCATCATCGGCTTTGTCGGCTCGACCATCTACGGCCCTATCCCGGACCTGGTCCGCCGGTTCCGCGAAGCTGCGCCGCAGGTCGAGGTGGACCTGATCGAGATGAACACGGTGGTGCAGATCGCGGCGCTCAAGGATGGCCGGATCGACGCCGGCTTCGGTCGCCTGCCAATTGAGGACCGCGCGATCCACCGCCACCTAATCGCCCGCGAACGGCTGTTGATGGTGGTTCCGGCGCACCACAGGCTGGCGCAGCCCGCTGGTCGGCCGATCAGCCTCACCGAAGCGACGGGGGAACCGCTGATCCTTTATCCCAACGAACCCCGGCCCAGCTATGCCGATCAACTGCTGGACGTGCTGAGGGACCATGACGTCCGTCCCGGCCCGACCCGCGAGGTACGCGAGTTGCAGACCGCACTCGGCCTTGTCGCCGCGGGCGCCGGTATTGCGATCGTGCCCGCGACGGTGCAGCGCCTGCGCCGCGACGATATCGTTTACCGCCCGATCGCCGAGCGCGACGCGGTTTCGCCGATCATCGTCAACTGGCGGATCGCCGACCAGTCCGAACCAACCCGGCTGCTCGAACGATTATGCGATCAACTCGCGCGAGGCATGGGCGGCCGCCCAGCGGTGGCAGAGTGAGATGATTGGTTGGTTGAAAATTCTAGTGACAATGTGGGCCGATGGAGATACTCAAGATTACTTGAAAAGGAAAGCGATTGAGTCGGCTTTCCGAAAGTCAGCAAGGAGGCGCAGCCGAGATGGGGAAAGCGCAAAATATCTCTCTTGGTTCAGCAATGCTGGCTGTCGCATTGAGCACGCCAGCCGCCGCTCAGGACGCTAATGCGGGCGCTGTTATCTTCAAACGTTGTGCTATCTGTCATTCCGCCGATCCGGCCAAGGGGCCGAAGATCGGCCCCGCGCTCAACGGGATCGTCGGGCGAAAGGCAGGCACCGCTGCGGGCTTCGCTTATTCGCCCGCCATAGCGAAAAGCGGCATCAGCTGGACCGCGGACAAGCTCGACTCCTTCATAGCGCGGCCTTCGGGACTGATAGCAGGCAACCGCATGGCATTCGGCGGGATTGCCGATGCCAAGCAGCGGTCCGATCTGATCGCCTATCTCAAATCGTTGCCCAAATGAATCATGAGCGTACGGTCTTGGGAGTCATGAAATGAGATTGTGGGGAACCGCCCTCCTCGCGAGCCTGGTCGCTATGCCGGCCATGGCCGAATTGCAGCCCGAGACCCTCAACGTCGTCGAACTCGACGCTCAGATGAAGCCGCACTGGATCTGGGTCAGCGACGTTTCGTTCAATCGTCCGCTCGATGGCCGAGCCTATCTGGTCGATGCCGACGGCGGGGCATTTCTCGGGATGGTGAGCGGCGGCTATGTCCAAGGCCCGCTGCAGATCGCGCCCGATGGCAAGCAATTCTCGATGGTGTCCACCTTTTATTCGCGTGGCTCGACCGGCGATCGTACTGATGTCGTCAGCTTCTACGACATGAAGACGCTTGGACGAATTGGAGAGGTCGTCATCCCGCCGAAGCAGATGAAGGTGCTGCCCCTTCTTGCCCATTCGGTGCGGACGGATGACGATCGCTTCCAGTTGGTTACCAACTTCACCCCGGAGCAATCGATCAGCGTCGTCGACCTTCAGCGCCGCAAGTTGGTCGGCGAAACCGAGACCCCGGGTTGCACCCTCATCTATCCCGTTGGCCCGCGTCGCTTCATGATGCTGTGCGGCAACGGATCGATGCAGACCGCGACATTGTCGGACACTGGCACCCTCACGCTCGACAAGGCATCGAAGCCATTTTTTTCCGATAAGGACCCGGCTCACGAGAAAGCGGTTCGCCTGTCGCCGACCGAATGGCTGTTCCAGACATTCGACACCGAGGCGGTGATCGTCGACGGGGCGGGCCCGGTGCCGCTGGTCAAGAAGCGCTGGAGCATGATCGACAAGGATGTCGCCGGCTGGCGGACCGGTGGCGTGCAGCCGATCGCTTATCATGCCGGCACCAAGCGCCTCTATACGCTCATGCACGAAGGCGGACCCGCGACGCGGCAGGATCCGGGGGTCGAAATTTGGATATTCGATGCGACATCGGGCAAGCGCCTGCAGCGTATCGCAATGGATGGCCCCGCGACGGCGATCGCCGTCAGCGACGATGACAAGCCCCTGCTCTATACGGCGATGTTCGGCGTCCCGACGCTGGTCGTCTATGACGCCGCGACCGGACGCAAGCTGCGCGAGATCGGGCAGATGGGCAATGCCATCACCGTGCTGCAACCGGCGCCGATCGCCAGATGACGATCGATCCTTTCATCGGCTTCGCCGTCCGCGGCGCTCTCGCCGCGCTGATGCTGGCATCCGCCGTCCACAAACTGCGAGATCTGGCAGGCTTTCGCCAGGCGGTGGAGGATTATCGTCTTCTTCCTGCGTCTGTCTCACCCGCCGTGGCGCTGCTCGTTCCTCTCGCCGAAGCGGTCGCCGGAGTCGCTACACTGTTCGGGAGCGGAAGCGGGCTGGTGGCGGCCGCCGCGCTGCTGCTGCTCTACGCGGCTGCGATCGCGATCAACCTGCGGCGCGGCCGCCGCACCATCGATTGCGGCTGCCTTGCCTTCGGCAAGACGGGCCAGCCGATCCATGCCGGAATGGTCCTGCGGAACGCGCTGCTGGCCATGCTCGGCCTCGCGGTCGCCTTCGCCGGTATGCGCGATCGGCCGATGCTATGGGTCGATTGGCTCGGGCTGACATGCGCGATCATGACGGCCGCACTGCTCTACGCCATCATGGAGGCGGCCATGCCGCCGACCCGGGAGCTTAAGCGATGATCATTGCCCTTTCGATCGCTATCGTGGTTCAATGGGCGTTGCTGTTGGGCCTCTGCACCGCAGTTCTGCTGCTCTTCCGTCAAGTCGGCATGTTGCACGAACGGCTCGGACCTGTAGGCGCGCTGACCTTGCCGGGCGGCGTCACGGTCGGCGATCGTGCGCCGCGCTTCGACCTGGAGGCGGTTGGCGGGGGCGCGGTGGCGCTCGGCGGCGAGGAAGGCAGAGGGCGCGATACGCTGCTGTTCTTCCTCTCGCCGCGCTGTCCGATGTGCAAATCCCTCATCCCGATCGTGAAATCGATCGCACGTGAGGAAAGCTCGTCGCTGCGCGTGATCCTGGCCAGCGACGGCGACGAGGACCTTCAGCGCACAATGATCGCCGACGAAAGGCTTGAAGCCTTCCCGCTCGTGCTCTCGACTGAGCTCGGCATGGCCTATGCAGTGTCGAAACTGCCCTATGCGGTGCTGATCAAGGCCGACGGGCATGTCGCCGCCAAGGGCCTGGTCAACAATCGCGAACATCTCGAAAGCCTGTTCGAGGCGCGACGCCGCGGCGTCGCATCGCTCCAGCAATATCTGGACAAGGGCCGGGCGCCCCTGAAGCAGGTTCAGCAGAGGACGGTTGCATGAACAGGATGGATCGAGTGGCCGAGTATCTGGCGCGCGGTGCGGCCCGGCGCCTTTCGCGGCGTGGCTTCATTGGCCGGCTGGGCGCCGCGATGATGCTGGGCGCGGTTCCGCTGCTGCCTGTCGCGCGGAGTATCGCGGCGACGCCGCCAACGCCGCCCCAACCGGGCGAGAAGGGTGATCCGACGAGCTGCGACTATTGGCGTTATTGCGCGATCGACGGCTTCCTTTGCAGCTGCTGCGGCGGTTCTGCGTCGTCCTGCCCGCCGGGCACCGAACCCTCGCCGATCACCTGGATCGGCACGTGCCGCAACCCGGTCGACAACAAGGACTATGTGATCTCCTACAACGACTGCTGCGGCAAGAGCGCCTGCGGTCGATGCGAATGCACGCGCAACGAGCGCGACATGCCCGTCTATCAACCGTCGGCCGCCAACGATCTCGACTGGTGCCTCGGTACGCAGAGCGGCGTGGTCTATAACTGTTCGACCGCCGTCGTCCTGGGGCCCTCGGGCTGAGGTCGGTGAAGCGCGTTGCCGCGGCGCTGGCCATCGGCGCGATCGGGTTGGTGGGGCTGACAGCGAACAACGCGCCCGATCCCGAAAAGCTGTCGCCCCGCATGAATTATGTCCTGCATTGCCAAGGCTGCCACCTTCCGGACGGCAGCGGCATGAAGGGCAAGGTGCCCGACATGCGCGGCGAGCTCGGGCTGTTCGCTCGGCTTCCGGAAGGGCGCGATTATATCGGACGGGTCCCCGGCGCCGCCAATGCTCATCTGAGCGACGCCCAGCTTGCACGCGTCCTCAACTGGCTGGTGCTTGAGATGGGGCCGGCGGGAGCCGGTCCTTTCAAGCCTTATTCGGCCGAGGAGGTGGGCATGCTGCGCCGCGATCGCCTTCAGAAGGTTCGCGCGATACGCGAAAGCCTGCTTGCCCAGACGAGGCCGGCCCGCCGGACCCGCTAATCGCGCAGGCTAGTGTAGATCCGTTCGAGCAGCTTGTTGAGGCGCGCTTCCTCGCTGTCGGTCGTCTTGGCAAACGCCTTCTCATAGATCTTCTCGGCAATCGCCCAGGCGCGCTGGCGCGCCTCGAGGCCGCTCGCCGTAAGCGTCACCTCGGTGACGCGCCCATCGATCGCGCGCGGCGCGCAGGCAACGAGGCCATCGGCCTCCATGCGCTGGATGATCTTCAACATGGTCGGCACCTTGGCGATCGCCAACTCTGCGATCTCCGTGACGCTGATCGCCTGGCCCGGCGCCACGCACATCAACACGCGCCAGCGCGGGATATCGAGGCCGATCTTGCGCAGCGCCGGCTCGACAGTGCGGACATATCGGCCCGCCGTCTGGGTGATCCAAAAGAACGGCCATCGCCGGGCGTCGAAATCAGCGCCTTCCACATGTTTCTCCTACGGCCGCAGGGCCTTCCAGCCGAAACTCATAGCGGCTTGCGGCGATCACTCAACCGCGGCGACGGGCATTATGAGCGAGAACCGATGGATCGGGCGTCGGCCGAAACCGACGCCCGCTGAGGCTCAGAACTTGAATGAGGCCGAGAGGCCGTAGGACACCGGCTCGCCATAGATTTCGAGGCGGAAGAAGCTGACATTGTTGATGTACGTCAGATATTCTTTGTTCCAGATATTCTTGCCCCATGCCGCGACCTCCCAGCCGCCTTCCTTGCTGGCAAGCGTCAGGCGGGCATTCTGCACCCAGTAGCTGGGAGCGCGATCGAAGATCTGGCCGGTCGCTTCGAGGAAGCGGTCCCCGACATAGCGGAAGTCGGTATTGGCGATGAGCTCCAGGCCGTTGCCCATCTCAAAGCTCTTCTGGACCATGCCTTGGCCGGACCATTTCGGATTGTTCACCGGCCGCTTGCCGTTCAGCGGGATCGGCCCGGCATAGGTGGTGATGACCGCATTGGTGTTGCGGAAGCGTGAGTCCAGATAGGCGCCGCCAAGCTTAATCAGGAACGTCGGCTCGGGCCGAAAGGCAAGGTCCGCCTCAACGCCATAGGTCCGTGACCCGCCGATGTTGCGCGTGATGGGAACCAGCGGCGAGGACGGATCGTCGACGTTGGTCTGCAGATCTTTATAGTCATAATAGAACGCCGAGACGTTCAGATCGAGCTTGCGATCGAGCAGCCGCGACTTCGATCCGATCTCATAGGCGGTCAGCCGCTCGGGATCGAAGCTGGTAATCACGCCGCCGAATGGAATGCTGTAGCCGCCGCTGCGGAAACCGCGGGAGATCGATGCGTAGAAGAGCTGGTCGGACGACGGTTTCCAATTGACGCCTGCACGAAACGACGTGGTGTTGTCGGTGCGGCGATCGACCAGAACGTCGACCGGGATCACCGGGCTCACCACATGGCTGCGCCCGGTCGGGTCATCGGCGCCGACATAGGTCTGTGCGTCGATCGATGTGCGGTCGCTGGTATAACGCAGCCCCGCAATCAGCGAGATCGTGTCGGTCAACGCATATTCGGTGTTGGTGAAGCCCGCGATCGAGCGTACCTTTTGCTTGAACGCCGCTGCCAGTCTCGGCGCGAACGGCGGCAGGCCTATCAACGCATTCTAGCCAAGTTGGCAACTGGTCGCGTCGGTGATCGAGTCATGCTCATAGAAGCCGCCGACCAGCAAGTTGAGCCGACCCAGCTTCGCAAACAGGCGGAGCTCCTGCGAGAACTGGTTGATCCGATCATAATAATTCTGGTTCGCCGTGACATAGGGTGAGTTGTCCGGATCGTCGGTCTGGTCTCGCTCGAAATAGTCAAATGCTGTGATCGACGTGAAGGTCACGTCGCCAAACTTATGCTCGAGCCGCGCATAGCCGCCATAAGCGGTGTTGTTGGCTGCTTGCGGGTTGTCGGCCGAAAGCTCCCGGATGCTCTGCGTTTCGCGAAGACCGAGCGGGTTCGGACCGGGCACGAATGGACCATATTTTAGACAGGCGGTGCGGTTCTTGCGGATTTCTCCGGTGAAAACCTGCGGGCAAAGGCTGCCGTCGGGATTGAAGATGCCCGGGCTCTTGTAGGGGGTCAGCTCGCTCTTGTCGCGAAAGGCATAGCCGAGCAGGCGCAAGGAGGTGTTTACACCCTGCCATTTGAGCTGGAGACGCCCCACCAGCTGGTTGGGCGCGCCATGATCCTTGCCGGTCAGCAGGTTGTGATAGGGGCCTCCCGTGCCTTGCGCCACCAGGAAGGAGCCGCGCACCGCAACGTCCTCGCTCAAGGCTTGGTTGAAGAAGCCGTCGATGCGGCCGCGGCCATGATTATCGAAGTTGAAGTTCATCGCGCCGCTCGTGTCGAACTGCGGCTCGACCGTGTAGTAATTGACCGAGCCGCCGGTCGTGTTGCGGCCGAACAACGTGCCCTGCGGTCCTTTCAGCGCTTCGACACGCTGGATGTCGAAAAAAGGTACGGTCGCCATGAAGGGCTTGCTCTTATAAACCTCGTCGACGTGGATCGCGACGGGAGAGTCGAAATTCGAAGCGAACTCGTTCAGCCCGATTCCCCGGACGGTGAAGGCCGGCAAGTTGACGCTGGTCGTCGCGACGACGTTTGTCAGCTGGCTCGCCAGCGCACCCACATCAGTCGCCTGAGACCGGCGCAGTTCGTCCTCGCCGAAAGCGGTTATGTTTATACCGATGTCTCGGACCGACTGCGCGCGCTTCTGGGCCGTGACGACGATTTCGCCATCGACCATGTCTGCATTTGCGGTTTCCTGCGCCAAGGCCGGCGCGCTGGCCGCGAACGCCACGCTGCATAAAAAGACGGCGGAAAGCTTCTTCATTGACCTAGTCCCCTTAATATCTGTCCGACGCCGTGCCGGCCTATTGTTCGCTCAAACGACAGCTTCGCTGAACGGCACAAGCCGCGGGCCTTGCGAAGTTTAAGCTAAGTGCGACGCCCGAACCGGTCCCGCCCCGCCGTGCCAAATAAGCGTCTCGGAATGCCAAAAGCGATGAGCCAACGATCCCGGGCCTGATCCGCACGAATTTACTTGAAAAGGAATGCAATCCTTCCGAACATCGCAGCAGCCGGTTTGCAGCGAATCGCGCTGCCCGCGCCGCATGCGAGCAGGGGGGCCCATGTCGGAATTGGAAGCACTGAACAGGTTCGAGCAGTCATTGCGCGAGACCTATGGCGCATTCGACATCGAACCCATCGACGCATCGGCCCATCCCCGTGGCGGGATGAGCCCGGTGGGGATCGGGCCCTTCCAAGGCTTTCATGTCCGTGCCCAGGCGGTTCGCAGCATGCGCCCTGCCCTGTCCGGCCGCTGGACCGATCAGGCCTTCATCCTGATGTCCGTCTCCGGTGACGTCACCGTCCGCCACTATGGCCGGGAGGTCGGCCTTTCGACCGGCGATCTCGTGCTGATGGACTCGCGCGAGGCCTGTACGATTGACGTGGGCGACGAGGGCACGAAGTCAATGGTCCTCGCCCTGTCGCGTGACATGCTGTCCCAGATGCGGTCGAACGCCGATAGCGTCTACGGCCGTCACATCGCCGGCCGTCGCGGCGCGGGCCGGATGCTGTCGGCCGTGCTACAATCGCTCGATGTTGATTGCGAAGATGGCGGCGAAGACGATGCGATCATCATGTCGGTGACGATGTCCCTGCTGGAAAGTGCCCTGAACCAGGCAGGACCGGACGACAAATGCCGGATCCGCGCCTGTCAGCAGCTCGACCGGATGCGTGAATGGGCGACGCCTCGGATCGGCGATCCCGATCTTCACGCCGACATGCTGGCCAATGAATTCGGCCTGTCGCGTCGCAGCCTCTATCGCCTGTTCGCCGAGATGGGCCTGACCCCGTATCGCTGGCTTGCCAACCTCCGCCTCGACTTGGCTCAGCAATGGCTGCGTGACCCCGGATCGCCTCATCGCTCGGTCTGCCAGGTTGCCTTTGCCGCTGGCTTCAATGACAGCAGCCACTTCGCGCGGCTGTTCAAGCGGCGCTTCGGCACACCGCCGGCGAGCCTGCGTATGCGGAACTGAGCTATCCGAGAGCCTCGCTGCGCCGTGGCAGATACCGCGGCAGATAAAGGGCGAGATAAGCGCAGCTCATCCGCTTCGCCTCATCGACCATAGCTCGCAGCAGGGCACCACTTTCAAAGAGCGATAGGCCGAACATCAAATCCGCCGCCTCGATGGCATGGAAGAAGATGCGTCCCCGCTCGGGAATATCGGGAAGAACGAATTGCGCCGCGATCAATTCCTCGATCAGACGGCTCGTTTCCATATCCGCCCGCCGACTGTAGCGCTTGATCAGCGGCGGCGTTTGCGATGACAGCATAAGCTGCTGCGCGGCGGGATTGTCCTCGAAAAAGGTGGCCGCGCGATCGATGATCACCCCCATCGCCGCTTCCCAGCTTTCGACGCGAGGAAGAGGCTGGCGCATCAACTGCTGCAATTCGCCATCGAGGATCGCGACCAGCTCGACATAGAGACCGAGCGCGTCGGTGTAGAAATGATAGGCCGAGCTTTTCGGCACCGCGGCGTGCGCAGCGATCTCCGCCAAGGTTATCTGGCTGCTGTCATGTTGGCCAAGCAGTTCGCGTGCGGATGCCAGCAACGCCTCTCGCCGTAAACGACCCCTGGCTTGGGTCGCTGGCGCCCGGGCAACCTCGGCCATCATTCAAACCCTCTCATCATATGCGCCCGCTCACCAAGATAGCGTTCGGCAACCTGGCACGCGCGCTCGATCAGGAAGGGTCCAAGCTCCTTAGCCGTCTGTGTTTCCGGTCGCGTCTGCACCCAGCCGAGATAGGTCGTGCTGCGCAAGAAGAGGAAGAGCGAAAGCCGATCCTCATGATCCTTCGGCAGAGCGCGCGCCGAGCGATAGCCTTCGAACAAGGCGCGCTCCATCGCCTCATAAGCCGGATGATTGAGGTTGAAATAGAGTGCGGTCGCGAGATCGAACATGTGCCAACCGAAGCCGCTATCGTCGAAGTCGATCAACTTGAGCCGGCCGTCTTCAACCAACAGGTTTTCCGGCACGAAATCGGCGTGGATCAGGCCATAATTATGCGGCCCCTTACCGAACTCCGCCAGGTCCGCCGCCGCGCGGCTACTCGCCGCGGCGAGCAGGGATCGCTGATCGGGGGTCAGCATCTCAAGATCGAGGAAGCGGCCCCAGAGGGGATCCGGCCCGACCAAGCCGACCTCATCCCAGGCGTGCCGTTCGAAATCCTCGGGAAAATCCATCACAGCAACGCGATCGTGCATCGCCGCCGCGAGCGCGCCAGCATCGAAAAACAGCTGCACGGCGCTTGCTTCGTCAAGGCCCAACCCTTCCTCCGAGGACCCGGCCGGCGTGCCGGGCAACCAGCCGAGCACGTCGATCTGGCGCGGCTCGGGCACGCCAGGGACTGAGACCGTCTCGAACATGTGACCGTCACGGCTCAAAAGGATCGGCGGCACATCTATGCCGTCCCGATGCAACGATTGCATCCACAGCAACTCGGACCGGAGCGCGGCATCGCTGTGATAGCCATGCCGATGAACGCGCACCGCGACACGCGCGCCGTCGTCGCGATGAACCGAGAACATGGCATTCTCGCG
>Ga0207654_10001252_pt1 | contig 13528 bp, 10 predicted proteins | sample KBSC64metaG_FD_184355 | JGI IMG/M metagenome (GOLD analysis project Ga0207654, IMG submission 184355) | Corn rhizosphere microbial communities from Kellogg Biological Station, Michigan, USA - KBS C6-4 metaG (SPAdes) (version 2) | ecosystem: Host-associated > Plants > Roots > Rhizosphere > Soil...
TTAAAAAAATGCTGGAAGATAAAAAAGCCATCCGGAAGCACTTGAAAAGTGGCGGCACATTCGAAGAATTAAAGAAAAAAGGCTACCGCTTTGCAACCGTATAAGGTTACTATAATAAAACACCATTATTTTGAATTCACTACTACAACAGGCATAAGATATGCCTGTTTCTTTTTATCATACTCCGAATACTTTAAACACTATAAGGAGGTAGCTGGAAATATTTACTCATTCAATATCGAAGTAATAGATAGTAAAAAGAAGCAGCTTGCCATTGATGAACGAACAGGCCTTACTATCGTTGAAATTGTTAAAAAATTTTTGGAAGCGCTGGAAAACGCCGTTGTCTATGTTTGTGATACCAGTGATGGCCGGGAATTGCTAAGGAAGAGAAAATTTGATATATGGTTCAGGAAGTACGACGATGGGACGATTATTAAAGTTGACGGCCATATTTCTGTTCCCAATTTTAATATTTACAATGCTATTTTGATACATAAGGATAATCCGAAAAAAAATCGCTTCATAGAAGTGTTCAACGAACTAAATGCAACCGACGAAGACAAATAATTGGCTACTCAAAAACTTATATATTAGTCCGCTAATAAGGGTGCCAATTGAAGCGCCTATGAATAACGCAGGTATGGCTCTGCCTTCGATTTTCCGGATTTAAGATCTATCTTGTAATGGGATCAGGCAACGAACGAATGCAAACACTCAAAATCGAACTTAAAAACGGTTATGAAAACATAAAGGCAATTTATTACCTGGACGGTAATGGCAGCATTTTCACTTATAAGGCCACCCGGCGTTATATTCCTTTCACAATCATTTCCATCATCTTATCCGTTTTTCTTTATGGGGTTGCTATCCAGTTCCCCAAAACAGGTTGGATTTTCCTTTTTATCCTCAGTTCTGCCGTATCACTGACATTGACAGTACGGACTATTATCAGGTCCCAAAGTTATTTAAAATGGAAAAAATCATCTGATAAATACCTAAACCGATTGCGCAAATATCAAAGCCAATGGCTAACCGTTAGTCAGGATTGTATCGAAATTTCCAACGTAGATGAAACCAGTATTGAAAAATGGGAAACCATAAATCATGTTTCTATAAAAGCTAATTATATTTTTCTCCGAAGCAGTGTCAATGGTTCTTACTTATTTCCGGAAAAATGCATGGAACCCGGACAATATTCGGAGTTGAAAGAATATATACAACAGAGAATGAATGATAGTAAGTTTAAGAATTGATATACAGATCTTTTCTAAATAAAGCGGCCAAACGAGATCACGCACTTGAATACAATACCAGAAGGAATCTGCATGCTGCAAGGTAAAGATCCCTGGAAAAGCAGAAACAAAGATCCAAATCAGCCAGTTTATCACAGCAGGGGCACAATCCTTCATAAGCCACATAAAGTCAATTCAGCTGCAAACACATAAAATGGATATGTTACAGCATATCAATCCCGCTAAAATGGTAAGGGGGGTAAAGGAGCATTCATTTAGAACAAAAACTATGGAAACTCTTATCTGGTAAAGATATTAGCCGTTTTTCATCGTTTTAAAAGCAGCTTGAAAGGTTCCATTAGGTTTAATTTAGGTTTAATTATACATGTACTCTTTTGATAGTTATTTGATCCTTAGCCAGAGAATTGTCTATCAGCGCTATCATATTATTATTGATGATCAACATATTCTCATTTGATGATCATTGATGATTTCCAACACCGGAAACAACAATTTGGTCTGGATCTTCCGGATACAATAACCGAAATGGGTAATTCCAATAAAAAGAACTTCCCCTGGCAATAAATTTTGATCTTTCATTCAGAAAATTATATCCCGGACAAATAATGGTTCTTTCCGCTCAATTCGAATCGGTCACCCCTTACATGCTAAAAAAACCTACCAGGGAAAACCGGTTGTCGCGGTGGAAGACCGGGAAGAAAGCCCGAAAAGAAAACCCTGCTGGGAGCCTTTACCATTTACATCAGTCGGTTTAAAGAAAAAGTGGATCATAGCAGCCGGGCCATCCGGACCTTAAGAAAATGGAATATGACCAGGGATAAGGTTACCGCATTCCTGAAACACGTTTATAAAAAACGGATATTCCCTTGGAAGCAGTAATACCCAGCGTAGCCGAAGACCTCTATCATTATTTTACGACCATTGAAAACCTGAGCCATAATTCTGCACTGAAATACCTTATGTCAGGATTGTACAGGCTGTGCATCATAACCGAACAGTCCAAACAAAATATTCGATCATAAATAATAGATTATTAATACGATAGGAAGCTGGCATCTTTCTTGTTTCGCCAGTTGGATTTGGGTCTCATCCTTTTTGCAAAAAAACCGGTGCTATGCTCCGAAACTATTTCAAAATCGCCTGGCGTAACCTTGTAAAAGACCGCCAATTTACGTTCCTTAATTTGATAGGTCTCTCCACAGGAATAGCTTGCGCGGTAGGGATCTGGCTATGGGCGAATGACGAATTACATGTCGACAAATTCAACGCTAAGGATAGCCAGCTTTTTCAGGTATTGAGAAATTCGCAAACGCCCAACGGCATAATGACTGACGAGCACACTCCGGGGCTGCTGGCAACCAGCCTGGCCGGGGAAATGCCCGAAGTGGAATATGCAACAGCTGTCGTTCCCGTTTCCTGGTTTGATAAAAAAGGATTCATTTCCCGAAAAGACCAGCATATCACTGCAAATGGCCAATTCGCCGGGCGGGATTATTTCAAAATTTTCTCTTACCGGCTTATCGCAGGCGATAAGGATCAGATACTTCAGGACAAACATGCCATTGTTATATCCAAAGAACTCGCCCTGAAACTATTCAATACCACAGATCATGTGGTGGGAAAATATGTTGAATGGAATCAAAAAGACTATGATGGGCTCTATTTTATTTCCGGGATTTTCGAAAAGCCGCCTGAACACGCGACGGCTCAATTTGACATTGTCTTTAATTATGATCTGTTTCTGGAAAAAAATGCCAAGCTGCAAAAATGGGGAAATAATGATCCCAGCACTTATGTTGTCCTGAAAAAAGGTACTGATCTTGTTAACTTCAACCATAAAATAACGAGTTTAATTATAGGAAAAAGGGGAAATTCCAAAGTCACTTTATTTATCCAGCAATTCTCCGATACCTATCTCCATAATCATTACGAAAATGGAGCGCCCGTTGGAGGAAGAGCTGAATACGTGAAGCTTTTTTCCATCATCGCTATTTTTATACTGATCATTGCCTGCATCAATTTTATGAATTTGGCCACGGCTAAGGCGGCGGCCAGGATGAAGGAAGTAGGAATAAAAAAAATATTGGGCGCGAGCCGGACAAGTCTGATATTTCAGTATCTGGGCGAATCCTTCCTCTTGACTTTTCTGGCAGTAGTTGCAGCGATTGGTCTGGTCATTCTGTTACTGCCTCAATTCAACCAGATAACAGGCAAACAGCTGAGCATCCAACCAGATGCAGGGTTTATACTGGCACTCTCGGGCATAACGCTCCTGACCGGGATTATGTCCGGCAGCTATCCGGCATTGTATCTGTCGGGGTTCAAGCCTGCCGCCATACTGAAGAGCCGGGTCAAAACGGCTGTGGGTGAGGTATTCGTCAGAAAAGGATTGGTGCTGGTTCAATTTACACTTTCGACCATATTCATTGTGTCGGTTTTGGTCGTGTACAGGCAAATGCATTTAATACAGACAAAAAACCTGGGCTATAACAGAGATAATATCCTCTATTTTGAAAAGGGCGGAGTGATATCGGACAATAAAGAGGACTATGCACCTGGTGGCAAATATGAGGCGGACCTCGAAAATTATCTGCAAGGAGTTAAAAACATACCCGGGGTCATTAATGCAGCTAATTTCAGGCATAATATTACGAACCGGAATGGAGGCACTTACGATCTCTCCTGGGCGGGAAAAGCGCCCGATACACGCATCGATTTTACGGACCTGGCGGTAGGCTACGATTTTATTGAAACGGCCGGGATCAGCCTGAAGCAGGGAAGAACATTTTCCAGGTCCTATGGAAATGAGAAATCAACTATCATATTCAATGAGGCGGCTATTGAAGTCATGGGCCTTAAAGAACCCATTGGAAAGACAGTACATTTAGGAAGCGAAGACAGGGTAATTATAGGTGTAGTAAAAAACTTTAATTTCCAATCCCTGCATGAGAATATCAAGCCCTGCTTCTTCGATTTCACGATGAGTCAGGGGGCGTCGAAGATTATGGTTAAGATTCAATCGGGAAAGGAAGCGGAGACAATCGCGCGATTGGAAAAATTTTATAAGAATTACGATATGGGACAGCCTTTTGAATACAGGTTCCTGGATGACGATTACCAGGCGCTCTATTCATCTGAAAAAAGAGTTGCGGCCCTGTCAAAATACTTTGCAGGTATTGCGATTATCATTTCCTGTCTGGGGCTTTTCGGGCTGGCCGCCTTTACTGCTCAGAAAAGACAGCGGGAGATTGGCATCCGGAAAGTAGTAGGGGCCACAGTGAACAACATTGTGCTGCTGTTATCAAAAGACTTCCTGCAATTGGTATTGATTGCAACACTCATAGCATTTCCCTTGTCCTGGTGGGCAATGAACCAATGGCTGAATGCTTTTGCTTACCGCATCCATATCGGCGCGGATATATTTGTTATCGCGGGGATATCGATTTTTCTCATCACTTTGTTAGCAGTGAGTTTCCAGTCCGTGAAAGCTGCACTGATAAATCCTGTGAAGAGCTTGCGGTCAGAATGATACTGCCGGATGATATTTTCTTGTATGCGCATGAAACGCCCGGATTATATAATTGGCATAGCATTGGCGATGAGATTTTAAAAAAGAATCGTGAAAAAAAACACCTCATTAACAGTTTTGGCCCTGCTTATTAGTCTCTTTACTTCGATCAGTGCATCCGCTCAAAGCCAGGATACCTATGTCTACAAACCCGAATCGCAGGAATTGTATAATACCATTGCTCATATGGACAGTGTCTATTTTAACGCCTACAATACCTGCGACATGGATAAACAAGCCGCTATTTATGCCGACAGTATAGAATTTTATCATGACGGCAGCGGCCTGGAGACTTCAAAAAAAGCGCTGTTAGCAGCGATTAAGGAGAATATCTGCGGCAAAGTGACCCGCGTGTTGGTAAAGGGAAGCATCGAGGTTTACCAGATACCTGATTTTGGCGCTGTCGAGATCGGTCTTCACCGGTTCATTAATCATGCGGAAAACAACCACATATCGAGACCCGACAAGTTTATCATCATTTGGCGACACAATAACCACCAATGGCAAATAACCCGCGTAATCAGCCTGCATACCGGGAATAAATAAGATTGTTTAAGCAGCATGTAGGCGAGAATTGCTGTTAGCTCTGTTTTTTTAATAGCGACCCACGGCGAGGTGTTTTCGCTTCTCATTTTAATTTCATTTTTTCGTTTAAAAATTCTCTTTCGTCAGAATCCAGCCTGCACACGAAAAATGAATTGACCTTTTATCCGGTGACCTCATTCATAATCATTACTATGATTATGGTTTGTTGGTGAACCAGAAGATACTATCAAGAACCAGGTCACCAATCAGGTCACCAGAAACTTGATACGATTTGCTACAAAATGATATGGAAATTTGAAAAAAAGCCTGCAAATCATCTGATTATGCAGGCTTTTGGATCTAAACACTTACGAGGATGTCGGGGCGGCAAGATTCGAACTTGCGACCTCCTGGTCCCAAACCAGGCGCGATGACCGGGCTACGCTACGCCCCGAACGCTTTTATCGCGGGGAGCAAAAGTAAGCTTTACCATCCAAATGGCGTAAGGTTGGAGAATAATTTTTCGCATCGAATTCTTCTTTCCAAAACGAGGGTTTAACCGTTTACGGGTTGCCTCGCTGTCATTCCTGTACCTGGCTCACAATAGCTTATATCCTGCTCACTCATTCTTTAAACTGTTAACCGGGTTTGTAACCGCCACTTTCAAACACTGGAGCCCGATGAGCAAAAAGGAAATCGAACAGACAATCGCGCCCACCAGCAGATAATATCCTGCGCTTTGTCCGATCCGGTAGGCATATTGTTCCAGCCAGCGGGTGGTTAACCAATAAGCCAGCGGCCAGGCAATGAGGATTGCGATGGCAATCAGCATCGCATACTGCTTTAAAAACAAAATGATGATATGATAAACCTCGGCGCCCAGTACTTTCCGCATCGCAATTTCTTTTGTCCTTTTGGTGAGCGCCAGGGTCAGTACTCCAAAAACACCCAGCAATACGATCAGGCCCATCAGACCGGTTGCGATACCCGCTGCTTTTTTCAGGTTTATCTCCGACTGATACATGGACTGAAATTTCTCATCCATAAAAAAAAATTCGAAAGGTGCACCAGGAGAGAGTTCCTTCCATTTGCCTTTTAACAGTGCAATACTGTTGCTGATTTGGCCACCCTGTAATTTAACAGATAAATACCGGTAGGCAAGTGCATCTCTCACATGAATAAAAGCCACCGGTCCACCCGGATCATGCAAAGAAGAATAGTTAAAATCATTTACCACCCCAACCACGGTCAGCACCCCTCCATCCGCAAAAGATCCTCCGCTGCTGAATCGTACTTTCTGGCCAATGGCATCTTTCCAGCCGAATGATCTGGCGGCGGATGAAGAAATGACCATTTCACCAGATACGAATCCGCCTTCATTCTTTTTAAAAAACCTTCCTTCCAGTAATTTCAGGCCGTAGGCGGATGCAAAATTCTCATCGACGGTGATCGTCGGAATATTCAATGCCTGGTTGTCTTTGGAAGCTGCAGGCACCATTGGCATTTGAAAGGGCTGTTCCCCGGGTATACCAAAGGAAAGACTTACATCCTTTACGGAAGGGATTTCCAGTAAACCGCTGCGGATCATTTCCATTTTAGCTATTCCCGAGGAATCCCACTGCTTGGGGAAGGCCGTGAGGATCATCAGCTGATCCTTGTTATACCCCAGGTCTTTCTCAAAGAAATAATTCACCTGTCTTGAAATGGTCAGGGAGAAAATGAATACAATAATGGCTGCCGAAAACTGTACGACCAGCAGGGACTTTCGCATCCATCCGCCCTTTTCACCCAAACTCAGTTTTCCTTTAACGGAAGCAATCACTTCCGAAGCGCTCAAAATAAATGCGGGATAGATCCCTGCAGTTAATCCAACCAGGACAACAAGAGTTACCAGCAAGGCTGCCTGCTCAATATTAAAATGATTTACCACCGGAAGGGAAGTCTGAAGGATCTCATTGAACACCGGCCGGAATAAACTATATAATAAAAGCGACAACAATGCAGCCACCGCAGTCAGCACAATAGATTCTGTCAGATACTGGAAAACCAATTGTCCTTTTCTTCCACCAAACACTTTTCTTAAACCAATCTCCCGGATACGGTAGGCGGAAGTGCCGATCATGATGTTCACAAAATTAATAATAGCCATCAGCAGAATTCCAAGTGCAACCAGGGATAGTATGGTAAGTGTTTTTTCAACAGCCCCGCCACCGCTTTCCAAATAATACCGGTCCAGCGGATTGAATTTCACTTCCAGGTTCCTGCTGATATTCTCAGGCGAATTTAAAGCCAGCAGCTTTTTAACCGGTCCAGTTAGCTGTTCGGGACGCACGCCCGGTTTCAATTCTACAAAACCAACTGTGAAAAAGCTTGTCCATAATTCTTCACCTGTTCCGCCAGGGTAATAGTCATTTCCTTCAAAAGGAATAAAAACAGCAAATCCATCCTTTTTAACGGACAATGTACTAACCGTATTGAAAGGAACGGATTTTAAAACAGCCGAAACCTTATAATCCTGTTTTGTTCCGGTCGCATTGGTCATCGTAATGGTCTTTCCCATCGCATTGCGATCGCCGAACAGTTTAACGGCCATTGCTTCAGTAATAACCGCAGAGCGGTTGTTTTGAAATGCTCTGTGCGGATCGCCATATAATAAGGGATACCCGTACATGGAGACCAGGCTGGTATCCCCAATGGATATATCTTCTTTGAAATGCCGGTCACCGGCCGATATCACGTTGGCAACGGGATTAAACCGATAATAATTACTTACGAGGTCAGGGAATTTTTGTTTCAATGCTTTTGCCAGCGGCCCTACCGTGGTTATATCCGGACCCGTATTTTTCACTTTCCAGTTGCTGGTAATAAAATATTGCTGATGAATATTTCTCAGGCCGCCATTCACCGCTCTTTCATGCAATACATACTGCCCGATCAGTATACAAAAGCAAATACCAATAGCCAGACAGAATATATTCAAAGCAGAGAAAAGCTTGTGCCGGCCGAGCTGGCGCAGCGCAATGAGCATGTAGTTTCTAATCATGGGAGATCATTGATCCGGTGGCCCTGGTTTACCCTAAAAAAAATGCCATAAATTAATAACCTGGGAATCAAATTCTTACAGATCAGGTTTCAGCCGACCTGTCCGCTTTTGATGCACAGGCTGTCCGCTTTTTAAGCTGGTTATTCGTAAGATTTATATTTCTCCGCCAGCTTCAAAGGCGCAATATTGCAGTAGGCCGTGGTCAGCGCATCCCGGAAAAAAGCTTTCGGGGCTTTGGAAAGATGGATCGTGGTCCAGCCCTGTCGTCCCCATCCTCCGGCGACCGGATGAATCACTTCCGGATCCGCTTTGCAGAAAACGGATTGTTCATGGAGTGTAAGTTTCAGGTTGAGATCTTTTCTTTCTTCCGAGAGCGTACAAAATATTTTCCCTTTCACACGAAAAGCAAAGCGGTCGAAATGTGGTTTCTCATCCGTTGCTTCAAAGCTTAAGGCAAGTTCCCGGGCTGCTTGTACTGTTACCATAAATAAGCGTTCAACTAAATGTAATCAATCGGTAAATATCGCGGAATAGGGAAGCCTTATTTTTTCTGCAATATTGTCCTCGCCCGGCTCCGGAACGTGGGCGTTTCGTGGTCCCATCTTGCCTCAATAATGGTTTTGATTTCCGGAAGAATTTCCGCATAGACCCTGCATAGATTCTCCAGGATCGTCAGGGAAAATGCTTTCACTGCGATGGCTTCTCCCGGTATTTTTTAATACATTGCTTTCCACTTATGCGCAATACCACCAAACTAAAACAGATACTTTTGAAATACGACCTGGCTTTGTCGCTGGCAGAAGAAAACCTGCTCAGACTGACGATGGTTGATAAATTCACCGGTGAAATGCAGGGTTTCGACCATTCATCCTACAGCCATCTCATCAGTAAGGGTTATGGTCATCTGTTGAAATCTTTAAAAGCAGATCTCAACGAACCGAAGAAAAAAAGAAAGTCCGCGCAATAATCTGACGGCCACGTTGTTTTACATGCGTTCAGGAGGAAATATTTTTTTTAACTTCCATTTTCCTCCGGAATTGCCCTTTACATTTGCAGCAATTCCTAAACTGTATCATGAATTCAAAGTATATCCTTCCTGTTTTTTTTATTCTTGCCCATATCAGTGGAATGTCACAGTCCCCCGCAAACGCAAAGCAGGAGGGCATTGTAGCCGGACAGATAATGGATTCCGTTTCAAAAAACCCGCTTGAATACGCCACGGTAACCCTGATTCCGGAAGGCAGCAAAAAAGGAAGCAATGGCGCTATAACCAATTCGCAGGGTCATTTCAGCATCCATTTGAAGACATCCGGATATTTTAACATTTTGTTTGAATCGCTCGGATATCAATCCTATACCATCAAACATATCTTCCTGGATAAAAAATCGGGCGGTCCGGATTTGGCAAAAATCCTTTTGGCTAAAAAAGAAACCAGCCTCCAGGCCGTCGTCGTAACCGCGCCTACCAACCTTGTGGAGAACAAGATTGACAAAATGGTATTTAATGCGGAAAAAGACCTTACATCCCAGGGAGGCGTTGCAACGGATATTCTTAAAAAAGTGCCGATGGTGAGTGTGGATGTGGACGGGAATGTGGAACTCGCCGGCAGTTCCAGCATCCGGTTTTTAATTAACGGCAAGCCCTCCACCGCCTTTGGGAGTAATATTACCGATGTATTGCAGTCCATTCCGGCAAGCCAGATCAAGAGCATTGAAGTGGTTACGAATCCAGGCGCAAAATATGATGCAGAAGGACTCGGCGGCATTATCAATATCATTTTAAAACACAGTTCGGTACGCGGCATCAATGGAAATCTTTCTCTTTCTGCCGGAACGAGAACAGAAAACGGATCCTTCAACCTGAATGCACGGAGGGGCAATTTCGGCATCCACGCATATGCAGGAGGGAATATCCGTCTGGCCTCCGCCACGCCATCCGGGTCCACAAGAACTTCCCAGGACACCCTGGCGAAAACAACCGTCCTGCTGGACCAGGATCGCAGCAGCCGTTCCGACCGGAATGGCATGCAGGGCGGTATTGGATTCGACTGGACTCTGAAGAAAAAAAATAATTTCTCCGGTTCACTCAACTACGGCAGTTACGGATCCACAAGCGAGGGAACGGGTAACCAGTCGCAGACCACCAGCAGTTTGCCCGCCGGAACGCTGGTCAATGAATCGCTGATCTCCAATGAAAGCAATCACGAATATTCCTCGCATAATATAGATGCGAGCCTTAATTATAAAAGGACGTTCGATACAAAAGACCAGGAACTGGAAATTGCATTGCGGACCAGCAGCGATAACAGCGATATCATTTCAGATAACCGGCAATTTGCCCTGCCGAAGGATTCCCTTTTCTACGGACGGAACAACACAAGCGCAGGAACTGAGAGGGAAACAGAATTTCAGGTGGATTACTCCCAGCCCTTTGGTGAAAAAATCATGCTGAACGCCGGCGGAAAAATAAATTTCCGGGATATCAGCAATCATTCCGACGTGCTGAGCCTTTATCCGGAAACGAATGACTATTATTACGACAGCAGCCTTTCCAATCAGCTTACCTATCATCAGCAGATATATGCGCTCTATTCTGAAATCAGTCTGCCGGTCTTCTCTTTAATCGATATGAAAATCGGAGCAAGGTATGAACGCACAGAACTCAATCCCCATTTCTCCAACGCACAAACGGAGGTTGCAACACCGGGATACAATACCTGGGTACCTTCGGCCTTCTTCTTAAGAAAAATAAACGAAGATCAATCCCTGAAATTCAGCTACTCCAAAAGAATCCGGCGACCCGACTATTATGATCTGAATCCATTTATCAATACCAGTGACCCGAAAAACATCTCAACCGGAAATCCCTATCTGAAACCGCAGATCGGCAACCGCTTTGAATTAAGCTATGATTATAATCTGAATACGGTCGGATTCCTGATGGTTTCCGCTTTTTACCGGACATCCAAGGACGATATTCAACCCTATATCGTTTATTATCCGGAACTGACCGTTGGGGACACCACTTATACCAGCGTAAGTATGAATACGCGTCAGAATATCGGGCTGGAAAAAGATGCCGGTCTGAGCCTGTACGGGCATATCCATGTAACCCCGCAGTTCGATTGCAGAACCAATGTGTTCCTGTTCCAGCGGCATACCATTAACGCGCTCGACCAGGGTCTTGATGCAAAGAGTTTTAATTACCGCCTGAATATGAACCTCAGTTACCGGTTTGCTGAATCTCTCGCCGGAGAATTTTTCGGAAATTTCAATTCTCCCCGCAATGAACTGCAGGGCCGTTACCCCTCCTTCACCAGTTACAGTTTCGCCCTGCGCAAACAATTCTGGAATAAAAAGGGAAGCATAGCCCTTACCGCCAGCAATCCATTCAGCAACTATGTGAATCAAAGGACGGAATTATTCGGCCCGGACTTTACCATGAGTTCCATCCGGAAAATTCCGTACCGATCCTTCGGAATCAATTTCACCTGGAAATTCGGCAAACTCGATTTTAAGAACTCAAAGGATGATGCGCCCGAAGAGAATTCCCCTGCTGCAGGAAGAGACAGCTGATTTCCATTTTTTTCTCAGCAACTCATTGCTTCACCACCAGCACCTGGAACGTTCCGGGAATCATGGGTGGTCTCCGCTGGCCCGCTGCGGCTGTTTTTTCGAAATCCGCAGCAGGTAAATACACTGTATGTGTGTTTGCATCTTCGGCAACCGTCCTGGCACTTCTTTTTGTCAACAGGTCCTGCACCAGTCTGAATTTATCAGCGCTTTCTTCCTGAACAATACTGAGCTTACCTTCCCCGCAGCTGGCAAATACATATTTTAATTCCGGATCAAAAGCTACGCCATCACAGCCATCTCCGATGGTTACCCGGCCAACCACTTTACCGTTGTCTGCATTCATCACTACGAGCGTTTTATCGCAGCCTGCAAACAACCTCCTGGTTTTTAAATCTATTGCAAGGCCCGTCGGGCCTTCTGAGGGAGCCAGCGGCCAGCGGTTTTTCACCGTACGGCTATTGATATCCACTTCTATAATCTGGCTCTTATCTTCAATATTCACATACAATTTTCCTTTTTCATCCGCTACAGCCGTTTCCGGTTTCCCTCCTACAGGAATGGTTGCCACAACTTTTTCCGTAACGGGGTCAATGAGACTGAGATCGGCGCTCCGCCCGTTGCAGGTGATGATGAGTTTGGAAAAAGCGTCATACATTATGGCATCCGGATTTTGCCCGGTGGCAATCTGCCCCTTCACTTCATTCGTTTTCAAATCAAAAACAGTTACGTTATTCAGCCGGCCATTGCTGGTAAACCCTTTCCCCAAAGAAGGCACGAAGGCAATTCCGTGAACACCCGTGGTATTGGGAATCACCCCTACAGAATCTCCGGTTGTTTCATCCAGGATATTTACCTGGGTGCCATGGGACACATACAGGCGATTATTGCCAGGGCCCACCGCAATATAATCCCAGCCACCCGCGCTGGCGATCGGGAATGATTTGGTAACCTGAAAATGCTGCTGGGCACACAACTCACCGGTCATCCCGCCAAATATGAGCAGGGAGAATAAAAAGATACAATGTTTGCTTTTCATAATACTTATTTTAAATTGATTTAAGATGAAACTATTATATCTCCGGGATGATCCTTTTCATGCCGGTACAAAATTCTGAGCAGGGTGGGAAGAACAATGAGCAACAAGGGCAGGGCAATGATGAATCCGCCGATTACGGCAATGGCCAGCGGTTGGTGCAGCTGCGCGCCGGCGCCGATGCCCAGAGCGAGGGGGAGCAGCGCAATAATGGCGCCGAGTGCGGTCATCAGCTTTGGCCTGAGTCTCGTAGAGATGGCGTATACCACAGATTCATCCACCGACCGGGTCAGCAACGCTTCTTTAAATTGCAGAAATGTAAAAATCGCGTTCTCTCCGATAATCCCGACAATCATGATCAAACCGGTATAACTACCCACATTCAACGGCGTGCCAGTAACATATAAAGCGAGATAACTTCCTGAAATGCCCAATACCGCCACCAATAAAATCAGGATGGCGATCCGGAATTCCTTAAACAAAAACAGGATCACGCCAAAAACCAGCAAACTGGCCGAGATCAGGAT
>Ga0207654_10001268_pt1 | contig 13445 bp, 13 predicted proteins | sample KBSC64metaG_FD_184355 | JGI IMG/M metagenome (GOLD analysis project Ga0207654, IMG submission 184355) | Corn rhizosphere microbial communities from Kellogg Biological Station, Michigan, USA - KBS C6-4 metaG (SPAdes) (version 2) | ecosystem: Host-associated > Plants > Roots > Rhizosphere > Soil...
GATCGCCTATGCCGATACGGACCTGCGCTACCGCTTCGCCAACGAGCGTTATCGCGAATGGTTCGGCGTGAAGCCGGCGGACATGATCGGCAAGACCGTGTGCGAGGCGATGGGCGAGGCGTTCTACGCGCCGCGGCGCGAGGCGCTGGCGCGCTGCCTGGCCGGCCACGCGTCGCACCTCGAGATCGCGGAGGAGCGCCGCGGCCGCACCCGCGTGATCAGTACGACCTATCTGCCGCACGTGCGCGACGGCGTCGTGCAGGGCATCTACGTGCTGTCGACGGACGCCACGTCGGCGCGCGAATACGAGCGCCAGCTGCACGCGCTCGCGCATTCCGACCACCTGACCGGCCTGCCGAACCGGCGCAGCTACGAAGAGCGCCTCGCGCAGGCCATCGCGCGCGCCCGGCGCAGCGCCACGCCGCTGGCACTGGCCTACCTCGACGTCGACCACTTCAAGCAGATCAACGACGGCCTCGGGCACGCCGTGGGCGACACCGTGCTGCGCGAGTTCGCGCGCCGCCTGGCCGCCGCGGTGCGCAGTACGGACACCGTGGCCAGGCTGGCCGGCGACGAATTCGTCGTCGTGCTGGAGCAGGTCGGCTCGCCGCTCGAATGCGAGCGCATCGCGGCCAAGCTGCTCGACGCGATCCGCCCGCCGTTCGCCCTCGACGGCCGCACGCTGCAGGTCACGACCAGCATCGGCATCGCCTGGAGCGCGCGGCCGGACCAGGCCGCGCTGGCGCACGCGGCCGACGAGGCGCTGTACCTGTCCAAGCATGCGGGCCGGAACACGGCGTCGGTGCGGGTCGTGGCGGGCTGACCTGAAGACGCCGTGGCCGGGAGGCCCGGCAAGCCTTCTGTCCTGCCATCATGTTCTTCCCCGCCGCCATGCGCGTGTGGACGCGGCGGCGCAAGGCCATTAAGCTGGAGCCGGACGGATTGCGGAACCTTCAATGCAGAATGCCGATGACAGCACCGACCTCAGCACCGGGCAGGCCGCCACGGCCACGCCCGCCGCGCCGCGCCGTCCGCTGACGGTGCTGGTCGTCGGGCTGCTCGTGTCGTTCTGCCTGCTGCTGGCCGGCCTGCAGGGCTGGAGCGCCTGGCACGCGTACGTCGCGCAGCTGGAGGAAAGCCGCATCGTCACGGCCAATATGGTGCGCGCGCTGGCGTTACAAGCAGAGACGTCGATCATGCTGGGCGACGCCGTGCTGTCCGAAATGGTGGATCGTGTCGAGCACGACGGCATGGGCGATGCCGCCATCGGGCATCTGACGAAACGCCTGCAGGACATCACCCACAATGCCGGCGAATTTCGCGGCCTGTTCGTGTACGGACCCGACGGCAAGTGGATGACGTCGTCGCTGCCGCGCCCCATGCAGGGCAATAATTTCGACCGCGAGTATTTCCAGTACCACCTGCTGCATGACGGACGCGGCACCCACGTCGGCACGCCCGTGCGCAGCCGCTCGACCGGCGCGTGGATCCTGCCGGTGTCGCGCCGCATCGAGGCGCCCGACGGCAGCTTTGCCGGCGTGGCGCTGGTGACGCTCGACCTCGCCTGGTTCGGCCGCTTCTACGACAGCTTCGACGTGGGCCAGCGCGGCACCATCCTGCTGGCGCTCGACAACGGCACGCTGATCTACCGGCGTCCGTTCCGCGACGACCAGGTCGGCATGGACATTCGCGACGGCACCATCTGGGAACTGGCCCAGCGCGACGACCCGGCCGGCTCGGGCATGCTGACGCCGAAGATCGACAACATCGAACGCATGTACAGCTACCGGCACCTGCGCGGCTTTCCGCTGTTCGTCGCCTGCGGGCTGGCCCGCGACGAGATCCTGGACGGGTGGCGCACGACGATGCTGCAGACGGCCGCGCTGGGTGCGGGCGCGATCGTGCTGCTGGCCATGGGCGGCGCAGTCCTCGTGCGCCAGTTCCGCATCCGCGAGCGTCTCGAGCGCGACCTGCGCCGCGCGGACGCATCGCTGCGGCGCTACAGCGCGTCGCCGGAAAACCCGGCCGACAGCGACAGCCTGACGTTCCTGGCCAACCGCCGCCTGTTCGAGGACCGCCTCGTGCGCGAGTACGAGCGCGCGCGGCGCAGCGGGGCGCCGTTCGCTGTCGTCATGGCCGACGTCGACCACTTCAGGCAGTACAACGAGCGCTACGGCCACCTGAGCGGCGACGACTGCCTGCGCACGGTGGCCAATGCGATTGCCGACGGCGCGCGCCGTCCGGCCGACCTGGTCGCACGCTACGGCGGCGACGAATTCGGCGTCATCCTGGCCGACACCGACCTCGCCGGCGCCAACGCGGTGGCCAGCACGATCCGTGCCGCCATCGCCGCGCTGGACCTGCGCCATCCCGACAATCCGGCCGGCCGCGTCACCGTCAGCATGGGCGTTTACGTGGGCCATCCGGCATTGTCCGGGCGCAACGATCCGCTGGCCTGGGTGGAAGTGGCCGAGGGGCTGCTGTGCGAGGCGAAGGCAGGCGGCCGCAACCGCGTCGCCGCGCGCGAGGGCGACGAGGCCGCAGCCTGAGCCTGGGCGCCCGCGTTGCGTCCCCCGCGGCCCCGGAAAGGCCTACACTGTATACATCCCGACTCGCTGCGGGGAGTGCATATGCAAACCATGGAAATGAACGACACGCCGGCCAGGCAGGCCAGGCGGACCCCGGTGCTCGACGACCAGCTGTGTTTCGCGCTGTACTCGACCGGCCTGGCGATGAACAAGGTATACCGCAAGCTGTTGCGCAAGCTGGACCTGACCTACTCGCAATATCTCGTGATGCTGGTACTGTGGGAAAAGGATGAGCAGACGGTGTCCGAGATCGGCGCCCGGCTGTTCCTGGACTCGGCCACGCTGACGCCGCTGCTCAAGCGGCTGGAAGCGGCCGGACTGGTGAGCCGGACCCGCTCCGCCGCCGACGAGCGCCAGGTCGTCATCGGCCTGACGCACGCCGGCCGGGCCATGGAGCAGGAGGCGGCCGCCATCTACGACGGCGTCCTGTGCGCCACCGGATGCACGCCGTCCGAACTGGCCGCGCTCAAGCGCCAGCTCGACAGCTTGCGCGGCACGCTGGCGAACCATGCCTGAGTGTAGGGCTGCATGTCGATCGCGTGCGGCATGCCGGTCGCGCGCGATTCGATCGTGCCCATGTCTGCATGTCTGAAACAGCTGGTTGCCACCTTTGGTGCAATATTGAATTCAAGATGGGTTTCTGAGCGTGTGACGTGTTGTGTCAGAATGTCGGCCTTCGAATCGAGGATGCAATGGACAAACTGACTTCGGAATTGATGCGGCTGTACCTGCTGCCGGACAGCCCGGCCGCGCAGGCACTGGCACAACGGGCACCCGACGGCCCCTGCGATCCCGTCGGGCTGGCATCGAGCGACGGGCTGCTCCGCGCCATCGCGCTCCCGTTCCGCAAGGCGGCCGGCGAGGACGCCCAGCACTGGGAACGCCTGTGCACGGTCGCGAACGGCCTGCAGACGGACTTCGGTTTTCCGGCTCCGGCCGTGAGCGTCGCCAGCGCGGGCGGCTATGTGCTGTGGCTGTCGCTGGAGGCGCCGGTGCCCATGGCCGAGGCGCGGCGTTTCGTGGCGGGCCTCGACGGCCTGTGGCCGGACACGCTGCCTTCACCCGATACGGTCGGCATGCCCGTCGAACTGCCGCCGTGCCAGAACGGCGCCGCCGGCCACTGGGCCGCGTTCATCCATCCCGGCATGGGCGCATCGTTCGCCGACGAATCCGGACTCGACATGGCGCCGCCCGCGGCGGGGCAGGTCGCATTCCTGGAAGGTTTGCACAGCATCACCGCGGACCAGTTCCGTGCGACGCTCGACCGGCTTGTGCCGCCGGCTTTGCCTGCATCCGTCAAGCCGGCTGTGCTCGCGCCCACGCGCGCAGGCAACAGCGTGCCGGACGGCCTGCTGCTCAGGGATGCCACGCTGGACGACATCGTCCGCTTCCTGCATGCGCGCGGCATCGAGCCGACGTTTCGCTTCATCGTGCCGCGCGACTGATCTTCCTTCGGCTTTCCCGCAGTTCAACCTCAGCTATTTCTGATTCTTTTGTTGCCCCGTCCGCTATACACTTGCTTCGTAGTCAATACAACCAAGGCTGAAAGGGAAAGAAATGAACGGATTCTCACTGAACGCGGGCATGAAAGTCATCGTCACGGTCGTCGTGCTCATCCTGCTGATGGCGCTGGCGCCGTTCGGCACGGTGCCGGCCGGCTTCCGCGGTGTGATGACGACGTTCGGCAGTCCGAGCGACCAGGTGCTGAGCGAGGGCATCCACTTCCGCGTGCCGCTGGCGCAGAAGCTCAACCTCGTCAACGTCTCGATCCAGAAGGGCGAAGGCGAGGGCGACGCCGCCTCGCGCGACCTGCAGACCGTGCACACCCGCGTCGCGCTGAACTACCACGTCAGGCCGGATGCCGCGGTGCCGGTATTCCGCGACCTCGGCAACGAGCCGGGCCAGCGCATCATCATCCCGGCCGTGCAGGAAGCCGTGAAGGCCGTGACGGCACGCTTCACGGCCGAGGAACTGATCGCCAAGCGTACCGACGTGCGCGACCAGATCGTCGCCCAGCTGCGCGAGCGCCTGTCCCGGCACGGCATCGTGGTGGACGAGTTCTCGATCGTGAACTTCAATTTCTCGCGCTCGTTCAACGATGCCATCGAAGCCAAGACGACGGCCGAACAGCTGAAGCTGAAGGCGGAACGCGACCTGCAGCGCATCGAAGTGGAAGCGAAGCAGCGCGTGGCCCAGGCCAAGGCCGAAGCCGAATCGCTGGCCGTGCAGCGCCAGCAGGTGACGCCGGAACTGATCCGCCTGCGCGAGATGGAGAACCAGCGCCTGGCCATCGAGAAGTGGGATGGTAAGCTGCCGAACGTGGCCGGTGGTGCGATTCCGTTCGTCAATGTGGCGAACGCCGCCAAGTGAGCAATATGCGCAACCGTATGTGCATGACTACTCTCCCATCCTTTGCGCGAACGCGCCGATGATTTGGCCTTGGCGGGATATCGTGCCTTGCCAGCTGTATACCTGCTGGAAGCTGCTCCCCGTTTGTTTGGGATAACGCCGGCTGAATGTCACGTCCAGGACGTCGCCGCGCTGGATCGCTATAGGGGACGCGATCGGCAGATAGGCATGCTTCCAACTGTCGGAGGTAGTGCCTGCCGATACATCGCCTCCCGATATATCCAGGATAGTTTCAGCCGTCAGCTCGGCCACAAAGTAGCTTTTGAACCCGCTGAATTGGCCATCCGCCTGGAGAACGAATGATCGCTGGTGCGTATAAGTCGATGGCTGATCCCAATTGCCGTCGTAACGGCAAAGCTGCTGTGGCTCGCTCAGGTACAGTTCCTGCGGAAGAATGCAGTCGTAATAGAGATCGAAGGCCGAACGTATGCCGCGTTGCTGATAGAGCTGGGCAATGTCGTAGTGCGGCGTGAGACTCGCCACCCTGCCAGTGCAGAGATCCCGGTGTGACCTGGCCGCGGCGACGGGAACCAGGTAGGAAGAAACCGACCGCGGCAGGATGGTGCCTTGCGGCTTCAGAAAGCGCCGGATCGCATCTTCGAGAATTGGCTGAAAGTTCTCGTTATCGGCCATGTTGCCTATTATCTCGGAGACGAGTACGTCCGCCGGAGCTTCCAGCTCGACGTCATAGGATAGCTGATTCACCGGAACGAAGCGGTCCCGGTAACCGGCATCGTTCAACCGTTTCACGGCGAGCGCGAGGATGTCCGCGTTCATTTCTATGCCGGTAACCCGCGCCGCTCCCGCGTCCAGTGCCCACTGGCTCAGGATTCCGGTGCCGGTGCCGAGATCGACCACATGATCCCCTGGCCGGACCGCTTCGAAAATCGCCTTGCGATAGGCCTTCATCCGGAGCTCGTCGTTGAGCATCAGGTCGTGAAAGGCATCATCCCAGCCCAGGAGCGATTCGGATAACGGGGTCCACAACTGTTCTTCTACGTAGCGCACGATCTTGTCCTCATGAGGCGATTACGTCATTCAAAACCACTTTGTCGGCCGACGACTGAATCCTGATTGTCAGCGCGCCACACGCCGGGCCGGCGAGCTGCGCCCCCGTCTCCAGGCAAAAGAGCGAATGGTGCAGCGGACAGGAGATCGTCTTGCGACTCTCATTAACGTACCCGTGGTCGAGCCTTCCAGCGCGGTGTGGGCAATAGCGAGGTACGTGATAGCGACTGCCATCGATGTCGACGGCGAACTCGCCCTTCTCCTCATGATTGTCGTGATCCATCATGAGATCTCAAGCGCAGGATCGGAATGTCTGCAAGACTGCCGCGCCTGCGATACCGCGTCCCGGAAGGCCTTGTCGGTGATGGAGCTCGCCAGCAGCGCGCCTTGAAAGGCCTTGGCTGGATCCAGCGTCGCGGTAGCGTTCATCGCCGCCAGCAGCCGTTGCCCCTCGGTCGCATGGAATGCATCGATGTGCTGGTGCTCCGTATAGTAAGCGTGGGCCCGGATGTTCAGCCGGCGGCATGCCTGGGCGTAGCATTCGAAGAAGTCTGGAATGGCGGTTTCGAGATAGGTAAGCGCACCGGCAAAATAGGATGCGTCATCGGCTCGTAGCGCCAGCCAGAAAAACAGGTTCACGAACTCGAAGCTCGACGAGCTGGCGCGCGCCAGGTAATACTCGAGCGAAGTCGGCATGTCGAGCTCACGCAGCAGGTTGATATAGAGACTCGTATGCGCGCGCTTGAGGTTCCCCGAGCCGAACTCATCGATCATGATTCGCAGCAGCGGCATCTGCGCCTCGAGGGGAAGACGAGGCAGCACGTAATAGAACACCTGCGCCTCGGTTAACCCATCAATGGCGAACTCCTGCACCAGGATGCGGAATTCGTCCAACTGCATTCGCTCGGCCACATAGGATGCGCTCTCATTCGGCGCTTCACGGTCGGCAGAGCCGACTTTCTCCAGTTCGATCTTCAGTTCAGCAAGTGACTTCGGGCGTGGGTGACCGTCGAGCTCGCGCAGTCGTTGTTCTATCCATCGCTTTTCGAAAGCATCGATGCCAGGCGTGCCAACCAAGGGGGCCTGTATTCTTGCCCGGTTGGAGAAATACAGGTCCTTCTGGATGGGGGCTTTCATCTTGTTTTCATTCCCACGGCTTGCGGTGAAGAGATGATTCCTCGGCTATAGAGCTCGGCTTTAACGTGCGCATACCAGTCTTCGCTCAGCAACTGATAAGTGTCGGTGAGCCGCTGCACCTCCGTTTTCACCACATCATTCTCACAGGCGACTCCTAAACGGCAAAGCGTGGGTTCGAGGTTCGCAAGTGAAACGACACAGCCATCAATCGGTAATCCGATGCCAAGATGATGTTCCCAGCCGGCGAAATATTTGACGTTTCTCTCCTGCAATGCACGGATCTCGTTTACGTCCCGAATCTTCTCCGCCGAATCCTTGATACCGGCAACCCGGGGCAATGCCGCGATCGACAGCAGGGTGTCAAAGCTGGTTTCGTTACCGGACAGGCTCGATTCGTTGTAGATGTAGATATCAAGATCGACGGCGTCGTGTATCTGCTGGTAGTGCTTGAAAATGCTGTCCTGGTCGACGGACTTCCCGAACGGAGAAGTGAGCATGATGCCCGAGGCGCCGAGGCGGCTCGCTTTTTCAGCGTAGGGCAGCACCTGGGCCGTCGAGGGTTGTTCAATCCCGACGACCACAGGCGTGGACCCGGCATGCTCCAGCGTGAGCGCCAGCATCGCGCTCCACTGCATCTCGGTCAATCGCCATCCCTCTCCCGAAGTCAAGCACGGGATAAAACCGGCGGCAGAGTGGCGCAGCGAGGCAATGAGACGTGCAACACTGGCGCCGCACACCTCTCCCTCAACGCTGATCGGGGTAATCAAAGGCACGAATACGTCTGCTTTCATTTGCCTACTCACAGGTTATGGACGAACGCTTGGGATGCCACGTAAAGCGCTTGCAATTCCTCGGTAAAGGTGGCCGGCCGACCGTCGTCGACAGGGCTCCACAGCCTGCCGTGCAAGCAGTCCAGTCCGCGGAGGACGGGGTCGTGGGTAGCCAGCTTGCCCTGGTTGTGAAGCACCTGTGCCGCCTGGATGGCCTGCTCCGGCGGCAGGTTTTTGAGCTCCGGGTGGCTCAGCGCCAGATTGATTTCGTCATGGGTGTAGCCGCTTCGCAGAATAGGCATATCGCTGTGCAGGCGATCCATGAACGGGTAATAGAGATCCTGTACCACACGACTTTGGGTCCAGATGACCGCGTCACAGATACCGATCTGTTCGTAGTTCATGCGAGGCTTGCAGGACAGATTCCGGGTGAAGTAACCAAGCGACCGCAGCCGCCGGGCCTGATTACCGTCGTGCATGCCCAGGAAGAAGGTCGCATCGATAAACAAAGGAGTGTCACTCATGCCGCCATTTCCTCCGGTTCGCTGATCACCTCCAGTGCGCTGCGGATGGCGTCAATGGCCGATGCAAACAACGCCGTTTCACGCGCAAGCGCCATGCGGATGAAGCGCTGGCCGCGATCCGGATTATTCCAGTAAAAATATTTCCCGGACAGGACGTAGACATCGCGCTCCAACAAGTAGGCTTGCAGGGTGTCGGCGGTCCACGCCGGGTCGGTAATCTCGAACCAGGCCACGCTGGTCTTCACCATCGGTTCCACATACCGCAAAATACCGCCGTCGAGCTGCTGACGAACGATTTCACGGTTTTCATCAAGCAGGTCGCGCACGGAGGCGAAGCTGTCCCGCCGGCTGTCGCGGACGTACTCGGTGACCAGTTTCAGGACAAAAGGCGATACATTGAGCAGCACGCTGGTGACGATCGGATAGAGATCCGCGTTGATATCCCGGCTCGACATGATGGTGGCGCATTTGGCGTCCTGGAGAGGCCAGGTCTTGCCTGTGTCCTCCATTGCGATATAGCTGACACCGGAATCCTCCAGGATCGCATACACATCCGGCCGGGATTGACGTGACGCCAGGATGAATGCTGCGAAGCAGAAGTCGAGAATCAGGATCTTTTTGTGATCGACACAGAAGCGCACGACCTCGCGGAAGGCCTGGTCGCTTGGGGCGATCAAACTGAAGCCGCTGGGATTGTTGGGATCGACCAGGAAGACGGCATCGATACGGTTTGCCTGTTCCGCCAGGTTGCTGTACACCTGCCCTGGATCGGCGAACAACTCCTCGCCTAACGGCACCAGGGGAACCTGCATATGCCTCATCAGGTCATGCAGATTATCGAAGCACGGTTCGATCAAGCCGACTCGCAACTCTTTCTTCTGAAGATAAGTGGCCGTGATATGCATGCCGATGGAGGCAGCATAGACGAGATAGATTTCATCGCGTCGTTCGAGCGCGCGGAACTGGCCATGGAACGAGTAAAACTCGTGCAGGAATTCCTGCTCGCTTTGGTATTGGCTCTGCCCGGCCGCCGCATCCCACAGCTCGGGCAGACTCTCGACTATTCCGCGCTGGCTCGGGCTTTGCAACTGGTGGGTATGAGCGTCGGCCAGATTGTAGTGAGTACGAAGGGCGGCGATTTCGTGTTGCGTAATATCTGTCCTGGCCTGAACACTTTCGGCAAGCTGTGCTGAAATAATTTCCGTATTCATAAAGTACCTATGTCCTTTTATGGTCATGGTGTTGGCGAACCAATGGCCCACCAACCGGAGTGCAGATCGGCGGTTCGCAGATCGACGGGCTAAATCGACGGCTGACGATGATGCACAAGATTGCTACGCTGTGCTGCGGATACGCTTTGATAATGCTGATTCTCGCCGCAGTAAAAACTGCAGCAATAGTTGCGGATACCTCGCATGCGCCGCCGTTTGAACGGATGGGCGCTCGGCGAGCTGCCTGCGCCACGCCGTGACTTTGGTTAGCCCGCCGAAGAAACCGAAGTCGTCGATCGTTTCGAACACGTCGAAGTACCGGAAGACCGGCCCGAAGGCCGCGTCGACGATGCTGAAGTGCTCCCTAGCGAAATACGGGCCAGCGCCAAGGATGCCTTCGAGTTGCTCGAAGCGGCCACGAATATCGCGCGCTTTCGCGGTCAGTTCCGTGTCGCTTGAGGCGTTGTAAAATGCCCCGATGGCATTCAGCAAGGCCGAACTGAATTCGGTCCAGGCGCGATGCCGGGCACGCTCAAGCGGCGCCTCCGGATGCAGGCGCGGCGCGAGAGTATCGTCCAGGTATTCGCAGATCACTGCCGACTCGAAAATGCATGCATCGTCGACCAGCAGCACTGGCGTCTTGCCCAAGGGAGAGACCTTCAGGAACCACTCAGGCTTGTTGCCAAGGTCAATGTCCTTACGTTCGAAAGCAACTTCCTTCTCTAAAAGGACGATTGCTGCGCGCTGGACGTATGGACAAAGCGCGTGACTGACGAGGGTATATTTGGAACTCAAGGTGGCCCCCGATTTCGCTAGCTGGACTGGGGAACCAGACGCGGGCTGCGCCGAATTACCAACGCGCCGTCGCCAAGCAGCCATTGCACTATCGAAGCCACGACCAGGAATGCGGGGTATTCCCAACCGCCGCCCGCGCTCGTGTGGGTCCAGCCATTTGGCAGGTGCACCCAGACAGCACCGAGCATGATGGGCACAAGCAGCAAGGCCACCTGGCGTACGTAGATTCCCAATATCAGGGCGATCCCGCCAGCCAGTTCGGCGGCGAAAACCGGATACGCCAATACGCCGGGCAGATGTACGCTCTCAAAGTATTGAGCAGTGCCGGGCAACGTGAAGACCAATAACTTAAGCAGGGCATGGGCAATCCACATGGTGCCCAAGGCCATTCGCAGCAAGAGAGCGCCGTAAGGGGATGAGGAGCTGGATTCGGTCGCTGTATTCATGGATTTCCACCTCTTTAGTTGTTAAGGCAGCAAAAGATATCATTGATTTTTGCTTGCGGTGAATGTAAATTGGCAAGCGATTTTTGCAAAATCGCAATGGACAGGAGACGCATTTAATGCCCTACAAACTCAGCGCTTCCGATCTCGAAACGATTCTGACTCTCGTACGGACGGCCACGCTGGCTCTTGCCGGGGAGCGCCTTGGTGTCGATGCCTCAACGGTGTTCCGCAATGTTCAGAAGATCGAACGAGGCCTGGAGCAGCGGCTGTTCGAGCGCACGCGCGCGGGTTATCAACCCACGGAGATTGCGTTGGCGTTGGCCGAGCATGCCGAACAGGTGGAAGTGCAGGTGGAGTCAGCGCGCTCAATCGCGCACATGGCGCCCGAACATGTATCAGGCACGGTGCGCATCACGACCACTGACACAATCCTTCACGGACTGGTCGCACCGGCCTTGCAGCTCCTGGAGAAAACGCACCCGATGTTGGCCTTCGAGTTGCTGACGGGGAATGAGATCGCCGACCTCACTCGCCGGGACGCGGATATCGCGGTGCGTGCCACCAATCGGCCGCCAGCGAACCTGGTGGGGAAGCGAATCGGCCCGATCCAGATGGCGTTGTATGTTTCAAAGTTGAATGGGGATGTGCAACGGTATGAGGACGTCAAAACAAGAACAGTGCGCTGGATAGCGCCGGATGATGCACTCCCCAACCACCCGTCCGTGCTCTGGCGTAAGCAGCAGTTTCCAAAGGTGGTTCCCCATTACAAAGTGAACAGCATCCTGACTGTGATGGAGCTGATTACCCTTGGCTTCGGGGTGGGAATTCTTCCAACCTTCGTCGCCCGGGGACGAGAGGATCTTCTGCAACTGACCGATGTCATCGACGATTGCCAGACGGAGCTCTGGGTATTGACTCACCAGGAATCCAGGCACTTGCGGCGGGTATCGACAGTGTTCAAGCACCTGTCGTCCACCTTGGATCATAACTTGATGGACAAACCAGTCCAGTTCCCGGGAAATTCGCCGACATGATCGGCTAGGATCCGGAAAAGTCAGGCGCGTTCGACGGCACGCTCGCCGTCGGACTGGATGCTCGTGAAGCCGGTTCGGTCATGGCGAAGACGCCAGATTCACCCAAACCAGACTGCAGCGGCCACCAATTGCCCTATAGGTCGGGTCATCGGTTATTCGAAGGTAGACTGGTCAATCCCTCAGCTCCGATCGCTTGCCATACCAATCTTGCGTGGACCTACACGTTGCCGTATGTGTCGGACATGGACAAACGAATGCACGCGACCCTGCTGCTGGCCTATGCGACTGGACGCTCCGTGACCCTACGCGGATCCGGTACCTGCGCGGACTTTGGATCCATTGAGTCAGCCATCTCCGTTCGCTTGGAAGCGCAGTGAGGCGCTCGCATTGTGCGTGCTCGCCGATCACCGACATATTTTGTAGAACTTGACTAACGGTAGTTACCGCGTAGGCGATTGTGGTCAGCGATCCGGGTGCGAATCCGGTTGCTGACAGCCGGGATCGGCCTGCTGCGGTTCGACGGTCTGCGCCAGCAGCAGTGCCCGGAACTCGCCGGCCCGCATCGGCTTGCCGATCAGGTAGCCCTGCAGCACATCGCACCCGGTCGAGCGGATCGCTTCCTTCTGTAGCTCCGTCTCGATGCCTTCGCAGATGACGTCCAGCTTGAGCGACTTGGCGAACGCGATGACGCCGTTGACGATGTCGAGGCAGCGCTGATCCTGTCCGATCTCGCGCACGAACGAGCGGTCGATCTTGATCGCGGTGATCGGCAGCTGGCGCAGGTACGACAGGTTCGAATACCCCGTGCCGAAGTCGTCCAGCGCGATGCGGAAGCCGTGGTCCTGCAGTGAACTCAGCACGGCCGCCGCCTTGTCGATGTCCTGCATCAGCATGCTTTCCGTGACTTCCAGCTTGATGCACTCGGGGTCCAGGTCGTAGCGGTCGACGAGATTCTTCAGCAGCGGCGGCAGGTTCTCGTCCGTCAGCTGGCGCGGCGAGACGTTCACCGCCATGCGCAGCCGGTAGCCCAGCAGCTCCCATTCGCGCGCCTGGCGGCACGCTTCCTCGCACACCCAGGCGCCGACCGCGCTGATGGCGGGCGAGCCTTCCAGCATGGGCAGGAACAGGTCGGGGGCCAGCAACCCGAGGCGCGGATGCTCCCAGCGCAGCAAGGCTTCCGCGCCCACCACGGCGCCGTTGATCGCGCTGACCTGCGGCTGGTAGAACAGCACGAACTGGCGCCGTTCGAGGGCCGAGAACACGTCCTGGCGCAGTGCCAGCCGCTGCTTGATCAGCAGGCTCGCCCGCGGCGAGAACACGGCGTACGTGTGGCGGCCGTTGTCCTTGGCCTCGTACATGGCGGCGTCCGCGTTGTTGAGCAGCTCGTCGGCCGTGACCTCGCTGCCGTTGCCGATCGCGATGCCGATGCTGGCGCCCACCGCCACCTGGTGGTTCTCGACGGCGATCGGCAAGGCCAGCTGCTGCAGCACGGCGACGGCCACGGACTTCGCGCCTTCGGTGTC
>Ga0207654_10001278_pt1 | contig 13390 bp, 11 predicted proteins | sample KBSC64metaG_FD_184355 | JGI IMG/M metagenome (GOLD analysis project Ga0207654, IMG submission 184355) | Corn rhizosphere microbial communities from Kellogg Biological Station, Michigan, USA - KBS C6-4 metaG (SPAdes) (version 2) | ecosystem: Host-associated > Plants > Roots > Rhizosphere > Soil...
GCGTAAACGCGAAATACTGGATCGTCCGCTCTTCAGGAACCGCATTCGCATACCGCGAGGCATTCTTCTTGAAGAATGCCTCCAGTTCCGAATCCGTCGGATTGATTGTCTTACGAATATCGTCCGAGGAGATCACTGCATATTGGAACTTGATCTTCGTGCTGTCCTTCAGGTACTGCTCCCGCGCTTCTTTCTCGCCGACCGTCACCCCGGCCGTCACATAGGCTCGCAGCCGCTGTATCGTAATGTCCTGCCGCACACTGTCTTCGAAATCCTGTACCGACATGTCGAACCGGCTGGCAATTAATGAAGCATACTGATCCTGCCCGATAAACTTCCCGTTCGGAAACAGCACCTGCCCCGCCTGACCCTGATGCAGGAAGCTATTCACGTCGTCGCTATTCGCCTTGATCCCCAGCTTCTCTGCCTCTGCCAGCAGGATCTGCTGCTGCACAAGCTGCTGGCCGACCTGCTGCTCGAACAGGTTCACAATCATCGGATTCGACGCATACTGCGGATTCCGCTGCTGAAGCTGTTGCCGCGCCTGCTGCGACACCTTTTGCTGGCTGATCTCTTCTCCGCTCGCAAAAAACCGGCTGTACCAGTGCGGATATACCACTGCATACGTGTTCGCCGAGATACCGCCGCCCGCAGTCAAACCGGGAATCAGGTACACAACCATCGACACCGACGCTGCGGCAATGATGACAACAAACAAAGCTTTTACAAGACGATTGTCTTTCGACTGCAGGAAACGAATCATGGGTGGGTGGTAGCCTTCAACTCTCTACGCGCATACAGGAGAACCAGTACCCGCCCGCCAGGCGGCGGAAAAAATCGGACCGGTTGCTTTCTGAAAAACGCAATTTCGCTCGTTGCGATTCCCCCATATTATAGACGACCCGCCGATTCCCACGTATCAAGGGGTGCCAGTATAGCCATCAAATGCACGCCCCCAGTTCCCGTCCTTCCGCGGATCGGCCTTCCCACCCGCCTGCTACTTCCGCTCCAGCGCGAGCGCGTAAATCTCGTCCGTGCCGGCATCTCGAAGTATCAGCGGCGCGTCGTCCGGATCAAGGCTCATCCAGAAGCTGTACCATCCGGTACCTTGAAAGTCCGCAGGGGGATGAAGCACAAGTTCCTCCTTACCACCTGGAACTTGAGCGCGATACACTGCCCTGACTCCTCCTGCCGCCCAGCGAGTGAAATAGAGAAATCTACCGTCGTGAGACCAATGGTGGTAGCCAATTGGCGTAGACTCCTTCTCGGGAATGGCCATCCACTTTCCCGCCCTTACATCAAAGATGCTCAGTTTCATTTGATTTATAGAATTGCCCGCGATGTATCGCCCGTTCGGAGACCAGAGAGGTGCCCAGAACCCTTCGGGCGCCTTGGGAAGAATCGTCATCCTGCCTGTGGCAAGTTCGACGATCCGTGCTTCGAATTTGCTTTCGTTCCTGGGGATGAAGCTGAAGCCTGAGTGGGTGGTATACACGACTCTCTTCCCATCTGGCGACCAGTCTCCGATGCTCTGTGGTCCGGCGTCATCTGGAAGAAGACGCTCGGGACTGCCATGCTCTCTTGGAACGACGTAGAGAGCATCCACGCCATTGTGGGTATTGTCGGTAAAAAGAATCTTGGTTCCATCAGGCGACCAGCGGGGATTTCTCGGATAGATCGGTGGCTCGGTGAGTTGGACCACTCCGCTCCCATCGCGATTGGACCGCCAGAGAACACCATCAGCGAACGATACATATGCTATGTATTTCCCATCACGCGAGAAATCCAGCATCTCGGCTGAAATCCCGCCTAGAAAAGGCTCCAATCGTTTCGAGATCGCATCATATCGTTCGAGTTCGCCGCGAAGTGAAACACCGCGGGCAAAGATCTTCTTTCCATCGCGGCTTGGAATTGGGTTACCCCAAAGCAGGGGCCCAAGTGCTAAAGAAATCGGCTCAGCGTTCGGCGGGCGCAATCGACCCTGACGCTCATCAACTGCCCAAATCTGCGCGAGTGGGCGAACCGCTGGGCCTTTGTCCAGCGCACGCCCGGCAAGGAATACGAAAAACTCTCCATCTGAGGTCCAGCGGCCACAGCACTTCCTCACCGTTCCGTTCCATCCAGGTAGCCATTCGTGGAAATTACCTCCGCGAGACGAGACTTCGAAGATCCTGCCTCCCCATCTCGTAAAGCGGATGTTGTTCCCGTCGGGCGACCAACTCATATCGAGAGTCCGCGTGATCTGTTCCAGGGGAGCATCGACGCGGAACAGGATCCGGTGTTCGCTTCCATCGGGATTCATCGTCAATATATCCCCGTGCGCGTTCGCGTAAGCAATGGTTCTGCCGTCCGGAGACCATGCTGCTGCGAAAGCTTTTGTCAGGTATCGCGCCGGACTTCCCGAGGCTCCGACAACCCACACTGTGTGACCTTGCTGGTTAGTCAATTGATTGCCTACAAGCAGGCTCGCTCCATCGGGCGACGTATCAAGCAACGTGAGGTCCGTCTGCGATTCCAATTCAATCGGGATTTCAGAGATCTTTCCACCCGAAACCGGTATCTGGGCAATTGCCGGCTGAAGCCTCTGCAAAAGCATAAATACTCTCATCCCGTCCGTTCCGAGCGCGATCTTCCGTGTTGCATCAAGAGTCAATTGCTCGTAATGCGTGATTCTCGGTGCAGGCAGCGGAACGTGCACATACCAATAACCAACGCCCGCCAAGACGACACTGACCATCGCAACCGCAGGCCAGACGATTCGCAGTCTCGACATGCGACCGACGCCCGAATCAGAAGGAAATGCCTTTGTAGGCTGCGCTCTTGCAATCAACTGAGCGTCAGTCTCTGCAACGTTCAAACCTGATTTCTCTACGGTCCCTATAAACCGATACCCCAAGCGCGGCAAGGTCTCGATATACCTGGGCAAGTCGGCGTCATCCCCTAACGCCTCCCGAAGCTTGCCCACGCTGTTGTTAAGGATCTGTTCGAAATCAACGAAGGTTTCCTCAGGCCATAGACCCTTCCGCAGCATCTCTCGCGTAACAAGCTCCCCCGAATGCTCCAGCAATATCGCGAGTACATCCACGGGATGTCCGCGAAGCCTTAGCCTCACACCATTTCGAAAGAGCTCGCGTGTCTGCAGATTCAGCTCGAAGCACTCGAATCGAACTGAGGGGTCTGACCGGGTAGCGGTTTCCATAACGAAAACCCCTTTTTCGGCGCAGCGACGAGCACAGATAACACCTTGCGTTGCCCGCAAATCTCAGCCCAAAAGTTTAGCACCAGAGCGGTTCTGGAATTCACCTTTTGTAAGTGCAGCATTTTCATGTAGCTGCTCCATTAGCTTGGAGTGAGCAAGCTGTGCGTCACAAGTTAGTCCGGTTCCATTGAAGAGATTCTGCCCTTGCGGGACCATGCACACGAGATCAGGCCGCCTGTGACGAGGCGAAAGGATTTCGGAATCGAGTCATCCCGGTACTCACCGAAAACGCATGCCACAAACCCAGCGCGGCCCGGTTCAAAGGAGGTTGCTATGAAACCGCTGAATTCACTCATTGCAAAGCTGAGCGTCTTAGCCGTCGCATGCATTGTGCTCACCCCGTTTGCGCTCGCCGTACAGCCGTCCAACTCAACAGTCGTTGCCAAATTGCTTCAACGGGCAAAAACTCATGCCGCGCTCGCATATGATGATGCTGAATTTCTGGTCTCCAACGCACAATCAAATTTCGACCCGCGGATGCATGCTCAATATCTGCGAAATGTAAGAGAGCATGCGAATACTCTGTTCCACGACTACTACGAACTCCAGGCAATCAGGGAGAAGGGCACTCCCCAGCAGCGCGAAGCGATCGATCGCCTCGATCCGCTCCTGCGCGACATGGCAACATCTCTTGCCACCACCCTTCAGACCTTCAATGCGCATCCCGCCCGCTCGAATATGCCGTCTTTCCGTGAAAGGGTCCATCGAGACTGGGAATCGATCGACAGGGTCTACAAACTCTTGTGCGAATGCACGAGCAACAAGTCCTGAGCTGGTCCGTCTTACATGTTTTTGCACTCAGCAAACTGTGATTCGGCCTGCATCACAGGCTCCAAGAACAAAACGGGCACCCATAAGGGGTGCCCGTTTTGGCGTTTTCACTTCGTCTTACGTCTCACAAAGTGTCTGACATATCAAAACTGAATTTCTTAATTGCGTACTACCGCCAGTAGTAGTATCCGCCAACTGAGTAATACGGCCGGTAATACACCGGACCATAGTACGCCGCATACGGATAAGGCCTGTAAGGCCGATACGGATACGCGTAAGCACGCCGCTGATACAGCCGCGGACCACCGGGATAGAGCCCCTGTGTCAGCCGCATCGCCTCCTGCTCCGTAACCGGCTGCACCGTCACCGGCACCCCCAGATGGAAGGTCACCAGAGCTTCAGCAGGAATCCACACACCCGGTCCCGAGGTCGCCCCTGAAACCGCAGCTCCGGTACCACCGCCGGCTACAGCTCCCACCGCAGCACCCGTTCCGCCGCCTACCGCCCCGCCGATGATTGCACCGAGTAGCGCTCCGCCCACTACGTTGCCCGCCGAACGCCCACCCTTACCCGGGCCCTTCACGCGGAATAGATCCGACTGAAGCGGATAGTTCTGCCCCATCAGGTCTAGAGACGTCAGTTCAAGTGCGAGTTCATTGCTGCCCGTCAACGCGCCCGGATCGGGCCGCTTCACATCGGCAATTACGCCGTGAATCGTCGCCCCGCGCGGAATCGCGAGAACGCCACCCACCGTCACATCCTGGATTACCGTGAATTCAACCGGCTCTCCGCCGCGCGCATGCTTGCTGTTCACTGCTTCGCTCGTGCGGAGTTGCAACTGCGTTCCCGGCGGCACGGTAATGGGCCCGCGCGGAATGTCATACCGCGGGGGAGGCGGAGCCTGCGAATACTGCGGCCCTTGCCCATATCCGGGTTGGCCGTATCCTTGCTGACCATATCCCGGAGGAGGCGGTGGCGGACCCTGCTGTCCGTATCCCGGCGGGGGGCCCTGCTGTCCGTAAGGCTGCTGCTGCGGATAATTCTGCCCACCGTAAGCCGGCCGCTGCGCCGGATAATTCTGTCCATACGCCGGCTGCTGCTGGCCTTGATTCTGCCCGTTGCCCCAGTCCGGCGGAGGACCCTGATTCACGCTCGGTGGAGGATTCTGCCCGGAATTGTCTCCATAAGCAGGATTCTGATCGTAGGGAGGATTCGGTGAACCCTGGGAGGGAGCCGTCTGCGCATCTGCCATGTCATCGTTGGCAGGATCATTTGCAGCCGCTCCTTGTGCATTCGCGTCGTCAGCCGGATTCCCGACCTTCAGATTGTTGTTCACCTTTGATACGCCAGGCACACCCTTCACAATCGACTCTGCCAGTTGTTTCGACGAATCGCTCGATACGGTACCGGAGAGCGTCACTTCGCTCTGGATCGTAGCTGCGGTGATCAGATCATTCTTCAATGCCTGGGACGCGTCCAATGCATGCACCACGTCCATTTCGATCTGCCCATCACTTCTAGGAGCATTCGATTGGGCGGCATCTTGTGCCAGCCCCAGCGCGCACCCCAAAGCAATCACACCAAACCACGCCAATCCGCGTGGAAGACTTCTCAAAATAACCGGCCTGTCTATCATGGCTTCTCCCGCATGTTGCTTTTATGCCGAAGTACCTATTCTGACGCCCATATCCCAGGGCCGTCATCGTTACTAACCCAGCTGCAAACAGAAAGTTCCGCTCGTTAGTAACAACAGCCTTGGCCGCATTGCTTTCGCAATCCGGACTCCAAAACAATCATTTCAAGGTATTTAGACTTCGGCCGAAGCCTCGGTAGTCGCCGCAGCGCTGGCCAGGAGTTCCTCGTCGTCAGGAAAGAAAATCTGGAATACAGTCCCAGCTCCCTCACGGCTCCGTACATGCAGGATTCCATGATGCTTCAGGATGATTTCGTGGCTCACCCAGAGTCCCAGGCCGGTTCCTGTCGCTCCCTTGGTCGTGAAGAAAGCTTCGAAGAGCCGATCTCTCACTTCAGCGCTCATCCCGCTCCCAGTGTCGGCGATCGTGATCCTCACTCCTTTGTGTTCCCGATGAACCCAGTCATGGGAACTTCGCGCGCGCACAATCAGCCTTCCTCCGCCCGCCGTCGCATCCATCGCGTTGCTCACAAGGTTTGCAAACACCTGCCGGAGCTCACCCGCAAAGCAGAACAGGCTGAGGTTCGGTTCGAGATGCCGCTCGACAGCGATTCCCAAGGTGTTCAGGCGCACGTGATACATGTCCAACACTGAATCCACCAGCTCTTCCACGGTCGAACGCGCTGGCAGCGTCGATTGCCGATAGAACCGCAGAGTTTGCTGCGTGATCTCCGACATTCTGCGAACCTCACGCTCCGCAATGGTCACGTAATTCAGGGCGGAGTCGTCCAGCCTGCAGAATCTGCGCAGCAGGTAAAGCAGGTTTGTGATCGCTTCGAGAGGATTGTTGATCTCGTGCGCAATTGATGCAGCCAGCCTGCCCGTTGCTGCAAGCTTCTCCGTCCTCCGCAGAGCATCTTCGCTCCGTTTGCGCTCGCTCACGTCAATTACGATCACGCCCACCCAGCGCAGCTGGTCCAGCGCCGGTCTCACCGGATAAGCCGTCACCAGCCAGGTCCAAGGACCACGCGGCCCCGCTTCACCTTCGAGCTCGAGGTCATGCACCGGCATCTCAGTTTCCACAACATGCCGGACCGCTTCTTCCAGTCTCTGGGCCATGGGTCCCGGCAGAAACTCCGGCAGCGAGCGGCTCAGCTGCCTCCCTACTGGAACGCCTACCATTTCACCAAACACTTCGTTCACGCGCACAATCCGGCAACGTCGGTCAAAGAAGACCAGCCCGATTGGAGCATTCGCCAGCATCGAATCCAGCAGAGAAAGCGTATCGCTCAGGCCGTTTCTCTGTTCTTCCAGGACCGCGACCATGCGGTTGAAAGCCTCGATCAGCTCTCCGAATTCGTTATCGGTCGATACAGGCAAAGGAAACTTCGCCTTGGCTTCGGGCCCCTCCATGATCGCGCGCGTTCCCGCATGCAGTACGTTCAGCGGCCGTGAAATCGACCGCGACATCAGCAGCACCAGCAGCCCTGACGCACCCATCCAGATCAAGCCGAACGAATAGGAGCTGCGCAGAATAGTGTTCAGCTGCTCGTTATCCCACGAGCGGTCCGTCTCTACCCAGGCGTAGCCCGTCGCCTTTTCGCCGTCATAGATTGCCTTGACGCCTTCCCATCGATGTTCGCCAAACGAAAACACCAGCGGCAGATGGGCCTGGACCTTCGCGATCTGCGCCTTCTCCGCAGGATCCAGCGGAAACTGCTCCGGCTCCCCATCACTCACATACAGGACGTTTCCTGCAGTATCGGTGATCTTTGCGCGGGCCACGCTCGGTCCCGCTCCCATCATGCGCAGGGAGGTAAGCGCAAGTTCGGGACGTTCAGCCCGATATGCCTCCTCCGCTTGCAGCGCCACGGATGTCGCCTGATGTGCGAGCCTCTCGAGTGCGCGCTGCCTTATCTCGCGCCCCTGAATCTCGATCAGGATCGCGGCGAACAGCGTGACCGACAGCGCTTCCAGCAGCATCAGCCACGTGATCAACTGCCACCGGACAGTGCGCGGCCACCACCAGCGCATTTAGCTAAACCTCAAATTCATGGGGGAGCCCGTGTCCTTTGAGTCTACCGGAAAAACGGAAAGTTGTACCCGTCACTTCGAGAGGTCTAGCAATTGAAAACGAGATAGACCAATGGGAGGTTGACAAAAAGTACTGCATCACCTTTTTGTCTGCTGCAATGCCCCCGCGATCTGTCCGCCATGAAACCTTCCATTCTCGATGAAGATTTCGTTCGTCCTCGATCCCGCCACAATCACGCCAGCAAGGTAGATCCCGGGCACGTTGCTCTCCAGCGTCTTCGGATCACAAACAGGCAATTTATCCGGACCTTCAAACCGCACCCCGAGCCTCTCAAGAAAACTGAAGTCGGGATGATATCCCGTCATCGCGAATACAATATCATTCCTGATCGTCTCCAGTCCGCTGGGCGTTTTCACTACTACGGCATCGGGCGTGATCTCGATGACATCTGTGTTGAAATACGCCTTGATCTCGCCGTTCTTGATCCGATTCTCAATATCCGGCTTGATCCAGTACTTCACGTGTCGATGCATCCCGTCATGCCGATGCACCAGCGTCACGCGCGCGCCGCTCCGCCATAACTCCAGCGCTGCGATGGCAGCCGAATTCTTCCCGCCAATCACCAGCACGTCCGTGTCGAAATACGGATGAGGATCGTTGTAATAGTGATGAACTTTGCTGAGGCCCTCACCCGGAATACACATCATATTCGGCAGATCGTAGTATCCCGTCGAGATGATCAGCTTGCACGTATGCAACTTCCCCGCTCTTCCAAACCGATCTTCCGTATGGACCGTGAACGCGCCATCCCGTCCCGTCACGCGGTCAACACGTTCATACTGCCGAACGTCCAGCTTGTAATGCGCCGCAACCAGGCGGTAATACTGTAGCGCTTCGTTCCGTGTCGGCTTTGGATTTGGACTCGGAAAAGGAATATTTCCGATCTCCAATAGCTCCGGCGTCGTGAAAAACGTCATGTGGGACGGGTAGTGAAACAGCGAGTTGCAAATGCAGCCTTTGTCCACCGCAGCTACTTTGAATCCCGCTTTCTGAACCTCGATGGCGCATGCCAACCCCGTCGGCCCAGCCCCGACTACCACTACATCAAAAACTTCATCGGGCGACTTTCCCCTCTCCCGCTCCAGCGTCGACGAGGGCTTCGCATCCGGAATTGAGTCCGCAGGAAATTCCGCCATACTTCCAGCTTAGGGCATCGACTTCAGGTATGTGGCTTCACTCGACTGCAGAGGTCAAATCCTCTCCGCTCGTTTCCCGGATCATCAGCAGTCCCAAGATCGACAGCACCGCAGAAGCCGAAAGGTAGTACCCCACATACTCCAGCCCGTACCGCTCTGCCAGCCACGTCGCAACGTAGGGCGCCAGTGATGCGCCTAAAATCCCCGCCATGCTGAACGCCAGCGAAGATCCCGTATATCGGACAGCCGTCGGAAACAACTCCGAAACCACCGTCCCCAGCGGCCCATACGTCACACCCATCAGCGCCAGCCCCAAAATCATCATCCAAAGCGCTCCGCTTGGTCCCGCCGCAAACATCCTCGCCATGAACAACCCGAACACTGCAATCAGTACCGATACCGCAAACATCACGGGCCGCCGTCCCCGTTCCGCCAGCAACGCCGACAACGGAATCGTGATCCCAAAAAACACCACAGCGATCATCTGCTTCACCAGAAACTCCGCGCGCGGGTAATGCAGTGCCGTCGTCCCCCAAGACAGCGCAAACACTGTCATCAGATAAAACAGAACGAAGGTCGCCATGCACACCAGGATTCCAGCAATGACATTGTGCAGATGTCGCCGGAAGACTTCCGCGATCGGAACCTTCTTCGGATGTGCCCGCTTCATTGCCGATGCAAACACCGGAGTCTCCGTAATCGACAGCCGCACATACAGCCCCAGCAAAACCAGCACCGCGCTCGCTAGAAACGGCAGTCTCCACCCAAACGAAAAGAACTGCGCATCAGTCAGCCATCGAGAAAGCGCAAGAAATATCCCGCCCGAAAGCAGAAATCCCACCGGCGCTCCCAGTTGCGGAAACATCCCATACAGCGCCCGCTTCGACGGCGGAGCATTCTCTACCGCGAGCAGAACCGCGCCGCCCCATTCGCCTCCGAGCCCGATGCCCTGCCCGAAACGGCACAGTGCCAGCAACACCGGAGCCGCCAGCCCGATCATCTGATAAGACGGCAGCATCCCGATCACGAATGTCGAAATCCCCATCGTCAGCAAGGCCAGAACCAGTGTTCGCTTCCGCCCGATCCGGTCTCCAAAGTGTCCGAACAGCGCCGACCCGATCGGCCTCGCCACAAACGCAATCGCAAACGTCGCCAGCGACGCAAGCACAGACGACGCCGGATCGCTCGCTGGAAAGAACAGCTTTGGAAATACCAGCACCGCGGCCGTCGCATAAATATAGAAATCAAAAAACTCAACCGCCGTCCCCACCAGGCTCGCAAACAGAACCTGCCGGGGCGTGTTGATTAGCCTCTTATCAATCGTGGGAGAAGTCATCAGGTATCGAGTTCTACTCAATCACGAGCGGGCAACTCCTGTCATTTTCCGCGCATTACGCTTGAGTAGTGCCGCCACACGTCCTTTTCACCATCGGCCACTCCACCCACTCCATCGAAGAGTTCCTCGCGCTTCTCAGCGCCCACGCTATCCGCCACCTTGTAGATGTCCGCTCGATTCCCAAATCCCGCCATGTTCCGCAATTCAACTCCGAAGCGCTCAAATCCTCACTCCAAGCTGCCGGAATCTCCTACACGCATCTTAAAGACCTCGGAGGCCGCCGCCACAGCCGCAAAGACTCCATCAACACTGGCTGGCGCAACTCCTCATTCCGCGGATACGCCGATTACATGGCCACCGCGCAATTCGCTGAAGGCCTCGCCGCCCTGATTCAAATCGCCGCCGCAACACCCACCACCATCATGTGCGCCGAAGCCGTCCCATGGCGCTGCCATCGCTCGCTAATCGCCGATGCCCTCATCCTCAAAGGCTGGCAAGTCCGCGACATCCTCACCGCAGCCCCCGCCGCCGAACACAGAACAACGCCATTCCTGGTCCCCATTGATGGCCAGCCCACCTACCCGGCCCCTCACGAAACACCCCCACTCTTCACTAAACCCTGAGCGTCTGGCGGCAGTCGCAATTCGATCCAGAGTCGCTGACCTGCTGACGCGCGAAGCGCATGCTGACCTGCTAAGAACTAACAACCTCGAACTGAATGAAATCCAAAGGCTCACCTTGCCGAAAAATTACTGCTGTCCCATCGGAACTGCAGGCCGCGATTGACCTTCCGAGCCGCTCGTCGCGTTCTCGACCTTAGACAGTGAACGTTTCAGCCGATGGCGAAAACCGCGCTCGTCGGAGTTGTCCGGCCCCACCTGCAGCATCCTCAATTCCATCCTGCAGCCGCCATCCTCTTCCGTCAGCGCCACCCGGTCCGTGTAGCGCACCAGGTTCCCGACGACCATGAAAGAAGCCTTCAGCGTGAGATCGTTTACCGCCAGAAGCCCGTAGTCCTTCGGATTCTCGAGCGTATTCTTAACCGCCGACCACAGCACGTCGCACGGGATCGGGAAAACATCCCTCTTCGACTTCGCAAATGCCGGAACCGCAACAATCAAGGCAAGCAGGACAGCAAGACTCTTTCGCATGATCTGATCAAACCCTCAGTCGTTGCACGAGAACCAACCCAGGACTCTCCCCATTCGCCACGGATGATAATCCGTATCACCGCCGCGGGATGTGACACAGCCCGCAGACCTCACAGTGCGGCCTAGTTTTCCGCGTGTACCAAATACGCCGAACCCTAACTCCGCTAGCCCGCTTTTATGCGCGAAGCCCACGCTTCCTTTACCCTAAAGAGTTGGGCCAATCCCGGGAGTTCCCATGACCGTCATCAAGCAGGAAGATTTCATCGCCAGCGTCTATGGCGCGCTGCAGTACATCAGCTACTACCATCCCGCCGACTACATCGAGAACCTCGCCCGCGCATACGAACGCGAACAGTCTCCCGCCGCCAAAGACGCCATCGCGCAGATCCTCATCAACAGCCGCATGTGCGCCGAAGGCCACCGCCCCATCTGCCAGGACACTGGCGTCGTCAACGCCTTCGTCAAAGTCGGCATGGATGTCCGCTTCGAAGGACCAAACGGCGGCGCTCCCACTCTGGATATCCAGGGCATGGTCGATGAGGGCGTTCGCCGCGCCTACACTGATCCCGACAACACCCTCCGCGCCTCCATGCTCGCCGACCCTGCCGGCTCCCGCAAAAACACCCGCGACAATACCCCCTCCGTCGTCAATGTCGAACTCGTCCGCGGCAACGCCGTCGAAATCACGGTCGCAGCCAAGGGCGGAGGCTCCGAAGCCAAAAGCAAATTCGTCATGCTCAACCCCTCCGACTCCATCGTCGAGTGGGTCCTCAAAACCGTCCCCACCATGGGCGCAGGATGGTGCCCTCCCGGCATGCTCGGCATCGGCATCGGCGGGACTGCCGAAAAAGCCATGCTCCTCGCCAAGCAATCCCTGATGGACCCCATCGACATCCAGGACCTCATCGCGCGCGGCCCCCAAACCACCGCCGAAAAACTCCGCGTCGAAATCTACGACAAGGTCAATCGCCTCGGCATCGGTGCCCAGGGACTCGGCGGCCTCACCACCGTCCTCGACGTCAAAGTTCTCGACGTCCCCTGCCACGCCGCCAACCTCCCCGTCGCCATGATCCCCAACTGCGCAGCAACCCGCCACGCGCACGTCGTACTCGACGGCTCCGGCCCCGCCTACCTCGAACCGCCGTCGCTCAATGCCTGGCCCAAGCTCACCTACGACGTCTCCAGCGCCCGCAGTGTTAATCTCGACACCGTTACCCGCGCCGAAGCCGCCACCTGGAAACCCGGCGAAGTCCTCCTCCTCAACGGCAAGCTTCTCACCGGCCGCGACGCTGCCCACAAGCGCATGACCGACATGCTCAACCGCGGCGAGAAACTCCCCGTCGACTTCACTGGCCGCTTCATCTATTACGTCGGACCCGTCGATCCCGTCCGCGAAGAAGTCATCGGACCGGCCGGCCCCACCACCGCCACGCGCATGGACAAGTTCACCCGCCAGATGCTCGCCCAGACCGGACTTCTCGGCATGGTCGGCAAAGCCGAACGCGGACCCATTGCGATTGAAGCCATCAAGGAATTCGGCGCCGTCTACCTCATGGCTGTTGGCGGAGCGGCATACCTCGTCTCCAAGGCGATCACCGCATCACGCCAGCTAGCGTTCGCAGACCTCGGCATGGAAGGCATCTATGAATTCGAAGTCAAAGACATGCCCGTCACCGTCGCCGTCGACTCCAAGGGCATCAGCGTCCACCAGACCGGCCCCGCCGAGTGGCAGCAAAGAATCGCCAATATCCCCATCCTGCAGTGATCATTACGGTTCGGTTAGTTGTTGAGCTACGAAGACCCTGGAGCCACCATCGGAGTCTGTCATCCTTGTATCTCTGAATGAGCGGCAGTTTTGTTAGAGACTGTTGCGGAGGGGGAGCCGAGGCATCGGCTCCCCCGCGGGCGGGCGGCTCCCGTTCATCCTGCGGTCTAAACGACCGGCGCTCAGCTCAGGGACCGCTGCCCAAGTCACGTACGACCGAACAGTCGCAGGACAGTCAGTCGCA
>Ga0207654_10001281_pt1 | contig 13383 bp, 9 predicted proteins | sample KBSC64metaG_FD_184355 | JGI IMG/M metagenome (GOLD analysis project Ga0207654, IMG submission 184355) | Corn rhizosphere microbial communities from Kellogg Biological Station, Michigan, USA - KBS C6-4 metaG (SPAdes) (version 2) | ecosystem: Host-associated > Plants > Roots > Rhizosphere > Soil...
TGTGAGAGTCTCAAGCTTGGCGGCCCCCGGTCATCGGGGTTTTTTGACCTGCTGACCGCCATTAGATTGTGATCTTCCATGACCATGCCTGCGACCGTGCAGAGCCGGTCACACTCATCCATCAGCAAGGGAGCTGGCCGATGCGCTGACGGCTCGAAGCGACCTGGCGGAGCGGCTGGCCCAGCTTCCCACAGCCGAGCAGCGGCGCGCGCTCATGACATTGCAGGTGAGGATAGATCTTCAGGAAGCTGCGCTCATCATCAGCATCGGAACGGACCAGATCACATTGGCCTCGAAGCTGGTGAGGCGCGGCAATGATGTTCGGCTGGTGATCGCAGAGCATCGCACGGCCTCCCCCGATCCGATCCTCTGCAAGCTGGTCGCACAGGGGTTCGCGGCGCGGAACTATCTCATCACCGGCGATCTCCATCCGTGCGTTCGGGAATACTCCCCACGCTGCCTCAAAGGTCTTGCACGCATCAGCTGGCTCGCGCCCGACATGATCAGCGCCATCCTTGATGGCAGCCAGCCGCCCCAGCTTACCGGCCGCAGGCTTATCCGCGCCAATGCCATCCCGATGGATTGGGCATCCCAGCGCAAGATGTTCGGGTTCGCCTCGGCGTCACGTTTATTTCCTGACAGCCAAAAATCAGCCCTCTGAGATATCCGCCAAATTTGGCGCGCCATCGCCACCGCCAAAGCGTCTCTGGCTGCCTACGCCGAAATCAGAGACTGGAAGAACCGCGGAAAACTGCGGCTGACGCATACGCCTCGCCGAGAGATATCAGAGACCGCGTATTTTATGGACTGCGTGGTGCCGCCTACAGGACTCGAACCTGTGACCCCCGCATTACGAATGCGATGCTCTACCAGCTGAGCTAAGGCGGCTCCGGCAGGGCTGCGCCTTATCAGCCGGCAGATTCGAAAACAAGGGCGAGGGGACGCTGCATCGGAGCGAACATAATCGCCGCTTGGCGATCCGGGTGCCCGTTGCCGACCTGACTGACGCTCATCGGAGACAAGCATGAGAGCCGGCGCGGCTGCGGCGGCAATTAACCAAACATCAACCATGCGGTCCCAAAATGACACCGAGCCGGCATGGCTTAGGGACTGGGTGCATGGAAGATACAAATCCTTTCTCACTTGACCACGGCGTCGAGCAGGATTTTCCTGCCGCCGAGGAACCGGCGATGGAAGCACCGCCCGCGATCGGAGCGGACGAGCGGCGCATGCATGTGCGCGCTTATAATTACTGGGTCTCGTTGCTGGATGGGCGCCCCTACCCTTCGATCGACGATCTTGATCCTGATCATCCCGATTTCGGGCCGAACAGCGTGCTGCTGGATTTTACCAACGGCCCTGACAATGCGTCGATCCCCTTTTTGGGCAAGGCGCTTCACGAAGAAGGCGGCCTGGCAGGTGAGGTCCGGTCGATTGGCGATGTCCCGCCGCGATCGGTGTTGTCCCGGCTCACCGATCATTATCTCGAAATCCTAGCCAATCGCGCGCCGATCGGCTTCGAAGCCGAGTATGTCAGCCACCGCGGCCTGCCGACCATGTACCGCGGCATTCTGATGCCGTTCACGTCCAATGGCGATGAGATCGACTTCATCTACGGCGTGATCAACTGGAAGGATGTCGTCGAGGTCGACATCGGCGACGACGTGCGCCGCGCGGTCGAACATGCCCTGTCGGAACCTGCGCCCGCCGCGCCGGCCGCCCCCTTGTGGGCGGAGAGCCCCCAGCTGCCGCAGGCGCACCATGATCTTGGCCGCTTCGGCGCCCCTGGCCTCGAACCGATCGTGTTCGAGACGGAAGACATGATGGCGCCCGCCTCGGCGCTTTATGATCGGCTGGCGATCGCGCGCGAAGCCGCCGATGCGATGAGTTTCGCCGATCAGCGCAGCCGCGCGGCCCTTTATGCCGCGCTCGGCCAGGCCCATGATTTCGCGCTTGCCGCCGAGGAAGACGCGCAAACCTATGCCACCATCCTGGAGGATGCTGGCCTGAAGGCACAGGCGCGCGCGCCGATGACGCCCTTGGTCAAGCTGATTTTCGGGGTCGCGCATGACAAGACGCGGCTGGCCGAATATGCGGCGGTGCTCGCCTATGCCCGCCGCCTTGCCGTGCCGGCGGGATCGTTACCGGCGTTCCTCGAAGGCTTCGCCGGCGGCCTCAAGGCGGTCGTTCAGGCGGAACGAGCGCTGCGCCGCCCGGCTGTCGCGCCCGAGCGCGAAGCCGCCGTCCGCACCGCGCTCCGCAATACGGCTGCACTGGCCAGCGTGATGCTGCCCCCGATCGACGCGGACTATGTCAGCCTGGTCGCACGCCGCGAAGGCGACGGCAGCTTCTCCATCGTCACGATCAGCGAGGCCGCCAAGGCTGAACTGGCACGCGCAGCAAGACTTTTGAAACATTAAGCATCCATCTTCCTGCTCTGGCCACTGATCGATCAGAGGCCTATAGCCCGCAGATTATAAGACGCCGGGCTGGCGAGGAGAGCATAGATGAACGTCCGGAGCAGCTTTCCAGCGGGCGCATCCGATCAGACGATCGCGGAGGCCCTGCGCGCACCGTTGCTTGCGAGCGCACTGCCCGGAGATGCCGATAGTCTCGCCGATCACGAGATCGACCGGATCGTCGACTTCATAGCGGACACCGCTTCGCGCAGGGCACCGGGCGAGCCGGCGCTGCGGCTGCTGTCCTCGGGCCTGACCATCGATGGCGAGCGGCGGATGCGGCTCGCGGTGATCAACGATGACATGCCGTTCCTGGTGGATTCGGTCGCGCAGGCGATCGCGGCGCATGGCCTGGACATCAGCCGCCTGCTTCACCCGGTGGTTTCGGTGCGGCGCGACGCGAGCGGCAAGCTGGTCGCCATTCTGCCCGACAGCGCTGACGGCGAACGGCGCGAGTCGATTATCTACATGGAAATCGAGCGCGCCGACGCACGGCCGCGCCGATCACTCCAGGACGACATTCTGGCCGCGCTCGCGGACGCTCGCGCCGCGGTGGAGGATTGGCCGCTCATGCAGTCGGCACTCCGGAAAGACGCGGAATCGCTGCCGGACGGTGAGGGTGCTGCATTATTGCGCTGGTTCCTCGACAGCCATCTTACGCAGCTCGGGCATCAACTCGAGAACCCGGACGGCCGCACGTCCGAGCAGCTGGGCATCCTGCGCAGTGCGCCCGGACCGCTCTGGTCGGACGAAGAGCGTCGCGCTGCCTTCGCCTGGTTCGAAGATGGTCGCGAAGCGCCCCTCCTCCTGAAATCCGGACGCACCGCCACGGTGCATCGCCGCGTGCCGCTCGACCTGCTGGTCGTGCCCGTGCGCAAGGCCGGCAAGATCGAGGCGGTTTCGGTGCATGCGGCTTTATGGACGAGCGACGCCCTGAAAGCGCCGCCGGAAAAAGTGCCCGTGCTGCGCGCGCGCCTTCGCGCAATCGGTGAGAAGTTTGCGTTCGATCCGCGGGGACATGCCGGCAAGGCGCTGAATCACGCGCTCGCCTCGCTGCCGCACGATCTGCTGATCGGGTTCGAGCCGGCCGCGCTCGAGCGGCTGGCATTGACAGCGATGTCGCTCGCCGATCGGCCACGCCCCAAGCTCATCCTCGTGCCGGAGGCGCTCGGGCGCCGCCTGTTCGCCTTCGTGTGGCTTTCGCGCGACGAGATCTCAACGACCCGTCGACGCATGATCGGCGACTTACTGGCGCAGGCCACGAAGGCGCCGCTGTCATCCTGGTCGATGGAACTGGGCGATGGCGATCTCGCGCTGCTTCGCTTCAGCTTCGATCTGACCGGTGGCGGAAAGCTGCCCAACGAGGCCGACTTGGATCGCCAGATCGCCGAGATGCTGCGCGGTTGGGCGCCGGCAGTCGAAGCGGCGCTGGCGGAGAGCCTCTCGCCGACGCGGGCGACGCGGCTGGCGCTCAGTTGGGCATCGGTCTTTCCGCCCGCCTATCGCGAACGCTATTTCCCGCGCGAGGCGGCGCGCGACATTCTCTGCCTTTCGGCTCTTGCAAATCCCGATCAGCGTGCAGCCCGCCTCTATCGCGCGCCCACCGATCGCGCGGAAACGCTCCGGCTCAAAATCTACCGGCTTAGCGGATTGGTCATGCTGTCGGATGTCGTGCCCGTGCTCGAGAATTTTGGGTTCAGCGCGCTCAAGGAAGTGCCCACCCGCCTCTCGACCGACGTCGAAGCCCAGATCTACGAGTTCATGGTGGGCGTCGAATCCGGCGACGTTGCCAGCCGGTTGCTTGCGCGTGCCGAGGTGAACGAAAGCGCCATCGCGGCGGTGCTGGAGGGCCGCGCCGAGAATGACGGGTTCAACCAGCTTATCCTTGCCGCCGAGCTTTCCCCCTCGGACGTTCTGCTGTTCCGGGCCTGGTTCCGCTACATGCGCCAGGCCGGGCTGACCTATGGCCTGCAGACGGTGGTGGATGCGCTCAAGCATTCGCCCGCCGCCGCGCGCGGATTGATCGCACTTTTCAAGGCGCTGCACGATCCTGCCAGCGCCAGCGAGAAGGCTGCCAAGGCGGCGGACGAGGCGGTGGTGGCGGCACTCGCGTCGGTCAACGCGATCGATGAAGACCGAATCCTGCGCTGGCTGCGTGCGCTGGTGAAGGCGACGCTTCGTACCAACGCCTTCGCGCCCGCGGCTGACGAAGCCTTGGCCTTCAAGGTGGAGAGCGCTGCCATCCCGGGCCTGCCTGCGCCCGTGCCATGGCGGGAAATCTGGGTTTACAGCCGCCGCTTGGAGGGCATTCACCTACGCGGCGGCCCGGTCGCGCGCGGGGGTTTGCGCTGGTCCGATCGGCGCGATGACTTCCGCACCGAAATATTGGGGCTCATGAAGGCGCAGGTGGTCAAGAATGCCGTGATCGTGCCGACGGGCGCAAAGGGCGGCTTCTATCCCAAGCAACTCCCCTCTCCTGCCGACCGGGATGCCTGGATGGCGGAAGGCACCGAAAGCTACCGCATCTTCATCCGCTCGCTGCTTTCCGTGACCGATAATATCGTCAACGACGTGATCGTTCATCCCGAAGGCATCATCATCCGTGACGGTGACGATCCCTATTTCGTCGTCGCCGCCGACAAGGGCACCGCGACATTTTCGGATGTCGCCAATGCGATCGCGATCGATCGGGGCTTCTGGCTCGGCGATGCCTTCGCAAGCGGCGGCAGCCAGGGCTATGACCATAAAGCGATGGGGATCACCGCACGCGGAGCGTGGATTTCGGTGCAGCGGCATTTCGCCGAAATGGGTATCGACGTTCAGACCCAGCCGGTCCGCGTGGCAGGGTGCGGCGATATGTCGGGCGATGTGTTCGGCAATGGCATGCTGCTGTCCAAGGCGCTCAAGCTCGTCGCCGCCTTCGATCACCGCCATATCTTTCTGGATCCCGATCCCGATCCGGCCCGAAGCTGGGAAGAGCGCAACCGTCTGTTCGCGCTGCCGCGCTCCTCCTGGGCCGATTATGACGAGAAGCTGATCTCGAGAGGCGGCGGCATCTTCCCCCGCACGCAAAAATCCATTCCGCTTTCCGCCGAGGTGAAGGCGCTGCTCGACGTTGCCGAGGATAATCTCGATCCCTCGGCGTTGATCGCGGCCATCCTCAAAAGCTCGGTCGACCTGCTCTGGTTCGGCGGCATCGGCACCTATGTGAAAGCCCAATCTGAGGCGAACCCGCAGGCCGGCGACCCTGCCAATGATGCGCATCGCGTGAATGGACGGGAGGTTCGCGCCAAGGTGGTCGGCGAAGGTGCCAATCTCGGCGTTACCCAGGCCGGCCGCATTGAATTCGCGCTGCAGGGCGGGCGCATCAACACCGATTTCATCGACAATTCCGCCGGCGTCGATTGCTCGGACAATGAGGTCAACATCAAGATCCCGCTCAATCGCGAGATGATCGAAGGCCGCCTTACGTTCGAGAACCGCAATGCCCTGCTCAAGGAAATGACGGACGACGTCGCTGTGATCGTGCTCGAAGATAACCGCCTGCAGACGCTTGCCTTGTCGTTGAGCGAGAATGGCGCCACGAATATGCTGGGCAGCCACATCCGCGTCATCGAAATGCTGGAGGCGCAGGGCCGCCTCAACCGCGCGGTCGAGGGGCTCGCGCCCAATGATGTGCTCAATCGGCGCGCGCAGGACGGCCGGGGACTGACAAGGCCCGAACTCGCCGTGCTGCTCTCCTATTCCAAGCTTGCGCTCCAGGCTGCACTCGAACGTTCCGAAACCCCAAAGGACAAGCTGCTCGAGCCCTTGCTCGACTTGGCCTTCCCGCCTGCCATGCGCAGCCGTTGCGCGCAGCCGATCGCCCGGCACCGCCTTCGCAACGAGATCATATCCACCAAGCTTGCCAACCGCATCATCAACCGGCTGGGGTTCGTGATCCCGTTCGAACTTGCCGAGGAAGAGGGCGTTGGGCTCGCGCAGGTGGCGGCAGCCTATGTCGCAGTCGACACGCTGTTTAACGTGCAGAGTCTCTGGGAAGCCATCGAAAGCGCCGCCGTGACGGAAGGCAATCGGCTCATGCTGATGACCGCCGCGGGAAGCGCGGTGCGGCGCCACCTTGCGGACATGCTCCGCTCCACCGGCGGCCGCGGGGAACCAAGCGAGCTGGTCGGCCGCCTCAAGCGCGGCATCGGGCAGCTTGATGCGTCATTATCGACATTGCTCAAGCGCGAGGCGCGCCTCGAATCGGAGGCGCTGCGCGCGCGCTTGCAGGCCACCGGCGCCGACGATCGCCTGATCGACCAGATCATCAGGCTCGAAGAGCTCGACGGCGCGATCGGCAACGCCTTGCTCGCGCATAATTCGGGGATGGACGGCCTCGCCGTTACCCAGGCCTATGTGAAGCTGGGCGAAACGCTGGGGCTTGACTGGGCCCGTGCCGCGACGGCGCGCCTGCAGCCTTCGGATGCCTGGGAACGGCTGCTCGCAGCTGGCCTGGCGCGCGATTTCGAGCAACTCAGGCTGGATTTCCTGGCGCAACTGCCGTCGGGCGATCCGGTGGCGGCCATCGATGGGTGGCTTGCTCAGCACGCGACCGAGACCGACCAGTTCAGGGATCTGATCGAGCGGGCTCGCGCCGTGGGAGCGCCAAGCGCAGCCATGCTTGCGCAAATCGCCAGCCAAGCGCGTGCCCTGCTCAGCCGGCAAATCTCCACGTAGCCGGGCCCGAGCCGATCATATTTGCGCCGGCAGCGCCCAATCGATCGGCTTCTGCCCGTGCTGCTTCAGAAAAGCGTTGGCCTTCGAGAAATGGCGGCATCCGAAGAAGCCGCTATGCGCCGAAAGCGGCGAGGGGTGCGCAGCCTTGAGCACCATGTGACGGCCGCCCCTGTCGATGCTGTCGACGAAGGCCGCTTTCTTTTGCGCGTAGCTGCCCCACAGCATGAAGACCACCGGTTGCTTGCGCGCATTGATCAGACGGATCACGGCATCGGTGAACTTCTCCCAGCCGCGCCCCTGATGGGAGGCGGCCTGCCCCATCTGGACCGTCAACACGGCGTTGAGTAGCAATACCCCCTGCTGCGCCCAATGTTCGAGAAAGCCATGTCGGGCGTGCGGAATGCCGAGATCCGCCTCAAGCTCCTTGTAGATATTGACGAGGCTGGGCGGAATGCGGACGTCAGGCTTGACCGAGAAACATAGCCCGTGAGCCTGCCCCGGCCCATGATAAGGATCCTGCCCCAGGATGACGACCCGCACATCTTCGAGCGGCGTCAGATCCATGGCGCGAAACCATTCGCTGCCTTTCGGATAGATCGAGCTCCCCGCGGCCTTTTCGGCCTTCAGGAAGGATTTGAGCGCCTGCATGTAGGCGCTTTCGAATTCCGGCTTGAGCGGCCCGAGCCAGCTCGGGTGCAGCCGGACTTCCCCGTTCGTTGTCGTCCCCTCGCCGCCCATGCTCCTGTCTCCCGACGCGCGAACCCTCGCCCGTTCGGCTTCCTATCGGACATGCGCCATCAAAATCTACCTTCGCAGCAACGGACACCTTGCTTCCCGCTGCTTACCAATTCTAGCAGGCGGCGGATCTCATGGCCGCATCCATCGCTTTGCTGGCAAGCTCTGCCAGCACAGGGAAGTTCTCCGCCCGCTCCCTGGCATGGGCGGATGCAGCCGTTCCCCGGATCACCCGGCCCTTGATACCGTGGAAGATCGCGGCCAGCCGAAAGAAGTTGAAGGCGATGTAAAAGGGCCAGTTGGCGATTTCTTCGCGACCGGTCCGGCGGCAATATGCTGCGATATATTCCGGCTCCGAAGGAATGTTGAGCGCATTGAGGTCGGCCCCGATCAGCCCGGCCACGATGTTCGGCGGCATATGGTACATGAGCGCGTGATACGCGAAGTCCGCCAGCGGATGCCCGAGCGTGGAAAGCTCCCAATCCAGCACGGCGATCACCCGCGGCTCGCTTGGATGGAAGATCATATTGTCACAGCGAAAATCGCCGTGAACGATTGCTATGTCATCGCCGGGCGGGATCGCGCCTGGCAGCCATTCCACCAGACGATCCATATTGGCATCGCGACCGGCTTCGACATCCTCGAGATATTGTCGCGACCAGCGGCTGATCTGCCGCGCGAAGTAATTGCCGGGCTTGCCATAATCGCCAAGGCCGATCGCCTGATAATCAGCCATATGGAGCCGCGCGATCGTCTCGTTCATCGCGTCGAAATAAGCCGGCCGCTCCTCGCGGCTTACTTCGGGTAAGGTCGCGTCCCAGAAGATCCGCCCTTCGACCATATCCATCACGTAGAACCAGCTACCAATCACGGCATCATCGGTGCAGAGCCCGAAAATATGCGGAACGGGAAAGCCGATGCCCCCAAGCGCGGTCAGCACCTGGGCTTCCCGCTCGATTGCGTGCGCCCCTTTCAGCAGCTGCCCGGGCGGCTTGCGCCGCATCACATAATCGCGGCCCGGCGTGGACAAGCGATAGGTGGGATTGGATTGGCCGCCCTTGAACTGCGTTACCGTCACAGGCCCCGCAAAACCCTCGACATGGCTCGCCATCCAGCGGACGAGGGCAGCTTCATCGAACTGATGGCCTTCGCGGACTGCAGTAGTGCCGATATTGGCCTGTGTTACCGCATCGCTCATAATTGCGCGTTTTTCCAATCGCGCTTGATCTTCTTGGCGAGCGACCATTTGTGAACTTCGGTGGGGCCGTCATAGATGCGGAACGCGCGGATTTCGCGGAAGACCTGTTCGACGATCGTATCCTGCGTAACCCCCGTGCCCCCCATCACCTGCACGCAACGGTCGGCCACGCGCATCAGTGCCTCGCTCACCGCCACCTTGGTCATAGAGCTTTCGGACGTACCGAGCGAGCCGCTGTCCAGCACTGAAGCGCACCAGTTGATCATCAGTTCGGCCTGCTTGAGATCGATGAGGTTGTCCGCCAGCATGAAGCCGACTCCTTCATGATCGATCAGCGTTTTGCCGAATGCATGGCGGCGATTGGCATAGCCCGACGCGATTTCATTGGCACGGGTGCAGGCCCCCAGCCAACGCATGCAATGCGATAGCCGCGCCGGCGAGAGCCGGACCTGGGCATATTTGAAGCCTTCGCCGGAGTTGCCGAGCATCTGATCCGAAGGCACGCGCAGATTTTCGATCGACACGACTGCGTGTCCGCCTGGCATCGAACTGTCGATCGTGTTCGGAACGCGCTCGATGCGTATTGCCGGATCGGGAAGATCCACGACGAACATACATGCACCATCGTCCGACTTTGCCATGACGATGCCGACCTTCGCGCCGTCGGCACCCGTAATGAACGCCTTGCGCCCGTTGATCACCCAGTGATTGCCGTCGGGGCGGCAGGTCGTCAGCATCATCGAGGGATCGGAGCCGGCGCCCCCGTCGGCCGCCGGCTCGGTCATGAAAAAGGCAGAGCGCGCCCGGCCCTCGACCAAAGGCTTCAGAAAGCGCTCCTTAAGCTGGGGACTGCCGACTTTGCCGAGTAAATACATATTGCCTTCGTCGGGCGCGTTTGTGTTGCAGGCAAGCGGACCCAAGGGCGACAGGCCCGAGCGCGCCAACACGATGGCGGTTTCCTGCTGTGACAGGTGACTTCCGTCGGGCAGAATATGCGGCGTCAGCACACCGGCCTGGCGCGCCTTGTCCTTGAGTTCGAAAACCAACTCGTCGGTCGGGCCGTCGTGATGATCGCGGCGTGGATCCTTCTCATAGGGCACCACAATCTCGCGGACGAACTTCTCCACCCGATCGGCGATGGCCAGCGTTGCCTCCATCCCGATGCCGCTCATCTCCGCATGGTCCACATGACAGCGTCAAGAGAGAATATCTCCCGCTCCGACACAGAAATTTTCACGATAGCTTCCATCAAATCGCAGCTCCTCAGATATTCTCATGCTCGAAGAGGGTCTATCATGTGGGGCAAGTGGTGGTACCTGCGCAATTGATCAGAGCGCACATGAGACCCTCGCGTGAGCATGGCCTCCTGCCTGCGATGTTCAGCGGTGATCGAGCGGATAGCGTGCAACGATGGAGTAGATCGGGCCGTCGGTTCCAAGCTGGCTCTCGTACAGGCAGAACTCGGTGAATTCCGCGACAGCATGCGGGATGGCGGTAAATTCCATGAAGCGCCCGACGTCCCCGGCGGTTCGCCCGAACCGTGCGATCGTGATGTGCGGGAGAAAGACGCGCTCGTCGGGCGCAATACCGACCCGTTGAAGCGTGCGGTCGATCTTGTTGTGGAGCTGCCGGACGGGCTCATCCGGCATTATTCCGACCCAGAGCGCGTCTGTCCTGCCCTTGCGGTCGAATTGGCCGAATCGGGTCAAGGACAGGGCAAAGCCCGGATGATGCACGCCACCCAGCGCCGCAGCGATATCCTCCGCCCGATGCCGATCGACTTCGCCGATGAAGCGCAGGGTCAGGTGAAGCTGATCGGCAGTCTGCCAACGCGCATGCGCAACTCCGCCCATCGCGGCAAGCAAAGCGTCCCGCATGACGGGTGGCGGCTTGAGCGCGACGAACAAGCGGTGCATCGAATCGGCTCCCTGGGGCTGGATTGTCCGGTTTCGCTTGAAACCTAGCGTCAACAATCCGATATTACATCGGACGGAAGCGGGAATTTTCCTCGCATCCGCTTATGGAGATTAAACGATGGCGAATTGGTCTGACCCCCGGTCGAACGCTGCGATGCGCGCGACGTCGGTCGGCACGGGTGCAGCAGCCTATGATGCTGGCCTGCGCTCGTACATGCTTTCGGTTTACAACTATATGGCTTCCGGCGTGCTGCTGACCGGCATCGTCGCGCTGCTGTTCGCGAACAGCTCGGCGGCGCCGGCGATCCTGTTCGGCCCCGGATTACTGAAATATCTCATCATGTTTTCGCCGCTGGCGTTCGTGATGGTGCTCAGCTTTGGCATCAACCGGCTTTCCACGACAGCCGCTCAGGCCCTGTTCTGGGTTTTTGCGGTCGCGATGGGGCTGTCGATGGCATCGATCTTCTTCGTTTACACGGGGACGTCGATTGCGCAGACCTTCTTCGCGTCGGCCGCCGGCTTCGCGGGGCTGAGCCTCTATGGCTATACCACCAAACGCGATCTGTCGGGCTTCGGCACCTTCATGGTGATGGGCGTGTTCGGCTTGCTGATCGCGATGCTGATCAACATCTTCCTGCAATCCAGCGCCTTGCAGCTTGTGATCAGCTTCCTGGGCGTGCTGCTCTTCGCGGGGCTGACCGCCTATGATACGCAGCGCATCAAGAGCCTCTATTTCCATATTGCCGGCACCGACATGGTCGGCAAGACGGCCGTGATGGGCGCGCTGTCGCTTTATCTCGACTTCATCAACATGTTCATGTTCCTGCTGCAGTTCATGGGCAATCGCCGCTGATCTGCTGGCAGTTTGAAAGAGCCCGGCGGAAACCCCGCCGGGCTTTTTTTATGCGGGCTGTGGCTGGGGAATGAGCGCGTCGTCAATCTCCTTGGCCCGTTTCCAGGCAGGTCGCGCCTCGAGTCGCTGGACATATTCAGAAAATACCGGGCGCGGCTCCAACAGTTTGAAGCCCATCATGAATGCCAGCATTGATCCGACGTAAACGTCGGCGGCGCTGAACCGTCCGCCCGCGACATACTCCTTGTCCCTGACGGCGCTTTCGAATGTGTCGATCGCACGGTCATAACTTCCATATCCGAACATGCGCTGCTTGTCGGCATCGGGAACGAACCCGGCCGCCTTATTGCTGAAAGCTGCCTCGATTGGGCCGGCCGTGAAAAACAGCCAGCGATAATAGTCGGCGCGATCATCCAGCGAAGGCGCGAGCCCCGCCTCAGGGAACGCGTCAGCAAGATAAGCGCAAATCGCAGCGGATTCGGTTACCGCTTTGCCCCGATGCACGATTGCCGGAACCTTCCCCATCGGGTTGATGGCAAGATATTCGGGCGCCTTCATGCTGCTGGCATAGTCCAGAAGCTTCGTCTCATAAGGTGCGCCGACTTCTTCGAGCATCCAGCGCGCCACGCGTCCTCTCGACATCGGGTTCGTGTAAAAGACCAGATCAGTGCTCATGCCAGCTTCTCCCTGAGGAACGCGATCGTGCGGCTCCAGGCAAGCTCTGCCGCCGGCTTATTGTAGCGTGCGGCAGCCGTGTCGTTGTGGAACGCGTGCTCGACGCCGGGATAGGTAAAGCTGGTCACGTCGACATGGGCGGCCTTCAGCGCCGGCACCCAGGCTTTCGCACCTTCATCCACCCGCGCGTCATTACCGGCATAATGCAACAGCATCGGTGCTTTGACCTTGGCGGCCTCGGCCGGATCGGGGGTGGGACCATAAAAGGCGACGGCGGCATTGATCGCATTGCCCGCCGCCACGGCAAGCCGGTTCACCATCGCGCCACCCCAGCAGAAGCCGACCACCCCAACCTTGCCATTGCACAGCGCGCCTTGCCGCAGCCAGCTCACCGCATCGAGACAATTGGCAGCCGCCGCCTGGAGATTGAGTTGGGCGATCTCCTGCCTCGCTTTGTCCTCATCCGGCGGCGTGCCGCCATAGGGCGAAAGCAGGTCGATCGCCAGCGCGCCAAAGCCAGCGACCGCCAGTCTGCGCGCGACATCCCTGGTATAAGGTTGAAGCCCGCGATTTTCGTGGATCACGAGCACATAGCCGAGCTTGCCCTTGTGGGCCGCGAAGTGCGCCATCGCATCGGCAGGCAAGGCAAGATAGCCGGACGGGCGCTGCGACGTATCCAGCGTCGCGACGCGCGACCAGATGCGAGGATCGTTGTCGGCAATGATGGCGGCCGCAGCGGGATCGGCGGCGATCGTCATGGCAAGCGCCTGCGCCGCAGCCACCCCGCCGGTGAGCTTCGTCAACTCCGTGAAAAAGCGCCGTCGG
>Ga0207654_10001295_pt1 | contig 13313 bp, 12 predicted proteins | sample KBSC64metaG_FD_184355 | JGI IMG/M metagenome (GOLD analysis project Ga0207654, IMG submission 184355) | Corn rhizosphere microbial communities from Kellogg Biological Station, Michigan, USA - KBS C6-4 metaG (SPAdes) (version 2) | ecosystem: Host-associated > Plants > Roots > Rhizosphere > Soil...
GGCTCGGCACGACCGCGAGGAACGCCAGCGCGACATACAGGCGCCCATCGGCGAAGTCGGCCACGTTGCCGCTCGCCGCTTCGGCCACGGCGAACGGCGCCAGCACGAGCGCGCCGCCGCCGATCAGCGCGGCCAGCTTGACGGTGCCCGGGAGCGGCGGCAGCGCGAGGCGCTTGTTGAATACCGTGTACAGCGACCAGCCGCACGCGGCCAGCACGACCCACAGGTCGCCGCGGCCGAATTCCAGCTGGCCCAGCGCGGCGATGTCGCCCTTGGCCAGCACGACCAGCACGCCGAGGATCGCCAGGAACAGACCGCCGGCCTGCCGGCGCGCCAGCGGCGCCTTCCACACGAGGGTCTCGACCAGGGTCACGAGCGCCGGGCAGGCGGCGAGGATGATGCCCACGTTCGCGGCGCTCGTGTGGCGCGCGCCCACGTATTGGGGCGCCACGGCCATGCCCATCCCCAGGCCGCCCAGCAGCAGGATGCGCTGCCAGCTGGCGCGCAGCGTATGGCGTAGCGCCCACATGCGCGGGCCGCACGACGGCAGCAGGATGAGAAAAGCGAGCGTCCAGCGGCCGAACGCGAGGAACACGGGCGGGGTGCCCGCCCCCTGCGCCCAGCGGGCGACGATGAGGTTGGCCGCGAACAGCGCGGGGGTGATCAACATGAGCGGCAGTTCGGCTGCGAAGGGATCGCCTCGGTAGCCGGCGCCGGCCCGTGACACTGCATTTGACACGAGGACTCCTGACGAATGACGGCGCGGCGCCACCACACCCGCGTCGGGAATGCTGCGCCGCAAAAAGCTGGATAAGCAAGCCGTAATCTTAAGGGAGCACGCGCAGAATGTGCTTCTATTCGATAGCGCCGACACGGCGATTTTTGCAAGGATCGCCTACAGAATCGTTGAGTTGAAGATAGAATGTCTTCGTTGATACAAAAACCGGGAAGGAAGCACTGCAATGAAAGACGGCCAGCTCGACGAGATCGACCGCCACATCCTGCGCACCCTGAGCCGCGACGGGCGCATCAGCAACCAGAAGCTGGCGGAGACGGTGCACCTGTCGCCGACGCCGTGCTGGCACCGCGTCAAGACGCTGGAAGAAGCCGGTTACATCACGGGCTATGTGGCGATGCTCGACCAGCGGGCGCTGGGGATGCCGGACACGGTGATCATCGAGGTAACGGTCGACCGCCACGACGACGAGATTTTCTCGGCGTTCTCGGACGCGCTGGCCGACCTGCCGGAAGTGATGGAGGCGTATCTGCTGTCGGGGGAATACGACTACCTGATCAAGGTGGCTGTGTCGGGGACGGAGGGGTATGAGCGCTTCCTGCGCCAGAAACTGTACAAGCTGCCGGGGGTGACGCGGACGCGGTCCACGTTCACCTTGCGTTGCCTGAAGCGGGCGCCGTCGGTGACGCCCTGAGCCCGGGACGTGATTATTTCTTGGATTTAAGCTCCGTCAACTCGGCCCGCAGCTTGCTGCGTTCCGCCGTCGACTTGTCCAGCTTCGCCCGCAATTCATCGAGCTCGCCCGCCAGGCTGTCGCGCGCCGTCGTCGCGCCGACGAGCTCCATCTCGGCGCGCAGGCGCGCATCCGATTCGGCCGCCATGTCGGCGATCTTGCGCTCCAGCTCCTGGCGCAGTTGCGCCAGCTGCTGCTCCTTGCCGTCGATCGCCAGTTGATCCTTCGCCTTGCTGACGAGGGCATCCATCGCGACCTGGCGCGCGTTCTTCAGCTCGGCGTTCAGCCGTTCGATCGTCTCGTCGCGCTCGGCGATGGCTTCCTCCGAAGCGGCCGCTACGCTCGCCACTTCGTCGCGCAGCGCGTCGCGTTCGCCTTCCAGCGCTTCGCCGGCCGCGCGCAGCGCCTCGATGTCGGCTTCGTTGCGCGCCAGCGCGTCGCGGTCGCCTCTACCTGCCTGTTCCGCGAATTTGAGTGCCCAGTCCGCCAGTCCGGCCAGCAATTCCTGCGGCAGCTCCGCCTTCGGAGGGGCCGCCGGCTTGACGTTGGCAGCGCGCCATGCGGCCAGATGCTTGAAGATGGCGTTCGGCGAGCCCTCGCCGAGGAAGTCCTGCACTGCTTCGATGGTGACCGCTTCGCCATCCTGCTGCAAACTGTCGGCTGCGCGTACAACGTCGTCGTAAGTGACTTCTTGGCCTGCCATATGGTCTTGACTCCTGCTTCGTTGGATTTCGGGAGTGCGTATGATACGCCACAGCATCATTCCCACGAAGAAATACGACAGGCGTCAGGCGCGAGTGTTGCGCGGCTGACGCGTCCACGACGCCTCAGCCCGTGCGCGCAGCGGCCAGCGGCAGCGGCCGGATCTGGTTCCGCCCGCCTTCCTTGGCTGCATACAGCATGGCGTCGGCCCGCAGGAATAATTCATTCTCGCTGCGGCAGGCCGGATAGGCGGCCAGGCCGCCGCTGAACGAAAAGTGCCGCGCATCGCCGGGCTTCACTTCGAAAGCGATGGCGCCGAACGCGCGCCGCATCGCGTCGAGCCGGCGCCAGCCCTCCTCCAGCGTGCAATCGCGGAAGACGACGACGAATTCCTCGCCGCCGAAGCGGCTCAGCAAATCGCCCTCTTTCATGTGCGGCGACAACGTAAGCGACAGGCGCTTGATGACGATATCGCCAAAATAATGGCCCCAGGTATCGTTGATCGTCTTGAACTTGTCGATGTCGATCACGCCGAAGCACAGTGCGCTGTTTTCCATGGCCGCGCGGCGGATCAGGTCCAGCGCCTTCTTCTGCAGGCCGATCTTGTTCAACAGACCCGTCGCGCGGTCCTTGCCGATCAGGTCGCGGTTGATGCGGATCTTGTCGGCGCGGTTGATGAGCTGGCGCGCCAGCAGTGCCGGGTCGTCCATCACGAGCAGCGCGTCGAAGCCGCTATCGAGCGCGCGCCGGGCCTGGGCCGGATCGGCGCGGCGTTGCAACAGGACGATCTCGCGTACCGGATCCGCTTCGATATTGCGTTTCAACACCCGCACGACGGCTTCCGTGCGCTCGTATTCCGCATCGGAGATGAGAACGAGGTCGGGCTGCAAGTCCTTCACGCGCAGGTGCAGCGTGTGCGGGTCGGCGTGGTGGATGAGTTCGACACGCCGCTCCAGCAAGGCGGCCTCGTCCCAGGCGGGCGGCACACCCAGCATGGCTACGCGCACGAGATCGCCGCGCTTCTGCTGCACGAACAGGTTGAACAATTTGTCGACGAGCACGTCGTTGGCGATCGGCTTTTCCGCGTATGCGAGGCAATGGCTGTCGACCAGGCGTTGCTGCAGCATGAAGCGGCTGCCCTGGCGTTCGCTCTGCAGATAGACATAGCGTTGCCCGGCCGGCAGGCGTTGCAGCAGTTCGCCCAGCAGCAGCGTCTTGCGGCGGTCACGCATGTCGGACTGCATGTTGTACAACGCGTCAAGGTCGATCACGAACAGGCTGTCGTTGCCGGCCGCCCCGACCGCGGCGACGAATTCGCTTACCTCGTGGAAAAAGCGGATGTCGAAATCGTATTTATGGGCGTGCAGCAACAGGTCGGCATGGTTATCCTTGATAAAGAAGCTGTGCGACAAGAACAATACGTTATTCTTGTACAACGGAAAATCCCCTGCCATTGTGGCGCGCCTCGATGTTAAGCGTTGTTAGCGTAATCCAGGCGCAAGCATACCGTCGTTTGCGCGTTGCACGTGTGGAAACCGCGCATATTTTTGTCGAATTCCGCCGGCCGGCAGCGTCTTTCTTTGGGGATATTGCGCAGCGGCAATGTTTAGCCAGCCTCGCTCGACAACCCACCCAGCTTATCGGGATTGCGCACGACGTAGATCGCCGCGATCCGGCCGTCCTCGACGTGGAATGAAGTGATCGCGTCAGGCACGCCATTACGCCAGGTCAGCAACCCGGGCGTGCCATTGACCAAGATGATGTCGTGGCGCGTGTCGGCGCCCATCCACTTGCGCTCGATGCCGGCGACGAGACGGCCGACGCGATCGGCGCCGATCACGCACCGGACCGTCGTCTTGACCTTGCCGCCGCCATCGCCGGCATACGTCGCATCGGCCGCCAGCAGCGCCTGCACCTGGGCTGGATCGCCGGAGCGCGCTGCCTGCATGAAACGTCCCAGCAATTCCAGGTGCAGCTCACGGTTGACGGCGAAACGGGGCCGTTCCGCGCGCACCCGCTCGCGCGCCCGCTGCAGTGTCTTGCGACACGCGGCTTCCGTCTTGCCGACCATCGCCGCCACTTCGGCATGATCGTAATCAAATACCTGGGCCAGCAGGAACACGGCGCGCTCCTCCGGCGCCAGCCGCTCGAGCATCAGCAGGAACGCCGTCGAGATGTCGCCGGCCGCTTCCAGCGCGCTTTCCGGCGACTCCACCATGTCCTCCACCAGCGGTTCCGGCAGCCAGGGGCCCACGTAGTGCTCGCGCTCGGTCTGCGCGCCGCGCAGCCGGTCGATGGCCAGCCGGGTGACGACCGTGACGAGCCACGCCTCGGGCGTGCGCGCATCCGCGCTGCCGCCGTTCTGCCAGCGCAGCCAGGCTTCCTGGACGATGTCCTCGGCGTCGGCGCGGATGCCGAGCATGCGGTAGGCGATGCCGAACAGGCGCGGCCGCAGACGCAGGAAGGGTTCGATCGCTGCGGGGGCGCCGGCGGCGGGAGAAGTAAAGGTCGCGGTATCCATGTCGATTAGACGGATGGGGCACCTATTTCGTGACAGCGGCCCCGACAGGGCATTGTACGCCCTGGTACGCTCACCAAACCCCGTCTTGTTGTGAGGACAACAACTTCGTATACCCGGCCATCCGGCGCCCGCGATCGGTTGCGCATTCCTTACCACGCGCCCCCACCGTTTTTATTCAAAATTCCAGAACGGTTTGACCGGCCCTCCCCAGAAACCCACAGATTTTTTCAGATGCCATTTGCCGCCACTCCTGGCAAACCAAAAGCCATTACCATTGCAGTAATCATCTGCCCCCGGCGAACACTCTTCGGCATACAAAATGGCATCACGTCCATTCGGAGCGTAAGCGATTTTCGAGAAGCCTATGACGAGCTTCGAATGCTTGTTCTGCGATTCAACCTGCTTTAGAAAAGCTCGATCAACGAAGCCGGAAAATGGCACGACAGGGTGCTCGAACCTGAATGCAGCCATTTTCCTTTCGCTCGCATCAGAGTTTATCGAAACAAGCATATTCTCCAGGTTGGCACCGAGTCCCGGGAATGCTCGCTGAAACTGCCTGTACGGTTCCTGGTTCGGCAGTCTCGACGTGGTTATTGCCATAGACGAAATCGATTGATCCCAGATAACAAATTCCGGCGAGTCTTTATTATCGTTCAGAATTACCTTCAGCGCAGCTCCATAGAGCTCATCGTCGACCAACTGGGCCTGCGCAAGCCTGCTCACCAAGGTCGCAACAACAAAGAAAATAGTCAAGGGCGACAGATTTTTACGGCGGATCATTTACACGTCGTCTTGCGGAGATTAAAGTTCAGTCAGCAATAATTGTACAGCTGTCAGACGCGTATATCGACGGCTCGTGGGATTAAGTTTTGGTAACTTTAATCAGTTGATCGCGCGCTCGACGACGTTGCGGCCCTTGTACGCTTCGACGTCAAAGCGCGGCGGCGTGCCGCCGCGACGCTCTTTGCGCAGCCGGCTGTTCTTTGCATCGAGTCGTTCGGGGCACACACAGCGGATGCCGCGGCGCTGGATCGGTTTCATACGGCCCACCATTATCGATTAGGCAAGATCCGACGAAGCAAGGATCGCGTGAGGGCATCTTCCGCCGCGCGTTCAGCTCTCTTGCGAGCCGCTTTCTCTTCCACATCCCTTTGAGTCTTTTGGGCCGGTGGAAGGAGTTTGTAATCATGAAGGGTGATGGGTTGGTCGACGACTACCTCGGAGAAGGCCAAGATCACAGCATCCTTTGCGTTCCTGTTCCACCTGAGCAGGCCAGATCCGGCACTATCAGGTCCATTCACCCGCTCCAGGTTCCAGTTCGGCCCACCGTTGGCAGCTTTGGTTATGGAGAAGTCGACAGAAATCGTAAATGTCGGCCCGTCATCAGTTTTCTCTTCGCCCGCTGCGGGTTCGAGAATCGGCAAATCGTACGCGTGATCCCATACAAGCCCGATCGATTGCATGAGGTTCAGGTCTCCACCAAGTCCGGAGCCTTTGCCGCAGTCCTTGGGAGCGGAATCTGATTTCAATGGAGAAATATTATTCATGGAGTCGGAATCGACGGAGAATTTGAAGTTACGATTAACATTATTATGATTCTCTGCCGTATATTCGCCATTGAATAGCAGCGACCGGTCGGTACTGCCGGCCACGATGGGGTGTATCAGTGACAAGCTCGGAGCGATTCCCGTCGTTTCCTTGACCTCCGCTGTCAGATCCATTACCACGACGAATCGACGCGGCGGCACTGGATTCACCGCTCCTGCTCGCCTGCTTGCATCGAGATGGCTGATCGCGAGCGCAACTTCACATTGCAGGTGGTTAATCAAATCCTTGAGGCTGGGGGGCGCCTGGCTTTTAGTTTCCTCCCTCAAATCCAGTCGAGACGGCTGCATGCCCAGGCTCGGGAGGCTTGAGCACCCGGCCATTGTTAGAGTAAGGGCCACGAGAAAGCTGCGCAAAGCGCCCTTTTCAGTTGATGTGACTGCACAGCGATTACCGAACCTCATTATCCCCTCCCTAATTTTTTATTTCCCGCAAAGAATAGTCCAAGCAGGAATCAATTAATAAATCATTGAAACTTTTACGTAAAAACTCACTAGCGACTTATCGTGCCACGGTAAATGCAACGGCCGACTAACTGTTTTATTAGCTAGTACTTGTCGCAGTTGTATAAACGTAGCAATATATTTACGCTGCTCGAGGCGTTTGCTTAACAGATCTTGGAATCATTGACCCGAGCCGTAACTAGTGGGGGTGTTATGTGCAATCGTGATCATGTGCATTCGCATGCGTGCTTCATCGTCCCTCCGAAAATGCTGCGGCAGTTTGGATCGGAGGCCAAGGGGCAGGAAAAGATCAGGCTGCTGGCCCAGTTGGAGCTATCATCCTTCACGCGTGGGCAGCGCTCGCCTAGGGTCTGTCTGACTGAGTGAACGAAATTTTGTTTGGTTGGTCAGATGGCTATGAGCCGAACTGACCTAACTGAACAGCAATAGCGGCAGCTGGAGCCACATTTGCCGCCCAACCCACATCACGGTCATGCCTATGTCGGGCACAGGCATGTGATCAATGGAATCTTGTGGCGGTTGAGGACTGGCGCGCCTTGGCGCGACATTCCGCCAATAAACCCGTCCTCATCGGACATACGATAGCTACGCTCGTCTCCGCCTAGACTCGCGGCATCATTAAGTCCAGGTAGTAAGGTATAAAACGTGTCCATGAGGACAACGTCCGGTATCTCGCGCAGCATAACGGTCTGTTGTGCGCTAGTTGCCGTCTACCATTTGCTGCAAGAGATACAATATATCGGCCTTTTAAATTAGGAAAAATTTGTAGAATTAAAGAAAATCACGTTCATGCAAGAAGTATAATGCGGGAATCGGTGTCGCTTATATACGACCATTTCACTCTACTCTTTTTATTCTCTTGCAAAAGGAGTAAATTGAACATGCTGGCAGTGGTTTCGCGTAACGTAGTCGCATAAGGAGAAAATGCTAGTCATTTAACTCGCATGAAAAAATAATCAGAAGGCGCGAAATGTGCTGGAAAAATTGGGTGTTTATAATTCCTTTCTTAACGTGCCTGCTTACGTTCGGGATGATACACGATTTTAATTAAGAAATCGTTCAACATGAACGCCGCGCGCTTATACTGCAGCCGGCTAGTGCTGTAATTTATCAAGGTTTTTTTCTTGACTTTATCCGCACTCCAATTCGTTGGATACCTGTTGTTCTGACTATAGTGGATTGTCAACCTTTTCCGGCCTGAAGGAGGAAGTGAAAATGCCGCAACAACTCAACACAAAGACTTCGAAGCGCACTCCATCGCATCGACGTATCCCCGAATCTATTCACGAAGGAGTCATGCACGATGGTGGGGTTAATGCTTGGATGGATGACCCAGAGAACGGAACTCCAATCCAGCGCCCCGCGCCGGCATTGGAAAACGGCAACCTGTCTTACCAAATTCAAGACGACGAGGTTCCCTTAGGGTTTTACGCTGTGGGAACCGCCAGTTTCCGCTATTGGAACGCTGCAGAAGCTTTACGGCGCGGCGCCGATTTCTGGCAGGCGCGAATTCCTCAGTTAGCGTGGTTCGAAGGTATTGGTCCTAAGTTGCCCATTTTTCTAGACGACGGGTTCGACTTCAATGCGTTTTACGATCGGACCGCATTGAAATTCTTCCATGGTAATGCCACGGGAGGTACGGTGTTTTCCGGCGAAAGCCCTGACGTCCTGTGTCACGAAATGGGGCACGCTATCTTGGATGCGATTAGACCAGATTTGTGGGATATTGCTGCTCAAGAGGTGGCCGCGTTCCATGAATCGTTCGGAGACATGAGCGCAATCCTGTCGGCATTACAATTGCCGCTGATGCGGGCAGCAGTTATTTCGGAAACCGGAGGCCACGTTAACAGGAGTTCCCGACTGTCCCGGCTGGCTGAGCAACTTGGCCAGGCCATTCGCGAAAGTTATCCTAACGATGTAGATCCGGACTGCCTACGCAACGCGTCGAACCGCTTCATGTACGTGCCGCCACTGAAGCTCCCATCGTCCGGCCCGGCATCGATCTTGACGGCGGAGCCGCATTCGTTCTCGCGTGTCTTCACGGGCGCCTTCCTTGATGCATTGGCAGGCATGCTATTGGCGATCGCCAGAGATCCAGGTGCACCAACAGAAGATGAGCTTTTGCAAGTCAGTAACCAGATTGGCGACATCCTAATTGCCGGAATACACAACGCCGCCGCTACTTCCGATTTTTACAGCCAAGTGGCTGCCGGCATGGTACAGGCAGCGGGACAGACCGATTCCGCATTTGCACGTCCACTAAAGGCGGCTTTCGTCAAACGCGGAATCCTATCCGTGTCGTCGGCGACTTCGGTCCAGACCCTTGTTGATGCCGCAAAGATTCTGTCACATCGGATGACGGGAGCAGCGACGCTCGTCTCACATGCACCTTCCCATCTCGCCCTCGATGCCAAACATTATGGCCTTGGTGACCAAGCATTGATCGTGGAGGCGCCTTCGCAGCCGCGCAAATTTTCGGTCAGCGCAGCCGTGACCGACGTCGTGCCAAGTCAGGTGCCGAGTTCTGATGTAGCTGCGCAGGGCTTCGTGGACCAATTATTCAAACAAGGAAGAGTCGATCTCAGTGGGGTGGCCGACGAAGCTGAACGTATCGATCCGTTATCGAGTTTGAAGACGCACCGACTGGTGAAAGACAATGGTGCTTTGCAACTCAAGCGCGTATTGTGTGATTGCGGCTTAAAGCACGACTAAATGGAGGTGCTAGCAGATATGAACGAGCAGAGGCGAATCCCGGGTAACAGCATCGTTCCCGACACTGTTGAGTCGCAGGCTTACGTCCGCGGTATCGTGGAGCGTGGCGAGGCTGCGCTTCCGGACAAGGATGGGAACCTGCCACATAGCGCGACGCACGAGATTGTCGGGCATCACGATGCCAGCGGCTTGCCGATTCTGGTGCGCAGGAAAATGTTCTAGGGAGGCAACCCGCGCCAGCGATGGGAGCATCAGGACGTGCTCGACGACATGCAGACACGCCTGGACCAGAACCCAGACGCCATGCGCATCCGCCGCTTGTCCGTCGAGCACCCATACGCCACGATCAAATCATGGATGGGCGCGACGCACTTTCTGACGAAAGGACTGGAGTGCGTGAAAACGGAAATGAGCCTGCACGTCCTCGCCTACAATTTCCGACGATTGATGGCGATTCTCGGCAGATCGGGCTTGGTGGCCGCGATCCGGGCCTACGCCCGCTTTCTCAAGCGATTTGGACTGCTTCGGGGCGTCACCATTCTGAGTTGGCTGAAGTCAGCGGAGATCGATTTTGGTGCGACACGACGCCTCAGGCCGCTCCAGTTCAAACCTTTGAGATTCGAGCAGTCGATCTTGCGTTTTTACACGGCCTCGGCCGATTGCGGACGGTCGGCACGGCTCAGTGTACCCGGCTGTTGCCTGCAGAGCAACTAGAGGGTTTTGTTAGGCGTTCTTATTGTTGATTTCTGCACATACTGAAAGACTTGTCCGAAAACCGGAAACGAAATAACCTAAAATCCAGGAATTCATGGAAAATCAGCTTGATCCGCCGCGCTGCCATGGACTACGAGCATGACTGCGGGAGTCGCTGAATTGCCACGACTACGCTGCCGTCGAGTGAATGTTCCGTCGCCATGGCACGCTCCTTTATTCCGACTCGCACGCGGTATCCGACCGTGCGCGCGCATGCGGCTTTCCCGGCCGCACCCGCATCGGTGCACGCGGCGCGTCCAGGCGCACTGGGGTGAGCTTGCCTTCGTAGGCCGGCATCTCGGCGTCGATCTCGGCCCCGTCGCCGCCCTGCGCCGCGCCCGCGAGGAACGCGCCGATGGCGATGCGGACGATCTCGCGGTTCGCGGGCTCCGCCTTCAGGCTGAGCTTCTTGTTGAAGTACAGGAATGAACAGCTCGTCCCCGCCGCCGTCGTGATCTCGACCTTCTTCGGCAGGGAAAAGCCATACCGGCCCGTCGCCCACAGCTTCACCAGGCAGGTCCCGTGTTCCGATGACGAAAATGTGAAATTCATGCGGCAATCCTAAACGCCGCACGGCACCTGTACGTTTCAAATTTGTTCCAAACCGTAACGGCTGGAACATTTATTTCCTCTTCACATTTTCATCTCGACATTCAATCCGATACGCGTGGCGCCCTCCTGCCAGCTGGACTGGTGCGACAATCCGCCGGCATCCTCGTAGAAGCTCTCGGATGCCGTGTCGATGCCGAGGATATTGTTCAGGGTGAAGCGCAGCTGCAGGTGTGCGTCGAGCCGCCACGCTGCATACGCGTCGACGTCGCGCCGTGTCTGCTGGAGCCGCATCTGGGCCTCCGAAACGCGCACCCAACCGCCCTGCTGGTACGCCATGCTGGCGCCGAAACTCAGGCGGTCCCGGCGGTAATCCAGGCCGAGATTCGCGGACAGCGGAGTCTGCGCGTCGAGCCGGTTGTCCGGGCCGGGAACAGTCGACATCTCCGACCAGTTGCGCGTCACGCTCGCGCGCATGTCGAAGCCCGTCGCGGCCGCGCCCAGCATGCGCAGCGGCAGCTTGACCTCGGCCTCCAGCGAACGGACGCGCGCGTCGCCGTCGTTCAGCGGGCGGAATATCCAGCGGCCGTCCGGATCCTGGTCGAGGCGGGTGCGGATAGTGTCGCTGATCAGGCGCTGCGTGCCGCTCACGGACACCATCGCACCGTCCGCCCAGAACTGCTCGAAGGCGACGTCGATGCCGTTCGCCAGCTCCGGCGTCAAGCCAGGGTTGCCGCTGGAATCGGGACTGAAACGCGTGTTAAGCGCCGACAGGTAGCGGCGCACCGTCAGTTGGTCCACGGTCGGCGCCTTGTACGTGCGCGTGAACGCGAGGCGCACCTGGCGCCCGCTCGTGCCGGGGAACTTGTACAGCGTTTGCGCCACGGGGCTCAGCACGTGGCTGCGCGACGTCGTTGCCGCCAGCGTGCTGGACGCGCTGTCGGTGCGCACGCCTTCCCAGCGTCCGCCGAAGTAGACGGACCACTGTCTGTCGATGCTCCACTCGTCCTGCACGAAGGCGGCGAGGCGCGTGACTTCCGGCTCGAACGACTCGACGACGTGGGTTTCCGGCGCATCGTCCTGCCGGTCACGGCGGTCGCGGGTGTCGTCGTTCTTCTGGCGGCTGGCATCGACGCCCGTCACCAGCGCGTGGCCGTCGAACAGCCCGCGCGCGAACTTGGCGCGCAACGACGCGCGGCGCGGCCGGACCACCGTGTCCCAGTCGCGCACGAGGCGATGCGCCTGGCCGGCCGAGAAATATTCCGTGGCGTTGTCGTTGTCGTCGCGGCTGCGCTCGGCCGCCAGGTTCAGTTCCAGCTTGCCGCCGGCAATCTTCGCGATCCAGCCGGCCTCGCCGCGCATCATCCACTGGTCGCCGGACGTCCGTCCCGGCATGTCGATCCAGTCCGGATCGCCGAACGAACCCACGAGATTCGTATTGCGCGACCGGCCGGTCCACGCGTGGCTGCTGCCCTGCAGGCCGGCCGACAGGTTCAGCTCGTTGCGCTCGTCGATCTTCCAGTTCAGGCGCGGGAACACGACGCCGCCCCGGTAGGCGCCGCCGCCGTCGTAGTTCGAGACGCGCGCCTGGCCGACGCTACCGTCCGGCAGGGTGAGCTGGTCCGCTCCCGTCGAATGAAATTCGTTGTGGCCGGCGAACAGCGATCCGTTCACGAAATACGACAGATCGCCCACCTTCTCGCCCCAGGTGCCGCCCGCCGTGCCGCTGCGGGTCAACGTCGACCGGGCCGCGTTCAGGCGGAGGTCGCGCTGCGGTTTCGCGACGACCTTGCGCAGCACGATGTTGATGGTGCCGGCAATGGCCTGCATCGAATACTCGGCGCTGGCCGCACGAATCACTTCGATGCGCTCGATCTGGTCCGGCGTCAGCGCATCCATGGAAAAGCCCGGCGGCGGGCGGTCGCCATTGACGAGGATTTGCGTATAGCCGTTGCCCAGGCCACGCATGCGGATCGATCTATCCGCGACGGTCACGCCCGGTGCCCGCTTGAGCACGTCGAAGATATTGTCGTCGCCGTATTTACGGATCTCTTCCGCACTCAACACGGTCTTGCTGGCCGTGTCGTCGCGGCGCGGGTCGTAGTCGCTGGCGGCGGCCTTCACTTCCACGCGCTGGATGGTCTTGTCGACCGCGAGGGTCTCGGTCTTGTCCTGCGTAGGGATGCCCATGTCGGCGGGACCGGCCTGAGGGATAGCGGCGGCGAACACGGCGCCGGGGCACAGCAAGACGGCGGCGAGGGCGAGGCGAAGGGGAGTCGGTTGCATGTCAAAGGTGGATGATTGCGTCAATACGCGGGATCGTGGCAGACACACCGCCTATTTGTTCGAACAACTAACCAATTATGCTAAACGGAAACGCGGCGTTTGTCACTTGCATATCGCATGTGGCGCCCTGCCCTCGCATGCTCTTGATTTAGCGAAATATGCGTTCCGTCAAGATATAATCAGCCGGCCATGCTGATGCGCCGCCTTTATCTGCTCCTGCTTGCCCTGATGCTGTTTGCGGCAGGCGCCGCC
>Ga0207654_10001303_pt1 | contig 13298 bp, 13 predicted proteins | sample KBSC64metaG_FD_184355 | JGI IMG/M metagenome (GOLD analysis project Ga0207654, IMG submission 184355) | Corn rhizosphere microbial communities from Kellogg Biological Station, Michigan, USA - KBS C6-4 metaG (SPAdes) (version 2) | ecosystem: Host-associated > Plants > Roots > Rhizosphere > Soil...
CGAGCGACACCTCCTCTTGTGCGCGATCAAGCTTCTGTAATCCCGCGAACACTTCGGTGGTGGCGACGGAGATCAGCGCCGTTCCGTGTCCGAGAATCACGGTGGCGAGGCTTAGCTTCAGGTCCACTTCGCGAAACAGCATCAGCAACGAGAGTCCGGTAATGATTCCGGGAAGAACCAGCGGCAACAGCACCAGGCGGCGAAAAATCCCCTTTCCGGGGAAGTTGGCGCGATCGAGCGCCAGCCCAGCGGGAATTCCAAGCGCCAGTGCGATGCCCACTGATGCGCCCGCCACTGTCAGGCTATTCAGCACGGAGGCCCAGATAGCTTCGTCCTGAAACAACATGCGATACCAGTTGAGGGTGAGATCGCGCGGAGGAAAGCCGCCCACACCTTGCCCGTTGAACGAGTACACGATCAGCACAACAATGGGCAGATACAAAAATGCGAAAACCAGCGCGGCGTAAATCGCCAATAGCTTGGGCGTTCGTGGCTCGGAGTTCGCGGTCATGAATAGGCCCATTTTCTTTCCAGGCGCTCGGATACCCAAAGCAGAAGAACGACCAAAGCCAGCATGCAAAATGAAATGGCCGCTCCCAGCGGCCATTGATACGACGCGCCGAACAGGTTCACTACGATGTTCGAGATCATGATGCCGCTCGAACCGCCAAGCAGCAGCGGCGCCAGAAAATCTCCGAAGCTGAGCACAAAAGCGAAAGTCGCGCCCGCCAGAACTCCCGGCACCGACAACGGAAGAATTACGCGGCGGAATGTCTCCACCCGCGATGCTCCCAGATCATGCGAAGCCTCGGCCAGATTTCGAGGAATGTGTTCAAGCGACGCGAAGATGGGCAGAAATGTGAATGGCGTATAGATATGTGTGAGCGTCAGCACTACGGCGAATGGGCTATAGAGCAGAAACTCCAGCGGATGATGAGTGAGATGAAAATATTGTAGAACCGTATTTAATACTCCATCAGTGCCGAGAATGGTTTTCCACGCGTAAGCTCGTACCAGGTAGCTGACCCACAGCGGAATGATTACCAGCTGGTACAGCAGGTTCTTTTTTCCTCCAGAATGAAAGCTCAGCAGGTAGGCCACCGGGTATCCGAGCAACAGAGACAACAACGTCACCCGCGCAGCGATCCAGGCAGAACGGAGCAGCGTCTGGTGGTAAACCGGCTTCGATAGCAGCTCGCCGTAGTTGGCGAAACTCCAGGAATGGACGATCGTTTGGGATTCCGAAACCGACCAGAAGCTGTAGGCGAACATCAGCGCGTACGGAACCAGCAGAAATATGGCGCCCCAAAGGACTGGCGGAAGCGAAACCGTGACCTTGTAGGCGCGCGAGAACATAGTTATTCCTTCGGCCCTCGTACCGGAACTGCGTCGCCAGCATCGAATTCGAGTTCAACGTCTCCCCGCAACCTTCCACGATCAGCAGTGCGTACGGTCAGGATCTGCGAATCGCCAACCTGGACCCGCACCAATTCGCTTGCGCCATGAAATGCATGATCGAGGACGCGCGCGCGAAAACGGGCGACACTAACCGCGTCCGAGCCCTGTGCTCGCCGGATGCATTCCGGTCGCAGCGAAAACGTAGCCCTCCCATCTGGCAGCTGCACCATCCAGCTGAGCCCTCCGGCTCGCGCAACGCTATTGCGGATTTCTGCTTCGAGCAAATTGGTGTGCCCGATGAACTGCGCGGCGTAGGCCGTTGCTGGACGGCTGTAGATCTCATCAGGCGGTGCAACCTGTTCCAGTTCGCCGGCGTGCAACAGCGCAATGCGGTCGCTCATCACCATGGCTTCTTCCTGATCGTGAGTCACGAAAATGAAGGTAATGCCAACCTCGCGCTGTAAGGTTTTCAATTCAATCTGCATCTGGCGGCGCAGATTCGCGTCGAGCGCGGAAAGCGGTTCGTCCAACAGCAATAGCTTCGGCCGGTTCACCAGCGCGCGGGCCAGTGCGATCCGTTGCTGCTGTCCACCGCTGATTTTTGAGGGTTTATATTTCGCAAAGCCCTCCATACGCACCTTGGCCAATGCTTCTCCGACTCGCGTTCTGATCTCTTCCGCAGGAAGCTTCGCCACCCGCGGCCCGTACGCCACGTTTTCTTCAACGGTTAAATGCGGAAAGAGCGCATAGCTCTGAAAAACTGTATTGACGCGCCGTCTGTATGGCGGCAGGGGGTCAAGCCGCCCGCCACTCATCCATACTTCGCCGGAAGTCGCCTGCTCGAATCCGGCAATGATGCGCAAGAGCGTTGTTTTGCCCGATCCGCTTTCGCCGAGGATAGTGAGAAATTCCCCTTCGGCAACATCCAGGGAAATGCCGTGAAGGACCGTGTGTTTGCCGAAGGTTTTGGCGATGGAGCGGATGGAGAGGAGAGTCGAGTCTTGGTTTCGCCCGGGCAAGGACGCCCGTGCCTCCAACTCTGCGGCCTGGGGTTCGTTACCCATGCGACTGTGGCTACTGCGCCGCCTTCACTTCGTTCCAGATTTCGTTGTATTGGGCGCGGCGTGGCACATTCTGCCAGAAGTAAATTCGCTTCTGATATTCGTCCACGTTGTCGAGGTGGAGGTATTTCTGCTGCTCTGCGGTCATGAATTGCGCCGCCTGCGGATTGGCAGGCGCGTAGCCGGTAACATCGGTGACTTTCTTCTGCGTTTGAGCTTCGATCATATATTCCAGAAATTTGTAGGAGAGGTCTTTGTTCTCGCTTCCGGCGGTAATCATCAAATGGTCGATCCAGCCGGTGGTGTTTTCTCTGGGGATGGTTTCGCCGACTGGAAATTTTGCCGCGCGCAATTGATTCGTCATCAAAGGCCAGCCCATGGCGGCAACCACTTCGTGACTTTCAAAAAGGTTCGTGAGCTCGCCGCCAGTTGACCATATCTTGCGGATATTCGGCTTCAGCGCAAGCAGCTTGTTCTTCACCGCTTCAAGTTCGCTATCGCTGAGGTTATACAGGTGATCGGGATCGGGCTTATCGTAGCCGAGCACCTGTGCCGCCATGTACAGGGTCGAGAGATCGTCCCACACCGAAATCTTGCCGCGAAGTTTCGGGTCCCACATGACAATCCAACTGTCGGGCGGCTTCACCAAAGCAGTCGTGTCATAAAGCAGTGGATTGGGTCCCCACATGAATGGCACGCCATAGACTTTACCGTTCACTCGCACCAGTGGCATCGCGCGTAACTTTGACGAAAGCTGCTCATAGCTCGGCAGCTTCGATAGGTCGAGCGGCATAGCCAGATTTGCCTGTGAAATCATCGTGGCCACATCACTCGACGGCGAGATCACGTCGTAGTTTCCGGCGCTACCGCCGCGGAGTTTCGCCACCAGTTCATCGCTCGATCCCATGTAAGAAGCGGAGACTTTGCAGTGGTTCTGCCCTTCGAACGCCTTCACGAATGACGGATCGGCGTAGCCTTCCCATACCAGCAGGTTGAGCGTGGGCGTTTTCTTTCCGCACGACGCGCCGAATGCCGCAAGGCAAATGGCCAATATCAGATGAGGTTTTTTCATGGCAAAACCTTGCGGGATTATAGCAAGGTTGTAGCTGAAGCCGGCCTATCGCTTCAGGATAGAATCTGGGCACGTATTCCAGGGGAAGCCATGGAACGTGAATACCCACAGCAGCCGCTCGTCGGTGTTGGCGCAATCATCATTGCGGACGGCCGGGTCGCGTTGATTAAGCGAGCAAAGGCGCCGCTGCTCGGCGAATGGTCTATTCCCGGCGGCATGCTGGAACTTGGCGAAACCCTCCGCCAAGGCGCCGAACGTGAAGCCGTAGAAGAAACAGGATTGGTTGTGCGTGCGACTGAATTGCTTGGAGTCTTCGAACGTATCGTGCCCGATGCGGGGCAGCGCACGTCTTATCACTATGTTCTTGTTGATTTTCTTTGCGAGATTTTATCCGGAGAAATGCGTGCCGGCGGCGACGCCGCTGACGCCCGCTGGTTCACGGCTGAGCAAGTCTCCGGGTTGCCGCTTCCTGAAGATACGGTCAGCGTTATTCGTCTGGCCTTCACGAAGTCGGCGGCGTGATTTCCTGATCGGGTTCTGGTGTGGCATCTTCCCAAGTATGGTGGCACGTCTGACAAATCCAGCCGTTTCGCTGCATGGGAAGTGGGAAGCTGACAAAAAGGCTTCCATATGCTATCGGTTTGTATAATTCCTCAAAATTGATATCAAGCGACTGGCATCTCGGACAGCGAGGTTGCTGATAATCCGCTGCCCCTTCGAAATCGATCTGTTCTGGAATCGGCTCGTCCAGACTTCGACTCGCCGCAACGGCGTCTTCAGGATTTACCAAAAGCTTGATTCCGCCCAACAGATTGGACCATAGCCAATCCATGCGTACAGTGTTCTCGTCAGCCAGAAACGATTCCAGCCCTTCGGAATCCAGCTTGCCTTTGGCCAGCATAGCTTCCGGAAGGTCGCGAAATCGTCGCAGCATCACCAAATTTCTTTTGTCTGGAAATCCTGAGTGTGGCGGCGATTCTGGCTCGGGAACCTCCAGACCGCGTTGATCGAGCTCATCCTCCAGCGCATCCCACGCCGCATCGCTCAATGCCCAGGGCTGGGCCGAAAGCTTCAGCAGTTCGCCGTCTGTCATTTCCTGGTAGCGCGCGGCAAAGCCGCCCGGTTCTCCATTGCTTTCGTTCATCGCCAGAGATGATACGCGTGAATCAGGTCACGCACAAAAGATGGGCCATAGAAAAAGATTAGCCATAGAGATAGAACGGCCCGCAAGGTTTTAGCCTGCGGGCCGCCCGGTGGACTGTTTGGGTTTGACCATGAGGTGGTCACTCTGAGTATCCCCTGCGGGGACTCTCATCAGTAGCCACTTCGTCGAACTCCGGGTACCCGGCGCGACCTCACGCCGGGCGACTAAATCCAAACTCACCGGTCGAGTTGCGAAGCACTCAGAGCAACCGCCCTAAGTCTCAGCCACCTCACCTGGTCTATGGATACATCTACTGCCACTATCAGAACTTGTCATCCGACCACCTCCTTTCCGGTGTGGTTAGAGAATAGTACACGTCGAACTCACGATCAAGAGGCTCGAGACGGCTCAGGTACCTGCGAGTTCAGCGACCCCCAAAACCGTGAATAATGGGCAGTGGTTCATCTACATAAGAAACTTAGGAAGGCACCCATCATGCCCCCATTTAATGACACCTGCTCGCTATTTAATTACACCCCGCTCGCTCGCCTCAATAAACCGGATCAGCATCTCCACATCTTCGCCGTGGTCCGGCTCCGACTTTAACTTTTCCAGCGCCTGCGAGGTGTTCAGCTTCGACGCTAGCAGAACTTTATAGGCATGGTGGATCTTGCGGATGCGGTCTTTGGTGAAACCGCGGCGCTCGAGGCCGGTGGCGTTCAGTCCGTAAGCGTGAGTGTCGCGGGCGGCAACTGTCTTTGAAAAGGGAAGCACGTCGCGGGTGATGGTGGTGCCGCCGCCGATAAACGAATGCGCACCGATGCGAACAAAATGGTGCACCGGGCAAAGCGCGCCCACCGTGGCCCATTCTTCGACGATCACGTGTCCGCCCAAGGTTGCGGCGTTGGCGAGGATGACGTGGTCGCCGATGACGCAGTCATGGGCAACGTGGGAATAGGCCATGATCAACGTGTGATTACCGATGCAGGTCAGGCCCCCGCCCTTAGCCGTGCCGCGATTGATGGTGACAAATTCGCGGATGGTATTGTCATCCCCGATCTCGAGGCGCGTGGGCTCGCCCTTGTAGCTCAAGTCTTGGGGGGCGAGTCCGATGGAAGAAAACGGGAAGAAGCGGTTGCGCGCACCGATCTTCGACGGGCCTTCGATGGCGACATGCGAGATCAGTTCGCAGCCTTCGCCGAGCTCGACGTTTGCTCCCACAGTGCAGTAGGGGCCGATTTTGCAGGATGGGTGAATTTTCGCAGCGGGATCGATGATGGCGGTGGGATGGACAGTCATCGGAAATTTCAAGAGCATTTACCGCCGAGATCCCCGAGAAAAACAACAATGCGAGCTCAAGATCATAAAACCCATTGCTATCTCGGCGTACTCGGCGATCTCAGCGGTTAAAGATCTTTGAACTCTGCATTGAGAAATCAACGCGAAAAGCTCTTCACCGCAAACCTCACAGAGAAAACTTTGAAACCCGACAGCTCATTCTTCCGGTGCGGCATTCGCCGAGCCGGAATCGCCCGCTCCGACGGCCTTCGGGACCAGTTGACAGGTCACAATGGCCTCGGCAACTTTTTTCGAATCCACGTAGGCGATGCCCTCCATGCGTACGGCGTTCCGTCCGCCGCCTTCGCGCCAGGCTTTTACTTCAACTTCAATGCGCAACTGATCTCCGGGAACAACTGGACGCCGGAAGCGGGCCCGCTCGATGCCGGTAAACACCATCAGCTTATTTTCGCGATCGGGAATTTCCGTCAGCAGCAGCGCGCCGCCAGCCTGCGCGATGGCTTCAATGATCAGCACGCCAGGCATGATTGGAACTCCGGGAAAATGCCCCTGAAAAAATGGCTCGTTGAAGGTCACGTTCTTGATCGCCACCACCCGTTGCCGCCGTGTTAAATCGACCACGCGGTCAATCAGCAAGAACGGATAGCGGTGCGGCAGGATTGCGAGAATGTCCTGGATATCGAGCTTGATGTGTTCGCCCGTGGCCTGCTCATTGATCGTTTCAGTGATTTCGCTCATGCGGGTGCCGTAGCGCGAAGATTATACTTTATCGTCTCACGCCCGGCGGGTGGCCGAGGTCTGCGCACTGCCGCTTCTGGGATGAACTGGTTAATTTGTTCGGGCTGCCCTTCTCGCCAATCTATGCCCTGAACTCTACAATTTGAAGTTATGACGTCGAATTTTATCCAGTCCCTGCCAAAGGCAGAGCTGCACCTGCATCTCGAAGGTTCGGTCAGTCCCGAGACGTTGGTCGAACTTCGTCGGCGGCATGGTAAAGAAAGCACAGTCGCTCAGACCCAAGCGATTTATCAGTATGAAGACTTCACCGGATTTCTGATGGCTTTCAAGACGTTGACTGAAGACTTGCAAACAGCGGATGACTACGAACTGATTACGTATCGCCTGATGGAGCAGCTCAGAGCGCAGAACGTGCTGCACTCGGAAGTCTACGTTTCTGTAGGCGTCTGCCTGTGGCACAAGCAGGATTTCAATGCCATTTTCGAGGGTCTTGAGCGCGGGCGTGACCGCGGCCACAAAGATTTTGGCGTCTCATTATTCTGGATCTTTGACGCCGTCCGCCAGTTCGGAGCGGAAGCGGCGCAGACCGTTTTCGAACTCGCCGCCAAGCATCGCGATCGCAACGTCGTTGGGGCCGGCATCGGAGGTGACGAGATTAAGGCGCCGGCGGAATTGTTTCGCGAACAGTACGCCTATGCCGCTGCTCAGGGTCTGCGATTGACTTGCCACGCGGGCGAGAACGCCGGGCCGGAATCAATCTGGGGAGCGCTGAACCTTGGCGCGGAGAGAATCGGCCATGGGCTTACCGGCGCTCAGGATCCGGAACTGATCGAAGAACTGGCACAGCGGCAGGTTCCCATCGAAATCTGCCTGACCAGCAACATCAAGACTCGCTGCTGTCTTCAAATACGAGATCATCCCGTCCGTAGTTATTTCGACCATGGACTGATGATCACGCTCAACTCCGACGACCCGGCGATGTTCGGGACCTCTCTTAATCACGAGTACGAATTGGCGCAGTCGGAATTCGGCTTCACCGACGAACACCTACGCGAAATCGCGCGTAACTCGTTTGAGGCCTCATTTCTGCCGGCGGAGAAGAAAGTGGAATTTCTGAATTTGTTGGATTCAGTGCCGACCCGATAACTTCTCCTCCTCGGATTCACGCGGAGCAACACGGATTGTCGAACGGAGGCCTGCTTTCTTGTCGGAAGGCATGTTGATCGCATTCAGAGATTTCGATCGGTGTTTATCTGCGTGGATACGAGGAAGATGCAGTCGGGTCGCCGTTCGCACGCGCATTTTCCCCGTACACTGTTCAGAATGACGGACTTAGGCTTTCTTGTGGTTTAATAGTTAGAAGCCAGAATGCCGTCTTCCCGAGCCAAACTCCGCCGAGCCAAGGTTGCGCTTTCGCGCGGCATTCACGGATGGAGCAAAATCGCGTGGGGGTTCCTCGCGACCGACCATCCGCTGCTCGCCCACCTGATCCCGATGCGCCGCTGCAATCTTGCCTGCAAGTATTGCAATGAGTACGACGACTTCTCGAAGCCGGTGCCGCTCGAGTTGATGTTCAAGCGGGTGGACAAACTGGGCGACTTGGGGACGTCGGTGGTGACGATCAGCGGCGGCGAACCGCTGCTGCACCCGGAACTCGATCAGATCATCGGACGCATTCGGAAGAACGGCATTGTCGCCGGGATGATCACAAACGGATACCTGCTGATGCCGGACCGCATCGAGCGGTTGAACCAAGCGGGCCTCGAGTGGCTGCAGATTTCGATCGATAACGTGAATCCGGACGACGTCTCCAAAAAGAGCCTGAAAGTCCTCGACAAGAAGCTCCAGATGCTGGCCGAGTACGCCGACTTCCACGTGAACATAAATTCGGTGGTCGGCGGTGGCGTGCACAATCCGCAGGACGCATTGACCATCGGCCGGCGGGCGCTCGAACTGGGATTCAGTTCGACGATTGGAATCATCCATGACGGTGACGGCCAATTGCAGCCGCTGGGGGACGAAGAGCGCCGCGTTTATCACGAGATGAAGAATCTTGAAAGGCGCAGCTTCAGCCGCATCAATTCATTCCAGGACAACATTGCTCTGGGCAAGCCGAACCAGTGGCGTTGCCGCGCCGGCGCGCGCTATTTGTACATCTGTGAAGACGGGCTCGTGCATTATTGCTCGCAACAGCGCGGCTACCCGGGGATCCCGCTGGAGAAGTACACCATTGACGACATCCGCCGTGAATATCTGACGGAAAAATCCTGCGCGCCGCACTGCACGGTTTCGTGCGTCCATCAGGTTTCTATCTTCGACGCCTGGCGCGCACCCCAAAGGCCCGCACCAGCTGGCGATTCTACACAGTCGCGGTCGAGTGAATTAGTGCAGATTGAGTAGGCTGCCGCAGCGCGTTCCTCGTGGAAAAGTCGGGTATGGACGCGTGCAAAACGGTTAGCTCTGTTCGGGACGAAAAAGCCAACCTGGTAAGATCAAGCCGAACGCTGGGGAGATAAATACGAACTGCATTTCCCTTGGCGCGGCGGATGGCTCTTGCGACTCATCCGGATTTGCCCGGAATGAGAATGGGTTTGAATAACGAGATCACCGAAAGATCCCTCTGGTACTCAGGCCTTCCTCCTTGCGAAGCAGAGCCCCGACCATGTTTCATCAATTGCGCACACCTTGTAGTCCACCCAGCCAGCGCTGAGGCCGAATTCGCGGACCACGTTCTCGTTTAAATCACTTTTGACGCCAGACGCCTTCTTCGGCCAGGCAATCCAAAGCGCGGATTGTTTGGGTAGGGATTTTGCGAGCGGGCGGAAGTCGTGTGCGAGTTCTGCTTGTGAGCCAGCGAACAATACAGCTATGCGCGCCGCCGACGGATCATCAACAATTTCCGCGCCCTCCGGCAGTGGTTCCAGTTTCCTTTCAAAGCGCGCGGGCGCATTCCGCAGCAGGACTGAATATTCCTCGCGGATGCCGAGCTTTTTTGGCAACGGTGTGCCCGAGTAACCGGCGGTTTCTCCGTCAGCTCGGCTCATAAGGGATACATTGTAGCTGCCACCCAAAAATCCGAACGACCACATCCCGAACTGGCCAACTAAGAACCTGATGCCTCGCATCATTCCTTTGACAATCCGGCAACTGCAATTTCTGATATTCTCATCCGTTTTATTCCGAGGTGGACTGTGGAGAAGCGCGGCGCTAAATATCATCGTGAGCGCCTGGGCGAGGCCCTGCGGGAAGAAATCGAAACACTGGTGGAGGGCGAGCTCCGAGATCCACGCATCGGGCTGGTTAGCGTAACCGCGGTTGAATTGGCAGAGGACTCGCGCTCGGCGCGAATACTCGTGGTGGTGCAAGGTGGTGAAGAAGAATGGCAGAGCAGCCTGGAAGGGCTGAGTGCGGCATCGGGATACATCCGCCATGAAGTCGCCGACCGGCTGCACCTGCGGCGAGCTCCTGAGTTGGTGTTTTTGTTGGACCGTTCGGAGGACTACAAAGCCCGGGTTGACGAATTGCTGAAGCGCACAAAAAAAAAGAAGTGACACAATGTTGAACCAGGTTTTAACCGAGATCGATCGCCGCGAGCGGTTCGTGGTGACTTCGCACGCGCGTCCAGATGGTGACGCGGTGGGCTCGGCGCTTGCCGGCTGCGAGATTCTGCGCCAGATGGGCAAACACGCCGACATTGTTTTGCGCGATGGTGTTCCACGCGTGTACCTGCAATTGCCATTCACTGAGCGCGTCACCCATGCGGACGTCGTGGAAGGCGACTACGATGCCGCCATTCTGCTGGAATGCGACAACATTCAGCGGACTCGGCTTCAGGGACTCGAGGGAAAGTTCCTTATCAATATCGACCATCACCGCAGCGGACGCAATTTCGGTCACGTGAACTGGATTGATCCGAAAGCGGTGGCCACCGCTGAACTTGTGTACAAACTGGCAAAAGCCGCGGGCGTGAAAATTACGCCGGAGATTGCGACGTGTCTTTACACCGCTGTACTGACGGATACTGGCGCGTTCATGTTTGACGGGACCAGCGAGCATACGTTTGAGTTGGCGCGCGAGCTGGTGCTGGCCGGGGCCGATCCGGTGCGGTGCGCGCAGCATATTTATTTCGGACACTCGACCGCCAAGATGCGGCTGCTGGGAGCAGCGCTTTCTGCCTTGCAGCGCGAAGGGCCACTGGCATGGATCTGGGTCACGCAGGAGCAGATGGAGCGGGCCGGCGCAAAAGAAGAAGACTGCGAAGGATTGGTCAATTATGCGCTTTCAATCGGCGAAGTCGAAGTTGCGGTTTTTTTTCGTGAATTGCCGGATGGCCGCTTCCGCATAAGTTTGCGCAGCAAAGGGAAGCTGGATGTTGCGCAAATTGCCGAGCAATGTGGCGGCGGGGGTCACACCTGCGCCAGCGGATGCTCGGTGGACGGGCCGCTGCACGCGGCAGTTGAAAGCGTGCTCGGTGAAATCAGGTTGCAGATGAAAACCAGTTGCTAGTGGTTAGCCGCTCCTCAAACAAGTATCATGCCTTAGCCTGGTGACCTAGCTTTAAGTGCGGAAACAAACGCGATGAAGCTGTACTCATTCCGAGCGGCATTACCTTGCAACTAGCCACTCATTACTGACCACTAACACTTGAACTACCGTCTCCGCATCCCGGACTGGATTCTTCTTCTCGCCTGCTGTGCGTTCTTCTTTTTCTGGCAGCTGTCCGCATTTGGGCTCCTCGGCGCGGACGAGCCGCGCTACGCTCAGGTCGCTCGCGAAATGCTGGAGCGTGGGGACTGGATCACGCCCACTCTCGGCGGAGAGCCGTGGTTGGAAAAGCCACCGCTTTACTACTGGCAAGCCATGGCCGCTTACAAGATTTTTGGTGTGAGTGACTGGGCAGCGCGTCTTCCATCGGCCATCGATGCGACTGCGATGGCATTTGCGGTTTACTGGTTTCTAAGACGTTTCCGGCCGGGCTTCACGCTGGACGGTGCGCTCGCCGTGACGTGTTCGGCTGCTATCGTCGGTTTCGCGCGTGCAGCCTCGACCGACATGCCTCTTGCGGCAACGTTCACGATCGCCATGATGTTCTGGTTCGCATGGTTTGAGAGCGGCAGTCGCGCCTTCCTTGCCGGCTCTTATGTCTTCCTTGGACTTGCGATGTTGGCGAAGGGTCCGGTCGCGCCATTTCTTGCGCTCGCGATTGTGGGAATTTTTGCGGTCACGCAACTAGGCTGGAAAATCATATGGAAGAGTTTATGGGTTCCGGGGACTCTTCTCGCCTGCCTCGTCGCGCTGCCGTGGTATGTGCTGGTGCAGATCAGGAATCCGCAGTTCTTTCGCGTTTTTATTCTGGAGCACAACCTCGCCCGCTTCGGGACCAATATCTTTCATCACCCGGAGCCCTTCTGGTATTACGTTCCGGTCACGTTGCTCGGCTGGCTGCCGTGGGTGGCGTTCGTGGTTGCCAGCCTGGTTTGGGCGGCCCGAAAGTTGCGCCGGCAAGACGCTGACGTTCTGAACATCTTTCTGCTGATCTGGATGGTAGTTGTTGTTGCCTTCTTTTCCATTTCACAATCGAAGCTGCCGGGGTATATTTTGCCGGCGATCCCTCCTGGTATTCTGCTGCTGGCGAACTACTTGCGCGAGAAGGTTCTTGGCAGACCGCATCCCGTTCTCGTGGTTCTCCATGCGGGTTCCTCCGCCTTGATCGTTTTTGCGGCTCTGGTTTTGCGATACACGCTCCTGCAAAACCGGTTCATCTGGAGTGCTGCGGTTACGGCTCCTTTAGTCGCGGCCATTGTTGTAGCTGCTGTGATTGTCGTCTTCCTGTTCAAGACGGGCTTCGCGGGATTGCGGATGACAACTTTAGTGCCGGCCGTGGTTGCGCTCACAGTTGCGCTTCGCTTTGGCGCACAGCCTCTGAACGACCAACTTTCGGCGCGTGCGGTGTCAGACGCCCTGGCGCAGGTTTCACCTCGCAATTTGCCAGTTGCCGTGGTGCTGGTCTCCCGTGAACTTGAATTCGGATTGCAGTTCTATCGCGATCAGCCGATTCCGCGTTTTGAACTTGGTCAGGCGCCGGTTGGCGAACACTTGGTTGTCGCACGTGCCGGCTTCCAAAAGGCCTTCGCTCGTGATGTGCCCGGGCGAAAAATCATGCAACTGGGAGGATTTCCCGAGCAGAAGGTTGAATTCTTTTATGTATCGGCGCGCTAGGCTCATCGCCTGCCCGCAAGCGTGTTCTCCCTGGCCGCCCGATCGCTTTAAGCACTACGGGCAGCAAGGAACACGAATGAAATCCGAATGAAGTGTGAAGTTGGCTTAGCGTGTTCCCCGCGTTTGATTGCCGCAGTTCACAGCCACTACACTCAGTGGTTGCCGTCACGCTGAAGGGCACGGCACGCGCGTTTTTTCTGGAGCTGTGGTGGAAATACTCGATCTCAGGCACTTTACGTCCGCCGACCTGCGTCCATTGCTGGAGGACGAAATTCGGGTGTGGGCGGAGCTGCTGTGCTGGGATTACAGCGGTTCGGCGGAAATGATTCTCCGCTACATGGACGCCAAATTTTTACCGGGCTACGCC
>Ga0207654_10001305_pt1 | contig 13285 bp, 9 predicted proteins | sample KBSC64metaG_FD_184355 | JGI IMG/M metagenome (GOLD analysis project Ga0207654, IMG submission 184355) | Corn rhizosphere microbial communities from Kellogg Biological Station, Michigan, USA - KBS C6-4 metaG (SPAdes) (version 2) | ecosystem: Host-associated > Plants > Roots > Rhizosphere > Soil...
ATCAGCTCGGCGCGGCTGAGGCCCTCGCGGGCCTTGAGGAGGGCTATGGACGTGATCATGCGGTCATTCTTCTCGGCTTCGGGCGGCGCGCATGGCGTTAGAGGGTCTCACTTTTTCTATTGACTCTCACGACATGCGTTATAGCTCCTAACTGCGGCGACAGTAGTCAACGACAGCTCGATCGCAAGGAGTCCCGGCATGACGGAGCTGGACCGGCGCGCAGATCGAAGCAGACCCGGCGGCCGCGATCCGTTACCTGGCGCCGGGTCTGGACGCGTGGCCGGCCGACCTCAAGGCGCGCGCCGAAGGCCGGGCCTGCCACCACTGAGAGCGCGCCTACACGAGATCAGGCTGCTCCCACGCCTCGCCGAGCACGTGCTCGGCCAGGAACGCCCGCACGGTCTCGTACCAGAGCTTCGACTCCTGCGGCCGCAGGATCCAGTGGTTCTCGTCGGGGAAGTACAGGAACTTCGCCTCCTTGCCGCGCCGCTGGAGGTCCTGCCACTGCCACAGGGCGTTCGCGACCGGGACGCGGTAGTCCTTGTTGCCGTGGATGATCAGCAGCGGAGAGCTGACGTTGTCCGCGTACAGATGAGGTGACCAGCGCAGGGCGTGGTCGGGCTGCAGCATGACGTCGCCGTACGCCTGGCGGAAGAACCACGGAACGTCGGAGACCGTGCGCAGCTGCGCGTTCCAGACGCCGGCGTGCGAGATCAGGGCCTTGAAACGGTCCGTCTGCGTGGCGATCCAGTTCGTCAGATAGCCGCCGAACGAGCCGCCCATCGCGGCCGTGCGCGTGGCGTCGATGTCCGGGCGCTCGATCACCGCGTCGGTGGCGGCCATGATGTCGTGGAACGGCAGGCCGCTGCCCTCGCCCTTGCCGCGATCGATGAACGCCTGGCCGTAGCCCGTGGACAGCGAGTAGTCCGGCAGTAGGACCGCATAGCCGCGCTGCACCATCACCCACGGGTTGGCGCGCCAGCTCCAGGAGTTGCTGCTCATCAGGGGCCCACCGTGGATCCACACGATCAGCGGCGCGGGGCCCTCGGCGCCCGCCGGCAGCACCAGCCGGGAGTGGATGACCGCGCCGTCCTCGGCGGTCGCCGTGACCTCCTCGACCCAGCCCGGCAGCTTCAGCGTGTCGCCCGGCGCCGACAGCAGGACCGGATCCTGGTCCTCCGTAACGGTGTCCAGCCGGACCGGACGCGGCGTGGCGTCCGTCGCGCTGCGGATCGCGAACAGGGTCAGGCCGTCGGGGGAGACCTTCAGACCGCTGTACGCGGCACGGTCCCCGGTGAGCCGCGTGACCTCGCCGGTCGCCACGTCCACCTTGAACACCGGTGCGCGGCCCAGCTGGTCGGCGGTGAAGTAGAGGGCTGAGGAGTCCGGAGCCCACACCAGGCCCTGCGGCCACAGGTCCAGGTGCTCGGCCAGCGCCCGGGCCTCGCCGCCGGCCAGCGGCCGCAGGTGGATGGTCGGCTTTCCGGCCGCGTCGAACGTGTCGCTGGCGCTGCGCAGGTACGCGACGGTGCCATCGTCGGGGGAGATGGCCGGCCCCGAGTGTTCGTGCCCTGGATCGCCGGCGAACAGGGTCGTGGTCCCGGACTCGACGTCGACCAGCCGGAGTTCCAAGACGTGCTCGCTGTTGGCGAGCTCGGTGAGGACGCAGTACACGACCTTCGAGCCGTCGGAGTTCACCGCGAACGAATCCACCAGCGGCCCGAGGTCGCCGGTCACGTCGCGCAGCTCCAGCTTTCCTTCGCCGACGGCGGAGCCGTCGGCGCCGTCCTTTCCGGTTGTTCCCGGCGCCTCGGCGACGAACAACCGCGTCCCATCCGGACCGAGCTGCGAGTCCCACTCCCGGATCCGCGCCCGGGTGTGCAGCGTCGCGGTGACGTCCGCGTCCTTGCGGGCCTTGCGGCGCGCGGCGTCGTCCTCGAGATCCTTCGCCTCGGCCATGACCCGCGCGGTCAGCACGATCCGGCCGGTCTTCTTCGCGACCGCGACGCTGCCGATCCCGGCCGGCGGTGCGGCGAGCAGCCGGGCCTCGCCGCCGCGCGCCGACAGCATCCACAAACCGTTGCCGTTGCTGTCGTCGCTGTCCTTGGCGGCGTCGGGGTCGGCGCGCTTGGCGGCGAACAGCAGCGAGCCGTCCGGCAGGAAGGCCGGGGACGACTCACCGGCCGCCGACCGGGTCAGCCGGAACGGCGCGCCGCCGTTCTGGTCGACCTCCCAGACCGAGGAGACGTACTTCTTGCCGTCCGGCGAGAGGTGCTGCACCCCGACGGCCAACCGGCTTCCATCCGGGGCGAGCGCTAGGCCGCCGACCCGCGGGATCGCTATGAATTTCGCCAGGTCGTCGAAGGGGCTGTGCTCATCCAGGGGGCTGTGGTCATCGGCGGGAACGGTCTCAGGATCTGTGATGTGGTCAGTCACCCGGGAACAGTAGCCCCGAGGCCGCTCGGCGGGCACTCGAGAAAACCTCATGACAACACGTCAGGCCGGCGGCGACCATGAACGCACGATGCAGTCCGCAACCACCGTCACCCCGTCCCAGCTGCCTTCTCTGCTGCTGGCCACCGCGACCGTCCGCCCCGTCTTCCTGTGGGGCGCGCCCGGCATCGGCAAGTCCTCGCTGGTGCGAGCCTTCGCCGACAGCCTCGCCCTGCCGTGTGTCTCGCTGCTGGGCACCCAACTCGCCCCCGAAGACCTCATCGGCGTTCCGCAGATCACCCCGGAGGGCCGCAGCAAGTTCTGCCCGCCGGAGCTGATCGCCCGCGACGAGCCGTACTGCCTGTTCCTCGACGAGCTCAACGCCGCCTCGCCCGACGTGCAGAAGGCCTTCTACAGCCTCATCCTCGACCGGCGGATCGGCTCCTACGAGCTCCCGGCGGGTTCCATCGTCATCGGCGCCGGCAACCGCGCGACGGACAACGCGCTGGCGCGGCCGATGGCCAGTGCGCTGGTCAACCGGCTGATCCACGTGCACCTGCGGGCCTCGGCGGCCGACTGGTTCGAGTGGGCCGGGGCGAACAACGTGCATCCGTGGGTGCTGGACTACCTCACCGACCGGCCGGACCAGCTGTGGTCGCAGGCGCCCAAGACCGAGGAGCCGTTCTCGACCCCGCGTTCCTGGCACATGCTTTCCGACGCGCTGCACTCCTGGGGCGAGGCGCCCGACGAGGAGATGCTCAAGGTTCTCGCCTCCGGCACGCTGACGCCTTCGCACGCCGCGGGGTTCTGCGGCTGGGTGAAGATCGTGCGGAACTCGTACGGCTTCGAGGCGATCCTGAAGGGCGACGCGTCGTGGCCGCGCCGGCCGCAGGACCGCGACCTGCTGTACTACCTGGCCGAGGCGTTCCGGGCGCGGCTGGTGAAGGAGTTGCCTGCGGAGAAGAACCAGGGCTCGAACGCGGGACGCCAGCTGGCCTTCCGGGCCAAGACGCTGCTCGTCGAGCTCGCGGAGATCTCGCTGGAGATCGCGCAGACCGTGCTCGCCGACGACGAGGACGGCGTGCCGCTGCTGCCGACGTGGTTCCTGGTCGAGGCGGCGCGCGATCTGCCTCGGCTCGTCGCGGCGCGGCAGTAGGCAGAAGGCGGAAGGCAGCAGGCCGATGGGCAAGCCGAAGAAGAAGATTCCGGATCCCACGCTCCCCGACTTCGAGGCGGGGATGGCTTTGCTGTCCTCGCATCCGGCCTTCGCCCACCTGCGCGTCGGCTCGGTCTGCCGTGCTCCGCAGTGTCCGCATGCGCCGGAGCGTGGCTACTGCGTCGTCGACTCCAACGGGACGGTGCACGTGTCCCGCTCCCAGCGAGCCACGCCGGAAGAGTGGGCCTGGGCCGTCGCGCACGCGCAGCTGCATCTGGGCTTCGGGCACGTCCCGGCCGACACCGCGGGCGACCGTCCGCAGCCGGATGCCGTGGAGGTCGCGGCGCGCTGCGCGGTCGTGAACCGGTTCCTGGACTCGCTCAAGATCGGTGCGCCGCTGCCGCCGGAGCTGGTCGAGACCAGCGGCTCGGACGAGGAAGCGCTGATCGACCGGTGGCGCCGGCTCGGCGTGCCGCCGGCCTTCGCCGACCCCGAGCTGACCGGTACCGCGGGGCCCGAGCCGGACCAGGTTCTCGTCGCGTACACCGAGAGCTGGCGTACGGCTGACGGCAAGGTGCCGGACTGGCGGGCCGGCTTCGCGCGGTCGCTGTCCCGGGCCGTGACGGCCGCTGTGGACGTCGCCGGCGGCGGCCGCGAGAGCATGAGCCACGGCGCGCGGCGCAAGAAGCCGTGGGAGCTGGCGCTGAGCTGGTTCGTGGCGTCGTACCCGCTGCTCGGCGGGATCGCGGCCGGGCTGACGATCGTCTCCGACCTGGACACCGCGCAGGCCCACCAGATCTGGATCGCGGCGGTCGACGCCGCGATCGGTGAGGTGTACATCAACCCCCTGGCTACCCTCACCGAGGCCGAATGGCGTTTCGTACTGGCCCACGAGATGCTGCACGCCGCGCTGCGGCACGGCGACCGCGTCGGGGGCCGGGACCGTTTCCTGTGGAACGTCGCCGCGGACTACGTGATCAACGGCTGGCTGCTGGAGATGGAAGTCGGCGACATGCCGGACGGCTGCCTGTACGACCCGGACCTGGCCGGGCTGTCGGCCGAGGAGGTCTACGACCGCATCGCGCGGGACCTGCGCCGGATCCGCAAGCTGCGCACACTGCGGGGTGCGGGCGTCGGCGACGTGCTGCACGAGCCGCTGCCGCGCGGTGCCGACCAGCGGGGCGTCACAGACCTCGACGACTTCTACCGGCGCGCGTTGCTGACCGGCTTCTCCTACCACCGCGAGGGCGACCGCGGGTTCCTGCCGGCCGGTCTGAGCCAGGAGATCAAGGCCCTGGAACAGCCGCCGCCGAAGTGGGACGCGCAGCTGGCGCGGTGGTTCGACGAGTACCTGCCGCGGGTCGAGCCGGTCCGCAGCTACGCGCGGCCCTCGCGGCGTCAGTCATCGACCCCCGACATCCCTCGGCCGGGGCGGTACCAGCCCACCGAGCTGGTGCCGCGGGTGACGTTCGGCGTGGTGCTGGACACCTCGGCGTCGATGGACGTCCGGCAGCTCGGCAAGGCGCTCGGGGCGGTGGCCTCCTTCGCCGCGGCGCGGGATGTGCCGGCGGTGCGGGTCGTGTACTGCGACGCGGCGCCCAAGGACGCCGGATACCTCCCGGTCGAGGAGATCGGGCACCGGCTGCGGGTGTGGGGCCGGGGCGGGACGGTGCTCCAGCCCGGGGTCCGGCTGCTGGAGAAGGCGGCCGATTTCCCCGCCGACGCCCCGATTCTGATCATCACCGACGGGGACTGCGACGTGCTGACGGTGCGGCGGCGGCACGCGTATCTGGTGCCGGCCGGGCTGTCGCTGCCGTTCAAGCCGCACGGGCCGGTGTTCGGCTTCAAGTAGCGGTGCGGGTGCCGTCAACGGTGTCTTCGGGGCCTGCGCCGGACGGGTGATTCTCCCGCTGAGCTCCGTGATCGGACGGTGAACTGCCTGTTTCCGGCTCTGTACACCGCGATTACCCGTTGGTAACTTACTCCGAGTCAGATCTGTGATCCACTTCACCCGCCAAGGAGTGCCATGCGCAGAAGACCCGCTCGGCGTACCGCTGCCACCGCCGCCGCGGTGGCGCTCGCAGCCGCCGGCATCAGCGCCGCCACGGCCACCGCGTCCTCCGCCGCCTCGTCCGATTCGTTCTACAGCTACAGCGGTTCGGCGCCGCTGTCCTCGTACGCGCCCGGCACCGTCCTGAAGACGCGGACGTTGCAGTATCACGTCGTCGGCATCCCCACGCCGGTCACCGCGATCCAGATCCTGTACCGCACCACCGACGCGCAGGGGCGGGCCACCGCCGGGGTGACGTCGGTGATCCGGAGCATCACCGGGAACAGCGGCAAGGCCGTGTCCTACCAGTCCTTCTACGACTCGCTGAACCCGGCGGACAGCCCGTCGCGGGCCATCGCCGGCGACCTCACGCTGGGCGGTGTCATCCCCAACGCCGAGGCGCTGTTCGTCACGCCGCTCGTGCTGCAGGGGTACAACGTCGTCATCCCGGACACCGAGGGGCAGACCGCCGACTTCGCAGCCGGGCCCGAGTACGGCACCACCACGCTGGACTCGATCCGCGCGGCCACGAGCAGCGCGGCGGGGACCGGCATGAACGGCGCCACCAAGTTCGGGATGGAGGGCTACTCCGGCGGCGCGATCGCGACCGGCTGGGCCGCGGCGCTCGCCCCGTCGTACGCGCCCGAGGTCAACCGGAACCTGGTGGGCTTCGCCGAGGGCGGCCTGCTGGTGGATCCGGCGCACAACCTGAAGTACGTCGCGGGCTCGCTGGTGTGGTCCGGCGTCATCCCGATGGCGATCATCGGGGTCGCGCGCTCGTACGGGATCGACTTCAGCAAGTACCTGACGCCGTACGGCATGCAGGTCTACAACCAGCTGCAGGAGGGCTCGATCGTCAACGCCCTCGGGCAGTACCCGGGGCTGACGTGGCAGAAGATGGCCAAGCCGCAGTACGCGAACCCGGATTCGGTGCCGGAGTTCGTCGCCGCGGTCAACAAGATCAACCTCGGCTCGGCCGGCACTCCCACCATTCCCGGCTACATCGCGCAGGGCGACGGCGGCGTCCTGGAGGGGACCTTCTCGAACCCGCCGGGGATCGGCACCGGCGACGGCGTGATGGTCGCCGGCGACGTACGGGCGCTGGCGCGGCAGTACTGCGCGACCGGCGACGGCTCGATCAAGTACGACCAGTTCGACCTGCTGAGCCACACCGGCACCGCCGTGCCGTGGGCCCCGCTGGCGATCGCTTGGCTGAACGACCGGTTCGCGGGACGGACCGCGCCTTCGGACTGCGGGTCGATCGCGGCGGGGAACTCGCTGACGCCGGAACAGACGGTGCCGGCTTCCTGACTGCTTGTGGTGGGGTCGCGTCCCGCGAGTCGGTGTGCCGGCTCGTGGGACGCGGCGCTTTCCGCCCCGCGTTACGCTCCGCCCTGGTTCAGCCCGGCCAGGTACTCGTTGTAGGCGTTCAGCTCCGCGTCGTTGTTGCGGTCCGCGGCCCGGTCGCGCTGGATCGCCGCCCGGGTGTCGTCACGCCGCCACTGCATGAACAGCACCAGCAGGACCAGCACACTGGGGATCTCGGAGAAGGCCCACGCGATCGCGCCAGCCGCGTGCTCGTCCGACAGCGCGGTGCCGGACCAGCTGGCGGGGTGGTGCGTGAACACGGTCGTGGTGAGCGAGCTCGACATCATCACCGCGATGCCGAAGAAGGCGTGGAACGGCATGCCGCCGAACAGCTCCAGGATGCCCAGGACCGGGTTGGCGCGGCGGGGTCCGGGGTCGACGCCGAGGATCGGGTAGAAGAACAGCAGCCCGACGGCGAGGAAGTGGACCAGCATCAGGTCGTGCGTCCACCAGGTGCTCATCAGCGTCGAGAACAGCGAGGTGAAGTAGAGGCCGTACAGGCTGGCGACGAACACCGGGAGCGTGAACCACGGCGAGGTGATGACCTTCGCGAAGCGCGAGTGCAGGACGTGGACCAGCACTTCCCGAGCGCCGAGCCGGCCGTGCGGGGCGGCGGGCAGGGTGCGCAGGGCCAGCGTGATCGGGGCGCCGAGCAGGAGCAGGACCGGGCTCACCATCGAGAGCACCATGTGCTGGACCATGTGGACGCTCATCAGCTGCATCCCGTAGCCGCCGATGCCGGTCGCCGTCACCTCGACGATGGTGGCGATGCCGAGCAGGAAGGCCACGGTACGTCCGACCGGCCAGCGGTCGCCCCGCCGGTGCAGCCGCACCACCCCGAACACATAGAGCAGCGCCGCCAGCAGGCACACCAGCGGCTCCAGCGGGATCGGCTGCGGGTGCCAGGCCAGCAGCCGGCCCAGGCTGACCGGCGCCTCGGGCATCCATCCGGGTCCGCTCATCCCGTCGCCCATCGGCGTACTCCTCCGTGCTGCTCGAAACTGGTGAGAACCGGGGAGTGGCGGATTCCGGCCGTCGGCGGCCCGGTCGTGCCCCATGGTCGCACACCGCGGTTCGATCTCTGCGGCCGGTGTGTCCGGAGGCGCGTCGGTTGTCGTTAATGGGCTGGGGCTGTGCGCAGCCGGGGCACAGAACACTTGGCGACCACAAGCAGCGACTGGCGCCCACTGTGGTGCCCGGCTGTAAACCACAGCTCGACCGCATCCTCAGTGCCGAGCACCGCCATAACCGGGCACCGTCCTGAACCCCGGACCGATTCGGCCGAAATGGGCAAGGCCGAGGAAGACGACGCGCGTCGGCGATGCGATGATGTGTCCGCCATGGACCCCCGGAACGTCGCCCCGAACGCGCGGGCCGCTGTGTTCGCAGCGGTCTGCACACTGCTGGCGGTCGCGGCGCACCGGGTGATGTCGGGCACGGGGATTCCGCTCGCGGCGGAGGCGTTCGGCGCGGTGGCGGTCTTCTGCTTCGCGCGCATTGCTGCCGGGCTTGGCGAGCGGGGGCTGGCGACGATCGCGTTGCTGGTCGGCGGCTCGCAGGTCGGACTGCACCTGCTGTTCCATGCGGTTCAGACCTCGCCGATGCCGGGCGTGCCGGTGCCAGGGGTGCCGATGTCGGGAGCCCCCGGGTCGGGACTGGCATCGGTTGCAACACCGATGCCTGGTATGGGTGATATGTCGGGAATCCCGGGAGCCGGCACCGCCATGTCGTCCGCCCCCGCGCTACTCGGCACCACGACCGGTATGACGATCGCCCACGTCCTCGCCGCCGCCGTCGCCGCATGGTGGCTGCGCCGCGGCGAAGTCGCTCTGTTCGGCGCCGTCGAGCGCGCCCGCGTCGTCGTCGGCGCGTCGTGGCGGATGCTGGCGGGATGGGTCGCGGGGACGCCGCCGCTTCGGACTGCGTCGCGCCCGGTGTTCGCGGCGAGTCTCGACGTGCAGCGCCCGGCCGTGGCGTGGCTCTTGTTGTTCGCGGTGATCAGGAGAGGGCCGCCACCGGCCGGGTGTCGGTAACGGATCATCGGTGCCCGCCGGGTTTCGCGCGGGTGCCTAGGCGACTCCGCCATCTTCGTATGCACTCTGTGCGTACTCCGTGTGCTCTCTCTATCACCGTGGAGATACCTGCATGTCCAAGCTCTCTCGAGGCGCGGCGCTGGCCGGCACCGTCCTCATCCTCCTGGCCGTCGCCGGCCCGGCCTCCGCGCACGTCACCATCGGCCCGGACACCACCGCCAAGGGCGGCAGCGACGTCGAGCTGACCTTCCGCGTCCCCAACGAGGAGGCGCAGGCGACCACCACGCAGGTCGAGGTCGACTTCCCGACCGACAAGCCGATCACCGGCGTGCTGCCCGAGCCGGCGCCGGGCTGGACCGCGAAGGTGGACAACCTCACCCTCCCCACCCCGATCAAGACCGACGACGGCACGGTCACCCAGGTCGTCCAGCGGATCACCTGGAGCGGCGGCCAGCTCGCACCCGGGCAGTACCAGGGCTTCCGGGTGATGCTCGGACACCTGCCGGACGATGCGAACAGCCTCACGTTCAAGGCACTGCAGACCTACTCCAACGGCGACGTCGTCCGCTGGATCGACGTCCAGCAGCCCGGCCAGCCCGAGCCCGACCACCCCGCGCCGGTCCTGACGCTCACCGCGGCCGCACCCGACGGTACGCAGCCGGGCGCGCGGAGTTCCTCAGTCACGGCAACGGCTTCAGCTCCCGGATCGACCTCCGGATCGACCTCCGGGACGAACTCCACGACGACATCGACATCGACACCGGCCGCGTCCGCCGAGAGCAGCGACTCGACGGCGCGCGGACTCGGCATCGCCGGGATCGTGATCGGCGTCCTGGGCCTCGGGGCGGGCGCGTTCGGCATCATGGCGGCGCGGCGCAAGGGATCCGGTACGCCCGAATGATGCGCCGCCTCGCCTGCGTGGCCGCGGTGGTCGTCGCGGTGCTCCTCGCCGTGGCGCCCTCCGCGTCCGCGCACGCCACTGTCGTCTCGACGTCGCCGAGCGACGGCCAGGTCGTGGCCGCCGCGCCGACCGTGGTGTCGGTGCGCTTCGACGAACCGGTCCAGATGCAGTTCGGGGCGCTGCGGGTGTTCTCGCCGTCCGGGTCCCGCGTGGACGAGGGCGCTCCGTCGCACCCGGCGGGGCACGAGGACACCGTGCAGGTCGGCCTGGGCTCGAACCTGGGGCGCGGCACGTACACGGTCGCATGGCACGTGATCTCGGCCGACTCGCATCCGGTGTCGGGGGCGTTCACGTTCAGCGTCGGGGCCTCGTCGGTGACGTCGGTGTCTCAGGACACGCTGAACACGGCCGGGAGCAGGACCGTCGGGGTGCTGTACGGGATCGCCCGCGGACTCGCCTACGGCGGCTTCGCTCTCGCGGTCGGCGCGACCGGGTTCGTGCTGTGCTGTTGGCCGGCCGGGGCGCGGTCGCGGCGGGTCCGGGCGCTGATCGGCGCGGGGTGGGGGGCGTTGGTGGCCGCCAGCGTCGCCGTGCTCGGGTTGCAGGGTCCTTATGACGGCGGCTTCGGATTGAGCCGCGTCTTCGACACCTCGGTGCTGCATACGACGCTGGGAACCCGCTTGGGCACTGCGCTGGCGGTGCGGCTGGTTCTGCTGGGAGTGTTCGGTGCCGGGCTGGTGATCCTGCTGCCGAGGGTGGAGCGGGCTTCGGCCCGGCTGCGGATCATCGCCGGGTCCGTCGGCGCGGCGGTCGCGGCCGGGATGGCGGCGACGTGGGCGTCGGTGGACCACGCCGGGACCGGTTCGCAGGTCGCGCTCGCGTTGCCGCTCGACATCGTGCATGTGCTGGCGATGGGGACGTGGCTTGGTGGGCTGGCTGTGGTGGTCGCCGCTTTGTTGCGTCCGGCGGCGGCTGCGACCGGCGGAATCGGCGGGACCGGCGGGGCTGGTGTCGACCTGCCGGTGCTGGCGGCGGCGATACGGCGGTTCTCGACGATCGCAGCGTGCTGCATCGGCGCGCTGGTCATTACCGGGACGTACCAAGCGTGGCGTCAGGTCGGGACGCTGGGAGCTTTGACCGGGACCGTCTACGGCAAGCTGTTGCTCGTCAAGCTGCTCGGCGTCGGGCTCGTGATCGCGCTGGGCTACCTGGCCAGGGTGTGGATCGCGCACTACCTGAACGGTTCCGGGACGGCCGACTCGGTCGCGATCCGGCAGCTGCGGCGCTCGACGGCGCTGGAGGTGGTGCTCGCCTCCGGGGTGCTGGCCGTCACGGCGATGCTGGTGAACGCCCCGCCCGCGCGGACCGCTTTCGCGGCGCCGGTCTCGGCGACGGTCGCGTTCGACACCGGCGGCCCGAAGGGGAAGGGCAGCGTTCAGGTGTTCGTTTCGCCGGCGAAGGCGGGCAACGATCTGGTGCACATCGAGGTCGTCGACGCGTCGGGGCAGCCGGAGGTGGTGCCGCAGGTGACGGCGACGCTGTCGCTGCCCGATCGGCAACTCGGGCCGCTGCCGATCAGCCTGGACGGCGCGGGGACCGAGCACTACTACGCGACGACGGCGATTCCGTTGCCGGGAAGGTGGCAGCTGGCGGTGACGGTGCGGACCGACGAGATCGACGAGACGACGGTCATGGTGCCGATCACGATTCGCTGAGGCGCCGACCCCCTCCAGGATCCGGGCGTCGATCGAGGTCGGCATCCGGTTCGGGCTGACCACGGCCGAGTCTGAAGACGGTGGGCGGTATCGAGTCTCAGGCGATCCCGACCATCGCCGCCATGGCCAGCGTCATCACCAGCGCCCCGACGTGCGGCACGGTGACCAGCATCCGCGGCGCGCCGGCGCTCCTCCCGTCGGCGCCGCCGTGCCGGTGGTGCTGCCGGTGCCGCGTGTCGATCAGGCGTCGTCCGTGCACCACCGCGCAGAGCGCCAGCACCCCGGCGACGCTAAGCGGCACCCACGACGGCGGATGCGTGGGCGCCGCGAGCATGTAGGCCATGGCCGCCTGACCGGCACCGATCGCAGCGTTCTGGCAGCGGTGTTGCGTCGGACTGCGGTGCAGTGCGGCGCGTGCGAGGTAGGCCACGGCCAGAACCGCGTAGCAGCCGGCAGCCGCCTGCGATGTTCCGACCGAAACCCCAGGGAACACCATGAGGGTCATGCCCGCGCCCATCACCGCGTGCCCGGCATCGGCGGGCCGGTCCGTGTCCGGCAGGCGCGTCGGCGACAGCAGGCGCAGCAGGTGGACGATCGTCGCGCTCCAGAACAAGGCGATCTCGGCCAGTGCCAGCGCGCCCGAACCGCCTGCGGGGCCCATCGAGCCCATCGAGCCGATGGAGCCCATCGATCCCATCGATCCCATCGAGCCCATGTCCATCCCCGGCATTCCCCACCGCCGCCTTCCACGCGCGCCGCAGAATGACGGTTCCCCTCTATCGCCGACACCTGACACGCCCTCGGCTCGATACCGCCCCACGGAAGACCCTTCCCGACCGGCGACCGGGATAGTCCATGGCGAATGCGGCGAAATCGGCGAATGCTTCGCGACCAGGCGGGCACGCCGGGAGCATCGGTCGGCATGACAGGGCCCGGAATCGCCTCGTACGAGACAGTCAGGGCCCTGCGAACCCGCTTGCCGGTCCGGCGATCAGCGTCCCGAAGCCAGCGGTGAGGCCAGACTGCTGTCGGACATGGCCGCCACCAGCATGTCGACGGTGACCGGGTTCGGGGAGACGACCCGCTTCGGATCGGGTCCGAGGTCCGGAGTGGGAAAGGGGAAGTTCGCCCATGCAAGTTCTATTTGGCCACGGCCTCCGGGGAACTTCCTGGTCACGTCGGCGACATCCAGGGACCCGTCGGACTTGGTCTGGCTCAGCAGGGTGGATCCGTCGGGAAGGGTGGCCTTGGTGCACGGGCTCCACTGCACCGTGTCCGTCCAGTGTCTTTCCGGAGTCAGGGTCGGGTGCAGCAGGTAGTCCGCGGACGCTCCGTGCGGGGCGCAGGAGCCCGTGCCCATCTGCGAGCCATTGACGGCGTCGGCGAACGACAGAATGAGGGTGCCGGTCGGGACCTCCGTGCCGGAGGCCCGCGCCGTGACCGCCGGGATCCCGCTGTCCGTCCACCAGATCGTCGCGCCCAGGCTGGACAGGTTCCGGGCCATCGCGTCGCCGTCCGGCACCAGCCGCACATCGGTCGGCAAGGGCGGTGTCCACTTCGCGATGTGACTGAGGGCCGGGTCCAGTTCGGTCAGCAGCCGCATGGTGTCGCGGGCCGTCGTGGACGAGA
>Ga0207654_10001308_pt1 | contig 13274 bp, 15 predicted proteins | sample KBSC64metaG_FD_184355 | JGI IMG/M metagenome (GOLD analysis project Ga0207654, IMG submission 184355) | Corn rhizosphere microbial communities from Kellogg Biological Station, Michigan, USA - KBS C6-4 metaG (SPAdes) (version 2) | ecosystem: Host-associated > Plants > Roots > Rhizosphere > Soil...
CGCGCGACCAGTTCGGTGGCGCGCGCCAACACCAGATCGCGCTCGGCTGGCGGCAGCGCGGCCTGCATCAGCAATTCGTCCACGGCGCGGGCTTCGTCGCGGCAGTAGGCGGCGGTCAGGCGCGCGCGCGCGGCGTCGGCGGAGCCGGGCAGTTCGGAGGCGAGAATGGGATTCATCGTGGCGGATCGTTCGGGGGCGCTTATTGTAAATCATGGGTAGTGTCTCAGTTTGAAATTCTGTCTAGCCAAATATCTGATGCCAGCCAAGGATCAGAAAGCCAAAAATGATCCTGAGAACCAGATAGGCGAAATAGACAGCGACTACCGGAACTGCCCATATCAGTATTTTGATAGGCAAGTCTTCGATGATGTAGTCAGCTATTCCACGCCAGTCTGGTTTCATCGGCCTGAATCCTCTCGCGTTTCTTGTACGGGCCGCGCTTCTTTGGTGTGCTGGCCTAGTTTGACATGTTGGCGTACGATCCCCGCACGGCGTTGCGAAGGGGAAGGACGGCAAAGTGTTCATTTATGGACGTCAATTCCCGCTTTTCTCGAATCGTGGGCCACAGTCATTTTGGGCGTCGGTGCTCAAGCTTGTCGGTCATCTGGTCGCAGCCGCAGTAGTTTTCGCAGCCTTTTTTCTCATTGTCTGGAGTATCTCTGGTTTCGTAAGCTGGCTGAACTCGATTCACAAGCTGCCTGATGAAATTCTGAACTTCATGACGCTATGCGAGGTCTGGTTCATGTACGCCGATTCGCTACTTTGCTCGATTGTTCTGCTGGTCGGCGTGATAAGATTTGTCGCGGACTTGGGACAAAATAGATGAATATGCTAACTCCCGTTGCTCAAGGCTTTCTTGAGGCTTTGCAGCTTATCAAGGCGTTGGTTTGGATTGTTCCGAAGGCGACCGTAATTTTGCTCTACACGGTTGTTCTGGAATTCATTCGCAATAAGCCGGTTGACCAAGATCACATTCTGAAGAGAGGCTAAGCGGCCCTTTTGTATGGCCCGCGCTTCTTTACGACTGGCGCAGGTACGAGCGAGGCGATTTCTTCCAGCGACCAAACATGATCGGCGATCTTCGCTTCCATCGCCGGAGTCACCCGCAGCGTCTTATGGACGCGCCCGAAGTTGTAGTACATGAAGTGCAGCGCCACGGCGTGGGCGTGGTTTTCGACCTTCTTGCTGAATCCATTGGTTAAACGGGTGAAGCGGCGCATGGACATGCGCATCGTGAGGTTGGCGCGCTCCACGTAGCTGGTCGAAACGTGCGACAGGTCGGGATCGCCGATCATCTTTGTTTTGGTCGCGCAGACAAACTCGCTCGGGCTATATTTGCGATCTGCGCTGCGCTTAGGGTCGTCTTCGCCGTATATCTTTACCAACATGGCGTAATCCACATCGGTGCCGAACACATCTTCGACCGCATCGGCGTAGACCTTGTGGCCGTCCGTGGTGAGTTGGACGCGATGCGCGAGGCGCGGGTACAGGTCGGCAAGGAAAGCCTCAGCAGCCTTAGCACCACGAGTGCCGACCATCCACGAACACATTAGCTTGGTGTCTGCGCAAAGGGCCGTCCAAGTCCAAACGTCGCCGATGCCGAATACACCCTTAAGTTGTTTCGGCACGTTCTTTTTCTTCGCGCCGACGAAGGCCCATATTTCGTCGCACTGCACGCGCTTGCAAGGTAGGTTACGCAGCGTCTTGTCCTGATATTCGGCGCAGGCGGTGCCTACATCCACAAGCAGCTTCGTGACCGTATTGATCGAGCAGTCGGCAACCCGGGACACGGCGCGCAGGCTCATGCCCTCCACGAGTAGGCCGAGGATTTGGGCGCGTTTGGCAAGCGGCATAATATTCATAATGAGTATTATGCTTAACCGCTTAAGCAAAGTCAAGATGAACTCTACTGTGGATACGGCTGTCTATAATTCTGTGGATAACTAGTTAAGATCATGAATCTAAAAGAGAAAAATAAATTGATGGGCGCGAGTAGGCGTGGTACATTGCCAGCCGTTACGCGGCGCACTGACTTTTGGGAAGGGGATATGACGAATATCTTTGCTCTATCGGCCGAGCCTACGGTGCTAGAAGAGCAGTATGCGAAGTATTTCAAGACAACCTCTCTTCGCCATGAAAGCGAAGACATTGAGAGCCTTGAACAGCCTTCGCCCCTCTTAACAGTGCCGACGATAACGACCTACGGTATCGTGAGCGAAATAGCTGAAAGATAACCGCGCGTGCCGAACTGGAGCGAGGTTCTCGTCGAAATTCAGGGACAGGCCGCATTAGGCACATCCCACGCGCAGCGTGCCGCCGATATTGTCCGCAAGAAATATCTTGAGACGCTCCACGGCTATACCGGGCGCAACGTAATCGCTTACTACTCTGGCTTTCTTTCCAAGCCTGGATTAGCAACGAGCGAAATCAACGATGAGGATAAGAACGGCTTCATGATGGCTGTCCACAAGATGGACAAACCAAAGGGCCTAGACCTCATTCTGCACACTCCGGGCGGCAGCATAGCCTCCACACAATCAATCGTTAACTACCTGCATAAGATATTTGGACGTGATATTCGAGCGATCATTCCACAGATCGCCATGTCTGCGGGAACGATGATGGCCTGCGCCTGCAAGGAAATTTGGATGGGAAAACACTCTAATCTTGGCCCAATTGATCCGCACTTTCGAGGCATTCCGGCTTACGGTGTAGTAAAGGAATTCAGGCGAGCCGTGCGTGAAGTGAAGAGGGACCAGGATAAGATCAAGATTTGGCAACAAATCATCGGTCAGTATCGGCCTACTTTCCTCAGCCAGTGCGAAAACGCCATCAAGTGGTCAAACACTTTCGTCGAGCAAGAGTTGGCGGCCGGGATGTTCGGCGATATGCCGGATCGCGCTGAGGCCAAAGCGAAAGCGAAACGGATCGCTAAGACATTGGCGAACTATTCGGAGAACAAGTCGCACGAAAAGCATTTACATGCGGAAGATTGCAAGAAGATCGGACTAGTGATCAAACAAATTGAACAAGACGGAGATGCGCAGTTACAGGACCTAATTCTTACTGTCCATCACTGCTACATGCACGCATTTATGAACACACCGGCAATCAAGATAATTGAGAATCAGTCTGGCGCTGCCCTGATTAAACTTCATGCTGCTGCGGCCTAGTCGTCGCGCTTCTGCCAGCGCGATCTTGCTGCGCGCTGTGCGATTTCAGACCTTTGCTTTGCGCTAAGCGACTTCGCTCTAGCTGCCCCGCCTTTAAGCCCCCCACGACGCCCTAGGGCCACGGCGGCAGGGTCTTTCCCGTCTTCTGTCTTTATCCCATCGAAGTCGCCTACGGCAATGGAGGCGACCATATGGGCGAGCTGGTTTGTGTCGCGTGGGCGTTTCGGATGCTTGGCCATGCGCACAGTATGCACGCCGTTGCCTGAACGCTCAAGCATCGGCGGTAACAATTTGTTAGTGAACCTATTTCAAACTGAGACACTACCAAATCATGCGAAAACTTGCCCGCACCGGGCGCGCTCACTATCATTGACAGGTTGGCGTGCCGCATTTGCGGCGCGGCGTGGCGCGCAATGGCGCCGCGATCAATCGGGACTCGGGACAAGGTAGAACGTGATGAAGGCTGCCGGATCGATGCGTAGCAAGTTGGGATTGGGGCTGGTGCTCACCGCCATCGCTGGCGCCGCGCATGCACTGGCGGAACCGTGGCAGTTGAACATGGCGCCGGGCGTGACGCAGACCTCGCGCGAGGTCTACGCCCTGCACATGTACGGGTTCTACGTGTGTGTCGCGATCGGTGTGATCGTGTTCGGCGCCATGATCGTGGCCATGTTCAAGTTCCGCAAATCCAAGGGCGCGGTCGCCGCGACCTGGAGCCACAGCACGGTCGCGGAAACGATCTGGACCGTGGTGCCGATCCTGATCCTGGTATCGCTGGCTTGGCCGGCGACCAACGTCATGATCAAGATGGCCTACACCGAAAAATCCGACATGACGGTGAAGATCACCGGCTACCAGTGGAAGTGGGGTTACGACTACATCAACGTCGGCGACAAGCCCTACCACGTGCATTTCATCTCGCGCCTCGATGAGCGTTCGGACAAGACGCGCGAGTTGCGCTCGGGCCTGGATCCCTGGGCCGTGAAAGACAAGGATTACGAAGGCGTCGAGCGCAACACCTATCTGCTCGATGTCGACCATCCGCTGGTGCTGCCGACCGACACCAAGATCCGTTTCGTCGTCACCGGCGACGACGTGATCCACGCCTGGTGGGTGCCGCAACTGGGTTGGAAGCAGGACGCGATCCCGGGAATCATCAACGACGACTGGACGCAGATCCGCGACCCCGGAATCTATCGCGGCCAGTGCGCCGAATTGTGCGGCCAGGACCACGGCTTCATGCCGATCGTGGTCAAGGCCGTGCCGAAGGCCGAATTCACGAAATGGTTGGACGAGCAGGAAGCGCTGGCCGTCAAGGCGAACGCGCCTGCCGCCCCGGCAGCCGCGCCGGCCGCAACGCAAGCCCCCTGATTCCGCATACAGAAAAGCCCGCTTTTTTGAGGTTGCCATGACCACCCACGCCGCCGCGCTACACGCCGATCATCACGACGACCACGATCACAAGCCGCACGGCTTCCTGCATCGCTGGGTGTTCTCGACCAACCACAAAGACATCGGCACGCTGTACCTGGTGTTCTCGTTCATCATGGTCTGCATCGGCGCCGCGTTTTCCGGCGTCATCCGCACCGAGTTGATGAAGCCGGGCTTGCAGTTCGTGCAGCCGTACTTCTTCAATGAAATGACCACGATGCACGGCTTGGTGATGATATTCGGCGCGATCATGCCGAGCTTTGTCGGCCTCGCGAACTGGATGATTCCGATGATGATCGGCGCGCCGGACATGGCCCTGCCGCGCATGAACAACTGGTCGTTCTGGATTCTGCCGTTCGCGTTCTGCATGCTGCTGTCCACGCTGTTCATCCCCGGTGGTGGTCCGGCCGGCGGCTGGACCATGTATCCGCCGCTTTCCATCCAGGGCGGCGACAGCGTGGCCCTGATGGTGTTCTCGATCCATCTGATGGGCATTTCCTCGATCATGGGTTCGATCAACATCATCGCGACCATTCTCAACATGCGCGCGCCGGGCATGGACCTGCTCAAGATGCCGGTGTTCGTGTGGAGCTGGCTGATCACCGCCTTCCTGCTGATCGCGGTGATGCCGGTGCTCGCCGGTGCGGTGACCATGCTGCTCACCGACCGCTATTTCGGTACCAGTTTCTTCAATGCGGCCGGCGGCGGCGACCCGGTGATGTACCAGCACATCTTCTGGTTCTTCGGGCATCCCGAGGTCTACATCATGATCCTGCCGGCGTTCGGCATCGTCTCGGAGATCATCCCGACGTTCAGCCGCAAGCCGCTGTTCGGCTACCAGGCGATGGTGTATGCGCTGGCCTCGATCGCGTTCCTGTCGTTCATCGTCTGGGGACATCACATGTTCACGGTCGGCATGCCGCTCGGCGGCGAGCTGTACTTCATGTATGCGACGATGCTGATCGCCATTCCCACCGGCGTGAAGGTGTTCAACTGGGTGTCGACGATGTGGGGTGGATCGCTCACGTTCGAGGCGCCGATGCTGTGGGCGATCGCGTTCGTCATCCTGTTCACGATCGGCGGCTTCTCCGGCGTGATGCTCGCGCTGGTGCCCGCCGACTTCCAATACCAGGATACGTATTTCGTCGTCGCGCACTTCCACTACGTACTCGTCACCGGCGCGCTGTTCGCGATCATCGGCGCGATCTACTACTGGTGGCCGAAGTGGACTGGCAGGATGTACAACGAAACCTGGGCCAAGGTGCATTTCTGGTGGAGCATGGTGTTCGTCAACGTGCTGTTCTTCCCGCAGCACTTCCTCGGCCTCGCCGGCATGCCGCGCCGCATTCCCGACTACAACGTCGCCTTCGCCGACTGGAACCTGGTGTCCACGCTCGGCGCCTACGGTATGTACCTGACCCCGTTCATGTTCTTCTTCATCCTGTGGCATTCGAAGAAGCACGGCGCGAAAGCGCTGGCACGTTCGTGGGAAGGCGCGCGTGGCCTGGAGTGGACCGTGCCGTCGCCGGCGCCGTTCCATACCTTCGCCACGCCGCCGGTCATCCACGCGGGAGATCTGGCGCACGACGACGTATCGCACTGACCTTCTCCCTCTCCCGCTGGCGGGAGAGGGGTGGAGTGAGGGTGGCCCGAAAATTCAACCATGAAGCAGCAATCCGCCAAATCTGATTCTGACCAGCGCCGTGCCGCCGCGCGGCGCACGGCGTGGATCGTTGCGATCGTCGCACTGGCGATTTATCTGCTGTTCTTCCTGTCGCAAGGACTGTCGCACTGATGTCCGGCGATACTCTCCTGCGCAACCGGCGTTTGCTCGTGCGCTCGCTCGCCGTGTGCGGCGCGATGTTCCTGTTCGGCTTCGCCTGCGTGCCGCTGTACCGCATCGCCTGCGAACACGTGTTCCGCAACAAGATCTACAACACGGCCGACAGCGGCAAGGGCTTCGCGGTGGATTCGTCGCGCTGGGTTACGGTGCAGTTTGTCGGCAACGTCAACAGCCAGCTCGACTGGCAGTTCGCGCCGGAGCAGGTCGAGATGAAAGTGCATCCCGGTGCCGTCAACGACGCCTGGTACGACGCGACGAACAAGGCGCAATCCGCCATCGTCGGCAATGCCGTGCCGAGCATCGCGCCTTCGCAGGGATCGCCGTATTTCAACAAGATCGAGTGCTTCTGCTTCACCGAACAGACGCTCAATCCCGGCGAATCGCGGCGCATGCCGGTGAAGTTCGTCGTCGATCCGAAACTGCCGAAGAACATCGATACGCTGACGCTTTCGTATACCTTCTACAACAATCGTGCGGCGACCAGAAAACTGGCCGAACAGCCGCAGGCCGCGAATTCACCAAATAGTTGACGGGAACAGCACATGTCCGCACAAGCACCAGGCGCTTATTACGTTCCGCACGGCACGCACTGGCCGATCCTCGGCTCGTTCGGCCTGTTCTTCACGGTCGGCGGCGCCGCCTTGTGGATGAACGAGTTCGAGCCCGGCAAGTACGTCATGGTGCTGGGCATCGCCTGCATCCTGTCGATGATGTTCGGCTGGTTCCGCACGGTGATCGGCGAATCGCTCGCAGGCATCTACAACAAGCAGGTCGACGTCTCGTTCCGCATGGGCATGATGTGGTTCATCTTCTCCGAGGTGATGTTCTTCTGCGCGTTTTTCGGCGCGCTGTTCTACGCGCGCAATTTATCCGTGCCGTGGCTGGGCGGCGAGGGCGACGGCGCGCTCACCAATTTCTTCCTGTGGAAGGATTTCGCCGCCGCGTGGCCGAGCAACGGACCGGAACAGGTCGGTGGCACTTTCCAGACCATGCCGGCGTGGGGCGTGCCGCTACTCAACACGCTGATCCTGCTGACCTCGGGCGTGACCATCACCATCGCGCACCACGCGCTGCGCGCCGGCAATCGCAAGCAACTGCTGATCTGGCTCGGTGCGACCGTGTTGCTCGGCGCGCTGTTCCTGAATTTCCAGGCGCACGAGTACATCGAGGCCTACACCAAGCTGAACCTCACGCTGGGCACGGGCGTGTACGGCTCGACGTTCTTCATGCTCACCGGTTTCCACGGCCTGCATGTGACCCTGGGCGCGATCATGCTGTCGATCATCTGGCTGCGCTGCCTCAAGGGCCATTTCACCAAAGACCATCACTTCGCGTTCGAAGCGGTGGCTTGGTATTGGCACTTCGTGGACGTGGTGTGGCTGGGCTTGTTTATCTTCGTCTACGTGCTGTAAACGCCTAGCGGCCGACGTTGTGCGGGTGGATGACGCCGGTTAGGATGCCGACGATTACCAGCAGGATCAGCAGCACCGACAGGCCGATGCGCCAGGTAAGCGCGCGCACCGTGCGATCGGTGGTGCCTTTGTCGGTCATCATGTAATACAGACCGGCGCCAAGATTCCAGAGAATCACGATAAAAAACGCGATGACGATCAACGTGGTCCACATGGGCGCATCTTCCGTGGCGGAGCGCGGCGAGTATAACGCCGCCGCGCGATGACCGCGCGCCGCTGGCAGCGTCCGACTGCGTTTGCGTGGGTCTTGACCGCATTTGGCGTCGCGGCGTTTTGCGCGCTGGGCATCTGGCAAGTCGATCGCGCGGCGCAGAAGCGTCAACTGTTCGCCGCGTTCGCGAATGCCGCGGCCGCGCCGGTGGTGGACTTCGCGCAGGCGCGCGACGCGGCCATTGATGCGCAAATTTATCCGCATCTGCGTGTCGCCGGGCATTTCGTTCCGGATCGCGGCTACTGGCTGGACGAGCAGTTCAACGGCAATCGCATCGGCGTGCATGCGATTGGCGTGTTCGCAATCGACGGGCAACCGGATTTGCTCCTGGTGGATCGCGGCTGGGTGGCGTGGGATCACATGCCGAAGACGACGCCGGTCGCGCCCGCGCCGCCCGCTGGTGAGATTGCGCTGACCGGTCTTTACGCGCCGGTTCCGGGCGGCGGCTTGCGTATCGGTGGCGACGCCTTGCCGGGTCAGGCGCAGTGGCCGAAGCTGACCTTGTTTCTCGACGCCAAGGCCATCGCCGCGGACCTCGGCGTCGCCGTGCAGCCGCGGATATTGCTGCTCGATGCGGAACCGGGGGGCGCTTTCGCACGGATCTGGAAGCCGCAGGTATTTCCGCCCGAGCGGCACATCGGTTATGCGTTCACCTGGTTTTGTTTCGTGGTAGTGGCGATCGCGATATTCATCGTCACGCATTGGATAAAAGTGGAAAAGTGATGGCAATGAAAAAGTCCAACCGCGGCCGGCTTGTTCTGGTCGGCATCCTCGTGCTGTTTGCGATTCCGCTCGTCGCCGCTTTCCTGCTGCGCGGCAGCGGCTGGCAGCCGACGCGCACCCTGCAAAGCGGCATCCTGGTGCACCCACCGCACGATGTATCCACCGCGCCGGTGACGCTCTCCGACGGCAACCGTTATGGATGGCAGGATCCGCAATACCGCTGGACGTTGGTGTTGCTGCCCGGGAACGAGTGCGCGCGGAACTGCCAAACGCGCCTCGACGAAGTCCTGCGCATGCGCATCACGCTCGGCCGCAACGCGGATCGTCTGCGCGTGCTCTATCTTGGTCCCGCGCTGGCGCAGGATTTTCTCGCCGCGCGCGCGCCGCTGGTCGCCGGACGCGACGGCAGTGGTGCGTTTGCCTTCGCGCGCGCCCAAGGCGCCGACGATCTGGCCCTGGCGCTGGTCGATCCGCGCGGACAGTTGATGCTGCGCTATGCGGACGGTTACTCCGCGCAAGGTTTGCGCAGCGATATCACTAAAATCCTCTACTGACATGAAAACGCCTTCGCCGGGATTGCGCAGACTTGCCTGGGCCGCAGCGGCACTTGCCCTCGTCGTGATCGTGTTCGGCGCGTTTGTACGCCTGTCGAATGCGGGACTGTCGTGTCCGGACTGGCCGACCTGTTACGGCAAACTGACCTGGCCGCAGCATGCGCACGAAATCGCACACGCCGATGCGATGTTTCCGCAGCGGCCGTTCGAGGCCGACAAGGCCTGGCGCGAGCAAGCGCATCGCATTCTGGTCGGCGTGCTGAGCCTGCTCACGTTCGCGCTCGCGGCGTGGGCGTGGATTCGTCGGCGCGAACTTGGACGACTCGTGCTGGTTCCATACGCCGCCGCCGGTTTCATTTTTTTCCAGGCCGCGCTCGGCATGTGGACGGTGACCTGGAAACTGCTGCCGCTGGTGGTGACCGCGCATCTCGTCGGCGGCATGGCGATGTTCGCCTTGCTCGCCTGGACCGCGCTGCGATTGACCTTGCATGAATCGCCACCGGCGCACAGCGCCAAACTGCGCCGCATGACCATCGCGAGCATCGTGCTCGTCGCCATCCAGATTGCGCTCGGCGGCTGGACCAGCAGCAACTACGCGGCGCTGGCCTGCGGCACGGATTTTCCGACCTGCCTCGGCCGATGGTGGCCGCCGACCGATTTCCATCAGGCCTTCATCTTCCTGCGCCATATCGGCGTGGATTACGAAGGCGGCGTGCTCGACGGCCCCGCGCGCACCGCGATTCAACTTGTGCACCGGATCGGAGCGCTAGTCGTGTTCGGCCATGTGTTCGCGACTGCGATCCGCACGTTTCGCACGCCACCGCTGCGCAATTACGGCATCGCCGTCGGCGGATTGTTGATCGTGCAGGTGTGCCTAGGCATCAGTAATGTCGTGTTCGGATTGCCCTTGCCGGTGGCCGCGGCGCACAACCTCGGCGCGGCCTTGCTGCTGTTTTCGCTGCTCGCCCTCGCGGTGCGCTTGCGCCCCGCGCCACGCTAGACTGCACGCATGTTCGCCGTCGCACACGAATACTGGGAATTGACCAAGCCGCGCATCGTCGCGCTGCTGGTGTTCTGCGCCGTGATCGGCATGTTCCTCGCCGTGCCGGGATTGCCGCCGTGGCGCGCGCTGGTGTTCGGCACGCTCGGCATCTGGCTGGCGTCCTCGTCTGCCGCCGCGTTCAATCAATTGATCGACCAGCGCATCGACAAACTGATGGCGCGCACCGCGCACCGGCCGCTGGCGACCGGACACCTCAATTCGATGCAGGTATTCGTGTTCGCAGCAGCGATCGGCCTGCTGTCGATGGCGGTGCTGATCGTGTTCGTCAATGCGCTCACGGCCGCGCTTACCTTCGCCGGACTGATCGGTTATGCGGTCATCTACACGGCATTTCTCAAGCGCGCCACGTCGCAGAACATCGTCATTGGCGGCATCGCTGGTGCGGTGCCGCCGGTGCTTGGCTGGACGGCCGTCACCAATCAGCTCGATCCTTACGCATTGCTGCTGTGCCTGATCATCTTCGTGTGGACGCCGCCGCATTTCTGGGCGTTGGCGATTTTCCGCCGCGACGACTACTCGCGCGCGCAGGTGCCGATGCTGCCGGTCACGCACGGCGTGGAATACACGCGCTGGCATGTGCTGTTCTACACCGTGCTGCTGGTCATCGTCACTGTGCTGCCGTATCTGACCGGCATGAGTGGCCTGTTTTACCTGGGCGGTGCGGCCGTGCTCGGCGCCGGATTCCTCTACTACGCGGTCAAGCTGCTCGACCCGCCGAACGAGCGTTTTGCGATGCGCGTGTTCAATTATTCCATCGTCTACCTGATGGCCCTGTTCGCATTCATGCTGATCGACCATTACGTCGATACGTCGCCGCTGCAACGCAGCGTGATGAGTCTGCAACGCATCGGCTGACGGCGCGCTACACTTCACGTCCCGCACATCTTTCGGAGCAATCCATGACCAGAGTCTACGATTTTTCCGCCAAGACCATCGATGGCGACGAGCAGAAATTGTCGGCCTACAAGGGCAAGACGATGCTCGTGGTCAACGTCGCCAGCAAGTGCGGCTTCACGCCGCAGTACACGGGACTTGAAGCCTTGTACGAGAAGTTCAAGGACAAGGGCGTGGTCGTGCTCGGCTTCCCCTGCGACCAGTTCGGTCATCAGGAGCCCGGGGATGAGACCGAGATCAAGAATTTCTGTTCGCTCAACTACGACGTGAAATTCCCGCTGTTCGCCAAGGTCGAGGTCAACGGTGCAAACACGCATCCGTTGTACAAATACTTGAAATCCGAAGCCAAGGGCCTGCTCGGCAGCGAATCGATCAAATGGAATTTCACCAAATTCCTGGTCGATGCCGATGGCAAGGTCATGACGCGCTACGCACCCACCGACACGCCCGAGAAGATCGAAAAAGATTTGACGCGCATGCTGTGAAGGCACCTCGAATGATCTGCTGCGCTCGATAATTTGCATTCCGGCGGTGCTCGGAATGCTCATTTACACTCAAGTAAACTCCGCTTCCTGCGCTCCGGCGGCATGCAAATTCTCTTCGCTCGCGACGGTCCTCAGAGGTGCCCGTGAATAAGGTTGCACACGATTACGATGCCATCCTCGTCGGCGGCGGCCATAACGGCCTCGTCTGCGCGGCGTATCTGGCGCGCGCCGGCTTGAAGCCGCTCGTTCTGGAAAAGCGCGATGTGGTCGGCGGCGCGGCGGTGACCGAGGAATTCCATCCCGGATTCCGCAATTCGGTTGCGGCCTACACCGTGTCGCTGCTGCAACCGAAGGTGATCCGCGACCTCGATTTATCCGCGCACGGATTGAAGATCATCCTGCGCCGCGCGAACAATTTCCTGCCGCGGCCCGACGGCACCTATCTGCTGACTGGCGAGGGCCGCACGCGCGCGGAGGTAGCGAAATTCTCGACGAAAGACGCCGAACGTTTGCCGGAATACGAACGGCGCCTCGATGCCATTGCCGACCTGTTGCGCGATCTCGCTTTGCAGCCGCCGCCGAATGTCACCGATGGCGGTTGGCTGAAGGCATTGCCGGAACTGCTGCGCGCCGGACGACTCGGAAAGCGCATGAAATCGTTGGACGCGACGCTGCGCACCGATTTGCTCGACCTCTTCGCGATCTCCGCCGCTGAATACCTCGACCGCTTCTTCGAGAGCGAGCCGATCAAGGCCGTGCTCGGCTTCGACGGCATCGTCGGCAATTATGCGAGCCCGTACACGCCGGGCAGCGCCTACGTGTTGCTGCATCACGTCTTCGGCGAGGTCAACGGTGTCAAGGGCGCATGGGGTCACGCCATCGGTGGCATGGGTGCGATCACGCAAGCGATGGCGAAATCCGCGATGGCCTCTGGTGTACAGATTCGCACCGGCTGCGGCGTGCGCGAGATCCTCATCGAGCGCGGGTGTGCGGTTGGCGTCGTCACTGACAAGGGCGAGACGCTGCGCGCGAAGACCATCGTCGCCAACGTCAATCCGAAATTGCTGTACGAACGCTTGCTCGATCCGGCCGTCGTGCCTGCGCCGGTGCGCGAGCGCATGGCGAACTGGCGCTGCGGCTCGGGCACGTTCCGCATGAACGTCGCGCTGTCGCGCTTGCCGAATTTCACCTGTTTGCCGGGCGACGGCGATCACCTCACTGCCGGCATCATCATGGCGCCGAGCCTGGACTACATGGATCGTGCCTATCTCGAAGCACGCGCCGGCGGCTGGTCCAAAAATCCCATTGTGGAAATGTTGATTCCGTCCACGCTGGACGATTCGCTCGCGCCGAAGGGACAGCATGTCGCGAGTCTGTTCTGCCAGCACGTCGAACCGGTTCTGTCGGGCGGACGCAACTGGGACG
>Ga0207654_10001329_pt1 | contig 13166 bp, 9 predicted proteins | sample KBSC64metaG_FD_184355 | JGI IMG/M metagenome (GOLD analysis project Ga0207654, IMG submission 184355) | Corn rhizosphere microbial communities from Kellogg Biological Station, Michigan, USA - KBS C6-4 metaG (SPAdes) (version 2) | ecosystem: Host-associated > Plants > Roots > Rhizosphere > Soil...
AATCTCCATTTGTGGAAAACGTTGCAAATCCGGTTTCGTGGGCAAGGGCAGGCCGATTTCGAAAGCACGACCGTCCGATCGCACGGTCAACACGCCATCGGCGAAGTCGAAATTCCCGGCGTCGAAGACGCGGCCTGCGACCACGTCTTCAGAGTCGTTGAACGGCCAGTGCCACGGCGATTCGCCGCGCGCAGAAAGCGCCAGCGCCTGCGCGGCAGTGTCGCGCAAGAAGTAATCGAATCGCCATTGCGCGAGGCGCAGCAGGCACGGCACGGTGACGACGACCAGCGCGACCGCGGCGGCGAGCGAGGCTGCATTGCGCCGCATGCGTGAGATCAGCGCGCGAGCAGCGCGTCGGCCTTCGCGGCGCAGATGAAATCGTTCAGTGACAGACCGCCGACGTCGTGCGTCGAGAAGCGCACCAGACACCGGCCCCAGCCCAGCTCCAGGTCTGGATGGTGGTTTTCGTTTTCGGCGATGAAGCCCAGCGCATTGACGAAAGCCAGCGCGTGCAGAAAGTCCGGGAAGCGGAATTGGCGGCGGATATCGGCCTGTCCGGGACCGAATTCCCAGCCATCAAGAGTGCCCAACAGCTCTTGCGCGCGCACAGTGGGCAATTGGTTTTCCTTGCCCTTGAGCGGTTTGCAGCGTTGCTTGCGCAGTTCGTCGGCGGTCATGGCAGGTTCCTCACTGATCCGCCGAAAGTATAGCAACCGTGACTCGGCACCGATTCAGGACTAAAATGGTCCGGTATTCATCCGAACGGTATCGCCATGCTGACCTTGACCGAATCCGCGCAACGCCACTTTCTCCGTCTGATTGAACAGCAGGGCATGGCAGGACTCGGCGTGCGCATGCAGGCCGTGCATCCGGGCACGCCGAAAGCCGATTGCCGACTGGAGTTTTGCGAACCATCCGATTTGTCCGGCGACGAGTGGTCTTTGGCCTGCGACGGCTTCAGCCTGTACGTGGACGCGCAGAGCATGCCGTATCTGGAGGAAGCGCTGATCGATTTCTCAAGCGATGCGACCGGCGGCCAGCTGATCGTGCGCGCGCCAAAGTTGAAAGGCACTCCGCCGTCGGCAGATGCCGATCTGGCCGAACGCGTGCGCCATGTGCTCGAAACGGAAGTCAATCCGCAGATCGCATCGCATGGCGGTCGCGCGACGCTCGTGGAAATCACCGCCGACAATGCGGTTGTACTACGCCTCGGCGGTGGCTGCCACGGCTGCGGCATGGCCGACGTGACCTTGAAGCAGGGCATCGAGCGCACCCTGCGCACGCATTTCCCGGAAATCACGGCGGTGCGCGACGGCACCGATCACGCCAGCGGGCACAATCCGTATTACCGCGGCCATGAAGGCCACAGTGCGGTTCGCTAGCGGAGTTCAGTCGCCCTGTTCGTGGTGCGACAGATCATCCAGCTTGCTTGGCATCGCGGCGAAATAGCGCGACAGCTTGTCGATATCGGCATCGCTCAGGGTCTTGGCGAAGCCCGCCATGATCGCGTTCTGGCGCTTGCCGGAGCGGTATTCGCGCAGTGCTTGCGCCAGATAGTCGTGATATTGACCGGCCAGACGCGGGTAGATCGTCGCCGTGGAATTGCCGTCAGCTCCGTGACAGGCAGCACAGGATTTGGCCAGATCGGCCGCGGTCGCGCCCGGCGCGCCGGCGGCTTCGGCTGCAAAAGCGTTGATGGCGATCAGTCCGGCCGCAAACGCGGCGAATCGAATGAAATTCATGGGCTTTCCTTATTTGCTCGGGCTCAAGCTGGACAAGTACGCGGCGACGTTGCGGATGTCCTCGTCGGACAGGCTTTCGCCCTGCGCGCGCATGGTCGGATGCGAGCGTTCGCCCTTCTTGTACTCGGTCAGCGCGGCCACGATGTAGTCGTAGTTCTGGCCGGCGATGCGCGGCACGTGATAGTTCGGGTACGCGTTCTTGTAGCCGGTGACACCGTGGCAGCCGCCGCAGGTGTAGACCAGCGATTTGCCGATTTTCGGATCGCCCTTGCCGGTATCGGCGGCGAGCGCTGGAACGGCGAGCAGTGCAGTAGCGAACAAGGCGATGCGGCAGGCGGAGGCGATTTTTTGCATGGCGTGTCTTGCAATCCGTGACTGGGCGAAAAACCCGTGAAGTATAACGTGGCGAATACGCACGTCGCTACCCGCACGGCCGGCGCGCGGATATTTGTCGCTGCCAATCGAACTCCGTGCACGATGCAACCCGATGGTGCTTTCGTGCATCCATGACGATTGCCATGTGCGCGACATGACTTGCGGCCCTGTCCGAATGACCTGTCTCGGAATAACTTGCGGGCTGCAACGACGAGGGGCTTGCGTAATATGGTGATATAGTTTAGTATAACACCAATTCAATCTCCATTCCCGCAGCCGGACCGAAGCTCCCATGATCTCCGCAAAAATGCGAAACCTGTTGATTACATTGACGTTGGTCGGATTGACTGGGCTGCTTTCCGCCTGCAACCGCGATGGGGCAGCGGCGCAAACCAAGGCTCCGACGATTGATGCGGTACCGGTGGAAGTCGCCTTGGCGGCGCATAGCGCGATCAGCGCGAGTTACAGCGGAACGGCGGCTTTGGTCGCAGATCACGAGGCTCAGGTCACTGCGAAAACCTCGGGTGTGCTGAAGAAACTTTATGTGGAAGAGGGCATGACCGTGAAGGCAGGTCAGTTGCTCGCCGAACTCGACGATGCCGATGCCATGGCCAAGGCCAAGCAGGCCGAGGCGCAGATGCACAAGTCCGAGGCGACATTCGCGCACGCACAGGCCGCGATTCCGAAGCACCTGATTCCCGAATACGAATACGAACAGGACAAGTTCGACCTCGCCGCGCAGCGCGCCGCCTACGATGCCGCGAAAATCCAGTTGTCGTACACGCGCATCGTCGCACCCGTGGACGGTGTGATTGCCGAACGCAGCATCAAGCTCGGCAACCTGGTGCAGGCCAACCAGAACCTGTTCCGCATTGTCGGCATGAATCCGCTGCAGGCCGTGCTCAATGTTCCCGAGCGCCAGCTTGGAATCCTGAAAGCTGGGCAGGCGGTGCAGCTCGAAGCCGACGCGCTCCCCGGCAAGAAGTTTGCGGGAACGATTTTGCGTATCGCGCCGGTGGTCGATGCGGCCAGCGGCACGTTCCGCGTCACCTGCCAGTTCCACGACGCCAGCGCCGTGTTGCGTCCGGGCATGTTCGCGCGCATCGACATCGTCTACGACCAGCGCGCCGACGCGCTGACCGTGCCGCGTTCGGCGCTGGTGGAAGAAGACGGTCAGACCTCGGTGTTCGTGGTCGACAAGGCGCCGCCCGCGCCGGCACCGAAAGCAGAGGCGGGCAAACCTGCAGCGAAGACGCCGGTTGCCGCGTCGAGTGGCTTCATCGCCCATCGTCAACTGGTGAAAATCGGTTACAGCGACGGTGACAAGGTCGAGATCATTTCCGGATTGGATGCGGGCGCACGCGTCATCACGGTCGGCCGCAACGCCGTGCGTGACGGCACAGCCGTACTGGTGCTGGACAACAAGGCATGAGCCTCGTCGAACTCGCCACGCGCCGGCGCGTCACCGTCGGGATGGTGACGCTTACCCTGGTTTTGTTCGGCTTGATCGCGCTGTCGGGCCTCAAGGTCAATCTGCTGCCGGATCTGACCTATCCCACACTGACCGTACGCACCAGTTACGAAGGCGCAGCACCTGCCGAAATCGAAACCCTGATCTCGCAACCGGTGGAAGAGGGACTCGGCGTGGTCAAGAACGTGCGCACGATCCACTCTGTGTCGCAGGCCGGGCAGTCCGACGTGATCCTGCAATTCGTCTGGGGCACGAATATGGACCAGGCGAGCCTTGATGTGCGCGACAAGCTCGACCTGCTGCAATTACCGCTCACCGCGAAGAAGCCGGTGCTGCTGCGCTTCAATCCGGCGACCGATCCGATCCTGCGCATGGCGCTGACTGGTCCCGCGCAGAACGGCGCGGCGGAAAACGCCGAATTGAAACAACTACGCCGTTTCGCCGACGACGAACTGCGCAAGCGCCTGGAACCGACCAGCGGCGTGGCCGCGGTCAAGGTCGGCGGCGGTCTCGAAGATCAGATCGATGTCGACATCGACCAGCAGCGCCTGCAACAGCTCAATCTCAATGTCGCCGATGTGATCAAGCGCCTCGGCGATGAAAACGTGAACGTATCCGGCGGGCGCATCGAGGACGGCACCCAGCGCTATCTCGTGCGCACGGTCAACCAGTTCACCGACTTGCAGCAGATGAGCGACCTGCTGATCAAGGTCGACAAGGGCGTTCCGATCCGGCTCAAGGATGTGGCGAACGTGCACCAGGGCCACAAGGAACGCGAAGGCGTGGTGCGCGTGGATGGGCACGAGGCCGTGGAACTCGCGATCTACAAGGAAGGCGACGCCAACACCGTCACTGTCGCTGCAGCGGTGCGCAAGCAGCTCGACCGGTTCACCTGCGCGAACCAGCCGCCTCCGTGTGCGTCGATCCTGCCGCCGAACGCGAAACTGACCACGATCGACGACCAGTCCGTCTTCATCCAAAGCTCGCTCAACGACGTGCGCGACGACGCCATCATCGGCGGCGTGCTCGCGGTGCTGATCATCTTCTTCTTCCTCGCCGATTCTTGGAGCACGTTCATCATCTCGCTGTCGCTGCCGGTATCGCTGATCGCGACGTTCTTCTTCATGGGCGAAGCCGGATTGAGCCTCAACGTGATGTCGCTCGGCGGCCTGGCGCTCGCCACCGGCATGGTCGTGGACGATTCCATTGTGGTACTCGAGAACATCGCACGCATGCGTGAGCGCGGCATCGGCATCGTCGAGTCGGCGGTGAAAGGCGCGCGCGAAGTGTCGATGGCGGTGACGGCATCCACGCTCACAACTGTCGCGGTGTTCTTCCCACTCGTGTTCGTGCAGGGCATCGCCGGCCAGTTGTTCCGCGATCAGGCGCTGACGATCACCTTCGCCATGTTGATTTCGCTGGTCGTGGCGATGAGCCTGATTCCGATGCTGGCTTCGCTCAAGGGCAGGGCACCGCTGGCGTTCAAGGATGAGATTCGCGATTCAGATTCACTTTGGAGCAAGGCGTGGCGCGGCTCGTGGAGTGTGTTGCGCTGGCCACTCGATCTCGAATGGTCGAAGTTACAGCCGAGTCGTGCATTGATAGCATGCTGGGCGTTGCTTCCGATAAAGCTGATCATTGCTTTCGTCTATTTGCTGTTGATGATTTTGCTGATTGTCGTTTGGTTCGTGCAGCGGATGATCATTGCTGGCGTGTTCTTCGCCGTTGGGTTATTCAGCGGCAGTCTTCCATTGAGTTGGGATTTCGCGCGAACTTCATTGCGATGGGTTATAGGTGCATGCATGTGGCCGCTCGCCAAGGGTTGGAAATACTCCAAGGCATTGGCACTTGCGTCTCTTCCGATAAAAATTTTGTTAGTACCAGTATTCGTGATTGTGTTGGTCGGTGGGCTCGTGCTGCCACCGATTTTGTTTGTGGCGGGTTGGCTAGTTCGGAAGTTTCTTGCATTCGCTGGCGGAGCGCTGCTTAAAGGTTATAACCGCGCCGCCGCCGCCTATCACGGATTCCTGCCCAAGGCGCTGGCGCATCCGTGGAAAGTGCTCGGTTTCGCCGCCGCGATGTTCCTCTTCAGCGTGGCGCTGATACCGACCTTGGGCACGGATCTGATTCCGCAACTCGCGCAGGGGCGCTTCGAGATGACGGTCAAGCTCGCTCCGGGTACGCCGCTTGCGGACACCGATTCGCTGGTGCGCGAGCTGCAAGGCAAGAACGCGAAGAATCCGCTGATCAAGATGATCTACGGCGTCAGCGGCACCGGCACGCGCCTGGATGCGAACCCGACCGAGTCGGGTGAGAACATTGCGCGCCTGCTCGTCGTGCTGGCGCCCGGCGTGGGCCACAAGGGCGAAAGCGAGGCGATGAATGCTTTGCGCGCGAGCATGGCCGGCCATCCCGGCAGCGAGGTGCAGTTCTCGCGGCCAAAACTTTTCAGTTTCGACACGCCGCTGGAAGTGGATTTGCGCGGCTACGACCTGGATGCCTTGCAGAAAGCCGGCAACAAACTCGCGACGCTGCTGCAAGACTCGCCGCGTTTCGCTGATGTCAAATCCAGCGCGCAGGGCGGTTCGCCGGAAATCCGCATTCATTTTGACCAGGACCGTGCCGCTGCGCTCGGTCTCACCACCAAGCAGATTTCGGATCAGATCGTCGACAAGATCCGCGGTGCGGTGGCCACGCAGTACAACTTCCGTGACCGCAAGATCGATGTGCTGGTGCGCGCGCAACCCAACCAGCGTACATCGGTCGACGACATCCGCAACCTGATCGTCAACCCCGGCGCCGCGACGCCAGTACGGCTGCAATCGGTCGCCGACGTCACCGTGGCGATGGGTCCGAACGAGATCAACCGCATCGGCCAGGAACGCGTGGCCATCGTCACCGCCAATCTGCATTACGGCGACCTCGGCAGCGCTGTCGCCGAAGTGCAGAAGATTCTGCGCGATCACCCGCTGGCCGCCGGCGTCAACGCGCACATCGGCGGACAGAGCGAAGAACTCGACGCCTCCTTACGTTCCCTGATCTTCGCCCTGTCGCTGGCGATTTTCCTCGTCTATCTCGTGATGGCTTCGCAGTTCGAATCGCTGCTGCATCCTTTCGTCATCATGTTCTCGATTCCGCTCGCCCTGGTCGGCGCGGTGCTGGCGTTGAAAATCACATTCACGCCGCTGTCGATTGTCGTGTTCATCGGCCTGATCATGCTTGCCGGCATCGTGGTCAAGAACGCCATCGTGCTGATCGACCGCATCAACCAATTGCGCGAGGAGGGTGCCGACAAGCTCGTCGCGATTGCGCAAGCGGCCGAATCGCGCCTGCGCCCGATCACGATGACCACGCTGTGCACATTGATCGGCTTCATGCCGCTGGCCTTGAGTTTCGGCGACGGCTCCGAAGTGCGCTCGCCGATGGCGATCGCGGTGATCGGCGGCCTTGCCGTTTCCACGTTGCTCACGCTGGTCGTGATCCCGGTCGTGTACAACCTGCTCGACCGGCGTGCCGATGCGTGGTACCGCGAACGTGGCGCACGCAATCCGCGCCATCCGGAAAGTGTCGAAGCGTTGGTTGAAGGCAGCGCGCCGTGACACTCGCCGAACTCAGCCTCAAGCGCCCGGTCACGGCGGTGATGTTCTTCGTGTCGCTGCTCGTGGTCGGCGCGATCGCCGCGTTCCGCCTGCCGCTTGAGGGCATGCCGGACGTGCAATTCCCGTTCATGATGATCAACCTGCCGTATGCTGGTTCGACGCCGGCGGAAATCGAGCGCACGATCACGCGCCCGGTCGAGGACGCGCTGTCGACACTGACCGGCATCGAACACATGAACTCGCTGTCGCGCGCGGATGGCGCGCAAATCTTCCTGCAGCTCAAATGGGGCGAGGACACGGCCGTCAAGGCGGTGCAGGCGCGCGAGAAGATCGATGCGATCCGCGATGAATTGCCGAGCGATTTGCAACGCTACACGGTGATGAAATTCGCCACCACCGACCAGCCGATGCTGCAATTGCGCATTTCCAGCGATCGCGATCTGTCCAACGCCTACGATTTGCTGGATCGCAAGATCAAGCGTCCGCTAGAACGGCTGCCGGGTGTGGCGAAGGTGGACATCCAGGGCGTGGCGCCGCCGGAAGTGCAAATCGAGGTTTCCGTCGATCGCCTCACCGCGGCCGGCGTCAGTCTCAACGATTTGTACGCGAAACTTTCGGACGCGAATTTCTCCGCCTCGGCCGGCCAGATCACCGACGGCAATCTGCGCTATCAGGTGCAGCCGCAGGGCGAGTGGCGCAGCCTCGACGATGTCCGCGCCACGCCGATCAACGACAAGGGACTCAAGCTCGGCGACATCGCCAACGTCACGCTCAAGCCCGCGCGCCTGGACTACCGCCGCCACCTCGACGGCAAGCCCGCGATCGCTGTCGACATTTCCAAGGAGCGCAACGCGAATCTTGTCGACGTCGCCAGCCGGGCGCTCGCCGAAATCGACCGCGTCGGCCACGATCCGGAAATGCGCGGCATCCAGTTGTACTTCCTCGGCAACGATGCCAAGGCCGTGACCGATAGCCTGAAGGAACTCGGCTTGGCCGGCGGCATCGGCATCCTGCTGTCGGTGTTCGTGCTGTATTTTTTCCTGCGCGACTGGCCATCCACGCTGATGGTGTCGCTTGCCATACCGATCTGCATGGTGATCACGCTCGGTTGCATGTACTTTCTCGGCATGACGCTCAACGTGCTGTCGCTGCTCGGACTGCTGCTCGCGGTCGGCATGCTCGTCGACAATGCCGTGGTGGCCGTGGAAAGCATCTATCAGTACCGCGAGAAGTATCCCGACAAGCCGTGGTATTGCGCGGTGCAGGGCACCCAGGTCGTCGGCATCGCGATCGCCGCCGGCACGTTCACCAGCATCGTCGTGTTCCTGCCGAACATTTTCGGCGCCAAGAACCAGATCAGCATTTTTCTCACCCAGGTCGCCATCGCCATGTCGATCGCGCATCTGGCCTCGTGGCTGGTCGCGATCAGTCTGGTGCCGATGCTGTCGGCGAAATTGCCGCCGCCGCATTTCATCGGTCGCGATACCCTGGTCGCGCGCCTGCAACGCAGGTACGAATCCGCCGTTGCCTGGACGTTGGCGCATCGCAAGGCGACGGTGTGGGCATTGGTCGCTCTATTCGTTGCCAGTTTCGTGCCGATGAAGCTCGCCAAGACCGACATGTTCCCGCCCGGGCAGGCTGGCGAGTTGCATCTGCAATACCAGCTCAACGGCGTGTATCGGCTGGAGGAACTGAACAAATCCATCAGCACCGTCGAACATTGGCTCGACGCGCATCGCAAGGAACTGCACATCAAGAACATCTACAGCTACTTCAACGAGCAGGGCGACGCCATGACCAACGTCCTGCTCACCGAAGACGACGCTGGACGCGGGCATTCGCAGCAGATCATGGAAAAGATCCGCGAGGGTGCCCCCAAGGTACCGATCGGCAAGATCGGTTTCGATTTCCAGTCGCAGAACCAGAACACCAACGTGCAGATATTCCTGAACGGGGATTCCAGCACGACCCTGCGCGAATTGTCCGGGGCGGCGATCCAGACGATGCAGCACCTACCCGGATTGCGCGACGTGCGTGCCGCGCAAAATGGCGGTGACCGGGAACTGGCCGTGCACGTGGATCGCGTACGCGCGCGCACCTATGGTTTCTCGGCGAACGAAATCGCGCAATACATCGCCATCGCCCTGCGCGGCCTGCCGCTCAAGGAATACCACGACAACGGCACGCAGATTCCCGTGTGGCTGCGCTTCGGCGGCGACGACACGCGCAGCCTTGCGGATCTGGCCGACTACAAACTGCGCGCCGCGGACGGCACCATGGTGCCGCTGCTGTCCATGGTCGAACTGAACAATCGTGCGGCGCCATCGTCGATCGAACGCGAAAACCGCCAGACCTCGCTCGCGATCCAGGCCAACCTCGCGCCAGGCGCGACGCTGGACGAGGTCAGGCCAAAGCTCGAAGCGGCACTGAACGCGATGCAATTCCCGCCCGGCTACCGCTGGAGTTACGGTCAGAATTTCGATTTCGCCAACGAAGCCGGCCAGCAGATGCTGTTCAATACGCTGATCGCGCTCATGCTCGTGTATGTCGTGATGTGCGCCATGTTCGAATCGCTGATCTACCCGGCGGCGATCCTGATGACGTTCGTGTTTTCCATCCTCGGCGTGTACTGGCTGTTCTGGCTCACCGGCACGACGTTCTCGATCATGGCTTCGATCGGCGTGCTGATTCTCATGGGCGTCGTCGTCAACAACGGCATCGTCATGATCGTGCACATCAACCATTTGCGTCTGGAGGGGCTATCGCGCACCGAAGCGTTGGTGCGCGGCGCACGCGACCGCCTGCGCCCGATCCTGATGACCATGGGCACGGCGATCCTGGGCATGGTGCCGTTGTGTCTTAGCGACGCGACCATCGGCGGCGGCGACACGCCGTACTATCCGATGGCGCGCGCCATCGCCGGCGGCCTGATCTTCTCGACGCTGGTCACGCTGGCCGCGCTGCCGGTCATCTACGCGCTGCTCGACGACGCGCGTCTGGCCACGCGGCGCGTGTTGAGCGATGCGCGCGCAAGGGCGTTCCCGCGCTTGCGCGCACTGAAAACCTGACGGGCATCCGAAGATGCCCGGTTTCGATGTCTGCTTCCGGTCAAAAAGAAGGCCAAGCTTGCCAAAGCCCCTTGAAGATCGACGGAGCGCTCAGTCGTCGTCGCTGATGCCTTGCTCTCCTTCGCCCAGATTCTTGGGCGCGGTCAGGCCGGTGAAGTCGTTGATGTCTTTCGCGTCATAAGGCCCATTGAGCCTGTCGAAGCCGTCACCCGGCGTGTTGAGTTCGCCCTGGGTAAAAACGATCTGTCCGGCAGGCGTTACCTCGATCACACGCTGATTGAATTGATCGCTGATGAGCGTGTCGCCGTTCCGTAGTCGGACAGCGCGCGTGGGCAGGGGACTTGCATTGCTGCCGGCATCGGTGTTCGTCATGTATTGCCAGACAACCGCATCGTTTGCGTCAACCTCTACAATTCGGCTGTTGTTCGAATCGGTAATAAGCGTGTCGCCGCCCGGCAACCGGCTCGCAAAAGCCGCGCCGCTGATCGTGCCGCCTGCCGTGAACTGAGCGACCAGTGTCCCGTCGGTCTTTACCTCAATGACACGATTGTTGTTTTCGTCGGCAATCAGCACGTTCCCGTTGTCCAGGAACTGCTGGCTATTCGGGTTGTTGAGCTGATCGGGCCCGTTACCGGATATGCCGGTGGTGCCGTACTGCCAGATGATTTGTTTTTTTCGATCGACGGCAATCACGCGTTGATTGGCCTGATCGGTAATCATCACGACAAGGCCCTCCTTGCCCAGGAAGCCGGGCGCCACGATGGCATCAACCGGCGTGTTCAGTTGATCCGCATCCGATCCGGCAACGCCGCCCTCGCCGTATTGCCAAACGATATGACCACCGTGATTGACAATGAGTACCCGGTTGTCCGGGCAGCCGTTGACCGGGTCGGAGCATCCCGGCAGCGGAGGGCTGCTGGGCGGAATGCCGGTACCCGAGATCAGGGTTAGCTCACCGAAACGCTCCGCATCATTGGGACCAACAATGCTGCTTGCGGATGGCGTGTCGAAGCCATCACCGAATTGCCAAACGATCGCATGGGTCGCACGATCAATCTCGATGATTCGGTTGTTGAATTGATCAGCGATCAATATGTGATCGCTCTTGTGCGGGTGCGCGCCGTGCTGCGCGCTGCGTGATAGCACGGGCTGTGCCAGTGCTGCGGTGGCCAGAGCGGTCGCGACTGCGAGGTACCGCAGGCTCCACGGTCTTTCCGGATTACTTTTGAACATTGTCGCTCTCCTTTCGTGTGATTGCTGACGAACGAGGCGACGCAACGGCAAACTAATGCATGTCCTGCATTTTGAATCTTTACCGAATCCGCATTGACTCCGATTGTTACGCTATCTTCCTTCGGGCACTACCAACTTCAGTCAGGTGCCTTCAATCTCCGCATTGCGATTCGTGATGGTTCTACGAAAGCCGGGAATCCGACTGTCCGTTCAGGTAGCCCCAAAGTAATCGCGCGTTACAGCACGCGGTGGAGAATGCGGATTCCCGCCGTCCATTCGCCGATCATCATGCCGATGTTGGTGAGCATGAAGACGAGCAGAGTGCGTGAAACACGATTCTTCCACCAGCCGGTCCAGTGCACCACGTCGTCGCGTAGCGATTCGAAGTCGGCCACACGCGGATGGCGCAGCCACATTTCCACGCCAGCGCTGAACGCGCCGGATGGCGCAAACGGACGGAACGGTTTCAGCGGTCCGGAAATCGCGGCAGCGAGCACACTCAACGGATGGCCGCCGCCGGCCAGCGCGCCGAGCGCGCACCCGGCCGCGGTGAAAACGATCCAGTCCTGCAATGCTTGCGTGCCATGACCCGTTCCGCGACTGAATGCAAAACCTATCGCGGCGGCGATGACGACAAGCACGCCGAGGCCGATCCATTTTGGCCAGCGTGAACCGGCTGGCGCCACGTTCAATGGCGCCAGAATCGTCTCCGGTGCCGTGGTCTGTGCGCCGAGCTCGCGTTCGATGCCGGCCAGATGTCCTGCGCCGACCACGGCAAGCACACGCTTTGCCGGATGCTTGCCCGTCTCCTCGCGCAGGCGCGCGGCCATGAAGGTGTCGCGTTCGCCGATCAGGCTGCGATATAACCCCTCGGATTGCGCGGCGAATTCGCTGAACGCGCTCTGCAGCATGTCGCCCTGTTTGAGATTCTCGATATCTTCTTCGCTGACCTCGCTGCGTTCGAAAAGACTCGTGATCAGTCCGCCGACGATGCCGAGTCGATCGCGCAAGCGCACGCTGTGGTAGGCGCGCTTGAGCGTGATGCTGATTTCGCGGTCGATCAGCCACAACGGCAGGCCGCGTTGCGCAGCCATGTCCGCTGCCGCTTTCAACTCGGCGCCCGGTTCGATGCCGAACTGTTCGGCGAGACGGCGCTGATACGCCGAGAGCGCGAGATTCGCCGCGACCATGCCGGCCTTGCCGTCGCGGATCACGCGCCAAAGATCGAGGTTGCGCCACGCTTCCGGATCGTGCATGGCGCGATAGCGCGACTCGCACAATTCCACGGCGATCGCATCGTAACTTCCGGTTTCGATGGCCGCGCGCACCGCATCGACGCTCGCACGCGAAACGTGGGCGGTGCCGAGCAGGGTGTACTCAACGCCATCGCGCGTCGCGCGTGCGTGCGGCTGGCCGGCCAGCGCCGGTTCGGTTGTCGAAACGTCCATCTCAGTCACGGAAACGTTTGAGCAGGTCGCCGTAGGCATCAATGCGCCGATCGCGCAGGAACGGCCAGATGCGGCGCACGGCTTCGCTGCGCGCGAGGTCGATGTCGGCGACGAGCAGTTCCGGCTTGTCCGTCGACGCTTGCGCGAGCAGTTCGCCCTGCGGCCCGGCGACGAAGCTCGATCCCCAGAATTCGATGCCGCGGCCAGCGTCCGGGGAAGGCTCGTGTCCG
>Ga0207654_10001334_pt1 | contig 13114 bp, 12 predicted proteins | sample KBSC64metaG_FD_184355 | JGI IMG/M metagenome (GOLD analysis project Ga0207654, IMG submission 184355) | Corn rhizosphere microbial communities from Kellogg Biological Station, Michigan, USA - KBS C6-4 metaG (SPAdes) (version 2) | ecosystem: Host-associated > Plants > Roots > Rhizosphere > Soil...
AATCTACAGGAGATTCAACCATGTCCAATCAAGACCGCCAACTGTTTGTACCTCTCACGATGAATCAAACAGATCCTAACGCCATGTCTCAAAACATTCTTGTGCTCGGAGCCGGAGAACTTGGCCTACCGGTGCTGCGCAGTCTTGCGCGCCGCGCGAAGGGCATCGACGGTGTGAAGATCAGCGTCCTGCTGCGCGCAAGTGCCATCGAGTCCAGCGCACCAGGCAAGCGACGTTGCATCGCGGAGATTCGGGATCTTGGCATCGAGATCGTCGTAGGCGATCTTGTGAAGAGCTCCATTGACGAACTCGCCGCAGTATTCGCACGATATGACACCGTAATCGGTTGCGCCGGTTACGCGGCGGGAATCGACACGCCGATGAAATTAGCGCGCGCTGCCTTGCAGGCGCGAATCCCAAGATATTTTCCATGGCAGTTCGGCGTCGACTTTGATGTCATCGGACGCGGCAGTCCGCAAGACATTTTCGACGCACAGTTGGACGTGCGGGAGCTTTTGCGCAGTCAGCACCAGACTGAGTGGGTCATTATCTCGACCGGCATGTTCATGAGCTACCTGTTTGAGCCCGAATTCGGCGTTGTCGACCTACAAAACGACGCAGTCCATGCACTGGGCAACCTCAACACCGCTGTGACGCTGACGACTCCCGATGATATCGGGATGCTAACTGCCGAGATCGTGTTCGCAAAACCTCGAATCCGGAACGAGATTGTCTATCTAGCCGGCGACACCGTGACTTACGGCGAGGTCGCAGACAAGCTGGAGGCGTCCCTTGGCCGTCCCTTTTACCGTTCGGAATGGAGTGAGGCGTATTTGCTCGGCGAGTTAGCCCGCGACCCGGACAATATGATGCGCAAGTATCGTGCTGCCTTTGCTCAAGGACGGGGTGTCGCTTGGGATAAGAGCGGCACGTTCAATAGTCAACGCGTCCTCCCGGTTACCGACGTGGTCTCGTGGATCAACGCAAACCTGCTTTCCAGCAGTAGCAAGTAAACCTATCAACTTTGCAGTGCGGTTATCGTCAACGTCCAAATAACCGGCTATCTACTGTTGGCCGGTTGCGGCCACGGATTAAAAACTTCCGCAGGGCATGATGATGACTCTAACTCATCTGACAGTCTGTGCCAGGTCAAGTTTGAGCTACTACACTTCAGATGAGCAGCAACTCCTTCCCCTTCGCCCGCAAGATATCCACCACCCGCGCCGCCACCGGCGACAGGTAACCGTTCTTCCGATACGCCAGCCCCAGCCGCCGTTTCATCTGCGCTTCCGGCAGCACCACCTCTCGCACGCGCGCGTGCCCGGCCACGAGGTTGAAGCGCGTGACGAAACCCAGCAGCGGCGTCGTTTCGAGCACCGGCAGGATCGTGTTCAGCACGTTCGACTCGATCTGCACGTTCGGCCGCGGCAGGCCGTGCCGCTCGAAGGTCTGGTCGAGCCATTGGCGTGATGAGACCGTCCGTGCCGGCAGCATCCAGCGATAATCCACGAGGTCGGCGAGCGTGCGGGGCGCGTCGAACACGGGGTGGTGTTCGCTCGCCATCACGACCATCGTATCTTCCGCGATCTGCTCGCTCACGATGTCCGGATCGCCGTCCAGCATCGGCCCCACCGCCAGGTCGATGTCGCCATCTGCCAGGGCCGCCAGCAGGTTGTCGTTCATGGCCACGGCCAGGGTGACCGTGATCGCTGGCGCATCGGCCAGCAATTGCGCGAACACGGCGGGCATCAGGTGCACGGCCATCGTCGGCACGCAGCCGATGCGGACCTCGCCCTGCAGGCCGCCGGCGTGGTCGCGCATTTCGCGCGCCGTCTCTTCCACCATCAGTGCCATCTGGCGCGTGCGTTTCAGCAGCACATGGCCGGCGGCCGTCAGGCGCATGCCGCGTCCATCCTTTTCGAACAGGCGGGAGCCCAGCGACTCCTCCAGCCGGTCGATGCATTTGGTCAGCGCCGGCTGGGTGCGGTGCACGCGCTCGGCGGCGCGCGCCAGGTTGCCTTCGGTGGCGATGACTTCGAAATATTTGAGGTCGCGGAAGTCCACAATATATTCCCGAAAGTTTGGAAATTAGAAAATTAAGTGAATATACATTATAGATCGGCCTTCCTATACTCGGTTCATACAAGACCCAGCCCGACCAAAAAAACAGCTGCACCGAGGAGACAACAATGGCACGCACATCTCCTCCCGTGGCTGTCGTTCATCCACCACGAGGACTATCCATGAGCCATTCCACTCCACCCGACGTGATCCGCGACATCGCGCGCACCGACCCGGACTTGGTCGCGCACGCCGCCCAGTTCCCATCGTCCATCCTGGCCGACGTCGCCGGCCGCCGCGGCGCCCTGTGCAGCCGCATCGCCCCGCTGGCCCCGACGATGCGCCTGGCGGGACCGGCGCTGACCATCGACGTCCGCCCGGGCGACAACCTCATGATTCACGCCGCGATCGCGCTGGCCAAGCCGGGCGACGTGCTCGTCATCGACGGCAAGGGCGACGAATCCTGCGCGCTGATGGGCGAGATCATGGTGTCGCAGTGCATGGCGCTCGGGATCGCCGGCATCGTCGTGTACGGCGCCGTGCGCGATACGGAAGCGATCCGCGCACTGGGCTTTCCCATGTATGCCATCGGTGCCAACCCGAACGGACCGTCGAAACTGGTGCCGGGCCGGATCAACTGGCCGGTGTCGGTGGGCGGCGTGACGGTGCAGCCGGGCGACCTGGTGGTGGCCGACGGCGACGGCGTCGTCGTCGTCGAGACGGCCAAGGTGCCGACGGTGCTCGAACTGGCGAAGAAGAAGCTGGCGGATGAAGCCGCGCGCATCGACGGCATCCGCAGCGGCAAGCAACTGCGTCCCACCTGGCTCGACGCCGCGCTGCGCAAGGCCGGCGTGCTGGCCGACGGAGAGACGCTGTGAGCGCCGTCCTCGACCAGCAAACCCGCCGCGACGTCGTGCTGGTGACGGGCGCCGACCTCGCGGAGCAGGCCGTCGAGCTGCTGGCCGGCTTCGACATCGTCTACGCCGGCAAGGCGCCTGACGAGGACTGCCTCGTCGCCCTGTGCCGCCAGCACCAGCCGGTCGCGCTCATCGTGCGCTACGGCCGCATCACGGCGCGCGTGATCGAGGCAAGCCCGCGGCTGCGCGTGCTCTCCAAGCACGGCACCGGTATCGATACGATCGACCGCGACGCGGCCGCCGCGCGCGGCATTGCCGTCAAGGCGGCCGTCGGGGCCAATGCGCCCGCCGTGGCCGAGCACACGTGGGCGCTGATCCTCGCCTGCGCCAAGGACGTGTCCACGCTCGACCGCCGCATGCACGACGGCCATTGGGACAAGGCGACCCATAAAAGCCTCGAGCTGCGCGGCCGCACGCTGGGCCTCGTGGGCCTGGGCGCAATCGGCGCGCGCGTGGCCGCCATCGGCCGCGCCATGGACATGCGCGTGATCGCCCACGACCCGTTCGCAACCGCGGCCCCGGACGGCGTCGAACTGCTGCCGCTGGCCGACGTCATCGCCGGTGCGGACGTGCTCTCGCTGCATTGCCCGCTCACGCAGGACAACGCCAACATGCTGAACGCCGCCACGCTGGCGACGATGCGTCCGGGTGCCATCGTCGTGAACACGGCACGCGGCGGCCTGATCGACGAGGCGGCGCTGGCCGACGCACTGCGCAGTGGCGCCGTGCGCGCGGCGGGACTGGACAGTTTCCAGGTCGAGCCGTTCGCCGCCGGCCATCTATTCACGGAGATCCCCAACGTGATCCTGTCGCCGCACATCGGCGGCGTGACGAGCGACGCCTATGTCGGCATGGGCACGGCCGCGGCACGCAACGTGCTGGCGGTGCTCGCGCAGGCCTGACGTCGCACACAACAATGACAAGCGCGCGCCAAGACGCGCCCCAACGACTAGTATTGGAGACAACATGAGCGACTACGACCAAGACGCACGCCTGGAAGCGGACACCATCCGCAGGATCACCTGGCGTCTCATTCCCTTCCTGATGCTGTGCTACCTGCTGGCCTTCATCGACCGCGGCAACATCGGCATGGCCTCGTTGCAGATGAACCACGACCTCGGCCTCACGACGAAGATGTTCGGTTTCGCCGGCAGCCTGTTCTTCATCTCGTACTTCCTGTTCGAAGTGCCCAGCAACCTGGCGCTGCAAAAGTTCGGCGCACGCAAATGGATCGCGCGCATCATGATCACGTGGGGCATCGTCTCGGCCGGCATGGCGCTGGTGCAGGGCGCGACGTCGCTGTACATCCTGCGCTTTTTACTCGGCGCCGCCGAGGCGGGCTTCTTCCCCGGCGTCGTGCTGTACCTCACGTACTGGTTCCCGGCCGCGTACCGCGCCCGCATCGTCGCCATCTTCATGGTCGCGGTGCCGATGGCCAGCTTCGTCGGTTCGCCGATATCGGCGCTGCTGCTCCAGGCCGACGGGCTGCTCGGCCTGCGCGGCTGGCACTGGCTGTTCATCCTCGAAGGCCTGCCGACCGTCGTGCTGGGCATCGTCTGCCTGTTCTTCCTCACCGACCGTCCGGAACAGGCGACGTGGCTGAGCATGGCGCAGCGCAACTGGCTGACGGCGCGCCTGGAGAAGGAACGCAGCGAGAAGAAGGCCGCGGGCCCGCATCCGTCGCTCTGGAAGGTGTTGCGCAGTAAGGAAGTGCTGGGCATGGCCCTCGTGTGCGCCACCGCGTCGTCGGCCGGTACCGTGCTGGGCGTGTGGCAGCCGCAGCTGATCAAGTCGTTCGGCCTGACCGTGATGCAGACGGGTCTCGTGAATGCCATCCCTTACGTGATCGCCGCCGTCGTGATGGTCTGGTGGGGCCGCCGTTCCGACCGCAAGGGCGAGCGCCGCTGGCATACCGCGATTCCGCTGGCGCTGATCGCCGGTGGCATGCTGAGCACCCTGTTCGTGACGTCGCTCGTGCCGACCGTCATGCTGCTGACCGGCGTCCTGATCGGCGCCTATTCGTTCAAGGGACCGTTCTGGGCACTGAGCTCGTCCTGGCTCGCCTCGGGCTCGGCGGCGGCCGGCCTGGCCGCCATCAACGCGGCGTCGAACCTCGTCGGCGGTGGCCTCATGGTCAACGCCTACGGCTGGATCAAGGAAAGCACGGGCAGCCACGCGCTGGGCCTGTTGCCGATCGCGGTCCTGGCCGTGGCCAGCATCATCACCCTCCTCACACTGAGCAACGACGCCCACCGGGCGGCGCGCAACGCGCAAGCCAAGGCTGCGGCCTAGCAGCACCAGTATCCCCGTTCGTTTTCACCGGCGGCCGGCCGGGGGACCAACCGCGTCCCGGCCGCCCATAACTCCTACTACAAAGAGACAATGAAGACACAAGCTACCCTGATCCTGGCAGCGGCCGCGCTGTTGCCGGCCGCCGCATCTGCGCAATCGTCCGTGACGGTCTACGGCTCCATCGATGGCGGCGTGCGCTATCAAACCAATGTCGACGCGGCGGGCAACGGCCTGTTGTCGACGACGTCCGGCAATTATTATCCGAACCGGCTGGGCTTCCGCGGCAAGGAAGACCTCGGTAACGGCCTGAATGCGCACTTCCAGCTCGAGAGCGGCTTCAACGACAAGACCGGGGCGCTGGACAACACGAACAACGTGCTGTTCAACCGTACCGCGGCGGTCGGCCTGGGCGGCGCCTGGGGCTCGCTCGATCTCGGCCGGCAGTACACGGTCGCCTTCCGGACCGAGAAATTCCTCGATCCGTTCAATCACAACTACACTTCGATCACGCCGCTGTCGTCGGGGGCGGGTACGAGCCTGCCGGCGGCGGCGAAAACGGCGGGCTTGAGCGCATCGTCGAACTCGGGTACGCGCTTCAACAACGACATCCAGTACACCGGCACGTTCGGCGGCCTGACGGTGCGCGCCGAGTACGCACCGGGCGAAGTCGCGGGCGATGCGGGCAAGGGCTCCGCCCGGGGTGCGGCGTTCAGCTACACGGGCCGTACGCTGCTGGCGGCGGGCGCCTACATCCGCAAGCAGACGCCGGCCGGCTTTACCAACAACATGTTCGTGGCCGGCGGCGGCTTCAAACTGGGCGGCATGACGGTGAAAGGTGGCATGTCGCGCGAGCGCCAGGAAACGGCCGCCGCGGGCACCTACCAGAATGAAACGCGGTTCGGCGGCATCAGTTACCAGGTCAACAAGCCCGTCGAGATCACCGCGGCCGTCTACCGCTCGGATTACGACAGCGCGACCGGCGCGGGCCGCCGCGACCTGTTCCTGCTGGGCGCGACCTATGCGTTGTCAAAACGAACGAACCTGTATGCCGAGATCGATGCCAACCGCTATGGCGGGGCGCTGGTGCCGGCGTCGAAGCAGACGTTCCAGCGTGGGGTGTCGGCGGGCGTCATGCACCTGTTCTGACAAAAAAATGGCCGCACGACGCGGCCATTTTTTCGTTGGGACGCGAATCAGTACGTGTAGAACATCCGCTGGATTTCTTTGGTGTTCGTGGTCCTGGTCAGCGCCAGCATCAGCAGGATGCGCGCCTTCTGCGGATTCAGCGTATCGGCCACGACGAAGTCCAGCTGGTCGTCATTGGCCTCGCCATTGCGCGCCACGATGCCCTGGCCCACGCGGCTGGAGCGCACGATGATCACGCCCTTTTCGCGCGCGGCCGACAGCGCCGGGCGCACCTTGTTCGGCAGGCTGCCGTCGCCCACGCCCGCGTGGACCAGGCCCTTGGCGCCGGCCGCGACCAGTGCGTTGACGGCCGTCGGGCCCACGTTCGCATACGTGTAGGCGATGTCGACCTGCGGCAGCACCGACAGGTTGCTCACGTCGAATTCCGTGTCCACGGTGTGCTTGCGGGTCGAAGCGCGGTAGAAGTGCGCCTGGTTGCCCACGACGTAGCCCAGCAGGCCCAGTTCCGTTGCTTTAAAGGTGTCGGTCGTCGTCGTGTTGGTCTTGCTGACGTCGCGCGCGGCGTTGATCTGGTCGTTCAGCACGACCAGCACGCCCTTGCCGGCTGCATCCGGGCTGCCGGCGGTGAGCACGGCGTTGTACAGGTTGATCGGGCCGTCGGCCGAGATCGCGGTCGACGGACGCATCGCGCCCACCACGACCACCGGCTTCTTGCTCTTGACGACGAGGTCGAGGAAGTACGCGGTTTCCTCGATCGTGTCGGTGCCGTGCGTGATCACGATGCCGTCCACGTCCGGCTTGGCCAGCAGCGTGTTGACGCGTTTGGCCAGCGTGAGCCAGTGCTCGTTGCTCATGTTTTCGCTGGCGATCTGGAACACCTGCTCGCCCGTCACGTGCGCGACCTGTTTCAGTTCCGGGACGGCCTTGATCAGGTCATCGACCCCGACCTTGGCGGCCGTGTAGCCGACCGTCGTCGTGCTGGTGGCGCCGGTGCCGGCGATGGTGCCGCCGGTGGCGAGGATCACGACGTTGGGCAGGCGTGCCGCCGTCTGGGCCTGCGCGGCCGCGGCCAGCATCGTCAAGAAGAACAGTGCGGTCCAGGTGCGTACAAGTTTTAAGAACATATAGTCTCCTTATTTAACAATTTTTGGAAGGCAAAAAAAAGGCTCCTGGTGAAGGAGCCTGGATTCGGGTAGCGGGTCAGCTGAGCGGCGCCGTGGCAACGTCCTTGGGGGCAATGGCCGGATCGGCCAGATCGCCCTCCCACTTCGCGACGACGGCGGTGGCGATGCCGTTGCCGATCACGTTCGTGGCCGAGCGGCCCATGTCGAGGAAGTGGTCGATGCCGAGCAGCAGCAGCAGGCCGGCTTCGGGGATGTGGAACTGGTTCAGCGTGGCGGCGATGACGACCAGCGAGGCGCGCGGCACGCCGGCCATGCCCTTCGAGGTCAGCATCAGCACGAGCATCATGGTCATCTGCGTCGACAGCGCCAGCTCGATGCCGTAGGCCTGGGCGATGAAGACCGAGGCGAACGTGCAGTACATCATCGAACCGTCCAGGTTGAACGAATAGCCGATCGGCAGCACGAACGCGGCCAGGCGGTTCTTCACGCCGAAGCGCTCCAGGCCTTCCAGCGTCTTCGGATACGCGGCTTCCGACGAGGCGCAGGTGAAGGCGAGGATGGTCGGCTCGCGCAGCAGGCCGAGGAGCTTGAACAGGCGCGGGCCGACGAACAGCACGCCGATCGTGATCAGGATGGCCCACAGCAGCGCGATGCCGAGGTAGAACTCGCCCATGAACTTGCCGTAGGTGGCGAGCACGCCGACACCGCTGGTGGCGACGACGCCCGCGACCGCGGCGAACACGGCGAACGGCGCGAAGTTCATCACGTAACCGGTGACCTTCAGCATCACGTGCGCGGCGCCGTCGATGGCGGCGATCATCGGCGCGGCGCGCTCGCCCACGGCGGCGGCGCCGGTGCCGAAGAAGATCGAGAAGATCACGATCTGCAGGATCTCGTTCTTGGCCATGCCGTCGAAGATCGACGTCGGCACGAGGTGGGTGATGAAGTCCTTCAGGGTCAGGCCGGAGGCGCTGATGCCCGACGAGGCGCCGGTCGCCGGCAGCGTGCCGGACAGCGCCATCGCATCGCCCGGACGGAACAGGTTCACGAGGATCAGGCCCAGCGTGAGCGAGAGGAGGGAAGCGATGATGAACCAGCCCAGCGCCTTGACGCCGATGCGGCCGACTTCCGCAGCGTCGCCCATCTTGGCGATGCCCACGACCAGCGTCGAGAACACGAGCGGCGCGATGATCATCTTGATCAGGCGCAGGAACAGGGTGGTCACGAGGGACATGCCGTCGGCGAAGCCCTTGGGATCGGCGAGCTGCGTATTTGCAACGTAGCCGGTGGCGATGCCGAGTACCAGGCCCACGAGGATCCAGGTGGTGAGGCGGTTTCTTTTGTTCATAAGCTCCTCAGTGGTGGAGGTTGGCGGGACAGGGGAGATCGTCCGTCCTGTGCCGGCGCCGTGGCACAATCTCGTGCAAGATCAGGGAGTTGCCAGTTATCTTGCCTTGATGATATTGACAAGTCTCGGCAGTATCGTTGTCGCAGATGGTGCTGTCAAGCACGCCGGAAGACGGGCAAACACGCAACACGAATTCCTGGAAAATCGCCGCGCAAACATTCTCAATTGTTGGAAAACACGTTCAATGATAACCATAGCCAACGTCAGCAAATGGTATGACCGTTTCCAGGTGCTGCGCGACTGCACGACGCACGTCGCCCCTGGCGAGGTGATGGTCGTGTGCGGCCCTTCCGGCTCCGGCAAGTCGACACTCATCAAGACCGTCAACGGATTGGAGCCGTTCCAGAAAGGGCAGATTCGTGTCAATGGTACGTCAGTGGGCGACCCGGGCACGGATCTGCCCACGTTGCGTGCGAGCATCGGTATGGTGTTCCAGAATTTCGAGCTGTTCCCGCACCTGTCCGTACGCGACAACCTGACCTTGGCGCAAGTCCAGGTATTGAAACGCTCGCGCGACGAGGCGACGGCCAACGGCCTGAAATACCTGGACCGCGTGGGCCTGCTGGCGCACCAGGACAAATATCCGGCCCAGCTGTCGGGCGGGCAGCAGCAGCGCGTGGCGATCGCGCGGGCGCTGGCGATGGATCCCGTCGCGATGCTGTTCGACGAACCCACGTCCGCGCTCGATCCGGAAATGGTGGGCGAAGTCCTCGATGTGATGGCGGTCTTGGCCCAGGAGGGCATGACGATGATGGTCGTGACGCACGAAATGGGTTTCGCGCGCCGCGTGGCGGATCGCGTCGTGTTCATGGACGAGGGCCGCATCGTCGAGGACAGCCCCGCCGAGGCGTTTTTCGACGCGCCGCGCTCTAGCCGGGCCCGGGACTTCCTGGGCAGGATCCTGCACTGATCACATGTTCCGCAACACCAGGCTGGCACCGCCCGCGATCAGCACGACCCACACGATCTGCTTGACCCGTTCCGCCGGCAGCCACAGGTGCAGCCGGTTGCCGAGATACAGCCCGCCGAGCGCGCACGGCAGCAGCACGCCCGCCAGCAGCGGCAGCGTCCCGTCACGGTACAGGCCGGCGCCCGTGAACAGGATCAGGCGCGCCACGGCGCTGAAGAACAGCACGCCCGAGATGGTGGCGCGCAACGTCAGCTTGTCGTCCAGGCGGCGCGTGAGGAAGATCGTGTAGAACGGCCCGCCGGTGCCGAACAGCGCCGTGAACATGCCGCCGACGACCCCGAACGGCCCGGCCCAGGCGCTTGCCAGCGGCCGCGGCTTGCCGTGCACGAGCAGGCTCCAGGCCGAATATCCCAGGATGAACAGGCCCAGTACGACCAACAGCACGCGTTCCGGCGCCCGCACGAGGGCGAGCACGCCGAGCGCCATCCCGGCCACCATGAACGGCATCAGCCGCAGGGCTTCGCGTTTCTCGATGAAGCGGCGGTTCTTCAGGCCCAGCAGCAGGCCGGAGACGAGGTCGAACACGAGCATCAGCGGTACCGCCATGCGTAGTGGAATCAACAGCACGAGCAGCGGCATCGCGGTCACGGACGAGCCAAAGCCCGTGAGGCCGAATACCGTGTAGCCGAACACGATGATGCATGCCAGCTGGGTAAGCGTAAGCAAGTCGAACGTCATGTTTGTGCGGACCGATTGACAACGTAACGATTCTAGTCCGATTGTTAATTCTGTTCTGTATTGCAATGTATCGTGCGCACCCATATTGGCTGTCCGACGCGGGTGCGTGCTAGTAGAATGTCGGGGTTCGCAATCCGAGAGCCGCCATGTCCATCATCGAAACCCCCGACACCCTCACCATCACCCGTCCCGACGACTGGCACCTGCACCTGCGCGACGGCGCGGCCATGGCCAGTGTGCTGCCGCACAGCGCGCGCCAGTTCGCCCGCGCCATCGTCATGCCGAACCTGAAGCCGCCCGTTACGACGGCCGCGCTGGCGACCGAATACCGCGCGCGCATCCTGGCCGCGTTGCCGCAAGGCATGAGCTTCGAGCCGCTGATGACCTTGTACCTGACCGACAACACGGAACCGGACGAGATCCGCCGCGCGCGCGACACCGGCTTCATCCACGGCGTGAAGCTGTATCCGGCGGGCGCGACGACGAATTCCGCCGCCGGCGTGACGGACTTGCGTAAGTGCTACAAGACGCTGGAAGTGATGCAGGAACTCGACATGCCGCTGCTGACGCACGGCGAAGTGACCGACCAGCACATCGACCTGTTCGACCGCGAAGCCGTGTTCATCGAGCGCGTGATGCGTCCGCTGCGCCGCGACTTCCCGGAACTGCCGATCGTGTTCGAGCACATCACGACGAAGGACGCGGCCGAGTACGTGGCCGAGGCCGAGGGCCCGATCGCGGCGACGATCACGGCGCACCACCTGCTGTACAACCGCAACGAGATCTTCCGCGGCGGTATTCGCCCGCACTACTACTGCCTGCCCGTGCTGAAGCGCGAGGAACACCGCCTGGCGCTGGTCACCGCGGCGACGAGCGGCGACGAGCGCTTCTTCCTCGGCACCGACTCCGCGCCGCACGCCGTGCACACCAAGGAAGCGAGCTGCGGCTGCGCCGGCTGCTACACCGCGCTGCATGCGATGGAGATGTACGCCGCCGCCTTCGAGCAGGCCGGCGCGCTCGATAAGCTGGAAGCGTTCGCGAGCCTGAACGGCCCGAATTTCTACGGCCTGCCGGTGAACGAGGGCACGATCACGCTGAAGCGCGAGGCGTGGACCCTGCCGGCGACCGTGCCGATGGGCGAGCACGACCTCGTGCCGCTGAACGCGGGCGAACAGATCGGCTGGAAGATGCTGTAACGGGATGTTCCCCGAGATCGACTGGACACGGCCGTGGTATGACACGGTCCGTCCCGCTTTCGAGAGCCTGCAGCCGGGACCTTTCGTCCCGGCGTTCAACGCCAACGCGGCCCGGCTGGAGCTTGTCAACCACGCCGGCCAGGCGATCCGCTTCGTGCCCCAGGCCGACCTGCCGGAAGGCCTGGCGTATGAAGCGTTCATCGGCGCCACGGGCTGCGTGCCCACGCGCGCGAACCTGCACGACTTTTTCAATGGCCTCGTGTGGCAGACCTTCCCGCGCATCAAGCGCGAATTGAATGCCCTGCAGGCCGCGCAGATCGCGCAGGCGGGCGTGGGCAAGTCGCGCGGACCGGCGCGCGACGCCGCCACAATCTTCGACGAGAATGCCGCGCTGCTCGTCGTGCGTGACGGTGATGCGGGCCGCGCGCTCGTCGACGACCTGCGCGCGCATCGCTGGCGCGCCGCGCTGTTCGACAGCCGCGCCATGTTCGGCCGCGATGTAGAGCTGTGGCTGTTCGGGCATGCGCTGATGGAAAAGCTCGTCGTGCCGCGCAAGGCGATCACGGCGCATGTGCGCGTTCTCTTCGTCGCGGACGATTTTTTTGCACTCGACCGCGAGGGGCGCCGCGACTGGATCGACGGCGCGGTGTCCAACGCGATCGTCGCCGAGGGCCTGTCCACGGCCGGCTTCACGCCGCTGCCCGTGCTGGGCGTGCCGGGCTGGTGGCCGGACCAGGACGAGGCCTTCTATCTCGATGAGACCGTGTTCCGGCCCAGGCGGCCGGCCAGCAATGCATAAGGAGGACGTCATGAACGATAAAGTACGTTGGGGCATCCTTGGCACGGGCAAGGTTGCCAGGGCGTTTGCCACCGCACTCAAGGCCACGCCGGACGCGCAGCTCGCCGCCGTCGGCTCGCGCAGCCTGGACGGCGCCGCGTTCTTCGCGCGCGAATTCGGCGGCACACCCTATGGTTCGTACGAGGCGCTCGTGCGCGCCGATGACGTGGACCTCGTCTACGTCGGCACGCCCCATCCGATGCACTACGAGAACGTGCGCCTGGCGCTGGAGGCCGGCAAGGGCGTCCTGTGCGAAAAGGCGTTCACGGTCAACCGCCGGCAGGCCGAGGAACTGGTCAGTCTCGCGCGCGAGAAAAACCTGTTCCTGATGGAGGCGATGTGGACGCGCTTCCTGCCTGCGCTGGCCGAGGTGCGCCGCATCGTCGATTCGGGCGAGATCGGCACCGTGCGCCAGGTGAACGCGGACCTCGGGTTCAAGGCCGAGGTCGGGCCCGGACACCGCCTGTTCAACCTCGTGCTGGGC
>Ga0207654_10001339_pt1 | contig 13071 bp, 14 predicted proteins | sample KBSC64metaG_FD_184355 | JGI IMG/M metagenome (GOLD analysis project Ga0207654, IMG submission 184355) | Corn rhizosphere microbial communities from Kellogg Biological Station, Michigan, USA - KBS C6-4 metaG (SPAdes) (version 2) | ecosystem: Host-associated > Plants > Roots > Rhizosphere > Soil...
GCGTGCGCCGCAGGTATCCACGCTCGACGTGCCCGGCGCGACGATCCGAGTTGCCGAACGCTCGCATCCAGGGCCACAGGCAGTTCTGTATTTCGGCGGCAACGCCGAAGACGTGTCCGTAAGCCTGCCGCAGTTAAATCAAGCGTTCCCGGACCGTGCCCTGTACCTGCCGCATTACCGCGGCTATGCGGGCAGCACCGGCAAGCCAACCGAGCAGGCCTTGATTGCGGATGCGCTGGCGCTATACGACCGCGTAGCGGCGCTCCAGCCGCATATCCTCGTCATCGGCCGCAGCCTCGGGACGGGCGTCGCAATCCAGGTGGCGAGCCGGCGCAAAGTCGACGGGCTGGTGCTGGTGACGCCGTTCGACAGCCTGCGTGAGTTAGCTGCCCGGCAGTTCCCGTATTTTCCCGTACGCTGGATGTTGAGGGATACGTACGAATCCTGGCGCTATGCGCCCAATATCACGGCGCCGACCTTGATCATCGCTGCGCAGCACGACGAAATCATCCCGCGCGCCAGCACCGAGCGCCTGCTGGCGCACTTCCGACAAGGTGTGGCGTCGATGGAAATCGTCGAGGAAGCTGGCCACAATTCGATTTCGGACAAGCCAGTCTATGGTCTCCTGCTGCAGGCAGCGGGCAAGCACTGAGCGAAAAAAACATCGCCAATGCCGCCAATGCCGCCAACGCCGCTCAGTTAAGATCTTTCTTGAGGAAGCGGACGATATAACGGTAAGGCATGGCTTCGACGATCCTGTCGACTTTTCGACCAGGCGGTCCTTCGTTCGAGCCGAGATCGGCGCGACAGGCCGCAACGTTAATTCTAGCGGACAACGCAGACACCCTTATAGGAGCTCTTCGATCAAATGGATAATCGATTTCGGGAAGTCGAGAAGCGTGCCCGACGCGTTTTTGTCCTGGCGATGGTTATTGCTCTGATGGTGCTAATGGGTGTCGACTATTTGGTAAATACCAAACCAAGCGCCCTGCAAGCTTGCGTACAGACGTGTGCTGTCTATCACCGCCAAGGAGAACTTGTGTACAAATATACTAGAGAACAAATCTCAGGTGATCGATATAGAGGACCGACGGAATGCCAGTGCCGATAACGCCTTCTGTGTCTTGAGCGTCCGCAATGGGTCGACTGCTGCGGTACAATAAACGGTCGAGATCGGTCACAACCGGACGTAGAGTTACATCGAGCGCCGCCCAGGAAACAAGAACGTAGAGGAATCAAAACATTCTATGATTACGGCAGAGAACCCGGATGATCAGCTGAGTTATTGTGTCGTGGTGCACGGGGTCGATACTCATGCTTTTGAACGGGCCGCAGTTCGCTATAACTGTCGTCGTGGCGGTATACGACCGACTGACCAAAGTCGGTATATTTCTCTTCCTGTGACACCTGACACATTAGGTGCCACACTTGCTTGGATCAAAACAGAGCTGGCTGGACATTACCGGGAGATTTACTTAGGAGTTTCTGTTCAGGCTAAATTATCTTGGAGCGAAGTCATCATTCCCGCTGAGGTTGCGTCGTTAGCTGGTCAACATAACGCGGCGATCAAGGTTCTAATCTCACACCTAAAATCCGCATAATTGCTGTGCCGGGATAAGGCTGCTTCAGGTCGAGTCCAGCCGGTCGCGACAGTTAGGCTCGACATGCCGACAGTTCGCATATGGACTCAGGGAGACGGTGGGGCGGCAGCGGCCTTGCGCTTTGTCTTGAAGAACGACCACGCCTCGTCGGCCGTGTCGACGTCGTGATTCATTTCACCCACGAGTTTGCGCAGTAGCCAAGGAAGCGTGTTGCTCATGTCGGCCTCGACATGCCCGCCACCTTCGATTTTCAGGAACTCGATCTGAACGTGGGCGGGATCGGCGCCCCAGACGTAACGCGTCGCCGACGTCGGGTCGTCCGGATGCAGGTGCGGGTAGCGATACACCGCAGGCGTGTCGGACAAGCCGGCCAACTGGCGCCAGATGGCGACGGTCTGCTCGGTGCCGAGAGTGGCCCCACGTCCGCGCAGGAACCAGTTGCCCACCTGGCCGCCGGCATAGGGCACGATCGTGTCGGCCGTGCCGTGTTCGATGAAGACTGGCAGCGGGTGCACCGGTGCCGGGCAGGTCGTTTTTACCGCCATGAGGCCGCTCTGTACGCCGATGGCGGCAAGCTGCGGCGCCAGTTCGATCCCGGCCCGGTATGCCATCGCGCCGCCGTTCGACACACCGAACACATAGATGCGTGCCGGGTCGGCGCCGAACCGGCTGATCGCAGTGTCGATCAGTTCCGCGATCAGTCCGACGTCGTCAACCTTCGTATTGGTCGGCGCATCGCTGCGGCAATCGTTCCAGGACTGCTTGCCGTCGCTCGCCTTCACGCCATCCGGGGCAAGGAGCAGGATGTTCTCGCGCTGGGCGAGCGTCGGCCACGCCTGCGTCCTGTAGCCGGCCAGCGAGGCCAGGCCGACCATCGCGGCCGCGGACGCGCCATGGCCATGCAGCAGGATCAGGACAGGGCGCTGCGCTCTCGGCTTGCCGTCCGCCTCGACGGCGATGTAGTGACGCGGTCCTTCGGGGCGTGCCAGCGTGTGGTCCGTCACCGTGACGGCAAACGCTGGCGCTGCCAGTCCCATGGCGGCCAGGCAGGACCAACGGCTGAAACGGAGCGGCATGCGTAATCTCGCGTTGGATGTTTGGTAACGGATGGTCGCACGTTTGTTTTAGTCTGTCATCGATTCGTCCACTGCTACAATCTGCCTCATCGTGTGTCGCCCGGGCACCCACTGCCCTCAAGCAAGGAATCCGCATGAATCATGATTGCACCCATTTCCACGAGATCGTGACTCGCGACGCCAATACCGACGGCTGTGAAGAATGCCTGCAAATGGGCGACACCTGGGTGCACCTGCGCGTGTGCCTGACGTGTGGCCACGTCGGTTGCTGCGACGATTCGAAAAACAAACATGCGACGCGCCATTTTCACGCGACGGGGCACCCCGTGATCCGTTCCAAGGAGCCGGGCGAGACGTGGGGTTGGTGTTATGTGGATCGGATCGTCAAGGATCCAGTCTAGTTGGCCTAAGCCTCAAGGTGTGTTTACGCGACGAGCGAGAACGAAGCGCTTTCGCCAATCGAGAGCGTGGCTTCCAAATGTCTGGTACCACCGCTGCGGGCAATCACGTCGTCGAAGCAGTAGGTCCGCAGACTGATGCGGGCCGTGTCGGGATGGTAGCAATTCCATAACAGCCTGAACGTGAAGCAGGTGTTGCGTTCATCGCTGGCCGCCATTGCCCGTTGACCTGATGATGTCCCGGCCTGAACGATGAATGCCTTGTGTAGTCTCGGACGGGCGCGTATCGCTGCGGCCATGTCGGCGCTGATCGTAAAGTCGGTCTGCTCGCATGCCGGCTCATCCGGATACAGTTCCGCAATGGTTTTGCCCTGGTCTGCGATGCCGCTGATTTCGGTCAATTCGACGCACAATATCTCACCAGTTAGCAGGGCATGCTCAGCGATCCAGATCAGATGGCCGCTCCCCCCGTCTTCGTAATTGCCGCCGGACGCGGTGAGGTCTGCTTTTGGATCCGTGTCGAGTGCGCCAGATACGGACACGTCCATCACCTGGATTCCCGTCAGGTCGATCGTCGCAATACGTATATCGTTCACGTCGATTGTTATGCCGGGCATGTGAATGTCCTGTCTGTTTTTCGATGATGGACTACGGTTGCACTTCGCTTGGCTCAGTGTACGAGACCTATTGCTCGGTCGCAATCCAAATACCCGCCTGACGCTCGGCCTTTGCTTTCCGAATGGCAACAATGTTAAAGTTGCGACCTGCGTAAAGTTATCGGAGCGGTATCATGTTGATCGTCGTGGGTTTCATCACCGTGCTGTTGGCCGTGTTCGGCGGCTTCGTCCTGCAGGACGGCCATCTGGCCGCGCTGTTCCAGCCCTATGAACTCCTGATGATCTTCGGCGGCGCACTGGGCGCCTTTGTCATTGCCAATGACCGCAAGGCCATCGGCCTGACCTGGCGCAGCCTGCCGGTGCTGTTCCACGGTTCGCGCTATACGCGCGAGCTGTACATGTCGCTGATGGCACTGCTGTTCGACCTGTTGACGAAGGTGCGGCGCGAGGGATTGATGTCGCTGGAGGACGACATCGACGCGCCGTACGAGAGCGCCATCTTCGTGAAGTACCGCGTCATCCTGCTGGACGACCACCTGCTGGACTTCATCACGGACTACCTGCGGCTGATGGTGTCCGGGACGATGAACGGCTACCAGCTGGAGAACCTGATGGACAACGAGATCGCGACCTACCAGGAAGACGCCGACATTCCCATCCAGGCGATCCACAAGCTGGCCGACGGCATGCCTGCGTTCGGCATCGTCGCGGCCGTGATGGGCGTCGTGCACACGATGGGCGCCATCGGCCGTCCGCCCGCCGAGCTGGGTGGACTGATCGCGGCCGCGCTGGTCGGCACCTTCCTCGGCATCCTGCTGTCGTACGGCCTCGTCGCGCCGCTGGCGAGCCTGCTGCACAGGCGTCACCAGGAAGTCGTCAAGGCGCTGCAATGCGTGAAAACGACCCTGCTGGCGTCGATGAACGGCTATGCGCCGGCCATCGCCGTGGAATTCGGCCGCAAGGTCATCTCGGCCACGGAGCGCCCGACCTTCGCCGAGCTGGAAGGCCATGTGCGCCAGTTGAAGTCGCGCTAGCGATCAGGTTTTTCTTCGGTTTCGATGCCGGCCAGTTTCCAGTTCCACAGGCCGGCACGGCGGAAGATGAAGCTGCCGTCCTGCGTCTTGACGGCGAACCGGTCCCAGCCGCGGTAATTCACCGCGTAGCGGGGACGTTCCGGCTCCACCTTGGCATCGTTCGCGTGCGGTGCAAGTTTGGGGAATTTGATGCGTCCCTGTTCCAGCATGATCGTGACGCCCCGCGGCGAAGCAATCATGTCGACGAGCGGATTGACGAACGCCATCGCGACGGAGGTACCCAATTCGGCCACCGGATTCGTGCCGCCGGTCGTTGCCGGGGCGCCTTTCATCGATGCGAGGATCTGGCTTTTCACGCTCTCGCGCAGGGCAGGGAAGTCGACCTGCGCGCTGACGGCATCGGCGTCGCGATGGGCGACGGCCGATTGCAGGCGTTGCAAGGTCCACCACGGGCTGGCGAAGCTGGTGGCGGCAACGACGAGGAGGGCGCCGGCGGCGCCGGCGGCGAGGACACGGGTGCGTTTCATGATGCGGTCATTGCTTGTTGGAAAAGCGCCATGATACCGGAGAATGCACCGCGTAAATATTAAAAAAGCCGGGGCGGTGACCCGTCCCGGCTTGTCGTTGCCGCGTGCGTCCGGTCAGTGGTGCCGGCGGTGGCGCGTCACGACGACGTGCTTGTGCCCGCGCCGGGTGCCGCCGCCGACCGACGCGCGGATGCGCGGACCGCCCGCGCTGGCGCGCACGCGCGAGGATTCGGCGCGCGTCGCCACGGGGCCGGCGTCGCCCAGCACATGGCGGCGGATGTTCAGGGCGTCCAGAATGCGCACCGACGAGGCGCCCGCGTTCAGCAGCACCATCGTGGCGTTCTTGCCGGCCGCTTTCACGCGCATGATCAGGCAGCGGCCCGCTTCCTGCGTATAGCCCGTCTTCGACAGACCGATATCCCAGCCCTTGGCGCCGACGAGGCGGTTCGTGTTGTGGTATTCGACTTCGCGACCCTTGATGTTGATCAGGTCCTTCGACGACGTCGTGATGCGGGTGATTTCCGCGTAATTCGACGCGGCGGTTGCCATCTTGACGAGGTCGGCCGCGGTCGAGCGGTTGTTCGGGGAGAGGCCGGTCGGTTCCTCGATCACGGTCTGCGTCATGCCCAGCGCGGCGATCTTGCGCTTGACGGCGGCGCGGAACGCGTCGATGCCGCCCGGATAGGTGCGCGCCAGCGCGGCGGCGGCGCGGTTGTCCGAGGACATCAGCGCCAGCTGCAGCACGTCGCGGCGCGGAATGGTCGCGCCGACGGGCACGCGCGACGTGCTGTGCTTCAGCATGTCGACGTCTTCTTTTTCGATTTCGATCGGCTCGTTCATGTCCTGGTGGGCATCGAGCACGACCATGGCGGTCATGAGCTTGGTCAGTGAAGCGATCGGTGCGACGGTGCTGGCGTTCTTTTCGAACAGCACCTTGCCGGTGTCGTCTTCGACGACCAGCACCGATTGCGATCCGAACGGCACGGCGAGGGCGGCCGCACTGGAGATCGTCATCACAACGGCGGCGAGGAGTTTCTTGATCATGGATGGTGTCTGGGTACGGTTAATGGTCGGGCGCCGGACGGCGGCTGAACATCAGCGTCGAGGGGCGGCAGATAGCGTCTAGCTATGCAGCTGCAATAAGTTGAACCATAGCATCAAAAGTTGACGCATGTCTACATCAACAAGTGAAATATCGAGTCCATGAGCAAGATTCTACAAGAAAAAAAAGCCCCGCGTTGCCGCAGGGCCTTGTTTTTGAACGGGTGTACGCGTTCTGTCTTATTTTGAGGTGTAAATTTTGTCGAATTCGCCACCGTCGTCGAAATGCCGTTTCTGCGCAGCACGCCATCCGCCGAATACGTCGTCCACGGTGAACAGCTGGATCGGCTTGTAGTTGGCGCTGAACTGCTTCATGACCTTGTCGTTACGCACACGCATGTAGTGCTTTGCGCCGATGGCCTGGCCCGATTCCGAATACAGGAAGTTGAGGTAGGCCGTTGCCTGCTTGCGGATGCCCTTGCGGTCGACGACCTTGTCGACGACGGCCACCGGCGATTCGGCCAGCACGGAGATGGACGGGTACACGACTTCGAAGTCGTTGCCGAATTCGGCGCGCACGAGGTTCACTTCGTTTTCGAAGGTGACGAGGGCGTCGCCGATCTGGCGCTGGGTGAACGTCGTCGTGGCGGCGCGGCCGCCGGCGTCCAGCACGGGCACGTTCTTGAAGATCTTGCCGACGAGCTCGCGCGCCTGCGCCTCGTTGCCGCCCTTCTTGATCACGGAGCCCCACGCGGCCAGGTAGGTGTAACGGCCGTTGCCGGCGGTCTTCGGGTTCGGGATCACGACCTTCACGCCCGGCTTGGCCAGGTCGGCCCAGTCCTTGATGCCCTTCGGATTGCCCTTGCGCACCAGGAATACCATGGTGGAGTAATAGGGCGCGGCATTGTCCGGGAATTTCTTCGCCCAGTCCTTCGCGACAAGCCCGCGGTCGGCCAGCATGTCGATGTCGTTGGCCTGGTTCATCGTGACGACGGACGCTTCGAGGCCGTCGGCCACGGCGCGGGCCTGCTTGCTGGAGCCGCCGTGCGATTGCTTGATCGTGATGTTTTCGCCGGTGGTTTTTTTCCACTCGGCGGCGAAGGCCGGATTGATGTCCTTGTACAGTTCGCGCGCCACGTCGTACGACACGTTCAGCAGTTCGACGTCGGCGGCATGGGCGCTATAGGGCAGCACGGCGCTGCCGAGTGCGAGGGCCAGCAGTGCCCGGCGCAGCGAGGAAACGGATGGGATCGCCATTTTATTATTCCTTTATCGAGACTCTCTAGGGGTGATGGATGATCCGTTAAAAAATAGCAAAACAAAAGTATATTTTTATCATATGCTTAATCGCCGTATGTGTCATGCATACGTTTCGGACCGGTGCAAAGCAGCCGAATCGTGTTTGGGTTATAGTCCGGCCTTCTGCTGTTGGGCCGGTCTCCGGCCCGTTGAATCACCGTTTGTTCGAGGTTGACGCTGAAAACCATGGGTATCGACATTCGCCAGGCAACACCGAATGATGCGCCGGCGGCCTGCGGGCTGCTGCGCCGTTCGATCGAGGAGGGCTGCGTGCAGGACCACGGCGGCCGTCCCGAGATCCTGCAGGCCTGGCTCGGCAACAAGACCACGCAGAACGTGCTCGGCTGGCTGTCGTCGCCCAGCAACTTCGTCGTCGTGGCGGAACGGGACGGGGACGTGGTCGGGCTCGCGCTGCTGAACCAGGCCGGCAAGGTCGCTTTGTGCTATGTCCGGCCGGACCTGTTGCGCAACGGCGTCGGGCGGGCGCTCGTCTGCGCACTGGAAGGGCAGGCGCGCACGTGGAATATCCGCAAGGTCCACATGCACAGCCCGGCGTCCGCCAGCGCCTTCTTCGAACGCCTCGGATATGTCAACGCCGGCAAGGACAAGGCGTGTTTTGGCCTCGAATGCGACTTCCTGTGGAAACAACTTGACGCCGAAACGGTGCCGGCACGCAAGAGATTTTGCAATTGCAGCCAATGAGCTGCGCCATGCCTGTATCGTTGTGTAACATTATGCAACGTGAACTCATCTTTTGTCGGCGGGGCGCTTGCGCTATAGTACGCGGGTTGCAATGATGAGTTCGTTATGGCTTCCCGCAGAGATTTTCTTCACCAAGGCTTGCGCCTGACCGCGCTGGGACTCGTCGCCGTCCCGCTGATCGACGCGAACGCGGCGCGCGCGAGCGGCCGCGACCAGCTCGAGGCCCCGAGCACCGAGATGGAACCGCCTCCCGACCTGTTCGATGCCCAGGTCGTCGACATCGACTTCTGGGTCAAGCCGCGCACGTTGTCCGTGGTCCGTCCGGCCAGCGGCGAAAAGGCCAGCGTCCTGTACTGGAAGGATGGCGAGGTGATCGATTCCGCCTACCAGGAACTGTGCCATCTGTTGCGCGACGTGAACGGCAAGGCAGCCATCCCCATCGATCCGAAACTGATCGAGACGCTGTGGGCCTCGCAGGCCTTCGTCGCGCGCTACGGCCTCGACCGGCCACTCGAGATCCTGTCCGGCTACCGCACGCCGGCATCGAACAATCGCCTGATCGAGCAGGGCGTGCCGGCCGCGCGCCAGTCGCTGCACATGTCCGGCAAGGCCGCTGACGTCCGCATCGCCGGCCTCACCGAGGAAGTGCTGGGCGGGCTCGTGAAGAGCTTCCGCAAGGGCGGCGTCGGCTTTTACTATCGTTCCGGCCCGAAAGGCGGCTGGATCCACACGGACACGGGCCTCAACCGTACCTGGAAGGGCTGATGGCCGCTGGCGCCGCCGTATCCGGGATGGATAGGCGGCGACAGGGCCCCGCGTTTTTGCTATCGTAATCGAACGGCGTGCGCCGAGTCGGATCAATCTTTCTGTTCGAACCCCTGAAGGAGGACATGATGGCAACCATGAACGCACCCACGATGGAACGCCGGCACCTGCCGGAACGCCGCGCTTCCGTGCGCGACGGCACGACAGCGATGGCCGGACTCGACTATCTCGCGATGGCCCTGCTGATCATCGGTGGCCTGAACTGGGCGATGGTGGGGCTGTTCGACGTCGACGTCGTCGCCACGCTGTTCGGTCCGGGCAGCCCGGCCAGCCGCGTCGTGTACGTCGTCGTCGGCCTGGCGGCGCTGTACTCGATCTATACGGCGATCAAGCTGAGCCGCCACCACCATCACCAGTGACCCGATGCGGATCGGCCTGATTTCCGACACGCACGGCCTGCTGCGGCCGGAGGCACTGGATTTCCTCGCCGGTTCCGACCACATCGTCCACGGCGGCGACATCGGCGGACCGGATATCCTCGAGCGGCTGGCGGCCATCGCGCCGCTGACGGTCGTGCGCGGCAACAACGATACCGCCTCGTGGGCGCGCGCGATCCCCGAGACGGCGCGCGTCGACTTCGGTCCCGTGGCGCTGTACGCCATCCACGACCTGAAGCAGCTCGCCATCGATCCGCGCGCGGCCGGGGTGCGGGTCGTCGTGTCCGGCCATTCGCACCGTCCGGCCTGCGTCGAGCGCGGGGGCGTGCTGTACGTGAACCCGGGCAGCGCGGGCCCGCGCCGCTTCACCCTGCCGATCGCGGCCGCCGAACTGCGCATCGATGGCGAGACCGTCACCGCGCACCTCGTGACACTCGTGGCCTGATGCCTTAGCATACGCGTCGCATGCGGTCCGCATGCATTTCATGAAGCCTGATCGACCCGAACATGACAGCCGACGCCAATCCGAAATCCGACGCGACCGCCAGCGAGCGCCCCCGTTTCCGTCCCGTCCCGTGGACCCCGCTCGAGACGCCGCAGGACGTCGAGCTGTGGATCGACGAACACAACCGTACGATGCAGGAACTCGTCAAGCCGCAGGAGACAGGCGTCGGCGTGCGTTTCCGTCTTGCTCCCGGTGGCGACGTGTATATGCAGACGGCGGCGGATGCCGTCATCCTCGACATCGAGCCGGACGCGAGCTGGATCGCGCCGCTGATCATGGCCGCGACGGGCGCCGGACAGCCGGCCGGCAACATCTGGGTGCTGCCGGACGACAAGCTCGTGCAATTGCTGCTGGGCCTGTCCACGCTCGTGGAGAGCTCGCTGATCGTCACGGGGCACAATTTCGGCAGGCACGGCCGCAGGATGTATTAAAAAAAACGGCGGATCGCTCCGCCGTTTCGTGCATCACATGTTCGGGTAATTCGGCCCGCCGCCACCTTCCGGCGTGACCCACACGATGTTCTGCGTCGGGTCCTTGATGTCGCACGTCTTGCAGTGCACGCAGTTCTGCGCATTGATCTGCAGGCGGTCTCGGCCGTCGTCCGTCTTCACGAATTCGTACACGCCGGCCGGGCAGTAGCGCTGTTCCGGGCCGGCGAACTTCGCCAGGTTCACCTCGACCGGCACGTTCGGATTTTTCAACGTCAGGTGCACGGGCTGGTCTTCCGCGTGGTTCGTGTTCGAGATGAACACGGACGACAGGCGGTCGAACGTCAGCTTGCCGTCCGGTTTCGGATAGGCGATGGGCTTGAAGTCGGACGCGGGGCGCAGGCATTCGTGGTCCGCGTGGTTGTGGTGCAGTGTCCACGGCGCCTTGCCCCTGAACACGATCTGGTCGATGCCGACCATCAGCGATCCGAGATAGAGGCCCTTGCTCATCCACGGTTTGAAGTTGCGCGCGACGTGCAGCTCCTCGTGCAGCCACGACTGTTCGAACGCGACCGGATAGCTCAGCAGCTCGTCGTGGTGGCGGCCGGCGGCCAGTGCGGCAAAGGCGGCGTCGGCGGCGAGCATGCCCGTCTTGATGGCGGCATGGCTGCCCTTGATGCGGCTGGTGTTGAGGAAGCCGGCGTCGCAGCCGATCAGCGCGCCGCCCGGGAACACGGTCTTCGGCAGCGATTGCAGACCGCCCGCCGTGATCGCGCGCGCGCCGTACGAGATGCGCTTGCCGCCTTCGAAGAATTTACGAATTTCCGGGTGGGTCTTATAACGCTGGAATTCCTCGTACGGCGACAGGTAGGGGTTCTGGTAGCCGAGGCCGACGATGAATCCGACGACGACCTGGTTGTTCTCCAGGTGGTACAGGAACGAGCCGCCATACGTGTCGTTGTCCAGCGGCCAGCCCGCCGTGTGGATCACGAGGCCCGGCTTGTGCTTGGCCGGATCGATCTCCCACAGCTCCTTGATGCCGATGCCGTATGTCTGCGGGTCCTTGCCCTTGTTCAGGTCATACCTGGCCATCAGTTGCTTGCCGAGGTGGCCGCGCGAGCCTTCCGCGAACAGCGTGTATTTGGCGTGCAGTTCCATGCCCAGCTGGAACGCGTCGGTCGGCTGGCCGTGGCGGTTGACGCCCATATTGCCCGTCGCGACACCCTTCACGGAACCGTCGTCGTTGTACAGGATTTCCGCGGCCGGGAAGCCCGGGAAGATCTCGACGCCCAGGCTTTCCGCCTGCTGGCCCAGCCAGCGCACGACGTTGCCGAGCGAGATCACATAGTTGCCGTGATTTTGCAGCGACGGGAGCATCATCAGGTCCGGCGTGCGGATCGCCTTTTTCTCCGTCAGGAACAGGAAGCGGTCTTCCGTCACCGGCGTGTTCAGCGGTGCGCCCAGTTCCTTCCAGTCCGGGAACAGTTCGTCCAGCGCGCGCGGGTCCATCACGGCGCCCGACAGGATGTGCGCGCCCAGCTCGCCCCCTTTTTCCAGTACGCAGACCGACACCTCGGTGCCTTGTTCGGCGGCGAGCTGCTTCAGGCGGATGCTTGCTGCAAGGCCGGCGGGGCCGCCGCCGACGATCACCACGTCGTATTCCATGGCCTCGCGCGGGCCGAATGCCGTGGTTGGATTTTCAGTAAGCATCTGGCTGCACCTCAGGCCGCGCGAGCGCGAACGCCTCCAGGGCCTGGCAGCGTGCCCCGATGGCGAGGACGGTCGGATAGGGCTCCAGGTCGCAATCGAAGCGGCGCGCGTTGTACAGCTGCGGCACCAGGCAGCAGTCCGCCATCGTCGGCGTATCGCCATGGCAGAACAGGCCGGTGTCGCGGCTTTGCGCGAGCTGGCGTTCGAGCGCAGCGAGGCCGAGGGCCACCCAGTGCCGGTACCAGGCGTCCCTGCGCTCGGCGGGGAGGCCGAGGTCCTCGCCCAGGTACTTCAGCACGCGCAGGTTGTTGAGCGGGTGGATGTCGCAGGCGATGGCCTGCGACAGCGCACGCACGCGGGCGCGCCCGCGCGCGTCGGGCGGCAGCAGTGGCACATTCGTGTGCGTCTCGTCGAGGTATTCGATGATGGCCAGCGACTGCGGCAGCACCATGCCGTCGTCCTCGAGCACGGGAAGGAGGTGCTGCGGATTCAATGCGTCGAAATCCGGACCGAACTGTTCGCCGCCGTTCTTCGACAGGTGCACGTACGCCTTGTCGGCCACGAGCCCCTTCAGGTGCATGGCGATGCGCACCCGGTAGGACGCGGAACTACGATAATAGGTATGCAGTTTCATGATGGGTTCAGTCGATGTCGACCGCGATTGGCGTCAGGCCGGCGACTGTGCCGATCATGCGCTGGCCACGCTGCACCGCACCGACGCCTTCCGGCGTGCCGGTCATGATCAGGTCGCCCGGCCGCAGTTCGAACAGGGTCGAGAGCTGGGCGATCGTTTCGCTGACGTTCCAGATCAGCTTGTCCAGGTCGCTGCTTTGCACGGTCTTGCCGTCCACGCTCAGCGCGATGGCGCCGGACTCGAGCAGGCCGCAGTCGGCGATCCGGGTGATAGTGCCGATCGGTGCCGAGTAGTCGA
>Ga0207654_10001345_pt1 | contig 13040 bp, 10 predicted proteins | sample KBSC64metaG_FD_184355 | JGI IMG/M metagenome (GOLD analysis project Ga0207654, IMG submission 184355) | Corn rhizosphere microbial communities from Kellogg Biological Station, Michigan, USA - KBS C6-4 metaG (SPAdes) (version 2) | ecosystem: Host-associated > Plants > Roots > Rhizosphere > Soil...
GCCATGCCCTGAAAACGTAGTCAGGTTGGTGGACATCGAGTCCACCAGTGGCTGAGCATTCGCGAGCGCTTCCTTCTCGACGTCCACTTCCATGGCGGTGGTTGCCGGCCCGAAAATGCCGGGCCCCGGCGAGACAATGCCACGGATGGGAGCGCTGGCAGTGATGCCTGTGTCATACAGGAAGCCGGGATAAACCTGGACGCCGCCCTGCGTCTTTGGCCCGCCCACAGCCTTCTTGATGGCAGCGACCTTTTCCGGACTCAGGCACGACTCGCTCTTCCCTTCCTTACACGTCAACACCGCCGGATCAAAATCGCAACCGAGAGGATCCGAGATGATGCCGTCTGCCACCCCGTCCTTTGCATCACACGCTTGCAGGAGCGCGCTACTGATTATGTTGCGATCGGCATCGCTGATAGCCTGCGCGATGATTGGCTTGCCATTCGCGTCTTTTGGCGCAACCTGGTTGAACGCGACCGGGATCCACTTGCCGATCGCCAGGTTGGAAAGTCCGGTGCGCATGGCGGGATCACCCGAAATAATTCCGTCAAACAATGAAGGGTAGCGTTGCGAAAGAATCATGCCCTCGCGGCCGCCCGTGGAACATCCCGAGAAATACGAAAAAGCCGCCGGCTTCCCGTAGTATTGCGCGACGAGTTGTTTGGCCAGAGTGGCGACCTCGGCGTTCGCGAGATAGGCGAAATCCAGATACGCCTGCTGGTCTTTCATGAAACCGAAATCAAATCCGCGTTCGCTCCTATGGCCCGTATCGGTGCTGACTACGGCGAACCCGCGCATAAGGCCGGGCGTATCTCCGGCAGCATTCAGTCCGAGCGGGGGAAACACTATGCCATTGCTGCCGGCTCCGCCCTGCATCAGGAAATCGCCGTTCCATTGATTGGGGAGGGCGAGCGCAATGTTGATGCCAAAATTCTCGCCCCCAACTCCGGTGCGTCGATTGATGACGGCCTCGACTCGGCAATATGCAGGTATGGGATCACTGTGGCCTGGTCCGTAGAGATTAGGCACGGTGGTTCCATAAGGAATCTGTTCGGCTTTCGTGATTTCGGCTTTTATGATTTCAATGCTCGCAGCTTTAAAGCCCTTCAGGGCGGCACATGAGTTTGTCTGCTGGGCGCGCGCCCCAGTGCTCAGCAGGAGCAGGATCAACGCCAGGGCTTGCCATGATCTGGGTTGCAATGTTGTCCTCACCTTCCTGTGTGGTCGCCGATTATCGCAGATTCGGCATCCGGCGAACTCCCTCAGCAATGGCTTCGTTCAGTTGTTTCATGAGCAGGCTATTCCGGGAGCAGCTGCGCGCCTTTCACTTTAAAAGTCCCGGTCACTGTCGGTGCAACCGTGTTCGGCTGGCCTCCCCCGATTGAAACCGAATACGTCCCCTTCGCGATGACCGGCTGGCCGGCTGCGGTTACCATGCTCAGGTCGCGTTCCTTCAACTCGAAGCCGATCTTCTGCGATTCGCCTGGCTTTAAGTGAACACGCTTGAACCCGCGCAGGGCGCGCAGGGGCGCTCCCGCCACGTTCGGAAAACTTAGATAGAGCTGGGCAACCTCGTCTCCCTCGCGCTTTCCGGTATTAGTGATGGTCACCTCCGCGGTCAGTGGATCGCCAGCTTTGAGCGCCTTCTGCGGAAGTGTCAGGCCGCTGTAAGAAAATGTCGTGTAGCTCAAGCCATACCCGAACGGATACAGCGGTTTGCCTTCGAAATAGCGGTAAGTCCGCCCTTTCATTGCATAGTCTTCAAACGGCGGAAGTTGATCGATGCCGGTATAGAAAGTAGCCGGCAGGCGTCCGGCGGGATTGTTCTTCCCCGAAAGTGTCTCCGCAACCGCCGCACCACCTTCCTCGCCCGCATACCAGGATTCCAGAATCGCGTTCACATGTTTTTGGGCCCAGTTCACGGCGAGGGCGCTTCCGTTGGCGAGCACGAGTACGACTGGCTTTCCCGTGGCCGTCACCGCTTCGAGCAATTGCTGTTCCGGCTTCGGCAGATCAATGCTGGTGCGGTCTCCCCCTTTGAATCCTTCCTCGCTCACTGCCATCTCTTCGCCTTCGAGCTGGCTGGTGATTCCCATCACCGCAACCACCACATCCGCGTTCTTCGCCACTTCAATTGCGGCGGGGTCCGGTTTCGGATCGTACTTCGCCCAAATCAACTGCGCCTGTGTGGGCCCGGGTTTCGTCTGCCGGTACCTGACTTCGAAGGCCGTCTTCCTGCCCTGCTCCAGATGAATGTGTCCAACCTTGCTTTGCGACCGCTCACTGTCCAGGTACTGCATCACCAATGGTTTGCCATCAATCAGCACCATCGCGAAGTTGCCGCTGGCGCGTACGCCGATGCTGTAGTCGCCGCTTTCGTTGACCGTGAGAAACCCTGCCCACTCCACCGATAAAGGATAGGTGCCGGCGGCTTCTTGAGGGACATTCTCTGAATTCAGGTCAACCGTGCTCACAGTGCGCGTGGCTAAGACAGGGCCCTGGCCCGGATCCACCCCCGAAGAGAACTTCGCGGTGAGCCCTGGCTGACCCTCCGCATTGGTCAACGCTGACTCTGGAACCAGTTCTCCATCGGCTCGCAAAAACTGTGTCCCGGCAACAAAGTTGATTTGCGCTTCCGGGAACTCCGCTTTCATGCCATCCAAAACGGAAACGATATGGGTTGGACTTCCGCTGTAATTGCCAAGCAGATATTTTGTTTGGTCTGCCAACGGACCCACCAACGCGATTTTTAGTTTGCCCTGCTTGAGTGGCAGGGTGCCGTCGTTTTTGAGCAGCACCATGGACTCGCTGGCGATGGTCCGTGCCAGCGCGCGGTGCTCCGCGCTGTCCAGTTCTCTTTCGTCAATCTTCGTATATGGCACCATCTCCGGCGGATCGAACATGCCCAGTTTCATCCGCGCCGTAAACAGGCGTATCAGCGCGGTATCGATCTCGCTTTCCTTTAAAAAACCTTGCTTGTATGCGTCATAGTAAGGGCGGTAATCGTGATCGTCCTTGACTTTGGCGAAGTCGATGCACTCGTTGTCCATGCCCCGCTGAATGGCGAGCGCGGAGGCCTCGGGCTGGGTCTTCGTAAAGTGATGGTCACGAAAAATGTTGACGACCGCGTCGCAGTCGGAGACGACGTACCCTTGAAACTTCCATTTGTTTCGCAGTTGGTCTTGCAGCAGGAACTCATTGACGCACGCAGGCTGCCCGTTGATGCTGTTATAAGCGCACATCACCGAAGCGGCCTTGGCTTCGGTCACGGTTGCGCGAAATGCCGGCAGATACGTGTCCAGTTGATCATGTTTGCTGACCATCACATCCGCCTTATGGCGCGTGCTCTCGGGCCCGCTGTGGACCGCGTAATGTTTCGGTGTCGAAATGGCGCGATAGTATTTCGGGTCGTCGCCCTGCATGCCCGTAACGAACGCCACCCCCATTCGGGCCGTCAGGAATGGGTCTTCCCCATAGGTTTCCTGGCCGCGTCCCCAGCGGGGATCGCGAAAGATGTTGATGTTTGGGGCCCAGAAGTCGAGACCCTGAAAGATGTCGCTGTGGCCGTCCTTAATCCCCTCCACGTACTTGATTCGTCCCTCAACGCTGGTCGCAATAGCCATCCGGTGAATGACATCCGTATCGAACGTCGCGGCCAACCCGACCGGCTCCGGGAATGTGGTGATACCGCCGTTGTTCGCTACGCCATGCAGCGCCTCGCTCCACCAGTCGTAGTCCGGCACATTCAGCCGCGGAATGGCACGCGACTGGTTCACCAGCTGCGAGACCTTTTCTTCCACCGTCATGCGGTGGACCAGATCGGCGGCGCGCTGCTCGGCCGGCAATGAAGTATTCAAATATGCGGGCTTTTCGGAATTCTGTGCGTTCAGACCATTGAGGGCGAACATCGGCACAAAGAGGATGAGTACACGGAAGTTAAAAGGACGCATGGAATCTCCGGGTTCGAATCGAGTTTAGTGTAATCGTTTACTTGCTATGCATCTACTTTGGAAATTACGGTACTGTTCGCCGTCTCCGATGACCGACTGACTCCAGAGCCGAACTTCTTTGCTGTCTGGGCGTACGCTGTGTACGTTCCGCCAGGTCTCTCCTCCTTCCGTCACACATGCGACATCTCAATAGTTGACACAAGTTGTTCCTCATGTGAAATTTGAGGCCGTCGCTGGCGCCAGACCCGATTTACCAAGGGGACTTACTTCGGGCATTGTGCCGAACGGACGAGGAGCGCGAGCGTTTTCGCCTGCGCGTTGAATTCTTGCGGGTCTCTAGCCCAGGTGCCGATTCAGTTCGGGCGTGGATTTCATAGGCGCGGTATACTTTCGGGCGCAAGTTCTCTCGCCTTCGAGTTGGCTTCCGGAGGAGTGATGTTTCCCAAAATTAAAGCAGCAGGTCCTGCGGCGTGCGCCATTGTTCTCGGCTCAGCTGTTCTTCTAGGTCAAGTTCCGCAAGTTCAAAAGGCACCGGGGCCTGGAGTCTCTTCGCCTGCAGATACGGGGACGAGCGCTGCCGATGGTTGTGTTGAATGCGAACTGCCGATCATCCTGCGACAGACTGTAGAAGCGGGAAAAACCGCCGTGGGAACAAAGGTGGAAGCGCGGCTGGTGATGGCTACATTGATAAACGGCGCAGTGCTTCCGCGGAGCGCGGTGATATCGGGCGAGGTAACCGAGTCGGTGGCGAAATCAAACAATTCGCCGTCGCGGCTTGCGATTCGGATGGATTCGGCGCAATGGAAAAATGGCGAGGCGAAATTCAAGTTGTATTTGACAGCGTGGTATTATCCGCCGGCGGCGCCGATGGCGCCTCCGGACCTCTCCTATGGACCGCCGGGCGACAGAAGGAATTGGGGCGGAGTCGATCCCACCGTCGATACCACCGATCCACCGAATCCATCTCAGCGGTTGTCGACTCAGCAGGACAATGGTGTGAACGCGGGTGCGCCCGGATCGATCATCTCGAGCAAACGGGTTCTGATGAAGAATATGAAGTCAGTGAGCGGCGCCGACGGCTCGGTTGTTCTTGTTTCTTCGCGCTCAAACATCAAACTCAACAAGGTGACAACGTATGTCCTCGCAATTAATGAATTGCTTCCTGTTAAGTAGTTGGCCGACGACTTGACTCCATATGGACTGGACTCTACGGGCTTGGCGAAACGCTGACTTATGCGTCGCAGCGGCTGCTGACGAGGCACTTACTGGCGCGAGAATTCCCTCGGAACCGAATTTCGCCGCGCCCATTTCCAAACGAACGTGCGCCTTTCTCAGAAGACTTTAAGCGCCTCCAGTCGGGCGATGAGAAAATAATTGGCTTTAGAAACGAATTCGAACACGATCGCCGTCGTGGAGTTGATTCGAGGGATAGAGGATGACTTGCTCTCCAGCGGCAATTCCACCCAAGATCTCCGCTTCGGCTTGATTTCTATGACCGATCTGAACGGTACGTTGACTTGCGCGTCCCCTGTCCACGACAAAAACGCTCCAGCCATTACGATCGCGAAATGTTGCGCTTCCTGGGACTTTTAAGACTTCCGAAGCTTCCCAGGTCACGACACGCGCCTCCACGCGATACCCGTCTCCCAACCCGTCCGGCGGGTCAATGAAGTCTGCAATCACGTTAACGCGCTTTTCCTCTACGCCCAGAGCAGAGATTTTTGTAAATCCTGACGGCTCTACCAACCGCACCCTCGCTTGCAAAGGATGCGAACGCCTCACCGTGCATGGCGGTCGACAAATTTGCTTGAGTATTCTCACTCAGACTGCCTGCGCCGCTGGCGGTCAGGTTCCCAGCGACGAACAGCAGAGCACCGCCAAGCACCACTGCAACATATAACTTGGTCTTCATGACCCCACCTCTAGTACGGATAATTCGAACAGCAAAATCCTTCATCCCATCCTTTGCCGTTTCTAGTGAATTAATACTCCCTAGTGAAGGCGATACCCGGTGGTTTCGATCACCCCCTCAAGTGACGATGATCACAACTCTTCAGGAATTGTTGCCTAGGCTTTTCGCCCGCTGAACGGCGGAGCGCTGCCTTGCGAGTTCCGATCGGCCAACATTCCTTACGATTCTGCGAGTTTTCTCCGTTCAGCTGAGAGGTTGTGATTGTGATCCTCGTCACACAACTGAGTGACCGTGATTGCTGACACTAACTTCCCTGCGCGGTGAAAATGGCGACTTCGTAGCCCGACGGGCAGGGACTAATACTTTGAGGAGATTGTGAGATGCTCAATCGTCAGGCAAATGTACTTCTGTTCTCGATCCTGGTCTTGGCGCTCTTCGCTAGCATTCCAATTCCGGTCGCAGGACGAGCAAACCTTGGCCACCCGATCTATGCCATCCCGGCATTCTCTCGCCAGTACGGCACCTCATGCAGCACCTGCCATGTGGACTTTCCCAAGCTCAACGATTTCGGCAAGGCCTTCAAGGATGCTGGATTCAAGTTTCCAAAGGATGACGAGACCTTTGTCAAGGTTCCACCCGTGATGTTGGGGTCTCCGGCGCAGAAAGAACTCTGGCCCCATACCATATGGCCGGGAACCATTCCCGGATTGCCGCCCATCGGGCTTCGCTTCAATACCTTTCTGCAGGTCGTTGGCAGGAACCGGAACAACTTCAATCTGCAGACTCCGGGCGATCCGACCGCTCCTTTTATCCCTCGCACTGATTTTCAGACCGGCCTGCTCAGCATCTTCATGGCCGGCAACTTTGGGGACGATATCGCCTTCTGGGTAGACGATGACATCAGCGTCGGCGGCTCTGGCGCCGATGGCGGTTTGGGCGACGGTTATCTGAAGTTTGTAAACATTGGCCGCCACCTGAAGCTGCCTACGGATGCGCTCAGCCTGCGGATCGGGCAGTTCGAACTGGATCTGCCCTTCAGCCCAGCCCGCAGCTGGAACCTGAGCGGTTGGGACATTTATGACCAGGCAAATATTTCTTCGGTCAATTCCATTCTGGGTCTGCCCACCGTAAGTAATTCGTTCGCCATGTCCAACGCAGCGCAGGGGGTGGAATTCAGTGGTGGTCACAGCTACCGTGGCTATCACTATTCCCTGGCCATTGTGAACCAGAACACCAGCGGCGGCACAGCGGCGGGAAACAACGTTCCGCCGGTAGTGGCCTATACGTCAGACTCGAACTTCAAAGATATCTACGCTCGTCTTTCCTACCGTTTCAACCTGGAGCGTGATCCCGCCAGCCGTAACGAAATCCAGGCGGCGGGCGCCTCCGGGCCTCACGATCATACCTATCTCAACCTGGGAACGCTCTACTTCTACGGACGTTCCGTGCAGCGCTTTCAAGGCCAGGACGGCAGCGGAGTTCCGAGGGTGCTGACGGCTCGTGAGCCGTTCTATCGCATGGGTGCAGACTTCAGCCTGAACTACCACACCTTCAACTTGATTGGACAGTATATGTACGGACGTGACCAGAATTTGCTGCCGTTGCTGCCCGCCGGCTTCACGGCGCCGACAGGTCTTATTCGGGGAAGTCCAGCCAGCTTCAGTGGCGGCTTTCTGGAGGCGGACTACTTACCCCTGCCCTGGCTGATGACCATTATGCGATGGGACGCAGTGCACTCCACTGCCGACCTGATCAACGGCATCGGAGCTACACCGGACTCTGACATCGGATCGTTCGTTTCGCCGTTCCACGCCACCCGAAATCGCTTTACACCCGGCGTGCAATTTCTGATTCACGCCAACATAAAAGCGTCTTTCGAGTATCAGATCCGGCCTCAACAGATTGTCTACGACCCGACCACGGGCGCGCTACTGACCGGTGCGTTTCGGACGAACTCGGCAATCGCGGGACTGGACTTCGTGTACTAGATCGGGGAGGCCATTCCTCCCCAACTAAATTAAAGTAAGGAGCAGTCATGAAGCGCAATGTTCTGGTTCTAATCACGGTCGTAATGGGATTCAGTCTGGCGGCCATCGCCGGCACCATCAGCGGACAAGTCTCAGGTGTTGCAGGACAGTCGGTGGTTTACGTTGACGCCATACCGGGAAAAACATTCCCCCCGCCCACGGAGCAACCGGTGATCGACCAGAAAGGCTTGGCCTTCCATCCGCACGTCATAGCGGTCCAGGCCGGCACCACAGTTGCCTTCCTTAACAGCGACAGTGTCGCTCACAACGTCTTTTGGGCTTCCGTCGGCGGCAACAAGAAGCTGGGCCATAACCTCGGCACCTGGCCACAGGGTCAAAAGAAGTCTTTCAAATTCGACACGGCAGGAGTGGTGCCATTGTTTTGCAACGTTCATCCGGAGATGTCCGCTTATGTGGTGGTCGCACCCACTCCCTACTTTGCCACTTCGGATCTGGCCGGGAACTACAAGATGGAGAATGTTCCGGATGGAAGCTATACGGTGACCGCCTGGCACGAAGGGACGAAGAGCCAGTCCCGACCGGTCAAGGTGTCCGGCGACGTCAAGGCGGACTTCGCTTTAAGCAAGTAAAGAAACGAGCGTGGGCCGGACTAAGCGGGCCCTTGCTCTCTCAAGAAAGATGGAATGAAGAGCACACTAATGTTCGATTCAGCCGGAGCTCTCCGGAAGTTCATCACGCCGATGAAAGGCCTGGTAGTGATTCTCGCCCTCCTGCCATCACTGCTGGCTCAATCGGGCAGGAGCAAAGACATTCCGGTTACGCCCGTCACGGGCGAAAGCTGGATTAGCCATCTCCATAAGAAATTCAGTGACACCAGCATGGGCAAGACCTGGCACGCAGGGCCAGCGGCTCGGATGCCCGGTGAGGACTCCGCGGTCTGGCAAGAGAAGCTTTCGCCGGGCTTTGAAGCGCGAAGCATGACCCTTTACGGTTCTGATGTTTACCGCCTGAATTGCCAGGGATGTCACACCGGGTCCGGACGCGGTGCCCCTCCGGAGATCAACTCCGTTATCGATCCCGTTCGCTCGACGTCCGTAAAAATCATAATGGAAAGAATGAAGAAAGTTGGGATGGACATGAGCCGGGCCAATGCGGCAGTGCTTGCGAAGCAGGCCAATGCTGCGTTGCTGAGCCGCTTTCACAAGGGCGGCCAGGACATGCCGCCGTTCCCGCAATTAAGCCAACCAGAGGTCCGGGCCCTAATCGCCTACCTGAGAGAGCTTGCCGGCGTCCCGGGGGCTGACAAGCAACAAATCGCCGTTACCGAGTCACCCGCTCGAGTGGGCGAGCAAATCGTAAAATCCACATGCCACATCTGTCACAATGCGGTGGGACCGAATCCCGACCCCCAGCAAATTCTGGAAGGCGCGATACCACCGCTCAGTACGCTAACCACGCGGACGACCCTGTCTCAGTTCGTTCGAAAGGTTACGTTCGGCAACCCAATCACCATGGGCGCGCCGCCAGAGCCATTCCGCGGCAGGATGCCAGTGTTTGACTACTTGAGTCAGGACGAAGTAGCGAATGCGTACTTGTACCTTACGCTTTACTCGCCGCAAGATTAGGGGAGCTGCCTTCATATGTCGCATGATCTGATTGCAATCACAGCCCCGAACTCCATGATCAGCTCTGCCATAACAGCGCCACCCCGTCGTGTTCTTCGGGAGGATGGGTCTCGGCGCAGGGGTTGGCTTCTGCCATTGATCCTAATCGTGGGCGCCAGCAGTATTGCCTCGTCGCAAGTTCTGACCCCCGCCGAGATCAAAGATCCAGATATGCGCTCATTACAGCAACAATACATTAACGATTTGAAGGTAGTGGGCCAGGATATTCAGGCACTCCCGCTGGAGTACCGCTTCTATCTGAGCCGCAAGCTGGATCTCGATGAATCCCAACAACAGCATGCCGATCAGCGGTCGATTCGATTTGATCGCTACAACGGCCAGACCGTAGTGGCAGTGACCGGCAACTACTACGCCGCCTATCCGGAGACGATTGCGGCCGACCAGCGGGCACGGAGCACGTTTCTGAATGTAGTCATGCCGATTTTGAAATCCGAGGTGCCTCGCTTTCAGGCAAACCATCAGGTGCAAGGTTACGCCCTTGAAATTTCCCATCACGTTCGCGGACAGGTCATGGGGGTGATGGTGGAGAGGCCGGAAAATCTCATGGTGTTTTTGCCGCAAAGCGGCGCGCTGCAACTTCTGGGCTCCAGGGATGAGAATGTCCAACAGGCTGGGTTGATGCAAGGTCAGATTTTTCTCAACGCCCAGCCCATCAATGTATGGCTCAATGGACAAGGCCCCCAGCCAGCCGCTAGCGCAGACCCGAGTCCCGCCGCGGCCGAACGCCGGGTGGTGCCGAGCGGAAGTGAAATCGCCCAGGTAGGTGATAGTAGCGGCATGCAAATGCCAGTGAGCGCCCCAGTCGCACCGCCGGCAAAACCAAATGTTGTCGCACCGACCCCGGTTCGGGACACATCTCCACAAGCCCTGGCCGCGCTGCAGGGTTCCAGTCAGGAACTGCTCGCCAACCTTGTGAGAGAGTTAGACCCGCAGGCGCACTTTGTCTCATATGCGGCGCAGAGTTTTGTGCATTTTCGCCAAGGCATTTACCTTGAGCTTTCGCTGAAGACGGTTCTGCCCGAGTCTGCAGCGGGGTCGCGATACAGACTTGCCGCGATGGCATTTGATGACCACGTGGCGCACCTCATCCGTCCGACGCTGGCCTATTTCCAGGAAGAGACAAAGTTCGACGGGATCAGTTTCAGTACGACCGTGCACTTGGCAGGCCGATCGCCCGCCGCGGGCAAAACCGAGGCCGTGGAATTCTTTTTCCCTTTCTCGGAGTTGCGCTGCTACGAGAATTACGACTGCACTGGCCAGCAACTCATCGACACGGGGACGGTACTGATCAACGGAGAACGAGTAGAGCTGAACCTGCAAGTCTCTGAAGGCGGCTCTGTTCGCTGATGGCGCTAGACCTTTCAGGGGCATACGAGAATCCACGATTGTAATCAGTATCAGGGCAGGTCAAGTACCGTTAGACCACAGTTCCTGCTTGCCTTATGTCAGGGTCTCTCCGGGCTGGGTGCTTTTCTAAGCTCACTTTTTCTGTAGCGTCTTAACATATTCAGTCAAATTGTGGATTCGCACCTCCGCAAAACCCAAACCTGTTTTCTTGTCCTGGTTCCGGAACAACGACCCCCAGGTCGGCATGTCAGACGTCCCGTGTGCTCCGCCGTCCGTACCCAAGCGCAACGTCGCGGCAACTTTGTCAGCCGGGTACTTCCCGCCATTGCGCTGGGCCAAAGCCCCCAAATCCGCCGGCGGCGTTCTCAGAAATCTAGCTACTGGTCCGTCGCCCCTTCCTTCCATCCCATGACAAGCCGCGCAGTAGTCTCTGAACATCTGCTTACCCGACGAGGGATCGCTGTACCTAGCGGGCACCCTCTCCTGGTCTGGCGCTGCTGCTCCGCCCTGCACTACCGGACTCGCCCCACCGAATCCGAGCAACATTCCCACTAACACAAATCCCGTGGGCTTCATGGTCCACCTCCACCACCCTTGTCGAATAGCAGAGAAAGTCCCTCCCTTGCGGTGTGCCCCGTCACAGTTGCTTGTGATCTTGACCCTGCTGTTGTCCGCGTCGTTTGTCAGCCTCTCAGATGATCAAAAACATACCAGCCAAGGCTCGCTCGTAATCCGATTCAGGTCAGAAACTCAGTTCGACCCATGCATCTGTTCGGTCACAACCTCGATCATGATTACTACTGCAGACTCCCCGGTGATAGGGGAGCGGGATACCTAATCAATTACTCGGTGTTTAAGCGCACACCCTCGCGATGTCCGGGTTGTCCCGCGTGCGAACCGTAACTTGCTCAGATCGCATTGCAATTCCCCGCCCGTTTACCATTGCGTCTGCTGAATCCAGAGAGATAGAGAGTACAGCAATTCGTGTAGCGCACATTTTCCTGTCCCTTCGGAAAAAGTTCCGGCGCTATCGCCTAGCCGGGCGTCAAGTTATAGAAAATAGACATTGGCATGATTCGTGCTTTCTGAAAGCCGGACAGTAACGCGGGATACGTGAAGGGAGAAACCGCAATGAAAGATCGTGAGAGATGGATGGAACTCTGCCGCCAAGCAGCCATCGAACAAGACCCTAAAAGGTTGTTAGAGCTCACAGCTGAAATCATTCGTCTCTTGGACGAAAAAGAAGATCGGCTCACTGATCGGGTCGCGAAACCAGAAGGCGACCTCACGCCGCACCCATGACGCCCGTATCGCTACCCTGGCTCTCATCTGCATCGCCCCCTTATCCCGCGAAGAAGCTAATGGCTTCATCATCTTCTATTTCTATATCTTGCGGACGATTCACAATAGCGACGACCTCCCGCGCGAGGTACATATCGCCTCACCCGCCCCCCATACGGATGGAATAAGCGAAGGGCTAGTTCGTCGCCACGATTACCCGAAGCGCGACTTCCGGGACAGGAACTCTCCAAGGCGTAGAAGCCGCTACCCCCGGCCTTGGCTGCAGCTGCGATTGCTGCGACGGCCCAAGGGCGGCATTGGATCGGTGTGTTTTTCTTTCTACTGTCGGCGCTCTATGGGAATTGCATTTCTGTGGCTGCTGAATGGTCGAAAAACGGACGATTGCACTCACGATCCTGTGAACGAGTGGAGAGGCGATATTTCGACATTTACCGACTGAGTGCAGGAAAATCTCAGGTGAATACCCGATAGACAGTCTCGCCGGCTGTGCTAAAAAAGAGAAATCCAAAACGCGAAGAACAGAGGGCCGAAACCTACCCCAGCGCACGGGCGGCCCTCTTTTTCTTGTGATCTCTATGACCGGTTCCAGTCTCCAAGATCGTGTACGGGCACTGTGCTTCCAGGTGACCGCCGCCCAAACCGACGCCGAACTTAGGGCCCTGTTGCCACAGCTTCAATCGGCCATCCACGACCACATTGACTACCTGCGGGCGGTTGCGATTGAAGTGATTCCCGAGGCTTTCGGACGCCCGCACGATACCCAAAACTGAATTTCGGCCTACGCGAGAATCTCATTCACCTTGTCCCATACTGCGTGATTACCGAGGGCCCAGCGACCTAGCTATTGTTAAACCAG
>Ga0207654_10001347_pt1 | contig 13029 bp, 14 predicted proteins | sample KBSC64metaG_FD_184355 | JGI IMG/M metagenome (GOLD analysis project Ga0207654, IMG submission 184355) | Corn rhizosphere microbial communities from Kellogg Biological Station, Michigan, USA - KBS C6-4 metaG (SPAdes) (version 2) | ecosystem: Host-associated > Plants > Roots > Rhizosphere > Soil...
GTGTTGCCTACCGACACGGTGTATGGCTTGGCGGCGCGCGCGGCAAACCCCGAAGCGGTTACGAAGCTATATGCTTTGAAGCGGCGCGAGCACAAGCCGGGCACACTGATTGCTGCCGACGTGACGCAACTCGTGACGCTCGGCTTAGATGAGCAAGAGCTGTTGGTTATGGCGCGTTACTGGCCCGGCCCCATCAGTGCCATTATTGCTGCCAACGATCGGCTTATGTATGTGCACCAAGGTGTCGGTAGTCTAGCTGTGCGCATCCCGGCTGACGCAGATCTGCGCGCTTTGCTCAAACAAACCGGGCCGCTCGTAACGAGTAGTGCTAACGCGCCGGGTGAACCACCGGCTACTGATCTGGCTGAGGCCAAAGCCTACTTCTCAGATCAAGTAGATTTTTATGTTGATGGTGGCCACCGCGTCGGCCTGCCTTCGACTATTGTCCGCGTACAAAACGGCGCCGTGGAAATTTTGCGTCAAGGCGCCGCGAAACTAATGGAAGGGAAGCACAATGACCTTTGACGAATATCAGAAGCAAGCCATGACCACTGTTTTCAAGGAGTACGAGCCGGTGCTTGGCCGCTCGATCATGGCACTCGGAATTGCTGGCGAAGCCGGTGAAGTGGCTGACAAGTGGAAGAAAATTCTCGGTTACCACGACGGTGTGGTGACACCGGAAGATGTAGCAGAACTCAGTAAAGAAGTTGGCGACGTATTGTGGTATCTGGCGGTGTTTGCTGACATGCTTGGATTGAAACTCGACGACATTGCTCAGCAAAACGTTGAGAAACTAGCGAGTCGTAAGCAACGGGGCGCCATTAAAGGCGCTGGTGATAATCGCTAGAGCATCTTTTAAAAAAAATAGCAACATTCGGCTACGCCGAGCTGGCAAGTTCAGGTATAATAAAACCGGTAATCCAAACAACAAACCATGGAACGAGAACCACGCCGAAGAGATGACGAGGAAGAGACGCGGCCTGTCCGCCGTCCGCTTGGTGTTGAAAGGCGTCCAATCTGGACCCCGATTCCCATCTTGAAGCCTGAGCTGCCACCTGCCACTCCAAAACACGAAGAGGATCGACGGTGGTCAATTCTAGAATCGACGCCACCTCCGCTATCACCTTCTGAAAAAGAAGAATCATTCGAGCAGCCTGTGCACGACGATTTGCACGAAAAGCAGGATAACGATCGGGAGAATGGCCGCGAAGAGCGGGCTGCTGAGACCGAGGCGGGCAGTATTGCTATGCCGCTTGCGGAGCAGCCTCGACAGTATCGTGCCAGCCGCGTTATTCGACCTGCACGAGTTAGACCTCCGGTGGATGCTAGCCAGTATCGCCCAGGAGAGCAACTCGAGTCGTACCCGACGTCAGCTGAAAGTTCTCCCGCAGCGGTCACCAAAGAAGCTTCTCGGAGCGAGCCACACGGGAGTCATTACGACCGCGCTTCTGCGCATGAACAGGCCGTTCAGGCAGAGTATGATGCTCGTCTCGCAGCACTGGAAGCGCTGGAAGTAGCAGAGAGGGAACGACATGACGTTCCAGCTACGTCTGAATCCATCAGTGTGCCCGCAGCAGAGTCAGTCGAGCCGCCTCGTGTTGAGATGCGTGCACGCTCCGAGGGCCACGCCACACCTCCTGTAGGCGGAGGTGAAAGCAGGCCGCCCTCCTTCCCGCATGGTTGCCACCAAGTGGCGACCGACCGGGCGGTCCGGGTGGACCGAGTGGCCCAGAAACTCCTCCGCCTGACGATGACGGTAGCTATCACTATTACAATGCGTTGCGCATGCCTACGCCAAATGCGCGAGCTGTGCATATGAACGCACCAATGAACACGCTGACCCGTGAACTTATTATTCAACGGGATGGCTTCCCTCTCGGCATCCTATTTTTGGCTATGTTATATCTGAACCACCGACGCAAGGCAGATCACGCCAAAAATGCCCGGGCAATTACCAAGCAAGGCAAGCAGCTCAATCAACAACAGGCCGACATCAATCGCCAATCATATGAGCTACGTGACCAGAAGAGTGCTTTCGCTCGCCAGCAGGCTGAATGGCAAGCGCATAACGCTAATCAACAGGTTCAAATAGCGCAGCACGAGCAGGTGAGAGTACAGCCAGCTGTGCCGCATGAGACTGGTCGGCAGGCTGCGTCAGCAAGTCCTGCGAATACACAGCCCAACAATATTTCAGTGCCGATATTTGCGCCCGCGGGTGAAACCGTACCTTATGCACTAGCAAGATCAGGTGAATGGCAGACAGTTACGCCCTCAGTGCAACCCGGAGAACGGCCGGTAATTCAGAGTAGCGAGGCGGTATATCCGGCAGCTCCCGAAAACTATCCGCCGGCACCGGGCTACCAGGCTGTAGAAAATGCAAGATATCGTTCCGAAGTGCAACCACAACCGGGCCAAGAATATCAGCGGGAGCGTCGGCAAGAAGTTAAGCAATATGGATCTGCCGACGGATCGTATACTACGGATAGTAGCGGCATGGGTAGCTCATCCGGCATCTGGGGCATCGGCCAAGGTAGCGTTAACCCTTCTTTGCCATCGGGCGTAACAAACCCGGCGCTGGGTTCTGGTTTGGCGGATCTAGATCATCGTCTTGGTGTTTCGCCGCGCCGCAATATAGCACGCGTGGCTACCGGCGTGGCATTGTGGATTTTGGTAGTTGTGGTGGCTTTTTTGGTAGTGAGCGCGCTGCGTAGCTGATGCTGCAGGTGGAATCTTTAACACAAGAGGTAGGCACTTACCATTCGTGAGGTAATGCGCGCATGAAGGAACAATAAAAAGAGAGCCGGCGAAGGCTCTCTTTTATGAAATAGTGGATTGTTCGTCTAATGGACTACTGCAGAGTGCGGACAGCCTCTTGAAACTTGTCTCCCTTTTCTTCGAAGTCTTTCCAGATGGTGTAGCTTGGTGCGCCGTTCGAGAGGAGTACTACTGAGCCTTTTGGCGCGTGCTTGTACGACCATGCAACTGCTTCGGCCATGTCCGACGTTTCCAGGATTTCTGGGGCGTACCCTTCGGGCATGGCAGCTTTCATTTTGGCGACGGTCTCAGGAAACATTACGAGGGCAGGGACCTTGGCTTCGGCGATTTTTGCCATCATAGCGGTGAAGTCGTAGTCGCGGTCTTTGCCACCGAGTAGCATGACGCCGACTGGCCCAACTTGTTTGGTGACGGCAGTGATACCGGCGATGGCGGCCTCAGGCTGAGAAGCAATGGCGTCGTCAATGAAAGTCACTTCACCAACAGTTGCGACTTTTTGCAGGCGGTGGGTGACTGGCTCAAATCCTTCCAAGGCACGGAGGCAGTCAGCTTCGCTGGCGCCAGCTTGCATGGCGATCGTCTTGGCCATGACAGCGTTCAAGCGATTGTGGTCGCCGATAAGCTTTGTAACTGACATGTCGACCTGTTCGTTGGTGTCGATGGTGATAGCCGTCGCTTTGCTGGCCTGAGCCCATTCAGCACAGAGCGTGAACTCAGGGTTGTAGATAAAAATGTCGCCTGGTTCCATGAACTGTACCAAGTGGTGCTTGGCTTCCCAGTAGGCATCGAGCGAGCCGTGATAGTCGACGTGGTCGTGATACAGATTGGTGATAGCGCCGATGTGTGGGCTAACCTGTAATTCGTCGAGCTGGTAACTGCTGAGCTCGATGACAAAGATGGTTTCGGGTTTAGCCTGATCAAGATAGCCAATCATGGCCAGGCCAATATTGCCACACAGGATTACGTCTTTGCCAGCCGCTTCAAGCATGCGCGCGGTCATGGTGGAAGTCGTAGTTTTTCCCTTGGTACCGGTGATGCCAATGGTGAGATTACCCATGGGTTTGACCAACTTGAAGAATAGCTCAGTACTGGTCATGTAGGGCGAACCCATTTTACTGCCAGCCACACCGGCAGTTTTGAAGATGACCGTTTGGGACAAATCGGGATTGCCGAACTGCTCGTAGGCGGTTGCTGGATTATTCAGGTCGACATTGATGTGTTGCAGGCTTCGTGCCTCGCCGTGCTTCTTTAGAAAGTCGGCAGTTGCTGTCATGTCGCGGCCAGAGCCGGTAAAAATAACGTCTTTGTCTTTCAAGAATGCCAGATCATAGGTTGCCATAGTATTACTCCTTATCTTTACCGAAATGCTTGCGCAGCCATTCGTCCAGACTGCCTTTGCCGCTGGCGTTCATAGCTACGACGAGGTCGCCATCTGCCAGGTGCTGCTGGATGGACTCTTTGAGTGCGTCCCCCATTTCGGCTGGTTCTGCGATTGACGGATCATCGAGATAGGTAATGAGCTCTTCAGGGCTGAGGATGGGCAGAGCTGGGTCCTCTCGAGCAAGATAGCTGGGGAGCCAGTACAGTTTTTTGGCGCCAGTAAAGCCGTGTTTGTAGTCTTCTTTGATGTAATGTTGCCGGCGATTAGTGAGGGGTTCGTAAAGCACGGCGATCTCTTGACCGTTCTTTGTGGCAATCTCCTGTGCGGCGTCCATACCACCTTGAATTTTTTCCAAAGTGTGTGCGTAGTTAGAGTAGAGGTTTGGTGCGATCTGCTCCATACGTTGGGTGAGGCCAGGGAAAAGATTTATGTGTGGAGCAAGGTCATTGAGAGACGTGCCGGTCATTGCGTGCACTAGTTGCATTGCGAGCCAGGCATCTTCGCGGTTGAAGCGACCAACGATCTTTAGGTTATCGATCTCAGGCGCGGCAGGGTCCATGAGGGTAATGTTGCTGTCCGAAACAGCGGATAATCCAACTCTATGAGCGTCACTCTGCCAAATAATAGTGTGCTGGCTTTGGCCGATAAAATCTCGGAATGCTTCATTGTAGTTTTCGAGCGTTGGGAAAATTTCGTGGTGGTCCCAGGCAATCCCGGTGATGCCCGAGAGATAGGGCTTGAAGGCAAGAAAGTTACGATCAAACTCATCACATTCGTAGATAAAGTACTCGCTACCGAGATCGAAATGGCTCAAATCACCGAAGCTGACCTTAGCACCCAAGGAATAGCTGACGGGTAACTGGAGCTGCTTGCAGAGCCATACCACCATTGCCGTTGTCGTGCTCTTGCCGTGCGTGCCGGCAAGCGCTACGAGCTTTTGATTTTTCTTTTCAAGCAACATATTCAGAAATTCATCGCGCTTTGAGGTGTGAACAGCTTGCTCACGACAAAAGCGTAATTCATCTGGTTCTGTTTGGTGCATGGCCAGAGCTGAGCTGTACACGTACCACTCGATAGGGCGAGTTGCATGAACGGCGGCGATGTGTTCGTAGCTCTGGTCGATGGCGATGTCCGTAATGCCATGCTCGCGTAGTGCTGGCAAGTAGGGCGTCTCTTGCATGTCTGAACCAGAAACTTCGAATCCTGCTTGTTTGGCCATGAGCGCTAACGCGCTGATGCCTGCGCCTCCAATACCCGAAAAATAGACATGCATGAGTTACAGACCTTTCGTTACTTGTTTAAAGAGTGATCTGACATCTTCAGGCATTTCATCGCTGCCCTCGGTGCGGTAACTGTAGTCTGCGGGCAGGTCGAAGTGGTAGGTTTTGCGCAGTTCCGGGTATTGCTCGAAGGCGAGTTGCATAGCTTCGCGCGATTCTTTGACTTCTCCAATACAATCCAGCGGTTTGTCTCCAGCAATGCCCAGTAGTTGTTTGTAAGTTTTCTCGAGGTTTGGGTCGAGCAAAAGATTCTTGCCATTCCAGATTGCTTCCACCTTTTCTCGCGGCAAAAATGGCGTCAGCGCCATGAAAATAAAGGCACATTTCGAGCATTCGCCGCACCACGACATCGCGGTACTTGTGTGGACGAAGGCGCGATTGCAAGAGCTGAAGACGTCCTTATATTTTTCATAGCCGGTTTCGGCAAAAAGCTCGGCGATACGCACTTCGCTGAAGGGGCGCAGGAAAGAGTAGTAGCGCACAGTGTCGCCCAAGGTATGGTGCAGGTAGTTTTGGTAGTCTCGTTCAAATTCTTGCGATTTAGAGAATTGGTGATTAATCGAAACGCCTTGGTATTCGAGGGTCGGCTCACTTGCCGATTGCTCGTTGCTCATCACCACATCGCGTTTGCTAGTAAGAATAGCAACGATGGTGCCGACGCAGGCGAAGATGCCCGAGATGGGTACATGGCCGTTCATGGCGCCTCGGTTGTTGAGCTCGATGAGCTGGCGATCCCACTCCCGTTCTACCCAGGCATGCGAGGTGCCGATGCGTTCGACTAGTGGCTCAAGCTGTTCTTGGTGGTCGAGACTCCAGGTGGTGATGTTCTGGCTGGCCTTGCGGAGGAGTTCGATGCTCACCAGCGAGTCTTTGCCGCCACCCACTGCTACCAGCATACCGTCGCCGGTTTTGGCACTCGACAGGAGTGCGAGCGCCTCTGTGGTGGTCGGAAATGTCACCGGCATGCGTGGGTCGAGTTTATTTACATACCAAAATTCACCCAAGCCTCGCTGGTAGGTTTTGCTGAAGAACGCCGCACTTGTGGCATCCAGCTCGCCCTTTTTAACGACAATTTCGCCGGGAATGTACGTTTTGTAATACGAGACCCCAGCCAAGAAGAACAATCCCTGAATGGCACGGTCCAGCTGCGCTTCGTCATATTTGTCAAATGCAAAGTTAAAGCGATACCGTTCGGTAAAACGAACCTGCCCATCTAAACTGTAGTGCAAATCCAAAACACCGGTCGACGGTTCAAATTGGTAATCTTCGAATATAAACTGTTTATATTTACTCATAGACTAATCGGACCTGCCTTTATTACTATAGCACTGTCTATGAGCGGCCTCGCTTGGATCGATCGATGGACAATTGTTTTCTGCCTAATGAGTCTATAGCCGACAAGGTCTCTTGCCGGTAAACACCTACGCCACGTACTGCAGTTGCTGCAAGCTGACCCGGTAAGAAATGCCTACGAAGTAATTCCTCACCTTCTTGAGGAGTAAAAGTGTAGGCTTCGGCTCGCTCGAAGCCCATTAAATCGGGCAGGTTACTAGCCTCTATATGGAAGTATGAGTATATGTCTTGTACAGGTACGCTAGCGGATACGCCACTAAAGTTAGGGTCAATGCTAACGTCTTCAACGCCACTTTGTACGAATCGTTGTAGGGATTCCGTGGCATGAATAAGACTCCCGGCCGTTCCTGCGCGGCCACTGGCCAGATCTTTGGGGAGTTGCGCAAGGTAGCCGTCGGGCGTGCGCGGAGCAGCGCTCCAGAATCGGTAATGACCCTCATCAGTCCTGTAGGCTCGAAAGTCGTCTTCCCGAGTCTCATAGTCAATGCGTACGGCATCAGGATTGAAGTGTTGAAGGGCTACTAACTGGCTGTCCGCTTCGGTAAAGGCTCCGTCCTCGACCTTTCTTGCAAACTCCGGCGCTTGCATTTCTTTTGGATAGAGCTTATGCATCTCCGCAATCTGATCCTTAGGTAGTATTCGTGTAGACGCTCCAGTATAGATCTGCCAAGGAGAGTTTGCCTCGGTGGCGACTATTGCTCGTGCAGTTTGACCTTGCGGCCGGGCACCGGTTATGAAATCGATTCTGTTTGGCGCCTCGAGTATGGGGCTAACCGTGTTGTTGGTTGCAAGTTGACCGATGACGTCACGCAGGACCACCAGCTCGTTGCGCTCGACGGCAGCCTTGAGCCTGGCAGTGTCTGCGTCCGATCCTTCAGCGGTATTTTCTTCGACCTCGAAACGCTCTCGGTATATCGTAGGAACACCATTTTGGGTGGTGCCTCCGCGGCTATCCCAACTGGCTGCCACGTCAGTAGCGAGTACCTGAATGCGTCCTCGCGTATCGCTCGGTAGTGTAAGTCCACGAACGGCTGCTGCCTGATCGAAGGCCGGGGAACTGGTCCGCTTGTCCAAGTCTGCCTGCGCTGCTTCAATGCGGTCTGGGGGTATAAGTAGAACTGCTCCTTGTTCTGTGGCCATAGAATTCTCCTGTTTGCTAGGTGTCAATTATATTGCTTTGTAATGGCAACCGCAAGGGCGGGTCTGTTGTATTAGCGTGCAGTGCGGCGGAGCCACAGGCCGAGGACTATGCGAACGAGTGTGAGAAACGCAATCAGCATCGTGATAATTACCATCCAGCCGGCAAAATCTGGCGACCAGGTGGGCGAGATGAAGCTGAATTCGTACATCGCCGATGGCACGCTGGCTGCGCTCACTTTGTGGTTGGTGACGTAGTCTTCAATGCAGGGCACGCGGTTTTTGCCGGAGAAGTCAGTGGAATTCTGCGTTTGGCAGTAGCTCTGGGCGTCGGTGTAGATGTGTGCTTTTTGTGCGTCAGCTGTCGCTTGTGCTGCGGCCAGCAAGCGGCTGTAGGTGTATTTGAGCTGAATGGGTGGGTAGACGCCATTGCTGGCGGTAAGGCTGGTGTTCATGTGGCCGGTGACGTAGTTTTGGAGCTTTTTGAGCGCGCCGTTGACGTCGCCATTTTGTTGATCGGCGGTGTATACTTCGCTACGAAATCGAACCATCTGCAAGTTGTTTTGCCTGAGCATGGTGATGCAGATGACCAGGCTTAACGCTAAAGCCGCCACCAGATACCAGGCCTTAACGATGCGCACACGCATCCATAAATGGTAGAGATCTTTTTGCTCGAACATGATTACCCTTATTGTATCGCACCCGTCGGGAATAGGTTAGCTGATACTGCCATGAAAATCAGCCCCGAAGCTTGCTTCAAAGGGCTGATTCTTAGGTTACGGATAGTTACTGCTTTGTGCTGTTGGTGTTCGACGTGCTTGTTGGGGTCGAAGGAGTTGTCGAGCCACCTGCACCCGTCGACTGCGTGGTGCTACCCGTGCTGGTGTTGCAAGTCTGGCCGTTTGGGTTCTGCTTAATCCAGGTGCCGATGGCGGTGGCTACTTGGCCATTACTGCGCAGGTTTTCCCAGAAGCTGACTTGACTACGGTTGATGATCATTTCATCCTGCGGACCATGCACTTCACAACCAAGCTTAACCAATGACAGGCTGCTGCTCGCGTTGGTGGCATTGGAAGTTTGCGAGCTTTGGTTGTTCAAGTAAAAGATGTTTTGTAAATCAACGTAGCCGTCGGTGAGGGCGTGAATGTGGCCAAAGTATACCTGGTTGTTAGTGAGGAAGACCGCCTGGTACTCTTTGGTGTCAACGTACTTGAGTTCGCGGTTACCGCCCACGTACAGGATACCCATAACCAGTAAGAAAATTCCGGTCAGAGAAAAGAGTAGCAACATGGCACTGCCACGTAGCCACTTGGAATGCATAAAGGGTGTGGCTGAAGGGGCGGCTTTCTTTGGCGGCATGGATGCGGCCTGGCTTGTTTGGGGTGCGGCAACGGGAGCGCCAGCACGATTATGTCCATTCTGTGATGGGGCGCGATTCACGAAGTCCATATGCTCTCCTCAAAAGTCTTATATAGATTATGCTTACCAGTGTAGCGCACAGGTCCCGGGCGGCGCAAGCGAATAATTGTACGTTTTGCTACACTTGGCCTCCACCGTACGAATTGCCTAAAAAAGCGGTTGACAAACAAAAAACGGTAGGGGTATGGTAGGAATACCATTACTAAATGCATAAGCGAGGGAATCAAGCAATGGGCTATAAGCACGTAAACTCCAAGGGTGTGACGTACTACCTGAACACGAAGGAAGTCACTCTTCGTGGTGGCAAAGTGCAGCGCATCTACTTCTTCAGCAAGGACGAGCGTCCAGAAACTGCTGCCGACTTGCCAGACGACATGGAAGTCTTTGAAAGCGAGCGCAACAGCTTCTTGGTTGTTCGCCACAAGCAGTAGCACTCCCTTTTGGGTGGGAAATGCCGGGACTTTTGTTCCGGCATTTTTTGTTGGCAGCAACTCTGGCAGTCAGAGCGCATTCCCGCTTTCAAAGTGCGTTCCACGCGGGTCGATCGCCTGTTCTTAAAAAAAGAACAGGGACGACTCCGGTTGCACTACGCTGGACCCTTCTCAAGCGGGAATGCGCTCTGACTGCCAGAGTTGCCCAGATAAATGACCCTCTGCTATAGTATCCAGATATGACCACTATGATCGAAGTAAAAGATTTGCAAAAATCCTATGGCGGCAAGCGTGCTGTTGACGGAATTAGCTTTAGTGTTAAAAAGGGCGAGATTTTCGGTATCCTCGGGCCAAACGGCGCCGGAAAAACCACTACACTGGAAATGCTTGAGGCGCTCCGCCAAATTGACGGCGGTACTGCGGTTATCGATGGTATCGATGTCGCTAAGAACCCGTATACTATTCGCGGCATCATCGGCGTGCAGCCGCAATCGCCGGCCTTTCAAGATAAGACCAAGCTGATCGAACTCATCGAGATGTTCGCCGCAGCTTACGGCGAACGCGTCAAAGCCAAGCCGTTTCTCGATAGCGTGCAGCTGGGCGAGAAAGCGAATTCCTACGTCGAACAACTCTCTGGCGGCCAAAAGCAGCGTTTTAGCATTGCCGCAGCCCTGGTGCACAACCCAAAAGTCTTTTTTCTGGACGAACCGACTACCGGTTTGGACCCACAAGCACGTCGCAATCTTTGGGATCTGGTGCGCGAAGTCCGTGACCGCGGCATTACTGTTGTACTAACCACGCACTATATGGACGAAGCTGAAGTCCTCTGTGACCGCGTAGCCATTATGGATCAGGGTAAGATCGTGGCGCTCGATTCGCCGCATGCGCTCATTAAGCAGTTGCTTGGCCGCGGTTTCAAAAAGCAGCAAAAGGTAGAGCAGGCCAACCTCGAAGATGTCTTTATCGACCTGACCGGAAAGGAGTTGCACGATGAACAATAAAGTCGCCAAAACTACCTGGCAGCGACGACTCTACACCGTTTTTGCCTTCGCCAAGCTCAATACCCGGCGCTATTTCCGTGACCGCACTGCCATCTTTTTCACCATCGCATTTCCATTAATCTTCTTGTTTATCTTCGGCGGCTTGTTTGGCAAGAATACGAGTGTGAACTTTAAAGTGGCCGTGATTAACCAGTCGCAGAGCGCATTCTCCAAGCAGTTCGTTGCAGATCTCGGTAAAAATAAGGTATTTAAGGTAAGTTCAGACGTCACTACGCTCGATCAAGCAAGAGACCAAATGAATCACGGCTCGCTGGATTCGGCGATTGTTCTGCCTGATAATTTTGGTGCGGTTCAGCAAGGTGTCGCGTATCCGTCTGGTCAGGCCGTGATTTATTACAGTCAAAATAATGCCCAAGCTGCTTCTACCGTAACGTCGCTGCTCCAGGCGGTCGTCGGTGGTATTAACGTGAAGCTCGTGAAAACGGTTACGCCGTTCACGGTTACCTCAAAAGAGACGGGCGTTACCGGGCTCACTCCCTTTGACTACACCTTCTCGGGATTAGTTGGTTTCTCGATCTTGGGTCTCGGCATCTTTGGCCCGGTCAATACTTTCCCTGAACTCAAGAAACAGGGCGTGCTGCGCCGTTTCCATACCACGCCGATTCGCGTGTGGCAGTTTTTCCTGGCTAATGTCATCTCGCAGGCAATTGTAGGGATGCTCACCATGGCCGCTATGCTCACCGTGGCCATTACCGTCTTCCATCTGAAGATGGTGGGCGATTACGCTGAGTTCGCTGTGTTCATTATCCTCAGCATCGCTATGATTTTCGGCATTGGTTTGGCCGTTGGCGGCTGGGCACAAAATGAGCGCCAGGCCGCGCCGCTGGTCAATATTGTTACCTTCCCGATGATGTTTCTCTCCGGTACCTTCTTCCCGCGCTACCTTATGCCGCAATGGCTGCAACATATTACGAACTACTTGCCGCTTACACCTGTCGTCGACGGTATCCGTTTGATCGCTACCGAAGGTAAACATTTAATCGACCTCGGCCCACAGCTCGGTCTTATGGCTCTCTGGATCGTCGTTATTTACGCCGTCGCCTTCCGCGTTTTTCGATGGGAATAGGGAGTTAGGAAGGTTACAATGCCCGAGTTTATAGTAAAGGATGGATGGGGAGTGGATCTGGCCCATGGGGGAAGGACGTGCGATCCTCCGTATGAAGATGTTCCCTGCACAGAGAATAACGGGCCATGTCCCGAGGGTCAATGCTCGATGGTTATATTGTTTCCCATTGAGGATTTAGCCCTGGAAGCGCTGCGCGCCCGTTGCATGGAAGCGCGCGTGCTGGCTCAGACACCCATGCCTTAGCATCACTTTAGCCAAAGGTGTTACGTTGATCTCAGCGAGGTGCGGAGGTGACTCCGCGCTCGATAGGCCCCCCACTATAGACAGGCGGTGTGTACAGTGGCTACAAACTGAGGACTAATCCTAACATTTATTTAAGAAGATGATATAATAATAAAATGAATTTCTTGAATGAGTTGCCGCGGCCGTTCTTGGTTTTGGCGCCGATGGACGACGTGACCGATACCGTGTTTCGGCAAATTGTGGCCGAGTGCGCACCGCCGGATGTTTTCTTTACTGAGTTTGTGAATGTGGACGGTTTGCAAAGCCCGGGTCGGCCGAACTTGCTCAAGAAATTGCGGATGACTGCTATGGAGCGGCCGCTCATCGCGCAGCTATGGGGCAAAAATCCCGAGAATTTCCAGAAAACGGCGGCAGAGATTGCTGATGGCACTTTGGCCCGCGAAGCTGGCGCGCCGGAGGGCGTGAACTTTGCCGGGGTTGATCTGAATATGGGCTGCCCAGTGAAGGCGGTGGTACAGAACGGTTGTTGCAGTGCGCTGATCGACAACCGCGAATTGGCAGTTGCGATTATCCAGGCAACGCAAGCCGGAGCGGCTAGCCGGCTGCCAGTGAGTGTCAAGACGCGGCTTGGCTCGCGGGAAGTTGACTATACCTGGCACGAGCTACTCCTGCAGCAAAAGCTTAACATGCTAACTATCCATGGTCGCACGCGCGTGCAAATGAGCGCCGTGCCAGCCGATTGGGATAAAATTGGCGAGGTGCGAGCACTGCGGGACAAGCTTGCCCCCGATACCCTATTCGTCGGTAACGGCGACGTTGAATCCTATGCGCATGCCCAAGAGCTAGCCGCCAAGCATCAGCTGGATGGCATTATGATTGGCCG
>Ga0207654_10001348_pt1 | contig 13029 bp, 11 predicted proteins | sample KBSC64metaG_FD_184355 | JGI IMG/M metagenome (GOLD analysis project Ga0207654, IMG submission 184355) | Corn rhizosphere microbial communities from Kellogg Biological Station, Michigan, USA - KBS C6-4 metaG (SPAdes) (version 2) | ecosystem: Host-associated > Plants > Roots > Rhizosphere > Soil...
CGCCGAAGGCGCGGAACACCACGCGGTTGCGGTATGCCGTTGCGGCGATGCGCTCGTGCAGCTTGAGCGAGGGATCGAAGCGTTCCTTGCTGGACTTGTCCGCCACCAGTTCGAGCGCGCCGAGCAGGCCGCGGCTGCGCGCTTCTCCCACCAGCGGATGCTTGAGCAGGCTGCGCAGGCCTTCTGCGAAGTGCGGTGCCTGGGCAATGCCGTTGGCCATCAGGCCGCCTTCGGTGTACAGGCGCAGCACTTCGAGGCCGATGGCGGCGCTGACCGGGTGCCCCGAATAGGTATAGCCATGGCCGACCGGCACGCCGGCCGGCAGGCCGTCGGCGATGCCCTTGTACACCGTATCGGACAGCATGACGGCGCCCATCGGGGCATAACCGGACGTCAGGCCCTTGGCCATCACCATCAGGTCCGGTTCCACGCCTTCCTCTTCGCAGGCGAACATCGGGCCGGTGCGGCAAAAGCCGGTGATGACTTCATCGACGACGAACAGGATATCCAGTTCGCGGCACGTGTCCTGCATCGCTTTCAGCCAGCCCCTGGGCGGCACGATGACACCGCCGGAACCCTGGATCGGTTCGCAGAAGAAGGCGGCCACATTGTCCTGGCCCAGTTCGCGCACCTTGGCGCGCAAGGCGTCGACCGACGTGCGGATGACCGTTTCCGCATCGGAGCCGGCCGGATTGCGGTAAGGGTAGGGGGAAGGAATCTTGTGCTGGCTGGGCAGCGGCACGTCGAAATTCTGGTGGAACACGGCAAGCGCGGTCAGGCCGGACCCTTGGACGGACGAGCCGTGATAGCCGCGTTCGACCGAGATGAACTGCTTCTTCTGCGGCCGATTGGTCGAGTTGTAGTAGTGCGTGATGAAGCGGATCGCCGAGTCGTCCGCATCGGAACCGCCGAGCGTGAAATACACGTGGCGCAGCGAGGCCGGCGCCAGCTCCACCAGGCGGGAGGCGAGGCGGATCGCCGGCTCGGAACCGAAGTGGAAGTAGCCGGTGGCGTACGGCAGCTTCGCCATCTGTTCGGCCGCGGCCTTGACGACGCTCTCCTGGCCGTAGCCGACATTGACGCACCACAGGCCGGAGAAGGCATCCAGCAGCTCATTGCCCTGTGCATCGCGCAGGTAGGCGCCGTGTCCCGATTCGAGAATCGTGACGCCGCGCTGTTCATGCGCGCGGTAGTTGACGAGAGGGTGGATCAGGTGGTCGCGGTCCAGTGCGATGAGAGAATTGGACGAATGGGTTTGCATGGTGAGTTCCGTATCAATGCTTGAACATGTTCGACGAGGGAAGATCAACGGTACGACCGGCCATGCGACGTGCCAGGGCGCCAGGGTTGATCAGGGCGAGGCCATTCTATCCAGCGAGAAATCTATTAAAACTCCCATCAATTCACACTACTTTTTACCTGGAGTTAAAGATGATTTGCTCGCACGGCCTGTGCGTTTTGGGAACTCGTGATGCGGGGGGAAGGGCACGGCGCTGGCCGCGCGCCTGTGAGGGACAATAAAAAAAGGGCTGTGTTCGCGTTGATTCGGTAAACGGCCCCGGCGCCTAACCGAGCTGGACTGCAACGCGCAGCCAGTCAGCCGGGGTCGTCAGGCGGCGCGCATCGAGCAGCCTCTGCCATCCAGAATAATTGATGAGGTAGCGGCTCGCGACGCCACGAAACCGCACCAGCCAGCTTTTAAAACGACTGTGCCAGGCGTTCACGTTTTGTATGTGGATCGCGCCGCGCGCCCGTTCGCCCGCTTTCCCGTTGACCGCCTCATGCGTGATGCCAGCGTCCTGCGCGAAGCGACGATAGGAGGCAGCGGAATCACTGATCAGCAGCACATCGACCGGCAGCACTGGCTTGAGGCACTCGTGCAGCTTTTTGGTGGTGACTGGTCCGCGCCCGGTATGGAAGTCGAGGGTCTGCCCGGTACGGTCGCGCGCCACGAGCAGGCAGTCGTGTTCCTTGTTGATGCCGCGCCGCTTCGCCACGCCGCCGCGCTTTCTCGGCTTGCGGTTCAGGTGACGCGAACCTTTCTGCGATTCCAGTCGAAACGTCTCGTCGGCCTCGACGATGGCCGTCAACCTGGCGGGCCGGTCGCGCATGGCGCCAGGCACGAACCGGTGGCGCCATCGGAAGCTGGTCGTGCGATACACCCCGACGACGCGCGCCGCATCACGCACCGTACGTGATTCAAGTACGCACTGCAGATACGGTAGCCAGCACTCCTTTTTGCGCAGGCGCGCAAGCGGCGTGCCCGTGAGGGCGTTGTACGTGCGCCGGCAGCCGAGGCAGCGAAATCGCTGCAGCCCGCTAGCCTGGCCGCAGCAGTGCGATTTCGGATGACCGCAGCGCGGACACGGCCGCCCTCTGGCAGCCTGCTCGATCAGGGCGATGCACTCGGCTGGATGCGCGATGCTGGCGATCCATTCCCGCAGCCGGGCCAGGTCGCTGACCGACAACCGCACTGCGGCCAGCATGGCGAACACTTCGTCGAACGTCAGGCTGCGCACTGTCACTCCCGATGAGTTAACTCGACAATGCGTATGACTTCGGCAACAAATTAAAGTTCACATAACGAACGCGAACACAGCCAAAAAAAGCCGGGCAAGCGCCCGGCCGAGCTGGTGCCAGGTCAGTGCCCGGCGCCCTTACTGCCTTTTTTGCTTTTCTTGCTCCGGTAATCCGAAGCAGGCTGCGCCGTCTGGTCGCCCTGGCGCGGCAGGTTGGCGTCGCTCTGCATGGAGCCCGTCGGCGATTCCAGCGAGCCGCCTTTCTGCTGCTGTTCCATGCCGCCGTAGCCCGACTGGCGCGATGCGTTCATGCGGTCTTCCTCGCCGCGCGCCTGCATGCGCTGCGCGCTCTGGCGGGCGCTCCAGCCGGCCTGCTGGGCGCCGGGACCGCCGCGCTGGCTGCCGACGTTGTCGTTGACGCCGCCTTGCAGCGAGCCGCGCGCGCGCAGCGCAGCGCCTTGCTGTTCGATATTCGCCGACTGGACATTCGCGCTCCCCGGCGCCACCCAGCCCGGTGCGCGCGGCTGCTGACTGCCTTCCGCGACGGGGACAATTTTTTCCTTGGCAATGCCGCGGGCGCGGGTGCTGTCCGGTCCTTTTTGTTTAGACATTTGATCCTCCTCGTGAGCTGCGCACGCGGATGCGCTGACAGGAGGATCATGCGCGCGGGGAACGCGCTATTCCAGAGGAACTGGGAGCGCACCGTTGTAGGACTGGAACTACCAAGTTTTCCTTGTGAAACAAGGGCTTGCGTTAGCTCGGCGGTGCGCTCCGCATGGAATTACTTCTTGCGTACGACGACGCAACCGATCGAATATCCCGCACCGAACGAGCAGATGACGCCGTTGGTGCCGCTGGCCAGGTCGTCCTGATAGGCGTGGAACGCGATGATCGAACCGGCCGACGACGTGTTCGCGTATGTGTCGAGGATCACCGGCGCTTCTGCCGGCGTCGCGTCGCGGCCGAGCAGGGTGCGCACGATCAGCTGGTTCATGCTCAGGTTGGCCTGGTGCAGCCAGAAGCGGGAAATGTCCTCGATCTTCAGGCCGGCGCCTTCGACGGTGTCGCGGATCATCGCGGCAGCCATCGGACACACTTCCTTGAACACCTTGCGGCCCTGCTGGCGGAACAGTTTATCCGGCTGGCCGATGCCCGCTTCGTCGAAGCGGTTCATGAAGCCGAAATTGTTGCGGATATTGTTCGAGAACTTCGTCTTCAGCTTCGAATCGAGGATCTCGAACTGGTGTTCGCTCGTGGCGGTGTCGGAAGCCTCGATGACCATCGCCGTGCAGGCATCGCCGAAGATGAAATGGCTGTCGCGGTCGCGGAAGTTCAGGTGGGCGCTCGTGATTTCCGGATCGAGCACGAGCACGGCGCGCGCCTGGCCCGTCTGGACGGCGGCGGCCGCCGTCTGGATCGCGAACGTGGCGGACGAGCAGGCCACGTTCATGTCGAAGCCATACCCCTCGATGCCGAGCGCATCCTGCACTTCGACGGCCATGGCCGGGTAGGCGCGCTGCATGTTGCTTGCAGCGACGAGCACCATGTCGATGTCGGCCGGCGTGCGGCCCGCGCGGCCGAGGGCCTGGCGCGCGGCGGCGACGCAGATCTCGGCCTGCAGGGAAAGTTCCTCGTCGGCGCGCTCCTTGATGCGCGGCGTCATGCGGGTCGGATCGAGGATGCCGTCCTTTTCCATCACATGGCGCGACTTGATGCCGGACGCTTTTTCGATGAAGGCGCTGCTGGACGGTTCCAGCGCGGCGATTTCTCCGGCCGCGATCTTGTCGGCGTGCTCGGTGTTGAACAGGTCGACGTAGGCATTGAAGGCCGTTACGAGCTCATCGTTGGAGATCGAATTCGGCGGCGTGAACAGGCCGGTGCCGCTGATGACGACAGATTTCATAATGGACTTTCTTATTCAATAACGGGAGGCAACTTCCCGGGAATCAACCGATTCTACACAATCGTACTGACGGTGGGAATCGTGGTTGATCGGACATAAAGCCTGTCAGTACAGGCGTTGTGCAAGATCAGTGCTGGGCCAGAGAAGGCGGTGGCTGGACGCGCTTCGACAACTGCACCGGCAACCCCTGCAGATGATGCAGCGCCTGGGTCAGCTGGAAATCGTCCGCGCTGCCGAATTCGAGCGGCTTGCGCGACCGTTCGGCCGTCAGGATGCGCATCTGCTCCTCGATGTCGTCGCGGTTCGTCGCATCCTCGGCCGTGCGGTCGTTGCCGTTCGTGAGATGGTGGCGCAGGTCGGCCTCGCGCATGCGCAGGGCGTTCATGCCGTCGCCGTCGGCGTTCTCGTCGACGGGGATGTCGGGGACGATGCCGCGCGCCTGGATCGAGCGGCCGCTCGGCGTGTAATAGCGTGCCGTCGTGAGCTTCACGGCCGTGTCGCCGGTCAGCGGGCGGATCGTCTGCACGGAACCCTTGCCGAACGTCCGGCTGCCGACGATGGCCGCGCGCTTGTGGTCCTGCAGGGCGCCGGCGACGATTTCCGACGCCGAGGCGGAGCCCGTGTTCACCAGCACGACCATCGGAATGGTTTTATACAGCTCCGGCACCTTGTCGAGCGGATCGGTGCCGCGGCTGAGCAGGTAGTATTCCGGGCTGCCGTAGAACCGCGCGCGCGATTCCTCGAGCTGTCCGTTGGTCGAGACGATTTCCGCATTCTTCGGCAGGAACGCGGCCGCCACGCCGATCGCACCCTGCAGCAGGCCGCCGGGGTCGTTGCGCAGGTCGAGCACGACGCCTTTCAGGTTCGGTTCCGCGTGCGCCAGCGCGGCCAGTTTATTGGCCAGGTCTTCCACGGTCGGTTCCTGGAACTGCGATACGCGCACCCATGCGTAGCCCGGGGCGACGATCTTGCCCTTGACGCTTTTCTGCACGATCTCGTCGCGCATGATCGTGAACGACAGCGGCGCGGGCGTTTCCTTGCGCAGCACGGTGAGCACGACCTTCGTGCGCGGCTCGCCGCGCATGCGCTTGATGGCCTCGTCGAGGTCCATGCCCTTCACTGCCGCGCCATCGACGTGCGTGATCAGGTCGCCCGCCCGGATGCCGGCGCGCGCGGCCGGTGCGTCCTCGATGGGGGTGACGATGCGGATATAACCTTCCTCGCTCTGGTTGATCTCGATGCCCAGTCCGACGAATTTGCCCTCGGTGCCTTCACGCAGCTCGCGGTAGGCCTTGCGATCCAGGTAGGCAGAATGCGGGTCGAGCGCGGCCACCATGCCGGAAATGGCCTGCGTGAGCAGCTTGCGGTCTTCGACCGGCTCGACGTAGTCGGCGCGGATCGTGTTGTAGGCATGGGCCAGCTCGTGCAGGCCCTCGATGGGCATGCCGTCCACCGGCTTGTGGGCCAGGGCCGAATATTGCATCGTGACGCCGACCCCGAGGATCACGCCGAGGGTGATCAGCGCGGCGTTCTTGAAGCTGGAGCGCATGTGCGATGGGAAGAGGGTGACTGCGGTCCAGTATACCCGTCCCGCACGCCAAGTGTGGCGCCGGTTGCGTCAGAAGGCCTTCAGGCGATGGCGCGGCGCCCGGATGGCAATGCGCCACGGTTGCCGATGATGCGCGAAAACAACTGCAACTGGCCATTGGTGGTGTCGTCCCAGCTGAAGCCTTCGGCGTAGCGGCGGGTGGCGGCGTGGTCCGGGTAGTTGTGGCGCAGTTGCGTCAGCGCCTCGGCGATGCCTTTCGAGGTGCGTTCCTTCATCAGCACGCCGGCCTCCGGGGCGCCCACGACTTCCGGCGTGCCCCAGACGTTGCTTGCAACGACCGGCGTGCCGCAGGCCATCGATTCCAGCAGCACATTGGCCCAGCCCTCGCGGCTGGAGGCGAGGACCATCGCATCGGCCGCGTTGTAGTAATGCTTGAGTTCGGTCTGGGCGACGGCACCGAGGAATTTGACGCGGTCGGCCACGCCCAGGCTGGCTGCTTGCGCTTCCAGTTTCTTGCGCTCGGGGCCGATGCCGGCGATGAGCAGTTTCACGTCGGGCAGCATCGGCAGCGCGCCGATCGTCAGGTCGTGCGCCTTGCGCGGGTCGAGCACGCCGACCGAGATGACGGTGAAGCCGTCGATGCCCAGCTGGGTGCGCGCGGCGGCCCGGTCCAGCGGGACGAAGCGCTGCAGGTCGACGCCGTTGCGCAGCGACACGATGCGGTCGCCAGGAACGCCGAGGCCGATCATCTCTTCGCGCAGCGCCTGGCATACGGTGATCATGCCGGCGGCGTTGTTGGCGGCCCACATGAGTTGTTTTCTCGGCAGCGCATACTGCGGAATCAGGTTAATGTCGGTACCGCGGGCCGTGACGACGACGGGCTTGTTGAAATACTTGCCCAGCATCACTGCGGCCACGCCGTCCGGATAAAAATAATGCGCGTCGATGGCGTCGAAGTCATAGCCCTCGTCGATGATGCGGCCGATTTCCTTCTTGCAGGCCTGGGCCATCAGCCACGGTGCCGCCGTCATCCCGACCTTGGGAATGACGAGGTAGCGCGGGTGCGTGACCTCGATGCCGTAGCGCGTCTCGGTTGCCGGCACCTTGGAAAAGGTGGCGTAGTCACCGAAGCGCGGGTGTTGCGAGGGGAACCAGGGCACGGGCGCGACGACCTTCGATTCGACCTGGCCGCTGGCGAGCAGGTAGCGCAGGCGGGTCTCGACAAAGATGCCGTGGCTAGGTTTGACCGTATTCGGGAACAGGGAACTGAAAGTAAGGAGCTTCATCGACGATTTCGCAGGCAGGAGAGGCAGAGCGTAGCCTCTATTATGTAATACATTGCAATAATTTGCCTTTTCTAGCGAAACACGCCGTCGTTTAATGGCATAAATGTAATGTGCATAGCGTGCTCATCAGAAATTGTGATAAATTCGTCTAGTTTTTAGCCCGGCGGCAAGCCCTCCGGCCATTCCCTCATGAGGCGAACCAGCGCGCAGCGCGGACGTCTTATGGTCAAACACTTCGATCTGTAGAGATTATGAAAATTTCAGTTATCGGGACTGGTTACGTCGGACTGGTGTCTGGCGCATGTTTCGCCGACGTCGGCAATACCGTACTGTGCCTGGACGTCGACACGCGCAAGATCACGATGTTGAAGGACGGGATCATCCCCATCCACGAACCCGGCCTGGACAACCTCGTCCAGCGCAACGCCGCCGCCGGCCGCCTGCTGTTCTCGTCGAACTATGACGATGCCGTCGACCACGCCGACATCATCTTCCTGGCCGTCGGTACGCCGCCGGACGAGGACGGCAGCGCCGACCTGACCCACATCCTGTCCGCCGCGCGCAGCATCGGCGAACGCCTGACGAAACCGGCCGTGATCGTCGACAAGTCGACCGTGCCCGTGGGCACCGCCGAGAAGGTCAAGCGCGCCATCGCGGGCGAGCTCGAGAAACGCGGCGTGAACATCGCGTTCCACGTCGTCAGCAATCCGGAGTTCCTGAAAGAAGGCGCCGCGATCGACGACTTCATGAAGCCGGACCGCATCGTGGTCGGCTTCGACGATGCCGAAGCGGGCAAGCAGATGCGCCAGTTGTACGCGCCGTTCAGCCGCAACCACGAGAAATTCGTCGAGATGGACATCCGCAGCGCGGAACTGACCAAGTACGCCGCCAACGCCATGCTGGCCACCCGCATCAGCTTCATGAACGAGCTGGCGAACCTGTCCGAACTGCTGGGCGCCGACATCGAAGCGGTGCGCCTGGGCATCGGCATGGACCCGCGCATCGGTCCGGACTTCCTGTACGCCGGCATGGGCTATGGCGGTTCCTGCTTCCCGAAAGACGTCAAGGCGCTGATCAAGACGGCGTCCGACCACGCGCAGCAACTGCATCTCCTGACCGCGACCGAGAAGGTCAACGAGGAGCAGAAGAATGTGCTGTTCAACAAGCTGGTGCGTTTCTTCGGCGGCGCACAAAACCTGAACGGCAAGACGATCGCCCTGTGGGGCCTGTCGTTCAAGCCGAACACGGACGACATGCGCGAAGCGCCGAGCCGCATCCTGATCAAGTCGCTGTTCGACGCCGGCGCCAACGTGGTCGCCTACGACCCGGTCGCCAGCACGGAAGCGCAGCGCGTGCTGGTCGCGGAGCACGGCGAGGACCTGTGCAACACGCGTTTGCGCATCGTCGACTCGGCCCGCCAGGCCGTCGAAGGCGCGGACGTGCTCGTCCTGGTCACGGAATGGAAGGAATTCCGCGCGCCAGACCTGCCGTTCCTGGCCCAGAACCTGAAGCTGAAGGCCGTGTTCGACGGTCGTAACATCTATGATCCGGACGCATTCGGCGCCGCCGGCCTCGTCTACGAAGGCATCGGCCGCCGATCCGGGAAAGCGCAATAATGACGCAAGCAACAAGCAACAAAGGCACCATCCTCGTCACCGGCGCCGCCGGTTTCATCGGCAGCGCGGTGGCGGTGCGCCTGGCCGCCATGGGTCACACCGTGGTCGGTTGCGACAATTTCAACGATTACTACGACCCGGCGCTGAAGCACCACCGCGTCGAGGCACTGCTCAAGCCGGCGAACGTGCCGTGCGAGACCGTCGAGCTGAGCGATGGTGAACAGGTTGCCGCGCTGTTCGAGCGCGTCAAGCCGGCGCTCGTCGTGCACCTGGCCGCCCAGGCCGGCGTGCGCTACTCGCTGAAGAACCCGGCCGCCTATGTGCAGGCGAACCTCGTCGCGTTCGGCCACATGCTGGAAGCCTGCCGCAACCACAAGGTGCAGCACCTGCTGTACGCCAGCAGCAGCAGCGTCTACGGCGCCAACGCAAAGACGCCGTTCAGCGAGGACGACGTCACCGACGCGCCCGTGTCGCTGTACGCCGCGACGAAGAAGTCGAACGAGCTGATGGCCCATTCGTACAGCCATCTGTACGGCATCCCGACCACCGGCCTGCGCTTCTTCACCGTGTACGGTCCGTGGGGCCGGCCGGACATGGCCTATTTCAGCTTCGCGCGCAAGATGCTGGCGGGAGAAGCGATCCCCGTCTTCGCCGAGGGCAAGCTGTACCGCGACTTCACGTATATCGACGACATCGTCGAAGGCGTCGTCCGGCTGCTGTTCAAGCCCACCACGCCGGAAGGCAAGCCGCCGCACGCCATCTTCAACATCGGCAACCAGACGCCGGTGCAGGTGCTGGATTTCATTCGCACGCTGGAAGACGCACTCGACGTCAAGGCCCAACTGGACTTCCAGCCGATGCAGCCGGGCGACGTGCCGGCCACGCATGCCGACACGAGCAGGCTGCAGGACTGGGTCGGCTACAAGCCCGCCACGTCACTGGATGCGGGTTTGCGTGAATTTGCGCAGTGGTATAATCGGGCGATACGTGAAAATGTTTCCTACCTGAAATGAAAAAAGTCCTTATCCTCGGCGTCAACGGTTTTATCGGCCACCATCTCTCCAAGCGCATCCTGGAGACGACCGATTGGGAAGTGTATGGCATGGACATGAATGCGGAGCGGATCGCCCATCTGCTCGATCATCCGCGCATGCACTTCTTCGAAGGCGACATCACTATCAACAAGGAATGGGTCGAGTACCACGTCAAGAAGTGCGACGTGATCCTGCCGCTGGTGGCGATCGCGACGCCGTCGACCTATGTGAAAGAGCCGCTGAAGGTCTTTGAACTGGACTTCGAGGCGAACCTGCCGATCGTCCGTTCGGCCGCCAGGTACAGGAAGCACCTGATCTTCCCGTCGACGTCGGAAGTCTACGGCATGAGCCCGGACTCGGAATTCGATCCGGAGAACTCGGAACTGGTCTACGGCCCGATCAACAAGCCGCGCTGGATCTACGCCTGCGCCAAGCAGCTGATGGACCGCGTGATCTGGGGCTATGGCATGGAAGGCCTGAACTTCACGCTGTTCCGTCCGTTCAACTGGATCGGTGCCGGCCTGGACTCGATCCACACGCCGAAGGAAGGCTCCTCGCGCGTGCTGACGCAGTTCTTCGGCCACATCGTGCGCGGCGAGACCATCCAGCTCGTCGACGGCGGCCACCAGAAACGCGCCTTCACGTACATCGACGACGGCATCTCGGCGCTGATGAAGATCATCGAGAACAAGGACGGCAAGGCGACCGGCCAGATCTACAACATCGGCAACCCGACGAATAATTATTCGATCCGCGAACTGGCCGACATGATGCTGAAGCTCGCCTTTGAATACCCGGAATACACGGCCGGCGCGCAGAAGGTGCAGATCGTCGAGACCAGCTCGGGCGCCTACTACGGCGCCGGCTACCAGGACGTGCAGAACCGCGTGCCGAAGATCGAGAACACGAAGAACGACCTGGGCTGGGCACCGTCGGTGACGATGGCGGACGCGCTGCGCCACATCTTCGACGCCTACCGCGGCCAGGTCGCGGCGGCCCAGGCCCTCGTCGACTGAGGAACCGACCTTGGCTCCACTGCTCGTCCTCAAGATCGACGTCGACACCTACCGCGGCACGCGCGAAGGCGTGCCCAATCTCGTGCGCATGCTGAAAAACCACGGGGCGGGTGCGACGTTCCTGTTCTCGCTGGGACCCGACCACACGGGTTGGGCGATGCGGCGCGCGCTGCGTCCCGGCTTCTTCCAGAAAGTCTCGCGCACCTCGGTCGTGGAGCACTACGGCTTCAAGACGCTGATGTATGGCGTCCTGCTGCCCGGTCCGGACATCGGCGCGAAGACCGCCGCCGAGATGCGCGCCGTACGCGACGCCGGCTTCGAATGCGGCATCCACACGTGGGACCACGTCTGGTGGCAGGATAACGTGCGCGGCCGCGACGCCGCCTGGACGGATCGCACGATGATAAAGAGCGAGCAGCGCTACGCCCAGGTGTTCGGCGAGGCGCCGCATACGTTCGGCGCGGCCGGCTGGCAGATGAACCCGCATGCGTTCGCCCGCCACGACGCGGTAGGCTACCGCTACGCGTCGGACGGACGCGCCCAGTTGCGCGCCGACGGCTCGCTGGCCGATCCGCAGGCCGGTCCGTACCGCTACCGGGGCCTGACGCACATCCAGATGCCCACCACGCTGCCGACACTGGACGAGCTGCTGGGCCGCGAGATCGACGGCACCGTCATCGACGAGGGCAATATCGCTGCCCATTTGCTCAAGCTGACGGCGAACCCGCAACGTGACCATGTGTATACCTTGCACGCGGAGCTTGAAGGACAGAAACTCGCCCCCATATTCGAGCAGCTGTTGTCAGGTTGGAAAGCCCAAGGTTACCAACTTGCCTCGATGGCGGACTATTATGAGAAGATAAAAGCGAGTCCACTGCCCGAATATCCGGTCCAGTGGGGCGAACTGCCGGGACGGTCAGGCGAACTGATCATCCTCGATACCATGAAGTGAACACGCGGCGCCAGGGCCGCGATACAGGAGAAACCCGTGGCCGAAAGCCCAACCGCAGCACCCGAATCCGCCACCGGCGCCGCGCCCGTGGCCAATGAAGTGATCACCAACTTCAGCGCACCGATGACCGGCGACCAGACTTTCGAGCTCTCCGGTCGCCCGGCGCGGTACACGGTGCTGTACTTCTATCCCAAAGACAATACCCCCGGCTGCACGACGGAAGCGATGAACTTCCGCGACCACCACGACGAGATCACGGCGCTCGGCGCGGCCGTCTACGGCATCAGCCGCGATTCCCTGCGCTCGCACGAAAACTTCAAGTCCAAGCTGGGCCTCCCCTTCGAACTGATTTCCGATCCGGACGAGGCCGTGTGCACCCGGTTCGACGTCATGAAGATGAAGAATATGTATGGCAAGAAAGTGCGGGGGGTAGAGCGCAGTACGTTTGTCATTGACGCTGATGGCAGGTTGGTGAAAGAATGGCGTGGCGTGAAAGTCAATGATCACGTCCAGGAAGTGCTGGATTATTTAAGATCAAAGAGCCGGCCTTGAAGAGCGGGCTGGCGATGGCATCGACAAACCTTTAGCCGAGCGTTCGCCTATTTTGAGTCACAGTTCTACCTCACCGCATCATTCCAATCTGGCAGCTGGCCAGGGCCCCCTTCTGGGCTGGCCGGCGCCTCCACAGCTCCCCCCAGTAGCATCTGTCTGCCCGGCGGCGCGCGCATGCCGCGCGGTGCGTTTTTCCGACTTTTTTTAGATTGAGACCCTGATGCCACTGCCTAAAATACCCACCAAGCCGGCAACCATCCTGCTGACCAAGGATTATCCCAGGGCCGAACCGGGCAAGTCGCCCGTGCGCGCAGCCGCGAAGGCGGAAAACGACCCGGTCGAAGACCTGATCAGTGGCGCGGCCGTGCCGGCCCCCAAGACGACGAAGCCGCGCAAGTCGAAGGCCGCGCTGCTGGCCGAGGCACCGGCGCGCGAGGATACGCCGGCAGGCGCCCCTGCTGTTGAAGCACCGGCCACGCAGCCGGAGCCCGCGCGCGAAGAAAAACCCGCGAAACGCGGCAAGGTCAAGGCGGAGAGCGCGACGGCCAAGCTGCGCGAGACGGACATGAACGAGCCGCATCCGGCCAAGCACAAGCCGGTCG
>Ga0207654_10001349_pt1 | contig 13028 bp, 7 predicted proteins | sample KBSC64metaG_FD_184355 | JGI IMG/M metagenome (GOLD analysis project Ga0207654, IMG submission 184355) | Corn rhizosphere microbial communities from Kellogg Biological Station, Michigan, USA - KBS C6-4 metaG (SPAdes) (version 2) | ecosystem: Host-associated > Plants > Roots > Rhizosphere > Soil...
CCGCGATTCAAACTTTTCCAAAGCTTGAAATTGCTGATAAATCCCAGAGCCACTGATTGAGCTTTGGAAAAGTTTTTAAGCGGAAACCAGATTGTATTGTCTGCGGGACAACTTGTGCCAACCATGCCAATCGCGATTCAAACTTTTCCAAAGCTTGAAATTGCTGATAAATCCCAGAGCCACTGACCGAGCTTTGGAAAAGTTTAAACGGCGGTATATGAAATTCCTGAATTAATTTTAGACAGCTTCTTAGCCTTGCTGTTAAAATATCCTTCAATCTTACTGCTCCGGCGTCAGGTATGGCTTTTCCTGTTATTTTCGTTGAATAGAACCAGCTTATGAGAAAGCCATTACTCTTTTTTTTTGTTGCTGTTTTTTTATATTCTGCTGCACGTGCAGGGCGGGTCAATGGCCTTGTAACCGATGAGAAAGGCAACCCGCTTCCATATGCATCCGTTTTTATAAAGGGCACTACACTGGGTACCACGGCCAATAACCAGGGCCGTTATTTTCTGGATTTGGAGCCGGGCAACTATACCATCACCTGCCAGCACGTAGGGTATACACGGCAGGAAAAGCCAATCAGCATTGGCAATGACAGCAGCGAGCTTAATTTTCAATTGTTGTTGCAGCAAACCATCATGAAGGAGGTAATTGTAAGGGCGGGCGCAGAAGACCCTGCGTATGAAATTATACGCAATGCCATCAAAAAGAAAAAGGACTATGTGGCGCCGCTGGATTCATTTACCTGCGAAGCTTATATAAAGACGCTGATTACAACGCGCAAAGTACCCAAAAAGATACTGGGCAAAAAGATTGAGGAATCGGACAGGAAGGATATGGGTGTAGACTCCGCCGGCAGGGGTATCATTTATTTGTCTGAATCGCTTACCAAAATTTCTTCCAAAAAGCCTGATAAAGTAAAACTGGAGGTGCTTTCCACCCGCGAAAGCGGGTCGAATGGACTGGGTTTCAGTTTTCCTACGTTTACCAATTTTTACAATAATAATGTAAACGTATTTGCCATGCAGCAACTGAGCCCGCGTGGTTTTATATCGCCCATTGCAGATGGGGCGCTTAATTATTACCGTTATAAATACCTGGGTTCTTTTTTTGAAGATGGAAAGGAAATCAACCAGATAAAGGTAATGCCACGCAGAAAGTACGAGCCCCTGTTTTCGGGTACCATTAATATTACGGAAGGCGACTGGCGCATTCACAGCCTGGACCTGATGTTGCTGAAAGAATCGCAGCTGCAGATACTGGATACACTTGTCATTAAACAAATACAGGTACCCATTGGCGATAGTATATGGCAAACAAAAGACCAGAACATCTATTTTACCTTTAATATCCTGGGTTTTGATGCCATTGGCAGTTTCCTGAATGTGTACAATAAATACGATGCAAAACCGCTGTTCAAAAAAAAGTATTTCAATAATGTGGTGATGGCTTTTGATTCGGCGGCCAACAAAAAGACCCGGCAATACTGGGATTCTGTAAGACCGGTGCAACTGGAAGTGGAAGAAGCAAGGAATTACCGGGTAAAAGACAGTGCTTTCCAGGCACAGCAGGATTCTTCCAGGTCTAAGCATGCCATTGATTCCATGCGTAAAAAGCAGGGGCATGTTACTGCCATGAAAATTTTATGGAATGGGTTTACCCGGTCCGATTTTAACCCCGATCATCCATTTTCCTATAGCTGGGAACCCCTGCTGAAAAATGTTCAGTACAATACAGTGGAGGGGGTGGCTATCAATGCAGAAGCTACTTTCAGAAAGGCGGTGCCGGCCCTGCGACAGCAAATCAGTTTTACACCTCATGTACGATATGGATTCAGTAATACGCACCTGAATGCCTGGGGTACGCTGGTATTCAGCAAGCGTGTGTTTAACCAGGATGCAGATGGCATGGGCGGTGTTTCCAGCAGGAGTACCTGGCTGCTGGCGGGTGGCAAACGCATCAGCCAGTTTAACAACGCCAACCCCATAACGCCGCTTTTTAATGAAATTTATACGCTGCTGTTTAAGCGCAATTACATGAAGTTGTATGAAAATTATTTTGGCAACCTGCGCTGGAACAAACGGTTCGATAACGACCTGCGGATAACGGCTGATCTTTTATACGAAGACCGCCTGCCGCTGGACAATACAACCGATTATGTTGTTTTTAAAAAAGACGGCCGTGCTTTTACTCCCAATTACCCGTTTGAAAAATTAAGTGCGCAGTTCGAACGGCACCAGGCCCTGGTGGCAGGTATAGCCCTGCAGTTTAAACCGGGTCAGAAATATGTACAATTTCCGCGCGGCAAAATGCCCGTGGGGTCAAAATATCCAACCCTGTCGCTCAGCTATTACAAAGGCATAGACAATGTGCTTGGCAGCGATGTAAATTTCGACAAATGGAAGTTTGCGGTATGGGACGAAAAGAATTTTAAGCTGCTGGGTTCATTAAAATACAATTTCAGTGTGGGCGGTTTTCTGAACAGCAAAAAAGTATTTATCCAGGACTACCAGCATTTTAACGGCAACCAGGTTTTTTTGGCAAGTCCTTATGTAAATAGTTTTCAATTGGCGCCTTATTATGCCAACAGTACCACATCGGCTTTTTATGCCGTGGGCAATATAGAGCATCATTTTAACGGTTTGCTTACCAATAAAATTCCTTTCTTCAGGAAACTGAACTGGCACCTGGTAGCCGGTTCCAATGCATTTTATGTAAACACCAGCAATAATTATGTAGAAGCATTTGCCGGGCTGGAAAATATTTTTAAGTTATTAAGGGTAGATGTAGTGGCTTCTTACCTGAATGGAAAAACGGGCCTGGTAGGGGTAAGGGTAGGTTTTGGCGGATTGCTGGGCGGAAGTGTGCAAATCCGTTAGTTGCCCCAACAGGAACTGGCGCAAGTGTTCCGCAGACATTTAAATATTTTTTATTTCCCGCACCAGCCACGAATCAAACTTTTCCAAAGCTTGAAATTGCTGATAAATCCCAGCGCCACTGACCGGGCTTTGGAAAAGTTTAAACGGAACCTGGCGCAAGTGTTCCCGCAGACATTACATAGTTTTTATTTGGTAGCCGGATCTTATTGTCTGCGGGACAACTTGTGCCAGCCATGCACAAGAAGCCCACACACAACTCCAGCCTCACTCCTGAACCAGCCGCGAATCAAACTTTTCCAAAGCTTGAAATTGCTGATAAATCCCAGAGTCACTGACAGAGCTTTGGAAAAGTTTAAACGGAACCAGGCGCAAGTATTCCTGCAGACATTCATATAATTTTTATTGGGTAACCAGATTGTATTGTCTGCGGGACAACTTGTGCCTGTCGTCTATAATGGATTAATCCTATTTTAAAATGTCTCCGGTATGCCCGGCACAAGAAGCCAACACACAACTCCACGCCTCATTCCTGCACCAGCCGCGAATCAAACTTTTCCAAAGCTTGAAATTGCTGATAAATCTCAGAGTCACTGACAGAGCTTTGGAAAAGTTTAAACGGAACCTGGCGCAAGTGTTCCCGCAGACATTCATATAATTTTATTTGGGTAACCAGATTGTATTGTCTGCGGGACAACTTGTGCCTGTCTTGCACAGGAAGCCCACACGCAACTCCACGCCTCATTCCTGCACCAGCCGCGATTCAAACTTTTCCAAAGCTTGAAATTGCTGATCAATCCCAGAGTCACTGACCGGGCTTTGGAAAAGTTTAAGCGGAACTGGCGCAAGTGTTCCCGCAGACATTCATATAATTTTTATTGGGTAACCAGATTGTATTGTCTGCGGGACAACTTGTGCCTGTCTTGAACCGGAAAAAACGTTTAAATGATGAGGTTTTCATCATTTACGTACAATAGGAAGTTTGTAATCTTGTGCGTAAGTGCGTGGAAGTTTTTTGTCGCAAAAAATAAACTATTAAACTGAACTCTTATGGGCCTGAAGACTATTCCGGTATTACTTCTCTTTTGTTTTATAGCTACTCTTTTGTCTGCGCAGAATAAAACCTACCAGATTAAGGCGGATAGCGTGCGTATTTTCAGTAACTGCGATACGGCAGAGCTGATACTGCAAAACCGCACCCGGAATGTATTAAACGGGGTATTAACCAATAAAGGAAATGGTGTTACAGAGTTCAGAAAGTTAATTGAAAAGTTGAACGACAGCACTTGTCTAATAGGTGGGGATAGTATAAAAATCTGTTGCCCCGGCACTTCAGGTAGTATGGCCTGGCTGTTACAGGGCAATACAGTGGGCGACCTGAAAAAATTGGGTACAATTGATAATGTTGATCTGCCTTTTATAACAAATAATGCAGAGCGGCTGCGTATTGGAAGTAATGGCAACGTGGGTATCGGCACGGCTTCGCCTTTGTCGGCACTGCATATCAAAGGAGCAGGTACAACCAGTGCCACTGCTTCTCTCCTGGTAGACAATCAGCAAAATGAAAGAATGCTGTCTGTATCAGACGATCATACTATCGACTTCAGGCCCAATAAATATAATACGAATGCATTTTTAAGAAGCAGGACAATTGATCCGGATGGAAGATTCGCTTTTGATATTACGGATGGGAACCTCGGCACCAATCAACTCTTTAGTATTTATTTTGGCAGGGTAGGTTTTGGATACAACAGTGGCTCCCCCGATCATGCTACTTATTCAGCGTTAAGGATTGCAGACGGCAGAACATATATTGATAACCTTACTGTAAATCCATCTGAAAATGTATATGGATCATTTGGTGTAAGGGGGCTTGATATAACAAGAAACAGTATTGCCACCAATATACCCAGTTCATCAGGCAGTGACGCAATACGAGAGGACTTATCTATCACCGGGAATAACCTTTTTCTCAATAGTGGAAATAGCTCTGTTACAGCAATTCATATAAATGAGCAGGGTGTTGTTTCTTTTGGTGGGGCGGCAGGAGGATTCCAATTCGATCGGGATGGTGCTGGCAGGATATATAATGGGGGAACGATCATCTACCAATCGAATAGCACTGGCCTGCAACACCTGTTTCATAATCAGATGGGTGCAGCTTTCTCAGGAGATCTTGTTACTATTGATCCAGGCAGCGCCTATACGCTTGGTGTAAATCAGTTAGCCCTGAATGTATACGGAATGCTGGGAAACAAGGGGTTAAGCGTAAACATGTTGGGCAATACAGGATTGGGCACCAGTACTCCTACCGCAAGGCTTCATACATTGGGTACCGTCCGGTTCGAGAACCTTTCTGCCGGCAGCGGTGATCAGTTGGTGATTGATGCAGATGGTTATATTACCCGGGGTGGAGGTACACCTTCCGATTTTAATCTCAAAGAAAATATCAGCCCTTCTCAGCTTAATTCCAATAAGTTACTGGGCCTAACCATCAAAGACTTTAATTACAAATCAGATAAAAACAAAACCCGTTACACCGGCCTTATTGCGCAGGAATTAAAGTTGGTTATCCCTGAACTGGTATTGGGCAAAGAAGGCAGCTATAGCATTGACTACATAAAGATGGTGCCTTACCTGTTAAAAGCCATACAGGATCAGCAGGCAACAATACTGGCACAGCAAAAAGAAATTGCGCAACTGAAATTGCAATCAGTTGGCGCCGAAAATACGGCCACACCCGGTGCGCTGGCAAGCATACAGCAACAATTAAAACAGCAACAGGAAGAAATAAGATTATTAAACGAACAGGTAAAGAACAAGTAACAAAAGTGACAAAGTGATATTTATAACTGCATGGAGCATATAAACCAACTTATGCAAAAGATATTTTCTATCAGCAGTCTGGTTCTAACAATAATGCTTTACGGGCAACTGGCTACTGCGCAGATGGCCGGCACCCTTATCATTGAGCAGGATTCAGTTGCAATGATAAAACAACTGGTAAAACAACAGCTTATACTGCAATTGCTGCAAAATGCATCTTACAAAAAAATAGAGCAGCAAAAATTAACCACTTTACTAAAAGATTCCGCTGCTGTTGATACGCTCAGCAAACTGGTATTGCAGCAGATGCAACAAATTAAAAACACGGGTATCAAGACAGGTAAAAATATTATTGCAGGTGCGGGTAGCACAACCAAACAATTATTGCAGCAGCAGTTTATTAAAGTTTTACAAACACAACAGGTAAAAAGTATTTTCAGCCAGCTTACTGGTATACGGAAACAACCTGCGCTTGCATGGAAAGGGGGTAGCGTAAGTATAACCGGCCAAACGGCGCCTTCATTATTAAATTCGGGAACAGTGTTTATTAACAGCAGTACAGTGAGCAACAGCTGGACTGTATTTGGTATACCGGTGGGCCTGCAATTTACAAGACAGGATTTTACCGGCCCTGAATATTGTTCGCGTAATCTCTTTTCTTTCCAGTTCGACCGGGAAGCATACCTCAATTCACTGCGCGATAAAATAAAACTTAAAATTAAAACCAGTGATCTGCTGCCGGATTATAATGATGCACTGCTGAAAATAAAAGAAGCTGCAGTGGGCAGGCTACGCACATCGCTTGATTCCATCAGCGGTTCTTATAAAGGCGTATTAGGAAAACAAATAGAAGAACTGGGCGATCCTCAAAACCTGCTAACAGGAGATATCGGGACCTTGCAGGATAAACTACTCTCAGCTGATTTCCTGCAAAGCATTGAAAGTAAAAAGAACCAACTCGCTCAGTTACAGCAGCAGTTGAATACAGGTGGCAAAATAAACATGGCGCAATACGATTCCCTGCTTCAGTCTGTACAATCGGTGGCCGGCGTTCATGCAATCATTGACAAAATCAAATCTTTTAAAGAGGAGGCGCAGAAAACTGGTTTACTGGAAAAGTTGCAGCAGGCAGAACAATTTAAAACCAATAATATGCAACAATGGTTGCAGGAGCCCGATAAATTAAAAACGCTGGCAAAAGACCAGCTTGATTTAAACGGTTTGCAGAAACTGTTTTTAAATATGAACCGGCTGCAGATAGGCATGAACAATATAAACCTTAGCCCGCTGACATTGTACCAGTATACCAATAATGGCGTTAATGCAGAATTTTTAAACAATAAGACCTACTTGTTTATAATGGCGGGTAAGCAAAAAGAGTTCAGCAGCCTGTATGATAACCACTTTACAGGATCATCGCTGTTTTCAACAGATAATACGGCGATGGGTGTGCGTGTTGGGCGGGGCGACCTGCAAAACAGCCATGCTCATTTTTCATTGTTTAGCTATACGCAGAATAAAAGCAGCTATAATAACAACCTTATCAGCGTAGTGTCCGGTAAAACAGTAGTATTCACCTTCAGCAACCGGCTAAAAGTGAATGAAGCTAATTATTTTGACCTGGAAATTTCTAAATCAACCCATAAATACGATAACCAGAAAAACATCTATGATACCCTGATGCAGGGTAGCAGCTTATCAAAACAATTAATGGGTGGGGATGATCTTATGCAGCAGTTGGCCTTTACCCTGCAATGGAATGGTGAGGTAAGAGACAGGGAACTTACATATGATATTCATGGAACCCGCATTGGCAAGGGATATAACAACCCCGGTAGCCTTTTTTTATCAAGAGGCATGACGGAGCTGGGCGGCAGTGTTAAAAAAAGCTTCCTGGAAAGCAAATTGCAATTATCGGCAAGAGGTAATTACCGTGAGTATTCCTATAGCACCAATAACTCAAAATACCGCAATTATAATTTCTCTTTCCAGAGCAAATGGAAGCTAAAGAAAGGACAATACATCTCACTCCGGTACCAGCCCTACCAGTCGCTGAAATGTGAGGATGATAAAAATATGTCAATCGGGGGCAGTAACCGTTTATCGCTGGATATGAATATACGCAGGCGTTTTGGCAAAATCAATTACCAGCACCTCATCAGCCTGGCGGCATTAAAAAACGATTACAATTTCGATACCGTGCCGGTGAACAATCATTCCGTACTCATCAGTTCAATGCAAACCATCACCATCAATAAGAAATCTTATTATCTCAATACACAATATAATAGAGCCAGTACCGCTTCCGCGCTGGCTTTATTCAATACGCAGTTTACCTGCGATGCGGGTATTGTATACAATATTGGTAAGACCATTATGGGCTCTACTGGGGTAAACTACAACAGTACAAAAGACTGGTTTCAGCAGACAGGCATTAAGCAGGGCTTTAGCGGTCAGCTGGGAGAAAAGTTTACGGTGAGTTTTTATGCAGATATTTTAAAAAACATTAAAGAATACAGGCCCAATAATATGGGTAATATAAGATTAGACTGGAGCCTGCAATATTTACTGAAATAGGTGTTGCCAAAAATAAAATCTACAGCTACAAAAATATTTGAGGATGAAGATAAAAGACATATTTAAAAAAGGACTGCCTGTGCTAATGATAGTTGTTGCCTGGCTTGCGCCTGCGGACGTATTACGGGCGCAGGTTAGTTTCCGGTTTATACCGGCATTAAACGGGCAAACAGTAAACGGATTGTTTGCGGCACAATTGCAAAACACCGGTCTTTCCACTTATGATGGTAAAATAAAGATCACCGTGCGCGACGCAGGCAATAAAATTGTACTGGTGGCACTTACACCAACCATAATGCTAAAACCGGGTGGTACTGCTATATCTGCAACAATGCCTCAGAGCCGCATACAGTTTGGCAATAATGCTGCCGCCAGTATAATAACCCAGACAGGCCGCTTCCCCGAAGGAGAATATGAATATTGTTTTGAATTTACGGGCGCGGAAAAAGCCAACGCCGCGGAACAGGTTTTTGAAAATTGTTTTAACTATTTAATACAACCGCTGATACCATTGAGTTTAATTTACCCGGGAGATGGAGATGAAATATGCAACCCGCAGCCGGAATTGAGCTGGCAACCCGCGATGCCCCTTAATAGCAACCTGCGCTACCGGGTAATGCTTACTGAAAAAATAGACCGGCAACAGGATGCTGATGCATTAATAAATAGTGTGCCGGTGTTTCAGCAGGATAATATCGCGGGGTTTATGCTGTTGTATCCACCGCAGGTGCCAGCCCTGCAAAAAGATAAAAAATATGTATGGCAGGTAATCGCCTACCTGGGCAATGTTAAAGTAACGCAATCAGAAATATGGGAGTTTAGCACCAAATGCGATGATAAGCAACCAGATTCCTCAAAGGAAAGTTACCGGCAGCTAAGCAGTTCATTAAATGGCAATTATTATGTAACCGGTAATACCCTCCGGTTTACCATCACCAATCCCTACAATAAAGAAAAGATGGATTACAGCATAACAGATCTGGCTGACCCGGCAAAAAAGATCAGAAACCTGCCGGAAGTAAATGTTCAGACAGGGTTAAATAAAATAGACATTCCGCTGGAGGATGTGAAAGGAATTGAAACAGACAAAATGTATTTGCTCAAAATCAGGAATATCGGCGGTCAGCCAGCCTACCTGAGATTTATATACAAAGGAGATGTACAATGATATAAATAAACGGGCATACCAATGGATGACGATGCTGATAATAACCGGCATGTTATTCTCCTGTATCAATAAAAAAGCAAAACTGGCAAAACTGATGATGGATCCTGAATACGGATTAATTCAAACCAAAAGATGGAATAATAAAACGGTTGTTATGGAGCTATTGCCTCATAACAGAAAAGAGCAGCCAGATGAAAATGCAGATAATCGTTTTTACAAAGTAAAACTGACGCTGATAAGCAATGAGCAATTGAAAGGTAATGCGATGATGCAATACATGAATTTTGAAATCAAAAATAGTTTTTATGCAGTACAGGGCAATGACACGCTGCCCTGTGTGATTTGCGAAAGAATACCTGGCATCAGCGGTAAAGAATTTTTGTATATGGCCTGTTTTGCCAAAGAAGTTCCAAAAATGAGCTGCGATAATAGCCTGCATGTATGCATTGCCGATACCATTGCCGGATTTGGTACAATGGCATTTGAGATAAAAACTGAAGCACTAAGAAAACTGGAAGTAATAAAATAGTAAAGATGAAAAGACTGATGCGTATAAAAAGGCCTTTGGCTGCCTTCATGCTGCTGATTTTTACCTGCAATATGTTACTGCCTTCTGTTGCTTTTGCATTAACCAGCGGTCCGGTGCAACCGGAAATGAAAGGTTTTGAACCCGCCGGAACAGCCAACCTGGTAGATGCATTCAGCGGAGATTTTACCTATAACATACCACTGATGGATGTGGGCGGTTATCCTGTAAACATTGCCTACCATAGTGGAAGCGGTATGGATGATGAAGCAGGCTGGGTAGGATTTGGATGGAGCCTGAATCCCGGTGTAATAGACCGGCAGATGCGCGGTTTGCCCGATGATTTTAATGGTGCTGATGCTGATGGAGACCGGATTACAAAAGAGTTTAACCAGCGAAGTGATATTACCGGCGGGGTGGACTTTTCATTCAGCCCGGAAGTTTTTGGTTTTGACATTGGTAAAGTGGCGAGTGTGGGTGTTGGCGCGGGTATTTTTTATAATAACAAAAGGGGCCTGGGCATACAGTTTGGGTTAAATGCCAATGCGCCTTTGTTATCGAACAACAAAAACAATGCAGGTACCAACACGGCCGGTTTGTCAGCAATGGCCAGCCTTAATTTTAATTCCCAGAATGGTGCTTCGTTCAATCCCTCCATTAATTATTCGGTAGCAGCAAAGGAAAGAAATGATTGGGAGAAAAATACAAGCAGTCTTGGGCTTGGGGCTTCAATCAGTTCAAGGGCTGGCTTGCAATATGTTTCATTGGGCGCTTCTTTTAATACAACCAGGCAGGAATACATTACCGGCAGGAAATTTTCGACTACTTTAAATGCTTCGTACACATCTTATGCGTCGCAGACTTTTCTGCCTGAAACACAAGCGGACTATTTTAATCAGTCTTATGCGGTAGCACCGCAGTTTGGACCGGAAGCCTGGGGGTTTTTTGCTGGCCTGCAATTAACGGGTCATTATTCAATACAAAAAGTGGCCAATCCTTTTGCAAGTTATCCTGCCTATGGTTTTATGCATGGTAACGAAGGTAAAAATGATAATAAAGCTTTAATGGATTTTAACCGGGAAAAAGATGTTCCTTATTTTGACGGAGTTCCCAATCTTCCGGTGCCGGTAGCCACCCCGGATTTATTTACGGCCAATGCACAGGATGGGTCGGGCCAGTACCGGGCTTACTTGGGAGGAACAGGTATTTTTTCTGATCACGATGCCACCAATACCAGTGTCAGTGCTTCGCTGGGCCTTGAAGTAGGCGCCGGAGCCGGTTTTAAATTAGGTGGCGATGTACAGGCCAGCCTGAGCAAAACAACTACCACCAAATGGAAATCAGGCGATAAGTTTTTGTATGAAGACAATAACAGCTATGATCAGTATGGCAATTTTACCGGCGCGGGCGATGGTCCGGATGCCAGCTACGAACCTGTATATTTTAAAAGAGTGGGTGAATCTATTCCTGTCAATGGCAGTATTTACGATAAAATAAAAGGAAATATTCCTGTTAGAATAAAAACAAAGGGAGAAAAGTCGGGTCCCACCGCGCTAAACATTTTTGCCGCCAACGACAATACAGAAACGCCCATTACAAATAAGATTACGAGAGATAACCGCGAAGTTAGAAATAATGCATTCAGTTATTTAACCAATGAACAGGTTAAAGTAGCAGGCCTTGACAGGCAGGTAACAGATTATTATTTAGCTGCGGGTGGGTTTAAACCATTTCTTAATAAATGCGCCACCAATACAGCTGAAGTATTGCAACCATATAAAAAAGATCATCATATCGGCGAAATAACCATTACAGATGAAGGAGGTGCCAGGAAAATATACGGCATACCAGCTTACAATACCTACCAGGAAGATGTGAGTTTTAGTATCGGCCAGAATACCAACCCGGAAGATATAAGTAAGGGACTGGTAAACTACACAAATGCAGATGCTTCTGTTAATAATAAAAATGGACTTGATCATTATTACAGCAAGGAAATCATTCCGGGATATGCACATTCTTTTTTATTAACGGGCATCTTATCGCCCGACTATGTGGACCTGCACGGCGATGGTATTACGGATGATGATTTGGGAACCGCAGTAAAATTTAATTACTGGCGCAAGACGGATAAATTTCAATGGCGCACCCCTTATGCTGCCGGTAAGGCCAATTACAATGAAGGGTTAAAGAGCGATAAGATGGATGATCGCGGCAATTATTCTTATGGAAGAAAAGAATTGTGGTATATGCATTCTATTGAATCAAAAACAATGGTGGCTGTTTTTGAAACCGGCGACCGGGAAGATGCACTTGGTGCCGATGAAATGGGCAATAAAGATGATGCCAGTACCGAAAACCGCCAGCAATACCTTAAAAAAATTAAGCTCTATTCAAAGGCGGACTGGTATAAAGACCCCGTAAATGCGCAACCCGTAAAAACGGTTCATTTTGTATATGATTATTCTTTGTTTGCAGATCCCAATGATATTACCAGGGGTGTACCCAATAATAGTGGCACGCCAGTAACTGGCAATGAAAATGTTATCAGCAACCAGGGTGGTAAACTTACTTTAAAGAAAATATATTTTACTTACCAGAACAATACAAAAGGTGTTTTGCAGCCTTACGAATTTCAATACGACTTCAATAAAAGTTACGAATGGAAACAATATGACCGCTGGGGCAACTATAAAAATGTAAATGACGGAAATCCAGCCGGTGTAACCAATGATTATTATGTATACAGCACCCAGGATAAAACAAAGGCAGATGCCAATGCCGCGCTATGGCAGTTAACGCAGGTAGCCACGCCGGCCGGCGGCATTATTAAAGTGCAGTATGAATCTGATGATTACAGCTATGTGCAAAACAAAAAAGCCATGCAGATGTACCCGATGGCAGGAGTGGGTGCCGCTGTGAATGACAACAGCGGTTACTATAGAGGCGATAAGATATATGTAAAACTGCCACAGTCAGTTGCGTCTGATGAGGAGTTAAGAGCAAAATATTTTGACGGTGGAACCAGTGACGACAGTAAAAATTTGTTTTT
>Ga0207654_10001363_pt1 | contig 12968 bp, 6 predicted proteins | sample KBSC64metaG_FD_184355 | JGI IMG/M metagenome (GOLD analysis project Ga0207654, IMG submission 184355) | Corn rhizosphere microbial communities from Kellogg Biological Station, Michigan, USA - KBS C6-4 metaG (SPAdes) (version 2) | ecosystem: Host-associated > Plants > Roots > Rhizosphere > Soil...
TAATTTCAGGCCAGAAAAAAAGCAAATAAAAATTGTCGATATTGATCTAAAGTTTCCGCGCATGGCACTCGATTTCCATCTTCCATGGCAGCCGTTCCATCGCATTTCCAAGATTCTTCAGGGTTTGTCGAACGCACAAGAGAAGACAAAACCGAAACATTTACAGTGACGAACGTGATAACCACGATCATGAGTTGTTTGCGAATTCGGGCTTTCGGCGATAGACCCAAATTCTTACTGATTTGGGTAGGTAACGGCAACGACCCATTGGGCCAATTGGGCCCTCGCGGACAAGACTTCTAGCAATGCATGAGCTTCCCAGTTGCCGCTGATCGGTGCAGGTCTGTCAGGCAAGTTGCAGTGGCACTCGGCAAAAATACGCCGATTCTGTTTCTGATACTCAACAGCGCTAGCCAGGGATACAATCTTCATCTCGACTCTGAAACGGTCCCCACATAGATGATTTGTGTGCATTGGGCGATAGTGTTCAACTGCCTGAAGAGCGAACTCGTCGCTGTCACGACCATGTCCAACAGTGACGGCAAGCGAGCTGGTTATGTGGTTACGTCCTCTATATAGCTGGCCGAAGATGTGTCAGTTACGGCGGAGCAGACATTACTGTGGATTGCTGTCAGCATTTGGTAATGAGGCTTTCACCCTGACGAAAGTCCAACCGTCGGGCCAACCTTTCGGTTACGTGGAGCCGATGGCCAACTCCATCCAACTTAGGAAAAATGCCAAAACGGGAAAGCTCCCCTCCTTTCGTATGACCAGAATGTTGGCGAAAACGTTGACGCTAACTTGTCCTACGGTGAACATGGGCATAGAGGTAGGCTAATGGGTGCCAAATTCCACGGCTCCGAATCGGTCTGAGTCGATTGTGACGGTGCTTCTGGCTGGTTAGCCTTCGCTTACATCCTTCATTTTTGCTGCATAGAAACCACCCATGAAGCCTGGACTCTTCGATAGTTCCATCCTCGCCACCGCGCAGCAAGCGGTCGAATTCGTCAGCAATATCCTCGAGTCGTCCACAGAATATTCCGTCATCGGCAAGGACCTTCACGGGAAGATTCTGTTGTGGAACGAGGGTGCCCGCCGCATGTACGGCTACGAGGCGGAAGAAGTTGTGGGCAAGATGAACTCCGAGGTGTTGCATACTCCGGAGGATGTGGCCGGCGGTAAGCCGCGCGAGATCATGGAAGCCGCCCTCAAAGATGGCAAGTGGGAAGGAGTCATTGGCCGAGTGCGCAAGGATGGCAGGCGCATAAGTGCGAGACTGGTCATCACACCTCGCCGCGATAATGCCGGTAAGCCTATCGGTTTCCTGCTCATTTCCAAGGACATCTCCCATGAAATGCGTTTCACCGAGGAAACCCGGAAGGCCCGCCTGTTCGACAATGCCATTGTCGGCAATCCGCAGGAGGCGGTGGATTTCATCGCCAACATTCTGGAGTCGTCGACTGAGTACTCCATCATCGGCAAGGACCTGGACGGCAAGATTCTGCTATGGAACGAAGGTGCGCGGCGGCTCTATGGATATGAGCCCTCGGAAGTAGTGGGCAAAGCCAACTCCTCCATCCTGCACTCGCCCGAGGACGTAGCCAGCGGCAAGCCGCGGGAGTTGCTTGACGCCGCCCTGCGCGATGGCAAGTGGGAAGGCACCATTCGCCGCCAACGCAAGAATGGCGAGCAATTCACCGCCCGCGTGGTCATCACCCCGCGCATGGACTCTTCGCGGAAAGCCATCGGCTTTTTGCTTATTTCCAAAGACATCTCCGATGAAATTCGCCTGACCGAAGAGCTGAAGTCCACCCAGTTCTATACCCGCTCGCTGATCGAATCGAACATTGACGCATTGATGACCACCGATCCGCTGGGGATCATTACCGACGTGAACCAGCAGATGGTCGCCTTGACCGGCTACCTGCGCGAGGCCCTTATCGGCGCGCCCTTCAAGGATTTCTTCACCGACCCGGCGCGGGCGGAAGAAGGCATCCGGCTGGTCTTGCGGGAAGGCCGGGTCACCAACTACGAACTGACCGCCGAATCCAAAGACGGCCGCTCCACCGTCGTTTCTTACAATGCATCCATGTTCCGTGATTCCGCCGGCAAGCTGCAAGGCGTGTTCGCCGCAGCGCGCGATATTACCGAGCAGAAGAAACTGGAACAGCAGCTGCGGGAATCGCAGTCCTACAATCGCGGCCTGATCGAGGCTTCGGTCGATGGCCTCATTACGGTCGATCCCTCGGGCGGCATTTCCGATGTAAACGAGCAGATGTGCCGCATGTCAGGCTACTCCCGCGAGGAATTGACCGGCACGCCGTTCTCCGATTATTTTCAGGATGCCCAACGCGCCACAGCCGGAGTCAAGGAAACCTTCGAAAAGGGCGTGGTCACAGATTACGTGCTCACCTTGGCGAGGCGCGGCGGCACACCACTGCGGGTTTCGTTCAATGCTTCGGTGTTTAAAGACGCTTCGGGAGACGTGCGCGGCATCTTCGCTTCCGCCCGTGACATCACTGAACAGTCACGTTTGCAATCGCAACTCGGCGAAGAACGCGCCTATAACCGCGGTTTGATTGAGGCTTCACTGGACGGCCTCATCACGGTTGACCCCGTCCTTAGTATTACCGACGTCAATGAGACCATGTGCCGTATGTCGGGTTACACCCGTGAAGAGCTGATCGGCAAGCCGTTCCAACAATACTTTACCGATCCTAAGCGGGCGGCCGACGGGGTCCGCCAGACGCTCGACAAGGGTGCGGTCACCAACTATGAACTCACCTTGCGGCGCAAAGAAGGGTGGGAACTCCTGGTTTCCTTCAACGCCGCCATCTTTAAAGACGCCGATGGAAAAGTACGCGGCATTTTTGCTTCGGCGCGCGACATCACTGACCAGGCACGCCTCCAGGGCCAGTTGGCGGAGGAGCGCGCTTACAACCGGGGGCTGATCGAGGCCTCCGTCGACGGCCTGGTCACGGTAGACGAAAAAATGCTGATCACCGACGTGAACGAGACCATGAGCCAGATGGCGGCTAAGTCGCGGGCCCAGCTTATCGGATCGTCGTTCCCGGATTACTTTGTCGAGCGGGACCTGGCGGCGGAAGGCGTGCGTCTCACCTTCAAGGAAGGCTCGGTCACCAACTATGTTCTCACTCTGCAAGCCGGCACTAACAAAAGAATTCCGGTCTCGTTCAACGCGGCCGTGTTCCGCGACCCGCAGGGCAACATTCGCGGCATTTTCGCTTCGGCCCGGGACATCACGGCACAGAAAAAACTCGAGAGCCAACTCCAGGCATCGCAGTTTTACACCCGTTCGCTGATCGAATCCAACATCGACGCGCTGATGACCACCGACTCCCTGGGCATCATTACCGATGTCAACCAGCAGATGGAGGCGCTCACCGGCTGCACCCGGGAAGAGCTGATCGGCAAGGCGTTCAAAGATCACTTCACCGATCCCAATCGGGCGGAAGAAGGCATTCGGCAAGTTCTGCAACAGGGCAAGGTCACCAATTACGAACTCACCGCGCGTTCCAAAAGTGGACGCGAAATGGTGGTCAGCTACAACGCCACTACCTTCAACGATCAGGCCGGCAAGCTGCAAGGTGTGTTCGCGGCGGCGCGCGACATCACGGAGCAGAAGAAACTCGAACAGCAGTTGCGTGAGCAGCAGTCCTACAACCGCGGCCTGATCGAAAGCTCGGTGGACGGGTTGATCACGGTTGATCCCCAAGGGACCATCTCCGACGTCAACGAGCAGATGTGCCGCATGACCGGGTACGCGCGTACCGAACTGATCGGCAGCCCCTTTGCCGACTACTTTACCGAACCGGAGCGGGCTACGGCCGGAGTCAAGCAAACCTTTGAGACCGGAATGGTCACCGAGTACGCCCTCACTCTTATTTCCCGCACCCGGCGCCTGCTGCAAGTTTCGTTCAACGCATCGGTGTTCCGCGATCCGCTGGGCAATGTGCGCGGCATCTTTGCCTCTGCGCGCGATGTCACCGACCGCGTCCGCCTGGAAGAGCGCCTGCGCGAACAGCAGAACTATCTGCGCGGCCTGATCGAAAGTTCAGTGGATGGCCTGGTCACCGTAGATCCTACCGGCTTCATCACCGACGTCAATGACCAGCTCTGCCGCATGACCGGCTATCCGCGTGAAGAACTGATCGGCTCGGTGTTCAAACAGTACTTCACCGAACCCGAGCAAGCTGACCTGGGCGTGAAACGCACTTTGACCGAAGGCACAGTCACGAACTATGAGCTGGTGTTGCGCTCGAAGGCAGGGCGCAAAGCGACGGTCTCCTTCAATGCCTCCATTTTCAAGACTCCCGAAGGCCAGGTGCAGGGCATCTTCGCATCGGCGCGCGACATCTCCGAGCAAGCCCGTTTGCAACTGCAACTGGCCGAGCAGCAAGCCTACAACCGCTCGCTGATCGAGGCTTCCGCCGACGCGCTGTTTGCCATCGCGCCCGATGGCACCATCACCGATGTCAACGAAGAGGCCACCCGGCTCACCGGCTACTCACGCAAACATCTGGTCAACTCGCGCTTTTCAGAGTACTTCACCGAGCCAGGGCGCGCCCGCTCCGGGGTGCAACAAACGCTGGCGGAAAAGCGCGTGATCAGCTATGAACTGGTGCTCATCACCCGTTATGGCCGCAAGATTTCCGTCAGCTTCAACGCTGGTGTGTTCACCGATACAGCTGGAACCGCGCTCGGCATCCTAGCCGGTGCGCGTGACATCACGGCGCAGAAAGGGCTGGAGAAACAACTGCGCGATTCGCAGTTCTACACCCGCTCGCTGATCGAGTCGAATATTGACGCCCTGATGACCACCGACCCGCTGGGGATCATCACCGATGTCAACCAGCAGATGGAAGCGTTGACCGGCGGCACTCGCGAAGAATTAATCGGTACCGCTTTTAAGACCTACTTTACCGATGCCAAACGCGCCGAGGATGGCATTCGCGTAGTGCTGCGCGATGGCCGCGTCACCAACTACGAATTGACTGCGCGCTCCAAGACCGGCCGAGAAACCGTGGTCAGCTACAACGCCACCACTTTCAACGACCAGACCGGAAAACTTCAAGGCGTGTTCGCCGCTGCCCGTGATGTCACCGAGCGCAAGCGCTTTGAACAGACACTGCAGGAAAAAAATATAGAGCTGGAAAATGCTAGCTTGGCCAAAGACCGTTTCCTGGCCAGCATGAGCCACGAATTGCGCACCCCGCTGAACGCCGTCATCGGCTTCACCGGCACGCTGCTGATGAAGCTCCCCGGCCCGCTGAATGTGGAGCAGGAAAAGCAGCTGCGTACCATCCAGGCCAGCAGCCGGCATCTGTTGTCGCTGATCAACGATCTGCTCGACTTGGCCAAGATCGAGTCCGGCAATGTCGAACTCAAGATGGAGCCGGTCACCTGCCAGACCGTCATCGAAGAAGTCAGCACTACTTTGCGGACGCTGGCCGAAGCCAAGCACTTGCAGTTTGAAATCGCGCTGCCCGATCACGAGGTCAGCGTGCGCACCGACCGCCGTTCTTTGACGCAAATCCTTATTAACCTGGCCAACAATGCCATCAAGTTCACGGAGAAAGGTTCGGTGCGCCTGGAACTTCAGGAACGGGAACAAAAGGGTGAGTCCTTCGCCCAGATTTGCGTAACCGACACTGGACTAGGCATCCGCAAAGAAGACCAGCCCAGGCTTTTCCAGGCCTTCATGCAGGTGGACAGCTCTTCCACCCGCGCTTACGAAGGCACCGGCCTGGGGTTGCACGTCAGCCAGAAGCTGGCCGCGATGATCGGCGGGCGGATTACGTTTGAGAGCGAGTACGGACACGGCAGCAAATTTACCGTCACGCTGCCGCTCAGTCAGGATTTCCCGGCCGCAAGAAAAGCCCAAGCCGGCCACTGACCCGGCCTGGCCCGCCGCAAGGAGGAACCACGGCACGCATACTGGTCATCGAAGACAATCCCACTAATCTCCAACTGGTGGTGTATCTGCTGGAGGCCTTTGGCCATCAGGTCAGTGGGACCAAGGACGGCGCGGAAGGGATCGAGTTGGCGCGGCAACACCAGCCCGACCTTATCCTGCTCGACATCCACATGCCAAAAATGGATGGCTACGAAGTCGCCCGCCGCCTGCGCGCTGACGCCCAATCCCGCAAGATTCCCGTTGTGGCCGTGACTGCGTTGGCCATGGTCGGAGATAAGGAGAAGCTGCTGGCCTCTGGTTTCAACGGGTATATTTCCAAGCCTATTGAGCCGGAAAACTTCGCCTACAAAGTGCAGGAGTTTCTTGGTTTGCGGCCACTGCCTGAGCAAGCTTGCACCCCAGCGCCGGCTGTGGAAGAGGTGGGGAAAGAATCTGACTTAACCCCGGACTCCAAACGCGCTGTCCTTCTGTTCGTGGACAACTCCGCTGTCAATCTGCAACTGGCGCGCAGTATTCTGACGCCGCGTGGTTATGAAGTGATCAGTGCTCCCGACGTTCAACAAGGTCTGGCCCTGGCCAAGAAAGCCAAGCCGGATATGATCATTTCCGATGTCCACATGCCCCAGCAGGACGGTTACGATCTCATTCGCCTGGTACAGGCGGACCCAGATCTGCGCAAGACGCCTTTTGTGTTCCTGTCTTCTTCGGTGTCGTCGGAGCGCGAACAGGACAGGGCATTGTCTACAGGAGCCACAAAATTTCTGTGCCGGCCGCTCGATCCTCAAACCCTGATGGACGAAATAGAAGCTTGCCTGCGCAGCCGAACCGGGGGTTGAATTGTGCGCTTGGGCCAGCCATTTGCCGGACTCCCATTTTGGGAATTGGGAACGACATGCCAAAACCGCACCAGACTCTCCTCTCAAGCAGTGGCGATCTGCGCCGATAATTCCCAGTAGCCAGTACCGGATTCTTGTTGACACCATATCCATGCGCTTTTCCATGAGAACCGCAAGCACAACAGCTACAGCCCCACGTCTAATCCCAGTCCATCCGGACGCAAACCCGCGCACCATCTTGATCGTGGATGACCGCGCCATCAACCGCGATTTTCTGGTCAGCTTGCTCAAGCACTTCGGCTACAAGTTGCGCGAGGCGGAGTCCGCCGAACAGGCCTGGGGCATGGCGGTCACCGGCGGCGTGGACCTTATTATTACCGACGTCCACATGAACGGCATGGACGGCTACACGCTGCTGGAGAAGCTGGCCGCCCACCCGGACACTCTACGCATCCCCGCCATCGTCTACACCGCGGAATACAAAAACCCCGGCTTCGGGCGTTTTGTGGTCGCGCACCAGTTATATAAAGTTCTTACCAAGCCCTCCGCGCCGGAGCTGATTGTCGAAGCCGTGCGGGGGGCCCTGGGTGAGTCCGCGGACCCGATCGCGCCACTGGAACAGGGTCATCGCACCACCTCGTTAATTGAAATCATGCAGGACCTGGCCGAGTTGGTCGAACCAGCCAAGCTGGTGCGGGCATTCTGCAAAGCTGCGACAGCCTTGCTGTATGCAGAACGCGGGTTCGTGTACCTGCTTTCGCGCGGAGCGGAGCATCCGCCCCAGGCATTTTCGTCCGACATGGAAGAATTTGATTCGCTAGCACCAGCGGACGACCTGCGGTTGACTTCGACCCTGACGCAGATCATCTCCGGCCACGCCATTGGGCATTTTCGCCACATGAAACCCAACACCCTCGGTTTGCCGTTCGGTGACAAAGAAATTTCCTCCATGCTGTGCGTGCCTATCTTCACCTCCGCCCACAACTATGGCTGCCTGTGCCTGGTGGGGAAAATCGCAGATGAGGAGTTCAACCACGAAGACGAACACCTGGTGCAGACCCTGGCCTCGCACCTGTCCATGCTTTATGAGAACGCCGTGTTCTTCGATGAACTCCAGGGCCTCACCGCCAGGCTGGGGCATGAAGTCGAGGAACGCAAGCGCGCTCAGGAAGAGCTGGAGCGCAGCCGCAAGGAACAAATCCGGTTAAAAGACCAATTTTTCTCGCACGTGTCCCATGAGCTGCGGTCGCCAGTGATGGTGGTCCAGCAGTTTCTGGAAATTCTGGAGGAAGGTAGCGGTGGCGAACTCAGTTCTCAGCAGCACGAGTACGTGGACGTCGCCTTGCGCAACATCACCCAGCTCCATAACATGATTGGCGATCTGCTGGAAGCCACCAGGATCGAGGCGGGAAAGCTTCGCGTGGATGTATGCAGCATGCCGCTGCTGGAAGTGCTGAACGAAGCCGTGGATTCCGCCCGTCCGAGCGCCAAGCAAAAGCAAATTTCGCTCACCTTCGATGCGGCTGCGGCACTTCCGCTGGTCATCGCCGACCGCAGCCGCGTGCGGCAGATTGTGACCAACTTGCTCGATAACGCCATCAAGTTCACCCCGCAAAACGGCACAGTCAGCGTGCATGTTGGCATGAGCGAAGATGACGCCAAATTTGTGCGGGTAAAGGTATTGGACACCGGTTGCGGCATTCCTCCAGAGGAGAGCCCCAAAGTTTTTGACCGGCTCTATCAGGTGCCTAACGCAGACTGTGCCGCCCGCAAAGGCCTGGGGCTTGGCCTGTGTATCTGCAAGCAATTGGTCACCCTTCAAGGGGGAGACATACAAGTCCAAAGCCAGCCCAACTCGGGCAGCGTCTTTTCTTTTACTCTGCCGGTGTTTTCCCTAGCCAACTTGGTCACGCCCATCCTGGGAGAAGGTGCCGTCCCGATGAGCATGATTCTACTTACGGTTGAACTGGGGGAACAGCATGCCATTGACAATAAGCCGGCATTGGCAGCGTTGCGGGAAGTGATCGAGCGCTGTGTACTGCCCGGGCTGGATGCAGTCATGCCCGGCACCTATCACACTCGCAGCGGGCAGATGTTCGCGGTCCTGGCACGGGCAGATGAGCATGGCGGGCGGGTGCTGGCGCGGCGGATCGAGGAGCAACTCAAGCTCACTACCCTGACTGCCGATTTGTCGAGTGTCCCGGCGGTGCGACTCTCGACTATAAGCTTGGCGGCCCGCAACGACCTTGCCGTCGCCGAGCAACGGGCGGCAGTGGCGTCACAAATTGAAGAGCACTTGAACGCAATCCTGGTGGACCGGAGCTGAAAATGGCGGATAAGAAAATCCTACTGATCGACGACGACAAAGATGTGATCCACGCCCTGAACGTGCGCCTGAAATCCAAAGGTTATCAAATCGCCGTGGCTGGGGACGCTATCGCCGCGATTAGCACGGCACGCAAAGAAAAACCCGATCTCATTGTGCTCGACATCGGACTGCCAGGAGGCGACGGATTTCTGGTGATGGAGCGGCTCAAAGCCCTCCACGAATTGGCGCTTACTCCTATCATCATCGTGAGCGCGAGAGACGCTGCCACCACTAAGCCTGAGGCGCTCAAGGCCGGAGCTGTCGCCTATTTTCAAAAGCCGGTCAATACACCGGATTTCTTGCGCGCCGTTCAGAGGGCGTTGGGACAAGCGACCGCAGGGCAAGGGGTATAAATGGCCAGCAGCGATACGAGTCCGCAATACCAACTGGCGACAACGTAGCCGGCTTGGGGCGAAGGGCCAGTCAGCGCATTGTAACTATGGCAACCATTCTCGTCGTCGATGATGATTCGCGCACCCGCCAGCTCTACAGCTCCCTGTTGACATCGTTCGGCCACAATGTCCATGAAGCCGCGGACGGCAGGATTGGTTTGAAGCTTGCTGCGCAAGAGAAGCCGGGTCTTATTCTTTCCGACATTCTGATGCCCACCATGAACGGGTACGAGTTCGTATCTTCGTTGCGCAAGCTTCCCGGCCTGGAGAATACTCCGGTGATTTTCCAAAGCGCCAGTTTTCTCGACCACCAGAGCCGCGCTTTGGGGGCGCAATGCGGAGTGCAGGACTTCCTCAGCAAACCTTGCGAACCCGAGAAAATTCTGGAGACAGTGAATCGGGTATTGGGATTGCCGTCGTCTTTACTGCCCTCCCCAACGTCCGCTTTCTCCCACAAGGACCCGATCCCGGACTTAATTGACGCTTTCTACGAAAAAGGACAGCAACTCGATGCAGTCAGCATGCGCCTGGCCGCCATTCTCGATCTTGGTTTGCAGATCTCTCAAACCACACTGCCACAAGAGTTGTTGGAGAAATCCGCCACCGCTGCCCGGAAGATCATCGGGAGCCACTACGCGGTAGCGGCAGTGATCGAACCCTTATGTGCCAGGCCGAAATGGCTGGCCACCAGCGGGCTCGAGCCTGCCACCGCCACAAAACTCACTGCATGTGAAATGAGAGGCGCGCTGAAACAAATCTCAGTTGAAGCAAGAGTCTTTCGCGTGTTCAGCCAGGGGGGGGAACCGATGGGCCTGGATCTGCCCGCCTGCCATCCCCACGTGCGCGGCTTCTTGGGAGTCCCGCTGCTCACCAGTACGTGCAACTATGGACTGATCTACGTCGCCAACAAACTTGCCGACCAGGCTTTCAACGCGGAAGACGAGCGTATTCTGATCACTATTGCCGCCAAACTGGCTCTCGCCTACGAGAACATCCTCCGCTATCAGGCCATTCAGGCACAGACGGAAAAGCTGGAGCATGAAATCGAACAGCGCAAGCGGGCCGAAGAACGTTTTCGCCTGCTGATCGAAACGGCTCCGACTGGCATACTGATCTGCGACGGCCAGGGCCATATCACAGAGGGTAACGCGCAGTTGCAACGCATGTTTGGCTACACCCGGGAGCAGTTGATCGGACAGCCCATCGAAATGCTGGTTCCCGAACAACATCGCGGGGCACACGTGAACCGGCGCACCGATTACTCCAGCCATCCCCAGGCCCGGCCCATGGGACTGGGGATAGAACTTCATGCACGGCGCAAAGACGGGACTACTTTCCCCGTGGAAATCAGCCTCGGCCCCCTGGCCACAGATGAGGGCATGCTGATATCGAGCACTGTCGTGGACATCACCGAGCGCAAGAAATTAGAACGGCAAGTGCAGGTTTCGCAGCGTCTTGAGTCCGTCGGCCAACTCGCCGCCGGCATTGCGCATGATTTTAACAATATTCTCACTGCCATTTCCGGCAACACCAAACTTGCGCTGTCGGAGTTGAGTGCGGAGCATCCTGCCCGGGAAAATTTGAGCGAGATTGAGAAGGGCAGTTCCAGGGCCACTAAACTGGTGCGTCAAATTCTCACTTTCAGCCGCCAAGACGGACCGAAACGTGAAACAGTCAAGCTTACAAGAGTTGTGGAAGAGGCGCTCAAGCTGCTACGTGCCGGATTGCCTGCAAAGATTGAAATCCGTACTCAGTTCGACGAGGGGTTGCCAGACGTTGCTGCCGATTCGACCCAAATCCACCAGATCGTCATGAACATCGGTACCAACGCCGCCCATGCCATGGAAGAACACGGAGGCACGCTGCAGGTTTGCATAGAGGACGTACATGTTGATGCCAGCTTCGCGCGTGCTAATCCAGATCTTCATGAAGGGAAATATGCGCTCTTGTCCGTCAGTGATTCCGGCTGTGGCATGGAAAGGGCAGTGCTGGAACGAATCTTTGAACCGTTCTACACCACTAAACCCAAAGGGGAAGGGACGGGACTAGGTTTGTCCGTGGTGCACGGCATTATGAAGACCCACGGCGGCACAATTACGGTGAATAGCGAAGTGGGAAAGGGGACGGTGTTTCAACTGTATTTCCCCGCAACTGGAGCGGCGGTTGAGGAAGTTTGTCCGCGATCGCTTCAAGCGGACATCCATGGTCATGGTGAACGCATCCTGTATGTGGATGACGAAGAACCGCTGATATTGCTGATGACACGCATGCTAGGCAAGCTCGGCTATAGCGTGACCGGCTGCACCGACCCCGAAAAAGCGATCGCGATCTTCCGCTCGCAGCCGGACGTGTTCGACGTTGTGGTCAGTGACCTCTCCATGCCGGGGATGACCGGCATCGATCTGGCGCGCGAGATTCTGCAAATTCGCCCCGGCATGCCGGTCCTGATTGCTTCGGGATACATTCGGCCCGTGGACAACGCGGAGGTCCGCACCCTCGGCCTTCCCGATTTGATTCTGAAGCCGGACACGGTGGAACAGATGGGAGAAATACTGCACGTGCTGTTCGAGAAAACCGAAGCGCGGACGGTACGGAGAAAGGCGGCAAGTTCGAATCCTACCTAAGGACCAATTACTGACGTAATTCTCTGAGATCGCGCATTGTCTTGCCATACTAACGTGGCATCGAGTACCCAGCAAGGCTTGAATTAACGCAGGATGGCACGCTGACGGATGTTCTGGGCAGCGAATAAGGAGGAATTATGGCAGAAGAGAAATGCAGCACAGCACGCACAGGAATATTCGATTTATCTGAGAAGTTGGAACGGACGATTACAGCGGCAATCAAAGGGCAAGCATTTGAAGTATGCTGGAAAACTAATCAAAGCCCAGAGACTGTGTCTCAAATCGTCTTATCCAAAAACCTGAACGATGCAATAGTATTCGTCGCCAAGGATCAGATCGCCAATGATTTTTATTCCGGCAGAAATACTTGGAGTTTACCTTCTCGATTGGGCAACTGGAGGAAGAGTATGTAGAAGGCAAAGACCTCGATTACTACCCAGTTGACGACATTCGGAAACACGACGCCGGGTTATGAAGTAAAGAAAATCCTTGCCTGTTGTTTGGGCACGGTGCTTAACGGGGTCTGAGCGATATGCTCTTGACTGGCGTTAGGTTCAGCCTTCGTGGCTGACTGGAGGGTCATCATGTGGCTCCTACACACTCGCAAGTCCAGTCGCAGTTTGACGGCGTAGCTCCTGCTGCGTCTGTACATACGCCTAAATCGCACCAAAATAGGTGCACGTCTGATATAGTCTTCCAGATTGATTCGACGGCACGGAACGGAGATTCTGTGTCCCGTAGAAGATTTCAGAAAGGCAGTGTGTTTCTCAACAAGTCCAAAACGTTGTGGCTGGGATCGTACGCAGAGTA
>Ga0207654_10001365_pt1 | contig 12965 bp, 22 predicted proteins | sample KBSC64metaG_FD_184355 | JGI IMG/M metagenome (GOLD analysis project Ga0207654, IMG submission 184355) | Corn rhizosphere microbial communities from Kellogg Biological Station, Michigan, USA - KBS C6-4 metaG (SPAdes) (version 2) | ecosystem: Host-associated > Plants > Roots > Rhizosphere > Soil...
GCGATCACGAGAGCGGTTCGGCCTTCCATCAACCGCCATAAGGCGTCTTGGATTAGTTTTTCACTGCGGCTATCCAGCGCGCTGGTGGCCTCATCGAGGATGAGAATCGGTGCATCTTTGAGCAGTGCTCGAGCGATCGCGACTCGCTGCCGCTGTCCGCCGCTCAACTTAACACCGCGTTCACCAACGATAGTTTGGTATTTCTCGGGCAGCTTTTCGGCAAACTCGTCCACGTAAGCCATTTTGGCCGCTTCTTGGATGGCGCGCTTCGAGGCGTGGGTGCGGCCGTAAGCTATGTTATCGGCGATGCTGCGGTGAAACAATAGCGGCTCCTGCGGCACATAGGCAATGCTTTGGCGTAGATCGGCCTGAGAAAGATTGCGCACGTCGACGCCGCCAACCGTTATCGTCCCTTCGGTAGTATCCATAAAACGCAGTAGTAATTTGGTGAGCGTGGTTTTGCCGCTCCCCGAGTAGCCAACGATTCCAATCTTTTCGCCGTTCTGGATAGTGACGTCGAAGTTTGCGACTGCCCGCTCTGACTGTCGAGCTTCAGGGTAGCGAAAACTGACATTCTTAAAAGCTACGTCGAAAGAGCCGACGGGCAAGCGTTGCGGCTGGGAGGGATCGAGCACTGTGGGCGCTTGCAGCATCGTCTGGACAGGCTGGTAGGCTGTAGCAATAATGGTTTCGTAGCTCTTTACCATGTCGGCAATGTCCTGTGTGGCAGTGAGCATCTTTATGACATACAGCTGTATTAATGCAACGATAGCGATAGAAAGGCGATGCTGCTGATATAAATGGGCTGGCAGAATCAGGAGCATACTCATAGCAATCGCCGCCAGGAGCATACGACCAGTCGCAGCGGGTATAGATGATACCCACGTTCGATACTGAGCTTGCTGCCAAGTCCTTAGGACTGGTTCAAGCAGGTCTACTTCTCGATCTTCGGTTGCAAAACTTTTGACGGTCGGACCATGACTGAGTGCATCGCCGATGACGCCAGCCAGTGCGCTACTTGCCGCACTCACTTTACGGCGATATGGCAAGCGGAGCATCGAGCTTCCTACAGTAAAACTCAAGATAACGGTCATTGCAGCCAGCGTAATTGCTGCCAGGCTAATCGAATGTGCGCCAATAATTATAATTCCAACGAATATGATCAGAAACTGTTTTGGAATAGAGAGGGTGACCATCAAAGCGTAGTCGATGTAGGCGTCGCGCAAGCGAGTTGCCTCTGAACCAAGTGCGCCGAAGTGTGCATTCGAGTAAAATTCGTAATCCTTTTGCAGGAAGTTACGAAACACGCTGCGCTGGACGAAGGACGCTCCGGCGATGCCATTCTTGCTGACAATCAGATCGCCAAGTGTCCAACAGATGCAATACCCCAGCGCGTAGAAAAGCACCCGCTCGGCATGCATTGTTACATGTTCAAATTGTCGCGTTACGATAGCTTGAATGCCATAGGCGATCTCAAGCGGAATAAAGATGTTGTAGAACAGGAAGGCGGGTATGCGAAAAGCGAAGGTTGTGAGAAAAGTAGCTGGCTGTGAAAAATTGGCGCGCCAGAAAAGCTTGTGAATGGCACGAACTACCTCTCGGTCCCGTTTCGGCTGGGGCTTGGTCGTGTTTCCCATAAGGCTTCATGATATCGTGTTGTCCAACGAAAATAAAGCGTCTCTTGCTTGTTAGAGCAGGTACTTTCCGGTAAGATACACAAATTATTATGTATGGGCAGGACCTACCACTGTGAGCAGTACTGAAACTATGCAGGTTTTTGACCTGAGTGAGGTTAAGACAGCATATGATGAGGCCTGTCCTACTCAAGGCGAACACCGGTCGGAAAGTTTGGACGTCGCCCTCGAGGCTGTGGCGACCGGCAATTCTGATCAGGCGCGGGCGCTCATCTACTTGGCGACCAATGCTTTGTTGTATGACCCCCAGTGTGCTGAAGCGACAGAAACGTTTGTAGATTATTTCGCACGCTTTAAGCGCTCTTCCGGAATGCCTGATAAAGATCACGTGGTCAATCGGACACTACTCGCCGCCACCATGGGAGTCACGCATTTTTTTGTCGCTCGCGAAGCATTGATAGCGCGTCGGGCGACACGAGAACGTCCCAAACTAGGCCCCGTCGGCGGCTACACGGTACACAGCCACATCCCGGGTGAGCCCATGATAGTAGCGCCGTACGAGACCGGTGCGCCTATGGATCTTTTCATGCGTTCGGCGCCTAACGATCTAGTCGACGCAGCACTGCTTATAAAAGAGCAATCGCGTACTAACGAGAGCCCCTACAGTGGATACCTGCCTGTATGGGATCTGGAGTGTAACATACGCCAAAGGATGACGCCTGTAGCAAGTCGCAGCAATACGCAATGGCCGTCCGAAAAATATCCACTTGAATCTGATGTCATTCGGCAGGCGACCGTCCAATTCGTCCGCAATACAGGACACTTTATACTGCTTGTCGCTGGCAGTCTGCCCGGCGTTGCATTTTTCGCTGTCCAGCGGGCTGTTTTCGATAGGGTATACGCACTAGAAGCCGCTGCTAGTCACCATCGAGATCAGCAACGAGCCTGCTTTGGAATACCCGGCGCTGAGGGTGAACAGCGCGACGCATATGACAGGATTCGTCGCGGTCATCTTACGGATGGGATGCCTCACTTAGCTAGAATATACGGTAATCGGGACAGGTGGGTGGTCGCTGGACTTGAAAAGCCACCTCACTATCCCAGCATGTGCTCAGGACAAAGTAGGCATCAGCTCCCTGAATGGATGCATTGGGAGGGCATGCCGGATCTAAAGGACGGCATAAGTCCTATTGGCATGATTGCACTCTGGGCGACGGAAGTAGCGCGATATACGCTCTTGAAAGATCGAGTAGGACTCATAGACGGCGGATTGTAGTCCAAAATTTGCTGCGTCTATAAAGAAACCGCGCCAAGAGCGCGGTTTCTTTATAGAGTCTGTCTATTGTATCTAGGCTTCTTTGTCGCCCTTCTTCTCAAGCTTGCGAGCTGATGCTGGCCGTGATTGGCGCGCAATCTTTTCGAAGCTACCACCGGCCTTTTCGAGCGCGGCAACTGCGGGCGCACTGGCACCTTGCAGCTTGACGGTTACTTTTTTAGTAACATCGCCGCGAACGATCAGCTTAGCCGTAACAAACGGATTGCTCAGCAAACCAGCCTCAGCCAATACGAAGGTGTCGACGGTTTTGCCGGCGAACTGGTCGAGCTGACCGGTGTAGATCTCCTCAGTCTTTGGCTTGAAAGAACGGAAACCGTGCAGCTTCGGCAAACGCTGCATCAAAGGTGTCTGACCACCTTCAAAACCTGGGCGCTTGCTTGAACCAGTGCGAGACTTCTGACCCTTGGTACCGCGACCGGCGGTTTTACCCTGGCCGGCAGCAATACCGCGACCGACGCGGTTTGGCTTCTTGTTTGAAGCGACTTGTAGTTCGTGATACTTCATGACTATGCCTCACTCTTGGCCGGAGCCTTAGCTTTTTTGGCGTGCATCCGGGTAACCCACTTGTCGGCCGGAACAATCGACTGCAAGGCAGCGATGGTAGCGTACGCCGTGTTGGTCTTGTTCGTTGAACCGAGTGATTTGCTCAGAGCGTTACGCACGCCAGCGACTTCGAGGACAACGCGGACGACACCGCCAGCAATCAGGCCAGTACCGGCCGAAGCTGGCTTCAGCAAGATGTGGGCACCGCTCACTTTGGCTTCTGCTTCGTGTGGCAAGGTGTCGTTGTGTAGTGAAACGGTCACGAAGTGCTTCTTAGCTACTTCGGTAGCCTTGGTAACAGCGGCAGTAACGTCAGCACCCTTGGCGCTCCCGATACCAACACGGTTTTTGCGGTCACCGACCACCACGAGAGCACGGAAACGGAAGCGACGACCACCCTTTACCACGCGAGCGACACGGTCAATGTGTACGACGCGCTCGTCAAACTGCTTCTCTTCAGGTGCAACTTCAGGGCGACGTGGGCCACGACGATCGTTGCCACGCGCGCCGCCACCAGTGCGAGGCTGCGTAGATTGTGCTTGCTCAGGCATGTTAGAACTCCAATCCTGCGTTACGAGCGGCGTCAGCGAGCGCCTTGACACGGCCATGGTATAAACGGCTACCGCGATCGAAGACCACGGTGGTGACTTTAGCAGCCTTGGCTTTTTTAGCGATATCAGCGCCAACTTCAGCAGCGCGTTCGGTCATCGTACCGGTTGCTTTTTTGTTGCCAACAGTTGTGGCATAAGCCAATGTTTTGCCGGCTTCGTCGTCAATAATCTGCGCGATGATGTGCTGATTACTGATATGTACACTCAGGCGCGGGCGAGCAGCAGTACCGGAGACGGTAGCACGCACGCGGTGCTTGCGCTGCTGGGCGTTGTGTAGTTTAAGTTCGAGGTGATTCATAGTGTTACCTACTTGTCCTTCCCGGATTTACCGCTCTTACGGCGAATACGTTCACCTTCATATTTGATACCCTTGCCCTTGTACGGTTCTGGCTTCTTCAAGGCGCGGATTTCGGCGGCCACTTGGCCGATCTGCTGCTTGCTGATGCCGCTCACCGTGACGGTGTTTTGCTCGGTAACAGCGGTGACGCCTTGTGGTAAGTTATAAATAACGTCGTGCGAGAAGCCTAAGTTGAACTTCAAGGCCGCGCCCTGCAAAGCGACGCGGTACCCAACACCATTGATCTCTAATTTCTTGCTAAAGCCCTGACTCACACCAACAACCATGTTGTTGATGAGCGCGCGCATCAAACCGTGCTTAGCACGAATCTTCGGCTCGTCATTTGCCCGCGTCACTACAATGGTGTTGTCTTCTTGGGTGACCGTAATGCCGGGCATCGTAAACTGTTGTAAGGTGCCCTTGGCGCCGGTCACAGTTACGAAATCCGGGTCGACAGTGATTGTCACACCGCTGGGGATGCTAATCGGCAGTTTTCCTACTCGACTCATATCGGATCCTTTCTTGCTTCAAATATGAAGCTTAGTATACCTTACAAATTAGTTCGCCGCCCACGCCGTGCTTCTTAGCTTCTTGGCCAGTCATCATACCTTTTGAGGTGGAGATGATAACCACGCCACGACCGCCCTTGACCACAGGAATTTCCTGGGCACTGGCGTAGGCGCGACGACCAGGTCGACTTAAGCGAGCAATCTCGGTGATACGAGCTGGCTCAAATTCATCATTGATGACGACGATAAGTGTCTTACCGATGGTGGCGTCAGCAACGCGAACGTCTTTGACAAAACCGCTGCGCTTGAGCAGCTCAGCAACAGCCTGCTTGGCCTTGGAGTGTGGCATTGCCACCTCAGACTTCTGGACGTTGATGGCGTTGCGGATGCGCGTGAGCATGTCAGCGATTGGATCTGTAGAAACCATGTTCATGTACTCCTTTCTACCAACTGGCCTTAGTTACACCTGGAACTTCGCCGCGTGAGGCGAGCTCACGAAAACAAATGCGGCAGAGCCCGAAGTTATTCATGTATGCGTGCGGACGGCCGCAGCGGACACAACGGTTTTTTAGGCGCGTCGGGCTGGAATTGCGGGGCAATTTAGCCAGACCGTCGATATCGCCAAGGCGCTTCAGCTCAGCACGCTTAGCAGAAAACTGCTCGTACAGTTTCTGGCGCTTCAAATCGCGTGCGATGTTAGATTTGCGAGCCATTACTTAGCCTCCTTTTCGAACGGCATACCGAACTTGGTGAGCAACGCCCGGGCGTGGGCAGGCTCGACACACTTAATGGTGAAGACTGCTTGCAAGCCGTGCACGGTCGTTGTCTCATCGAAAGTCAGCTCAGGAAAGACTGATTGGTCAACGAGGCCAATGCTGTAGTTGCCTTGGCGATCAAAGGCCTTGGCGCTGACGCCATGAAAGTCGCGCAAACGCGGTAGCACAATGGTGATCAGACGATCCATGAACTCGTACATGTGCTCGCCACGAAGGGTGACCTTCAGGCCGATCTTGTTGCCATCGCGCAGCTTGAAAGCGGCAATAGACTTGCGGGCGATGGTTTCTACTGGCTGCTGGCCAGTGATCTTGCGCAAGGTGTTCATGGCAGTTTCCATGACCTTCTTGTCGTCTTTAGCCTTACCGAGGCCGATATTGACGGTAATTTTCTCGAGCTTAGGAATCTGGTTGGCATTCGCCAGGCCCAATTCCTGCTGCAATTCCTTGGCGTAGGCGCTCTTGTAGGCGACCTTCAGGCGAGCAGCGGTCTTGTTTTCGGTTGCTTTAGTGCTCATGCCTTAATCTCCTTGCCGCTCTGTTTGAAGATACGGACTTTGGTGCCGTCGTCGTTCATCTTGTAACCGATACGCGAAGCTTTCTTGGTGCTCGGATCAACGATACCGACTTTGCTGACGTCAATCGGCTTGGTAATGTCGATGATGCCCCCCTGTGGGTGTGCACGATCCGGCTTGACGTGCTTCTTAACAATGTTAATACCTTCGACGGTCACCTTGTTCTCGCGTGGGTGCGTGGCGATGACAGGGCCAGTCTGCCCCTTGTACTTGCCGGCACGTACGATGACAGTGTCGCCCTTCTTCAATCGAATTTTATACATAGGCTTGTCCATTACAATACCTCCGGCGCAAGGCTAATAATTTTTGCATAGCCGAGGTCGCGGAGTTCGCGAGGCACCGGCCCGAAGATACGTGTCGCACGTGGCGTCTTGTCGTCACCGATGATGACGGCTGCGTTGTCGTCAAATTTGATGGTCGAGCCATCCTTGCGCTGGATCTCTTTACGAGTGCGCACGACAACTGCCTTAACGACCGACTTTTTCTTGACGGTACCGTTCGGGTTGGCATCTTTGACGGTGGCGACGATGATGTCACCGACGCGGGCGTAGCGGCGGCGGGTGCCGCCGAGCACGCGGATGCACAAAATTTCCTTGGCGCCCGAGTTGTCGCAGACGATCAGGCGACTTTCTTGCTGAATCATGCCTGCTTCTCCTCAATGTCGGCCACCTGCTCCGGCTTGTCTTCGGTGCGGATAGCCGCTTTTTCGACAATCGTAGTCAGGGTGTGGCGCTTGCGGGCGCTCAGCGGGCGGGTCTCGGTAATGATGACCTTGTCGCCAACTTGGGCTTCGTTCTTTTCGTCGTGGGCCAAGAATTTCTTGGAGACGGCGTATTGTTTGCGGTAAATTGGGTGCGTCTTGCTCGAATGGACGGTGACTGTAATGGTCTTGTCCGTCTTATTCGATGAGACGACCCCGGTAATGGTTTTGGCCATTAGTTTGCCTCCTTGGTGAGTTGCTCGCCGAGCACGGTGAGCATTCGGGCGAGGTCTTTACGCTTGCTGCGAACCATGCGGACGTTCTGCGTTTCACCGCTGTTTGTGCGGCGCTTCAGCTCGGCGATTTCCTCGCGTAGCGTCACGCTATTCCGTGTTAGTTCATCAGTCGATAATTTGCGAATGTCAGCGATTTTCATACCCTTATGCCTCCTCTCGGACCAAGAATTTGGTCTTAACCGGCAGCTTGTGCGCAGCGAGGCGCATTGCTTCACGGGCGATTTCCTCGGTTACACCCTGCATTTCAAACAGGATGGTACCCGGCTTTACCTTGGCGGCAAAGTATTCAGGACTACCCTTACCACTACCCATCTTGACGTCAAGCGGTTTCTTGGTGACAACAGTGTGCGGGAAGATGCGAATCCAGATTTTACCACCACGCTTGATGTAGCGTGTCATAGCCTGACGCGAAGCTTCAATCTGGCGAGAGGTGATACGCTCGTGACCCTGAGCCTGCAGAGCAAACTGGCCAAAAGCGATGTAGTTACCACTGGTGGCAACACCACGGATGCGGCCCTTGCGCGTTTTGCGGAACTTTGTCCGGTTTGGTACTAACATGTTAGGCTACCTCCCCTTTGTAGATCCACACCTTAACGCCAACGATACCAGCGCTTGCGGTCTGTGCGTCGATCTGCGCGTAGTCAATGTTCGCGCGAATGGTATGTAGCGGCACACTGCCGGCTACTTCTTTTTCGCGGCGAGACATTTCAGCACCGTTCAAACGACCGGAAACCTCAATACGAATGCCCTGCGCACCAGCGCGCATTGTTGCGGCTGCCGACGACTTGATGGCACGACGGAAGCTCATGCGGCGCTCCAGCTGGTGACCGATGTTCTCGGCAACGAGCTTGGCGTAAAGTTCCGGCTTCTTAATCTCTTCGATGTTGACACGAGCTTGTGTGCCGTAGATCTTTTCAATCGCAGCCTTCAGCTCCTGCGCACCCGAACCACCGCGACCGATAACCACACCGGCCTTAGCCGTAGTAATGGTAACCGTCACAAGGCTGTGTGAGCGCTCGATGTCAACTTTGTTGATAGCACCGCGCGAACCAAGCTTCTTCTGAATCATCTGGCGAACGGCTAGATCATCGGCGAGAAACTTCGCGTATTCACGCTTGCCCACGAACCATTTGCTGCGCCAGTCTTTATTGACCTGGAGGCGCATTGAGATGGGATTAACTTTCTGGCCCATTAGTTTGTCTCCTTTGCTTCAGCTTCGGCCTTCGCAGCCTTCTTGGCTACACGCGCTTCACCGTCAACGACAACACGAATGTGTGAGGTACGACGCTGGAAAGGCAGTGCACGACCGTGCGCCGCGGGGCGGTAACGCTTGAGACGTGGACCGGACGTAACACTGATCTCAACGATCTGTAGCGTATCAGGCTTTAGGTTGTGATTGTGCTCAGCGTTAGCGCGGGCACTTTGGACAACCTTAATAACCGGTAGTGCGGCAGCGCGCGGCACGTGATCAAGGATGGTCAGAGCGTCGGCGACAGTGCGACCGCGGACGAGACCAGCAACGATGCCAACCTTACGCGGGCTCATGCGGACACCTTTAGCGATTGCGAGAACTGGCATTACTTCTTCCCCTTTGCGAGTTTACCGCCGTGTGAGCGGAATTTGCGCGTTGGCGAGAATTCACCCAGCTTGTGACCGACCATGTTCTCGGTTACGAACACGGGCACGTGTACCTTGCCATTGTGTACTGCAAATGTGCGGCCCACAAATTCTGGTGCAATGGTGCTCGAGCGTGCCCAAGTCTTAATGATGGTGCGGTCTTCCGACCCGAGGGCTGCCGCCTTTTTGGCCAGCTTGGGGTCGACAAATGGTCCTTTTTTCAGTGAACGACTCATTCTATCCTACCTTACTTTCTCTTGGCCGCGTGACGGCTTCTTACGATAAACTGGCTGGTTGCCTTACGGCGACGCGTCTTGTAACCCAGAGTCTTCTGACCCCATGGTGTACGAGGCGCTTTAGCCATACGGTGACGACCACCGTCACCACCACCGTGTGGGTGGTCTACGGCGTTCATGACGACACCGCGGACACTCGGGCGGAAACCCTTGTGGCGCGTGCGACCAGCTTTACCAATCTTGATGTTCTGGTGCTGTTCGTTGCCGATGACGCCAAGGCTGGCAGTACATTCGACATTGATGAGGCGAACTTCGCCACTGGGCATACGCACCTGAGCGTATGCGCCTTCTTTGGCCATCAGCTGTGCGCTGGCACCAGCCGAGCGAACCAGCTGGGCACCGCGGCCAGGCTGTAATTCGATGGCGTGAATAACGCTACCGACCGGGATGCTCTTAATCGGCAAACGGTTACCGTTCTCAATAGGAGCTTCTTCGCCACTCGTAATGGTCTGACCTATCTGCATCGCGGCAGTCGCCAGGATATAGTGGTAAGTACCCTTGTTGTCTTTGATACGAGCGATGCGAGCCGAGCGGTTCGGGTCGTACTCGATGTGCTCGATGGTCGCGGTCAGCCCCTGTTCAAGATTGAAGTTGACCAGACGGTAGAACTTACGCGCACCGCCACCACGGTGGCGAGTGGTAATGCGACCCTGGTTGTTGCGGCCGTTTGTGCGGCGCTTGGCAACCAGCAGTGAACGCAAAGGTTTCTTAGTGGTGACCTGGCTGGTGTCCTGCGATGTCATACCGCGGCGACCAGGTGTGGTCGGGTTGTATGCCTTAATAGCCATTACTTGGCCTCCTTCTTCACTGCTTTCTTAGCAGCTTTGTCAGCCTTCTTGGCTTCCTTGTCGTCAACTTCTTCGGTTTCGAAGAATGGCAGGCTGTCGCCAGCCTTCAATGTGACGTAGGCTTTCTTGACGTCAGAACGAGAACCGGTGCTCGGGCGAGCGCCCTTGCGCACCGTGCGCTTGACCTTACCTTTGACGTTGACAATGCGAACGGTTTCGACTGTCACGCCGAACTGGGCAGCAACGGCGCGGGCTACGGTGTGCTTGGTCGAATCGCCGGGCACGTCAAGCGTGTAGACATTACGCACTGCGCTCAGACCGTAGGTCTTTTCGCTGATGCGAGGGATAAGAATAGTCGTTTTATCCATTATTTTGTACCTCCGAGCCATTCGCTGATGACTTCCAGACCTTTTTCGGTAACCACTAGAGTGTCGGCATTCAGAATGTCGTAGACGTTCAGGTAGGAAGCGCGGATAACCTTAACATTCGCCAGGTTGTTGGTGGCGCGGAAAACTTCGTCGTTGGTCGTGTCCAGGGCGAGCAAGATTGAACCCTTGGCGCCAATCTTGTCGAAAAACTTCGTTGCTGCTGCGGTCTTGCCATCCTTAGCCACGAACGATTCAATGACCAAGATGCGGTCTTCTTTGGCGGCAAGACTCAAGGCTTGGCGAACAGCCAAACGCTTGGCAGTCGTGTGCAACTTGTGGCTATAGTTCTCTTCGCCGGTTGGGCCGAAGACGATACCACCACCGCGCCAGATTGGGTTGCGGCTAGAACCGAAACGAGCACGGCCAGTACCCTTCTGTTTCCAGGGCTTCTTACCACCACCGCTGACCAGGCCGCGCGTCTTGGTGACGGCTAGGTTATCACGGCCATTGGCCAAGTAGGCGACATAGGCTTGCTTCAGCAGCTCGTGTTTCTCTGGTACTTGACCAAAGACAGTGGCGTCGAGCTTTGCGGCTGCTTCAGCCTTGGCGCCAGCTTTTGTAAATGTGGGGGCAGTTTGCGCAGCCATTATTTTGCCTCCTTAATAATCACGATACCCTTGCGCGGGCCCGGAACAGCACCGGTGACGCCAATAAGGTTCAGCTCAGTGTCGACGAGCGCAATCTTCAGGTTCTTGACAGTAACCTGATCGTCACCAAGGTGACCGGCCATCTTCTTACCCTTGAAAATCTTCTGCGGGTACATAGAACCAATGGAGCCAGGGCGACGGTACGAGCGACCACCGTGTGTCTTGCGACCGCGGTGGAAGTTGTGGCGACGGATGGTGCCGGCCCAACCCTTACCCTTGCTGGTACCGGTGGCGTCAATAGCATCGCCAATTGAAAAGACCTCGAGGCTGATTTTGTTGCCAACCTGGAGGTCTTCAGTAATTTCTTTGACGCGGAACTCACGAATAATCTTCGGGAGCATGCCGGCGGCCTTAAAGTGGCCAACCTGCGCCTTGTTTACGTTTTGTTCTTTGGCTTCCTCAAAACCGAGCTGCACGGCTGTGTAGCCGTCCTTTTCGTCGGTTTTGACCTGTGTTACGACACAGGGACTAGCGGAAAGCAAGGTAATAGCCTGCAAAGTACCGTCTTCAGCGATAGTACTAGTCATGCCAACCTTTCGGGTGATGAGTGCTTTCATAGTGTCTCCGTACCAGCGCTTGGGCGCCTGCACCGTTTAACCTGTCGCCGTTCTTTCCTATCCGAAGATATAAAAATGCTCGGCTCCGGGCGGTTTCGTACCTCTGTTAGAGGGTTATGACCTTCCCGAATCACCAAGAACAGGTGTCTGATATACCGCTACACTATAGCAAAGAGACGTTACTCCTGTCAACCTGTTGACTATTCTACACCATGTCCTGCTCCTGCGCCGGTACTGACAATAGCAGAGAGTCTGCCAGTCGGCAGCAAAGGCCTGGGCGCGAATCCGCATGTGTTATGCATTGACAGAGTGTCTGCAGTATACACCGAAAGAGTTTCACGCGGGGACAACGAGTCGGCGATAGGCGGCACGACTATGGCAGTAACAGCTAGCGTCCAACGGACTACTGACCTCATTGCTAAGATTCTCCGAAGTCGCCGCTCTACCGACTCGGTGAGCGCCTCGCGAAGGCTCTCGGGGCTTTGACCGGCGGGCAGATCGCCCTCAAGGACACTCGAGACAGCTCCCAAAACCTTCCGCCCAATAACAGCTCCTTTTGCATCGTTCCAGCTATGGCGAAGTCCTTCAGTTGGCTGCAACGGCTTGGAAAGCCAACGCCTGCCACCCTGCTGGTACACTGCCTGCCCAACCCATTCCGGTGCACGTTGCTCGCCGCTTTTAGTTGGCGAAAACTGCTCAATTATTTCGGCTATCATCCTGGTAGTCGATCCTATCATACTACTTTATAAAAATTTTCATCAGTTTATTAAAAACGACTGCCGAGACAGTCGTTTTTAATAATAACTATTAGGGTAAGTTACATCTTGATTTCGACGTCACACCCAGCCGGGAGGCTGAGGTTCATCAGCGAGTCGATCGTCTTTGGTGTTGGCTCAGATACATCAATCAAGCGTTTGTGCACACGCATTTCGAACTGCTCACGACTCTTCTTGTAGACGTTTGGTGCCTTCATAACAGTGAACGTGCTACGGTCGGTTGGCAGTGGAACGGGGCCAGCAATGGTAGCGCCTGTTCGCAATGCAGTGTCAACGATCTGCTTCGCGGCTTGGTCGATCACCTTGTGATCATAAGCCTTCAGGCGGATACGGATACGCTGCTTTGTGTCTTTTTTGGGTTCTGCTACCATTGCTGTTTTCCTTCTAAATGTGCGAGTTTCTTACTTGAAACTTATTATTTGATGATCTTGGTTACCACACCGGCACCGACGGTTCGGCCACCTTCGCGGATAGCGAAGCGGAGACCCTGTTCCATGGCGATTGGCTGGAGCAGCTTCACCTTGAAGGTGATGGTGTCACCA